>Ga0335070_10005734_pt1 | contig 14629 bp, 14 predicted proteins | sample Lox_Sample_13_FD_206722 | JGI IMG/M metagenome (GOLD analysis project Ga0335070, IMG submission 206722) | Soil microbial communities from Loxahatchee National Wildlife Refuge, Florida, United States - Lox_Sample_1.3 | ecosystem: Environmental > Terrestrial > Soil > Wetlands | place: USA... | reverse complement strand
TGTTGGGGGCCGAGGCTATATTCGCGGGCGTGTCACTTGTATTTGAACGCGCCATGTGTATCCAGCCCCGAAAAGTTTCATAAAATACCTTATGTTGCGATCAATTAAGAACAACAAAGTACGCACTAGATACACCCTGGACTGATGATGGAATTTTTCCAGCAAGGGTCCCACAATAACTGCAAGCTGGCCCCTCTTGCCTGGTAATTCCCATCAGTTGTTAACCGCATACATGCACGTATTTTTGTATTTTTAAAGTTCCTTCAGAAGGAAGAAGGAAAACCATGAGAAGAGTTGGAGGCGTATTGTGCGTGATTGTTGCGGGAGTAAGCTGTGCAGCTTGCACGAGCGCAGTCTCCATAGTTGGCGACGGAGCACTGGACCAAAAATTGAGGATTACATCAGATCCTCCCGGTGCAAGGGTCTTTCTCATGGATTCCATACCTCTCGGCGAGACCCCACTGCTGGATGTAACAATTGACAGAGCACAGAACGCCTTCGTGACACTAAAGAAGGAGGGATATGAAGACCAAAATCTCCTCCTGAAACGTTCCCATCACGCAGTTCTGAGGCCCTGGAAGGTTTCCCCTGAACAATCAAAGCGGTTTGCACGATTTAGGACAGCGAGGAATCTCACAGTGATGGGTTATTCAGAGGTTCAACAAAACTTGGCCGTTGGGCATGGAGAATATCTCGCAAGTCTATTGGTAACTTTGAGGGTGCCAGAATCTGAGCAAGACAATGCGATACGTCAATTACAGGAGATTATGGCGGATTCAGAGGACCCATTAGATTTTTCTGACAAGGTTCTCGACCGTTTTGACGTGCCGAGACTCTAGTGATCAGGCCAGACTTGATCGCTTGAAATTTTGAGGGGAATAAGTACTACCTTGCGTGGCAACCCATGGTAGAAGCGCAGAGAAGCGATAAGCATTTTTCCCCAGTAGAATGTTCTTCTTCGGCTACATTGCGAGAGTTGCGTCTCACACGCAAGAAGGGTTAGCCACTCATAATAATCATTCCGGAGGAGGGTTTATGTCGAAAAAACTGCTCGTGCTATCGGCCCTTGTGCTCTTTGCCATGCAGGCAGGTCTAGCCATGGCGGTCAATCCAGACACCGGCCCTGGTTGCGGACTCGGCAAGATTCTCTGGGCGGATTATAAACACCAGAAGAACATTGCGCCTCAGGTGATGATGGCCACGACCAATGGAACTGGAATGAATACGTTCGCTATTACTTCAGGGACTTCAGGATGCACGAATGATGGGCAGGTAATGGCTGAGCACAAAGTGAACGTTTTCGTTGCGGTCAATTTCGACAATCTATCTCAGGAAATGGCACAGGGGCGTGGCGAGCACTTGGCTTCATTGGCAACTCTTATGGGCATTCCTGCCGACCATCAAAGTGAGTTTTTTGCGATGACACAAAAACAATATACCGGTTTAGTCGAGGCGGGTGATAACTCACCGCTCACAATGGTCAAAGCACTGAACGACGGGATTGTAGGCCATCCGGTGTTAGCCAAAGTCTCTCTTGCCCGCTGATTTACTAATCTGGGGTTCCAGCATTTATACTGGAACCCTGGGCTCTTTTCGCACCCCGTCCTTGCGAGTTCTTGCCTCGGTTTTATTAAGTCTGGCGACGAGCATCGCACCTGCGATGGCAAACACCTCCTCCAACCCCTATCTTGAAGAGCTAGTTAACCTCGCTCATCGAGCCAAGCTGGCAGACGACCGTGAATGGCAGTTACTGCTTCACTATAGAGAAAATATTTTCGGGGGCCAGACCAGTGAGCAGGACGACCCGGGATTTTTCATGTCGCCGGATGGGAAAACAGATCCACAGGCAGAACTCGATGCGACACTGAAGCAGTTCTTCTCCGATGAACTTGTTGGGCGCTCGAAGCAGCCAGCTCAATGCGCTTTTATCGCCCGGTATCACTGGTTGCGGGAACGGTTGAAATTCGACGATTCCCGTTTACAGAAAATGCCATGCCAACGGTTTGACCGTTGGTTCAATGAGTTTGAGGCCCAATCGATCACGCTCATTTTTGCTTCTGCATTCTTGAATAATCCTGCATCAATGTTCGGTCATACTTTTCTTCGGATTGATCAGAAGGGGCAAACCGAACAGACTCGAATTCTGGCATATACGATCAACTATGCGGCGTACGTACCTCCTGACGCCGGAATAGCCTATCCGATTCTTGGCATTTTCGGCGGGTACAGCGGATACTTCTCGACCTATCCCTACTACTTGAAGGTACAGGAGTATCGAGACTTCGAAAATCGAGATATTTGGGAATACCGCCTCAATTTCACCGAAAATCAAGTAAGGCGATTGCTGATGCACGCATGGGAACTTGGGAATGCCGCCTTTGACTATTTCTTCTTCAAGGAAAACTGTTCCTATCATCTACTTGCCTTGCTCGAATATGCCGATCCGACGTTACATCTTACGGACGAGTTCTTGTTCTGGACCGTGCCTGCTGAAACCGTTCGACTGATTGCCTCGAAACCGGGATTGGTTTCCAGCATCGCGTACCGCCCTTCGCGCAGCAATGTGATCAGACGGAAACGTGAATCCTTAAGCTTTCACGAGCGTGCTCTAGCCGATCGCATCACCCAGGATCTGGGGGCCCTGATGTCACCGGAGTTTGCGCAATTGAGCCTTACGCGGAAGGCGTTCCTGCTCGATCTCGCCTCGGACTATCTCCGTTACCGGATGGATACCGCCGATTCTCCTCCACCTGACTTGAAAGAGCAGAATCGGGCAATCTTGACGGCGCGAAGCCAACTGCGTATTCCTTCCGAGCCCTTCTCGATCGTTCCCTTCGCCAAGCAACCGGAGTTGGGGCACAAAACATCCCGCGCCAGTGTCGGTAGCGGTTGGCGGAATGACGATACATTCGAAGAGTTTACGGTGCGCGCAGGGTATCACGATCTGCTCGATCCTGAAATCGGGTACACGCCCGATGCGCAGATCGAACTGGCCTCAATCAGCCTCCGTCACTACAACCGCGCCGATCAGACGAGGATCGAGCGGGCGACTCTTGCAAACGTGATGTCACTCTCACCGATGGACTCCTTGTTCCATATGCCGTCATGGAAGATCAATGTGGGCATGAACACGATTCGTTTCGGTGGTTGCCAGCTCTGCAGCAACGGGGTGGCCAATGGTGGGATCGGTGCCGCGCTGGAGTCTCACTGGTTGAAGCGGGAAGTCTTGTTCGCCTTCGCGGAAGCAGAAGCCAACTACAGCCACGCTTATGAAGAAAACCATCGCGTCGGTGGAGGAGGAACGGTTGGTCTGCTGGCGGATCTCACCGACCGCTGGAAACTCATGGCCTCGGGAACATATCTGCGCTTTCCCTTGGGGGATAAGTCGGATGATTTTCGTTGGTTCGTGGGTCAACGCTATACGCTGAGCCGGAATTGGGCGATCCGACTCGAGTACAATCACCGCGACCACGACAACGACGTCATGTTCTCGGTGCAGGCATTTTTCTAATCCCGTTCAATATCGACCGATGTCGAGCATGCATGTATTCCGACCCGCTCTGCGTACTATCAACGTGTCAAGCCGTCTGAGAAATTTACTCTAGACTCAATTGACAGGTGCCTTGCTCCCTTTTATACTGCGCGCGAAAACTCCGATGGAACGATCCTTCGGGGATAACAACATCAGTCACCCCAAAATCAGGAGGGCACATGAGGAAGATACAAGTCGCTTTGTCACTCGTGGGAATTGCAGCAATAGCGCTGAGCCTGGCTGCCTGCCAGATCGTCCAGTCTCCGATGGCTGGCACAACTTTCAACGAGACGAAGTTCGGTAACATTGCCACGGCTGAAAGCTCTACGGCCAAAGAGGGAAAGGCCTGCGGTACGTCGATTTTGGGGGCAGTTGCTCAGGGCGACGCTAGTGTAGTTGCTGCCAAAGCCAATGGTGGAATCACGAAAGTCACGTCAGTGGACCATTACGCCAAGAATATCTTGGGAATCTATGGCGAATGGTGCACGATCGTCAAGGGCAACTGATTATCGAACGTCCGCAATCGAAGGGGCCTTTGGGGTAGAAGCCCCCAGAGGCCCTTTTATTTTGGCCGGCGCCCTTACAAATAAGGTGTAGGGCAGGCATGAGATGAGGCCATTTGCCCTGGTGCTCCCGGCTTTGCTCCCATTCTCGCTTGTCCTCATGATTGTCTTGCTGGAACCTGGCTGGGTTGCAGCCGCTGAGACCGCCGACGTAGATGTTGGCCTGTACGCACTGGGTGCATTTCCATCGGATCAAGGACTCTTTGCCCAGGGGAGCAATCCCTCGGACACCAGGATTGCCAATGGGGCTGGAGCCGGCTTCAAGGCCGCGGTGTTCCCGCACTCTTTGGGAAACATCGTCGGGATCGGATTGGAGTTTTCCGGTCACGGGAGTGAGATCACATTTTCTTCGTCGACGCGCGCAGGTTCTACTGCTAGTACAAACCTCTGGGTCTTCGGTTCGATGGTGAATCTGACTCTTCGCTACCCTGGGAAGGCGTTTGTCCCCTACATCGGTGTCGGGGGTGGTTATTCGAGCGGAGTGCTCACCCATGCCAACATTCCTGGTCGTTCGGACCGTGATTTTGAAGGTTCATGGACGTTCGGCTATCAATTCTTTGGCGGGCTACAAGGCAATCTGACCGAAAAGGTGTTTCTGTTCAGCGAGTATAAGTACTTTTCGGCCAACTATCATTGGGAACAACTCGCGTTGGATTTTCGCTCGCACTACGCTTTGGCAGGCGTCGGGCTCCGTTTCTAAATCGTCGTTTTCCGAACTAAAACACCATGAGCATCCTCGATCAATTGTTCGTCTATCATCCGGATTCCTGGCAGGAACAGGACTGGAAAGCCCGCAGTGGCTTGCCGCTGGAAGATGTCTGGTTTCAATCGAGTGATGGCACGAAGCTCTTCGGGTGGTACGTCGAGCAGGACGCGACGTCGGCCGTAGTGCTGTGGTGTCATGGGAATGCCGGTAACATCATCAACCGATTGGAGAATCTGCGCGAACTCTACCGACTCGGTCTGTCGGTATTCCTCTTCGATTACCGGGGCTACGGGCGCAGCCACGGGTCTCCGTCCGAAGAGGGGCTGTACCAGGACGCGTTTGGTGCCTATGACTACCTAGCACGGACCCGGATGATCCGACCTGAACGAATTGTGCTGTTCGGGCGCTCGCTCGGGGCGGCGGTGGCGGCCGAGGTCGCGTCGCACAAGCCGGCCGCTGGCCTTATTCTCGAATCGGCGTTCCCTTCGATCGAGGCTGTGGCCAAGTTTCACTATGGAGGGGTGCCAGTCCATTGGTTGCTCAGCGCGGAATTCCGCCTGATCGATCGATTGCCCCAGCTCTCCCTGCCGAAATTGATCGTGCACGGCGATCAAGACGACATAATTCCGATCGAGCTCGGCCGGGAAGTGTTCGAGGCAGCCAAGCCACCCAAATCGTTCTACGTGATCAAGGGCGCCGATCACAATAATAGCTACTACGTCGGCGGAGAACCGTACTTTCGCCGCTTCATGGATTTCATACAGGCCGCCATCCGTTCCTGAATGCTCCTCTCAGCTGGCGTGTCCCGCAAGATAAAGATTGGCGCAGGCCGAGACTTTTGGTACAGTGCGCGGCCAAGTGCCTGCGGCAGGTCCAGAAAAACAGAGTGGACGACTATCTGATACCAAGGAGGGTTGAGTGAGAACGTCGTGGCGTCGACTCGCATTGGTGGCCTTCGGTATTACCGCTCTGATGCTGATGGGCTGTGCCGGAGAACTGGGACCATCGCGCACAGGCTCGCTTGCCGACTTGAGCTTGCCTGGTGAAGCCTCGTCAGCAGCACCTGTTCCGAATGTCAGCGGTCCGAGCGAGGCGGCTTCCCAAGAAAACCCACCCATTCCTCTGGTGGCGGAGAACAGGGCGGCAGAGGCTGCACCACCGGTGCCGGAGGCAACCGAGGAGCCGTTCGACCCATTTGCGAAACCTGAAGAGGCGGTCGGCGAGGAGTATGATCCCTGGGAACCGTTCAATACCAAGATCTTTGAATTCAATCGCCAGGTCGACCGTTGGGTCTTAAAGCCGGTTGCGCAGGGCTACAACTTCATCATGCCGGACTTCGTCCAAGTCGGGATCAGCAACATGTTCTCCAACATCCGGTTCGCTCCGCGTTTTCTCAACAATGTGTTTCAGGGTAAGATCAAAGGTGCCGGCATCGAAGTGGGGCGATTTCTGGTCAACAGCACAGTCGGTGTTGCTGGCTTCCTCGATCTGGCGACGGGGATTGGTCTCGTGACGCCGGAGGAAGACACAGGTCAGACGTTCGGCTACTACGGCGTCAGGCCGGGGCCCTATCTCGTCCTGCCGTTTCTCCCGCCCTTTACGGTCCGGGATCTTGTGGGATATGTGGGCGATATTGCACTGAATCCGGTGAACTGGCTCGTCGCTCCGATCATCGAAGTTAATAACGTCCCGTCCGTCATTGCTCACAAGAATCGAACAACTACCACTTTTGTCCAGATGGGAGCCCGCGTCGGCGAGATTGTCAATGACCGCTCGCTCAATCTCGAAAAGTTCCAGGGGGTGGAAGAGGCGACGCTGGATCTCTACACGGCTGTTCGGAATGCCTATTTGCAGAGACGTGCCAAGGCGATCAGGGAATAGAAACGTAAGGAGTGACGCGTAAGGGGTGGGAGGGTAAGATCGTCCGCTTCGGAGGCGGATTCTTCAGAATGAACAATCCGTTTCATGCCGCCACGTTTCACGCCTGACGTTTCACGGAATCATGCCCAGTTCCCTGCCGACCTTGGCAAACGCATCCACGGCTCGCTCGAGCTGGGATTTGGTGTGCGCTGCCGACATCTGGACCCGAATGCGCGCCTGTCCTTTTGGCACCACCGGATAGCTGAACCCCACCACATAGACCCCTTCCTGCAAGAGTCGATCAGCCATCTTCGTGGCGAGCACGGCCTCACCCAACATGACGGGAATGATCGGGTGATCTCCCGGGATCAACCGGAACCCGAGCGCAGTCAGCTGTGCACGAAAAAAGGCTGCATTCTCGCGCAAGGTGGCGCGTAGGGCATCCCCTTGGGCCACGAGTTTCACGGCCTGCAGTGCTGCGGCGGCAATGACGGGAGGCAGCGCGTTTGAAAACAGATAGGGGCGGGACCGCTGACGCAAGAGCTCGACGAGTTCCGCCTGTCCTGACGTGAATCCCCCGGCCGCGCCGCCAAGCGTTTTGCCCAACGTGCTGGTGACGATCTCCACCCGTTCCGCCACGCCGAAGTGCGCGGGTGTCCCTCGCCCGCGTGGGCCGAGCACACCGGTCGCATGGCTGTCGTCCACCACGACGGCTGCGTCATGCCGATCGGCGAGTTCCACGATCTGATCCAATTTGGCGAGGTCACCGTCCATGGAGAAGACACCATCAGTGGCGATGAGCCGTAGTCGACAGCCCTTGGCTTCTGTAAGCTTCGCCTCGAGATCCGCCATATCGGAGTGGGCGTATCGGAAGCGTTGTGCTTTACAGAGCCGGATGCCGTCGATGAGACTTGCATGGTTCAAGGCGTCACTGATGACCGCGTCTCGCTCGTCGAGCAAGACTTCGAAAAGCCCCCCGTTGGCATCGAAGCACGAGCTGTAGAGAATCGTGTCGGCCGTGCCGAGAAACGTGCTGATCGCCTGTTCAAGGCGCTTGTGGAGATCCTGCGTGCCGCAAATGAAACGAACGGAAGCCATGCCATAGCCGTGCTCCTTCAAGCCGTCGGTTGCCGCTCGCGTGATCTCCGGATGATTTGCGAGTCCTAGGTAATTGTTGGCGCAGAGGTTCAGTACAGTGCCTTGCACGACCCGCACCTCCGAGCCCTGCGGACTCAGAATGTACCGCTCGGTCTTGTACAGACCCGCTGCCCTTATCTCGGCCAGTTGTTGGTCGATGATTTTCTTGAAAGAGTGATACGCCATAGATCGTGACCGCGAGACGTGCGCGAAAAGGGGCTTCAGCTAGTCGCGCGTTTCTCGCATGTCTCGCCCCTCGCGCGAATTAAGGAAATAACACCACCTTGCCGCATTGACCCGATTTGATCAAATCGAACCCGCTGGCGAAATCGGTCATAGGCAAGGTATGCGTGATGACGGGTTTGATGTTCAGGCCTGCCTTGAAAAGCCCGGCCAATCGATACCAGGTGCTGAAGAGGCGACGGCCTGTGACACCGTACACGCGGATCCCTTTGAAAATGATTTCGTTCGGCAAATCAAAACAGACCGACCCGGTTGGGATGCCAAACAACGTGACTCGCCCTCCATTCTTGACTGCACGAAAGACGTGATGTAACGCGGTTGGGTCGCCGGACATTTCCAGCGCGGCGTCGACTCCTTCCCCGACGGTAATTGCCCGAACCGTCTCGGCGAGGGATTCCGGTGTTTCGGTCTTGGCATTGAGCACGTGATCGACGCCCACCTGCTTCGCCAAATCCAAACGGTAGTCACTGACATCCGAGGCGATGATCATGGCCGCGCCAGACGTGCGGGCGACTGCGGCCGCGAAGAGTCCTGTCGGTCCGCAGCCTGTGATCAACACGGTTCGGCCGGTGACCCCCTCCGCCAAGGCCGCATCGACCGCATTTCCCAATGGCTCCTGGACGCAGGCGTGCTCTGGTGGGATGTCGTGCGAGGTTTTCCACAGGACGCCCTGGGGCAAGCTGACATATTCGGCAAAGGAACCGTCCCGGTCGATTCCCAGGATGCGGTAATTCTTACAGACGTGTGCTTGGCCGGTGCGGCATTGGAAACAGGTTCCACACGTGAGGTGCGATTCCGCGGCGACATAGTCGCCCTTCTTCACCAGTGTCACCTCGGAACCCGTCTCCACGACCTCCCCGCACAGTTCATGGCCGATAATCCGGGGGGGGCGGACGCGGCTCTGAGCCCATTCGTCCCACCTATAGATGTGCGCGTCAGTCCCGCAAAGCGAGGTGGCCGTTATGCGAATCACCGCGTCAGTGGGACCGGGTGTCGGATCGGGCCACGTCGTCATGGTCAACCCGGGCTGGGGGGTAGTCTTCACCAGGGCTCGCATGGGCCAATTGTATCGCATACCGCTCGATCGCGCACCTCGGTTTGAGAAAAACGGGTTGCGCGAGAGTCGACAGGCTGGGTAGGATGCGACGTATGAAGGCTCCAGACCTCCGATACCTCCGGTGCCTGGTTGGGATGCTGGGGCTTGTGGTCTGCTTCTGGGGCTTTGAACGAGTCGCATTTCCCGCCGCTCAGTCCTCATCGTCTCCCTCATCAACCACAAAACGATGGGTGCAATTCGATCTGGACCAGGAGGAGTCCGCCGCCGACATACTTTCCGGTAAACCCATCACGTTGACTGTGACTCTGGGGGGCGTCGCACAGGGGGCCACCCCTATTGTGGCCGTCTGTGAATCAGTGCACTTTCAAACTCAGACACTGACGCTCGAGCCGGACACAGTGCCGATGGTGTTAAAAGGCACCGTCACCCTTGAGCCGATCCCTCCCAGCCGAACGTCGGTACCGCCCAAGGTGGCACGGATTCAAGTGACCTTTGCCCGATCCCGGCAAGACCAGCTCGAACGGATCATGCGCCGTATCGTGTATGTGACGTTGGACCCACAGCAGCCAGTGGCCGATTCCTCGGATCCGCCCCCGCTTCGATCGGACGAATCACGCACTGATGATGTGATAATAGTAGATGAGGTTCAGCCGGATGTCGAACCGGTTTCGATCGGTAAAATGGCCGAGGAGGATCTGATGCCCCTCCCGTCACCGGGTGAGGGCACCGCTTATTGGAAGCAAATCAGTTACCTGGTCAGTCGGAGCTGGAGTCGCCAAGTACGTGGGGTTCGGCATACGCCGAGCGGAGAAACGGTCAAAGTTCGGTTCAAGCTCTACCCCAACGGTCGAGCCCAGTTGGTCGAGATCGAAAAGGGTTCCGGGGCGCGTGAAATCGACGAAGCGGGGATCCACGCTGTCGTGAATGCGCAACCGTTTCCCTCCTTCCCGTCGGAGTTGGGCGAGGATGCGATAGATGTGCATGTTCGGATGCGCACCGGCATGCGGCCGAAAAAGCGCGATGTCCAGTCGATCACGAGTCCCACCACCACCAAGCCGGGTGACCCTTCGACCCCACCGAAGAAATAGCCGAGCGACCAGTAGAATCCACAATCCTAATTCAGACGGAGGCGGATACGATGTTGAGAGTATATTGGCATGCAGGGCTCCTAGTGGCTCTGTGCCAGACACTGACGTGGAACGCTGCCCCGGTGCTGGCCGAGTTGGCTCGCTGGAATGTCGACCCTGATCATTCAACGATCGAATTTCGCGTCTCGCACATGGTCGTCTCCAAGACCACGGGCCGGTTCATGGAGTATAGCGGTTTCATCGACATGGATGCGGAAGCTGGGACAGTCAAAAACATCGAGGCCGCGATCAAGACCGCCTCAGTGAACACTCTCCACGAAAAGCGGGATGCCCACTTACGGAATCCCGACTTTTTCGACGTCGCGAAACATCCGACGATGACCTACAAGATGAAAACTTATCAGAAAACCGGTGAAGGCTATACTGCGATCGGAGACCTCACCTTACGCGGAGTGACCAAGGAAATCACGTTAATCGGGACCTTCAACGGAACGACAAAGGATCCGTCTGGGAATAGCAGAGCCGGCTTCAACGCCGAGGGAAAACTCAACCGCAAGGACTTCGGCATGGTCTGGAACAAAACGCTCGATAGTGGCGGGCTTGTGGTCGGTGACGAGGTTCAGATCCGGCTCGATATCGAATGCATTAAAGCAAAAACACCGTAGCCGTCTTTCGTTCCTGCCGAATGCGGGCACGTGGGGAGCACCTGTTCCTGGCTCGACACTGGAATTGACCCACTAGGATGGGAATGCCATGAAGGCGATGGTCCTCACGAAGCAGGGGGATGTCTCGACGAATCCGCTACAGCTGCGTGACCTGCCTATACCGATTCCTGCTCCGGGCCAAGTGCTGATAGGGATCCGCGTCTGCGGCGTCTGTCGGACGGATCTCCATGTCATCGAAGGAGAACTGCCAGACGCGAAGCGGCCGGTAATTCCTGGCCACCAGGCCGTCGGGATCGTCACCCAGGTGGGAACTCAGGTTGGCGAAATCGCGGTCGGTGACCGTGTCGGCATCGCCTGGCTTCAGGGAACATGTGGCCGTTGCGAATTTTGTCTCAGCGGACGGGAGAATCTGTGCGAGCAAGCTCGGTTCACCGGCTATCAGGTCGATGGCGGTTACGCCGAATATGCCGTCGTTCCCGCACGGTTTGCCTATCCCATTCCGCCGGTCTTTTCTGATGACGAAGCCGCACCGTTGCTCTGTGCAGGCATTATCGGATACCGGGCTCTGCGAATGAGCGGGATCCGGCCGGGGCAGCGCCTCGGCTTATACGGGTTCGGCGCTTCCGCCCACATCGCCATTCAGATCGCGCGCCATTGGGGCTGTGAAGTTTATGTCAGTTCCTTGAAGCTCGAGCATCAACGGCTCGCGCGCGAACTCGGCGCGAGATGGGTTGGAGGCGTCACCGACATGCCTCCGGATAAGCTGCACGGATCGATTATCTTCGCTCCGGCCGGTGAGCTCGTCCCGCCGGCGCTGCGCGCGCTTGAGCGGGGAGGAACTCTGGCACTTGCCGGCATCCACATGTCGCCGATCCCCACGCTCGATTACAATCGCGAGGTCTTCGGCGAGCGCGTGATTCGTAGCGTCACAGCGAATACGAGGCAAGATGGACTCGATTTCCTCCGCGAGGCGGCTGCGATCCCACTCAAACCCCGCACTGTTTCGTTCCGTCTCGATGACGCCAACCGTGCCCTGCAAGACTTGAAGGCCGGTCGCTACAGCGGAGCCGGCGTGCTGGCAGTTTCCTAAACCCTAAGAAGAAAGTGCGGAGAAGCATATGATAGGATGCGTTGCGATGCGACAGACTTGTCTCGCTCTCTTCATGACCTGCAGCCTCCTCGTGGTCAGCGTGTCAGCTGACGCCTTGGAATTCACGGCCGATCGCATCACGAAAAGTAACGGCCATGCGAGGAAAGCCGTCATCTATTACCGCGATAACATGTGGCGAATCGAGCACCATTCGATGGGCCCTGTCAACGTCAGCATCGTGCGGAAAGACAAACAAGTGGTGTGGCTCCTGCTGTCACGGATGAAACATTTTAAGACCGTGCCGTACGATGCTGAACAGGACCTCATGGTCACCGAGAAGCTCGATGGGGAGGTGTCGCGGGAAGAGATTGGAACGGAAACGCGCGAAGGTCATCCGACGATCTTGTACGAGGTCACGACGAAACGGGGGGAACGAACAGAAGTCTATTACCAGTGGTTGGCCACTGACATTCATTTTCCGATGAAATTGGCGAAAAAGGATGGCAGTTGGATCGTGGAATACCAGCATGTGAAGCTGCGGTCCGTCTCAGACTACCTCTTTCAGTTGCCGGTAAATTTTCAACCGCTGGAGGACTTTAAAAAAGAGCCGAATGTGCAGCCGAAAGAACAGGGCATGTAACAGACAAGGAGGGGTTACTGTGCGAAGGGCCGGAATTGTCAACAGTCTTATCATCGCGTGGTCGGTGTGCGTGAGCGGGTTGGCGCCTGCGCTGGATGTTGCTGACGTGAGCAGAGAGTGGACCCCTGAAGGGAAAAAGCTTGCGGCTGAGCGGATCAAGCTGCCGGCCCACGACGAAATGATCCGTGTCCCGGCAGGCTGGTTCACCATGGGGAGCGATAAAAAAGTCGATCGTAACGCCTACCCACCGGAGTTCCCGCAACGGAAAGTGTACCTCGACGCCTATGACATCGATAAATTTGAAGTGACGACCGTGCAGTTCTTGAAGTTCGTGCTTGCCAACAATCGTGATCCTCTCATCGACTGGCAATATGATGGCGGCAATTTTCAGGAGGCGATGGCCAACCACCCGGTGATGCACGTCTCGTGGTTCGACGCCGAGGCCTACTGTCGATGGGCCGGCAAGCGCTTGCCGACGGAAGCCGAGTGGGAAAAAGCGGCGCGCGGCGAAGACGGCCGCATCTATCCATGGGGAAACCAGATGGCCGGGCTCTCTCGGTCGAACTTCGGGCGCACGGGGCTCTCCGGACCCGTGCGCGATCGTCCCGAACGTCTTCTGCTCTATCCGCCGATCATTTCAGTGGACAAATATGACAACGCGGTTAGTCCTTATGGTGTCTTTCAGATGGCCGGTAACGTGGCTGAGTGGGTCGCCGACTGGTACGACCCCAAGTACTATGCAACGGCGCCGGACAAGAATCCGAAAGGTCCGGAAACAGGAACGCAACGGGGTTTCCGTGGCGGGGGCTGGATCGACAGCACGCCGAGCGTCCGGGTGGCCCAACGCAACGGGACTGATCCGAACACGAAAATGAACTGGATGGGTTTCCGCTGTGCGCGGGATGTGAAGGAAGCGGCAGAAGCGCCGGAGGCGAAGCGGATGGAGATGAGCATACGGTAGCCAACGCATACCTCCTTCCGCTCCGGCGCCTTTCGCGGCACCCTGCCACGGCGCTCAGGAGCGGAAGCCTTCTGGAATTCCTTCAGCCGCGGTCCAGGAGTACCGCGGTGCTTCAGTCAGTTCCAGCTTTCCTTCTCCTGACGCCGGGCAGGGAACCCGCCGCTTCGGCGCATGTTCGCTTCAAGCGGTATGCGTCGGTCTGAGAATGAGTAGACGGAAGTGAGCCCGAACCTTCGCGCATTGCGCGTGGCAAGTCCGATTGGCCTCACGGCGGTTAGAGATGGGAGTAAAGGGAGACAAAAAATCCCGTGTTCCTTCCGGCTGGAACCTCGAAGGGTCCCCCGCTTCTCCGGCAAGGTTCGTGTCGAACCGCGCACACCCGATCGAATGGTAGACGAAGAGGTGAGTGTAGACGAGACGGCCTCTGTGCAAGTGCACTTCAAGCGATTTCCGCCGCTGTTAGAGGGGGAGAAAATAGAAAAACGATGAGGTGTTAGGGGCGCTTTATCTGCAGAAGTGCATGGGCTCGTTTACTGGCTTCCTTAACCAGCACGCCCATCTTCGAATGGGAGGGCTCGAAGTCGATGGGGAGATCGTAGTGACGGAGGCGCTCGCTGACGGTCGGGCCAATGGAGCCCACCACCACCTTCTTGCATGCTTCTTTGAAGCGGTCCGTCTTCCTTTCCTGCTCGACTAACTGCATGACATGGTCGAGTTGCGCCGCGTTCGTGATCAGCACCACGTCGATCTTACCGTCCACCATTTCGCTGATTGCCAGCCTCAACAGCCCGAGCTCTTCCGGAAGAGCCCAGCGATAGATGGGCACGGGAAAGACCTCCGCCCCACGTTGTTTCAAGGCCTCCAAGAGGTCCGGATTGGACATGCCATATTCCTGAACTGCGACGCGGAAGCCCTTGACGGGACGGTACTCGTCGAGCGTCGAGACGACCTCAACCCAGGTGTTTGGTTCCGGCACGGTGATGTTCGACTCCAGTCCCAACGTCTTGAGCGCTGCCTGAGGCTTTGGCCCTCGGGTCACGACGATGACCTTCTTCAAGGCTCCTGCGATGTCCGCCAACGAGTATCG
>Ga0335070_10005732_pt1 | contig 14631 bp, 14 predicted proteins | sample Lox_Sample_13_FD_206722 | JGI IMG/M metagenome (GOLD analysis project Ga0335070, IMG submission 206722) | Soil microbial communities from Loxahatchee National Wildlife Refuge, Florida, United States - Lox_Sample_1.3 | ecosystem: Environmental > Terrestrial > Soil > Wetlands | place: USA... | reverse complement strand
GCCGCTGCGAGGCCCGCGCGCTAGACGCCCGCAGGGAAGAAGACGTCGCCAAGTTCCTAAGCGAGGCCGATGCGTACGCGCCGCTCGAGGTCTGTGTCTTCAATCCCGGCGCGAACGTCAATTTCCCGATCCTGGAGACGACCGAACGGGTTTTCCGCAAGGTGTGGGAGATGGCCTGCTATGGCGGCTTCCTTACCGGGCGCGAGGCGGCGCGCCTCATGCTGCCGCGCGGCAGGGGCACGATCCTCTTCACCGGCGCAACCGCCAGCCTGCGCGGCGGCAAGGGCTATGCCGCCTTCGCCAGCGCCAAGTTCGGCCTGCGTGCCGTGGCCCAGAGCATGGCGCGCGAGCTCGGACCGCAGAACATCCACGTCGCCCACCTGATCATCGATGCCGGCGTCGACACCGCCTTCGTGCGCGACCGCATCAAGGCGCGCGGCGGCGAACAGGCGCTCGCCAACCTCCAACCCGACCAGCTGATGAATCCGGAATCGATCGCCGACGCCTACTGGTACCTGCACAGCCAGAAGCGCGACGCTTGGACCTTCGAGCTCGATGTGCGGCCCTACCGGGAGACGTGGTGATGGCGCAGGTGGAATTTCTCTTCGATTTCGGCAGCCCGAACGCCTTCCTCAGCCACCGCGTCGTCCCGGAGATCGAGCAGCGCACCGGCGCCAAGTTCGAATACGTCCCGGTGCTGCTCGGCGGCATCTTCAAGGCAACGGGCAACCAGTCGCCGGTGCAGGCCTTCGGCCACATCAGGAACAAGCTGGCCTACGAGAACCTCGAGACCCAGCGCTTTATCCGCCGCCACGGCATCGCCGACTTCAAGTTCAATCCGTTTTTCCCGGTGAACACGCTCCAGTTGATGCGCATGGCGGTCGCGGCGCAAAACGAGGGCATCCTGCCGCGCTACATGGATGCCGTGTTCCACCACATGTGGGTCGCGCCGAAGAAGATGGACGATCCCTCGGTCGTCACCGCGGCGCTCGCCGAATCCGGGCTCGACCCCGCGCTCCTCGAGCGCGCTCAGGCGCCCGAGGTCAAAGCGAAGCTCATCGCCAACACCGAGAGTGCGGTTGCGCGCGGCGCCTTCGGAATACCGACGTTCTTTGTCGAAGATGCGATCTATTTCGGTAAGGATCGTCTCCGCGACGTCGAGGATGCCATTCTTGGGCGGGATAGCGTTTCATCCTGACGCGATTGGCGAGCGCCGGGAACGTTACACGTTAAAGCTTTGGTGTCCTTGACATTTGTCGTGGACGCCGCGGCGCGCCACGCCTATTCTCGCAGCCTTCGCTGGGCCTCATCACAGAAGGGCCCGATTCCGCTGCCATAAGGGAATCGGGCGGTATTGGAGCAGGACACGCATGATTCGACGGATTCGTTTTGCCTTGGGCGCCGTGCTGGGCGTCGCCGCGTTCGCTGCCGCCTCCGCCGGCGCTACCGCCGACGCAACCGCGACCCTGCTTGGCGTGTCGAAGGACTGGTCGGCGCTGACCAGCGGCACGGGAACCTCGAAGATCTGCTACGCCCTGTCCAAGCCGATCTCGACCGATCCGAGGAAGGCCAAGCGCGACCCGATCTACTTCCTGATCACCGACTGGCCCGGCCGCCGCGCCAAGAGCGAGCCGCAGGCCGTGCCCGGCTACCAGTACAGGGAAGGCAGCACCGTCATCGCCCAGGTCGGCGACGACAAGTTCGAGATGTTCACCCAGAACGACGGCGGCGCCGGTTCTGCCTGGGTACGCCAGCGCGCGGACGAGGTCCGTCTGGTCGACGCCATGAAGCGCGGGCAGCAGCTCATCGTCATCGGCACGTCCAAGCGCGGCACGATGACCCACGACACCTATTCGCTCGCCGGCCTGTCCGACGCGCTGGACAAGATCCACACCGCCTGCGGGATGTGACGGCCCTTCACGCCCCCCTTCGGGGAGTCGAATATCTTCAGGCGCAGCCTGAAGATTTCGTGCCCCGGGGGTGACGCGGCGCGGCGTCACCGCTACATAGCGCGCCATGAACGGTCCCACGCCCCTCATCGGCCTTGAGCCCCCGGATCTCCAGGCGGCGCTGCTCGACAGCGGCGCGGTCGAGAAGGCGTCCGAGGCCGGCATGCGCCGCGACCAGCTGTGGAACTGGATCTATGTCCGCGGCGCGCAGGACTTCGACCGGATGACCAACCTGTCCAAGGAGGTGCGCGGCCGGCTCGCGGAACGGTTCACGCTCGCGCGCCCGGAGGTCGTCACCACGCAGGTCTCCAGCGACGGCACGCGCAAATGGCTGCTGCGCGCCGGCCCGGGCATCGAGTTCGAAACCGTCTACATCCCCGAGCCCGATCGCGGCACGCTCTGCGTCTCGAGCCAGGTCGGTTGCACGCTCAACTGCCGTTTCTGCCACACCGGCACGCAGAAGCTCGTGCGCAATCTCACGCCGGCGGAGATCGTCGGCCAGATTCTCGTCGCCAAGGATTCGCTCGCCGACTGGCCATCGACCGGCGAGAACCGCCGGATCACCAACATCGTGCTGATGGGGATGGGCGAGCCGCTCTACAATTTCGACAATGTGAAGGCGGCGATTCACATCGCGTCGGCGAGCGGCGGCCTTGCCTTTTCCAGGCGCCGCATCACGCTCTCGACCGCCGGAGTCGTGCCGATGATCCCGCGGGCCGGCGCGGAGATCGGCTCGTCGCTCGCGATCTCGCTGCATGCCGTGCGCGACGACATCCGCGACGTCATCGTGCCGATCAACAAAAAGTATCCGATCAGGGAGCTGCTCGACGCCTGCCGCCGCTATCCCGGCGTGTCGAATGCGCGCCGCATCACCTTCGAGTACGTGATGCTCAAGGGCGTGAACGACAGCCTGCCCGAGGCGCGCGAACTCGTGCGGCTGCTCAAGGGCATCCCGGCCAAGATCAACCTGATTCCGTTCAACCCCTGGCCCGGCGCGCCCTACGAATGCTCCGACTGGGAGCAGATCGAGACGTTCGCCGAGATCGTGAACCGCGCCGGCTATGCGAGCCCGGTGCGCACGCCGCGCGGCAGGGACATCATGGCTGCCTGCGGCCAGCTCAAGAGCGAGAGCGTGAAGCTCAAGGCCAAGGACCGCCTCGCCGCGCTTCAATCCGCCGCCTTGGCGCGGATGCCCGGCTAGTTCCCCATTGCCTTCCGCTGCGGCGGATGTGTCCAATTGCGCCTGTGACAGACAGCGGTGCGCCCATGACCAACCTCTTCGATCTCTCTGGCAAGATCGCTGTCGTCACCGGCGGCAGCAGGGGCCTCGGCAGGGAGATGGTGCTCGCCTTTGCCAAGGCCGGCGCCGACGTCGTGATCGCCAGCCGCAAGCTCGACGCCTGCGAGGCTGCCGCCCGCGAGGTCGAGAAGCTCGGCCGCCGCGCGCTCCCCATCGCCGCCCATGTCGGCAAGTGGGAGGACAACGACGCGCTCGCCGAGGCCGCCTACAAGCAGTTCGGCCGCGTCGACATCCTGGTGAACAATGCCGGCATGTCGCCGCTCGCGCCCTCGCTGGTCGAGACGACCGAGGCGCTGTTCGACAAGGTCATCGACATCAACTTCAAGGGCCCGTTCCGTCTCTCGTCGCTGGTCGGCGAGAAGATGATGGCCGGAAACGGCGGCGTGATCATCCTGCTTTCGAGCACGGCGTCCTTCCTGCCGATGCCGCACACCATTCCCTATGGCGGCGCCAAGGCCGCGATCAACGCGATGACGGTCGCGCTCGCCAAGCTCTACGGCCCGAAGATCCGCGTGAACTGCATCTGCCCCGGCCCGTTCCTCACCGACGTCTCGACCGCCTGGCGCGACGACAAGGCGGCGCAGCAGCGCCTCGGCCTGAAGCGCTTCGGCAATCCGAACGAGATCGTCGGCACCGCGCTCTATCTCGCCTCCGACGCGTCGAGCTACGTCACCGGCCAGGTCATCCGCGTCGACGGCGGCAGCTGGTAGCTTGACCCGGCAGGCGCGCCGCCGTTAGATCGCGCCTCTCCCCGACAATCCAGCCAGCGCTGCCCGGCGTCGCGCGACCTCGCGTGTCTCGCCGGCCGGAGATCATTGAGGACTCATGATCCGCGACAACTTCCACGTCTTCACAGGCGGTCCCGGTGCGGGAAAGACCACGCTGCTCGAAGCGTTGCGCGCCCGCGGCTACGCCTGCGTCGACGAAGCCGCGCGGCAGGTCCTTCGGCAGCAGGCGGCAATCGGCGGCGACGCCACCCATGACGGCGACCGTGCGAAATACCGCGGCCTCACGCTCGAACACATGATCCGCGACTACCACGCCGTCGCCGAAGCGGCGGCCCCGGTGTTTTTCGACCGCGCTATCCCGGAACTCTCCGGTTACGGCAATCCGCCCGGCGAAGACGATCCGCCCGAACTCACACGCGCCATCGCGGACTGCCGCTACAACCCGCGCGTCTTTCTCTTCCCCGCGTGGGAGGCGATCTACGTCCATGACGACCTGCGCAAGCACTCGTTCGAACATGCCGTCGCGGTCGCCTCGATTGCGCGCGACGTCTATCAGCGCCACGGCTATCGCATCGTCGAAGTCCCGCGCGCTCCGGTCGAAGACCGCGTCCGCTTCGTGCTGGACGCGATCAGGCGCTGACGCGCGCCGCGCATTCGACCGCTTCCTCCAGCCGGTCGTTGCCCCAGAACAGCTCCTTGCCGGCCGTGAACGACGGCGCGCCGAAGATGCCGCGCGCGATCGCTTCGTCGGTCTGCGCCTTCAGCGCCGCCTTGTTCTCTGCCGTGTTCGCGGCCGCCTGCGCCGCGTCGGCATCCACTCCGATGCCGCGCAGGATCGCCGCCAGCACCGCATCGTCGCTGATGTCCTTCTGTTCGGCGAAGTTCGCCGCATACACCGCGCGCGTGAACGCCGCGGTCCAGCCATCCTTCTCGCCGGCCAGCGCGATCCGCGCCGCCTTGAGCCCGTTCTGCGGAAACCGCACCGGCGGCAGCGTCAGCGGCAGTCCCTCGCGCGCGCAGATCCGCTCGAGGTCGCGCCACATATACTTGCCCTTGGCCGGATAGATGTTGAACGGGCTGTCGTTCCAGCCCTGCGCGCCGAAGATCGGCCCGAGCAGGAAGGGCCGCCAGCGCACCGCGACCTGCCACGCCTTTGCGATCTTCGCCACCCGCATCGCCGCCGGGTAGGAATAGGTGCTCGCGAACTCGTACCAGAACTCCAGAACCGCCATGCATTTGCCTCCGCTTTCGGCACTATGCCCCGGCAGCGCGTGGCGAAATCGTGCCGTTTTCGCGCATGCGCCATGCGCCGGCCGAGGCCGCTTGACGCCCCCGGCCAACCTTCTATGAAGGCCCCGGATCACCAGTCACCGGAGCCCTGATTGTCCACCAAGTCCGTCAAGAAGGTCGTCCTCGCCTACTCCGGCGGCCTCGACACCTCCGTCATTCTGAAATGGCTCCAGACCGCCTACGGCGCCGAGGTCATCACCTTCACCGCCGATCTCGGGCAGGGCGAGGAGCTCGGCCCGGCGCGCGAGAAGGCGCTGATGCTCGGCATCAAGCCGGAGAACATCTTCATCGAGGACGTGCGTGAGGAGTTCGTGCGCGACTACGTCTTCCCGATGTTCCGCGCCAATGCGCAATACGAGGGCGTCTACCTGCTCGGCACTTCGATCGCGCGGCCGCTGATCGCCAAGAAGCAGATCGAGATCGCCGAGCGGCTCGGCGCCGACGCCGTCAGCCACGGCTCGACCGGCAAGGGCAACGACCAGGTGCGCTACGAGCTCACCTATTATGCGCTCAAGCCCGACATCAAGATCATAGCGCCGTGGCGCGAATGGGACCTCACCAGCCGCACCAAGCTGCTGGAATTCGCCGAGAAGCACCAGATTCCGATCGCCAAGGACAAGCGCGGCGAGGCGCCGTTCAGCGTCGACGCCAACCTGTTGCACTCGTCGTCGGAGGGAAAGGTGCTGGAAGACCCGGCCGTCGAGGCCGACAGCATCGTCTACCAGCGCACCATCTCGCCGATGGAGGCGCCCGACAGGCCGACCGATATCCAGATCGGCTTCGAGAAGGGCGATGCGGTCTCGGTGAACGGCCAGAAGCTCTCGCCGGCGAACCTGCTCGCCAGGCTCAACGATCTCGGCAAGGCGAACGGCATCGGACGCCTCGACCTCGTCGAGAACCGCTTCGTCGGCATGAAGTCGCGCGGCATCTACGAGACGCCGGGCGGCACGATCCTGCTCACGGCCCATCGTGCGATGGAGTCGATCACCCTCGACCGCGGCGCCGCGCACCTCAAGGACGAGTTGATGCCGCGCTATGCCGAGCTGATCTATTACGGCTTCTGGTTCTCGCCCGAGCGCGAGATGCTCCAGGCGCTGATCGACAGGAGCCAGGAATTCGTCACCGGTACGGTCAATCTCAAGCTCTACAAGGGCAACGCGATGGTGACCGGGCGGTCATCGCCGTATTCGCTCTACAGCCACGACCTCGTGACCTTCGAGGACGACCAGGGCGCCTACGACCAGAAGGACGCCACGGGCTTCATCAAACTGAACGCGCTGCGCCTGCGCACGCTCGCGATGCGCAAGCGCAAGGCGGAGAAGAAGTAATGGCCGTCGCGGTCGAGGAGCTGGACGCGAAATCCGCCCGCGCCGCGATCCCCGATCTGGCTGCCGTGCTCGCCGACTGCGTCGCCGGCGGCGCCTCGGTCTCGTTCATGGAGGGCTTCGGCCGTGCCGAGGCCGCCGCGTTCTTCAAGTCCGTGTTCGACAGCGTGTCGGCCGGCGACACCATCCTGCTCGCGGCGCGCGACGGCCGGCGCATCGTCGGCACCGTCCAGCTCGGCCTCGACACCCCGCCCAACCAGCCGCACCGGGCCGACGTGAAAAAGCTCCTCGTCCACCGTTCCGCCCGCGGCGCCGGCGTCGGCGAGGCGCTGATGAAGGAGCTCGAAAGCATCGCGCGCCGCGAAGGCCGCCGCCTGCTCACTCTCGACACCGTCACTGGCGAGGCCGGCTACCGCCTCTACAGGCGGCTGGGCTGGACCGAGGCCGGCGTCATCCCCGACTATGCGCTGTTTCCCGACGGCACCTATTGCGACACGACGATTTTCTGGAAGAGGATTTGACGATGATGCGATTGCTCTTCGCTGCCGCGCTCGCGGCCCTCGTTGTTCCCGCGGCCCATGCCGCAGCTCCGGCAGCGGTCGATGGCAAGAAGGTCGTCGCCTGCATGGACGCGGCCGACGCCGCCGCCAAGTTCGCCGGGAATTGCATCGGCATGATCTTCGCCGACTGCACCAAGGCGGCGAACGCCGATGACCGCGCCTGCGGCGCGAAGGAACTCGCCTTCTGGCAGGGCCAGCTCGATGCCACGTTCAAGCGCGCCCTCAAGGACTCGGTCTATCCCAACATGGCGAAGGACCAGGGCGACGCGCAGAAGGCCTGGCTCGTCTTCCGCGACAAGGCCTGCGTGCTCGCCGACAACGTCGATCCCGGCACGATGCCCGGCGGCTCGGCCTATTGCCGCGCCGAGGTCACGGCCGAGCGCGTCTTCATGCTGCGCCGCGTCGTCTATTCGCTCGAGGAGCACTGACATGGCCGCGAACGAGCAGCAGATCGAATACTGGAACGGCCCCGCCGGGGAGCGCTGGGCGGAGGCGCAGGAGTCGATGGATCGCCACATGGCCTCGATCACGAGGGCGCTGCTCGCCCATGTCGCGGCGAAGCCGGGTGAGAGCGTGCTCGACATCGGTTGCGGCTGCGGCACCACCACGCTCGCCTATGCCGATGCGGTTGGCCCCTCCGGGCGCGTCGTCGGCCTCGACATCTCCGCGCCGATGCTCGCCGTGGCGCGGGCGCGCGAGCCCGCGAAGGCCGAGTTCATCGAAGCCGATGCCGCCGCGCATCCCTTTCGCCCGGAATTCGACCTCGCCGCCTCGCGCTTCGGCGTGATGTTCTTCGACGATCCGCCTTCGGCCTTCGCGAACATCCGCAGGGCGCTGAAGCCGGGCGGCCGCCTTGCATTCGTCTGCTGGCGCGCCATGCCGGACAATGCGTGGGCGGTCGTGCCGTTCGCCGCCGCGCGCGATCTGTTGCCGGAGCAGCCGCCGCCCGATCCCACTGCGCCGGGACCGTTCGCTTTCGCCGATCCGGTGCGGTTGAAATCCATCCTCGAAAAGGCGGGCTTTGCGAACGTGAAGATCGAGAAGCTCGATTCGGTCATGCATATGGCGCGGACCGCGGCAGATGCCGCCCGCTTCACGTTGGGTATCGGTCCGCTGTCGCGCGCCGCCGCAGGACTCGACGACGCCACCAAGGGCAAGATCGTCGAACGCGTGAAGGCGGCGCTCGCAAAATTCGAGACCTCGGATGGCGTCTCGCCGCCCGCCGCCTGCTGGCTGGTGAGCGCGACAGCCTAGTCCGGCGGCGCTTTGCCGAGCACGCCGTTGAGAACGCGGTGCAAGCGCCAGCCCGTCAGACGCCCGGGATTGCGCGGCGCGGCGTGTCGACCACCGTCGCCTTGCCGTCGCTCAGCGCGACGACGGAGTGCACGACATTTGGCGGCACCACGCCGACGAAGCCGGGCCCTGCGATCCTGGTCTCGTCGCCGATCGTGATCTCGAGCCTGCCTTCGAGCACGTGCCAGACCTCTTCCTGCTCGTGGCTGTGTGCGTGGATGTCCGCGCCCCTGTCGAATTCGTAGTGGCCGAAGGTCATGGCGCCGGAGTCGAAGAACCGGCCGCGCCAGCCCGGCCGCCGCTCGACTACGTTCAGCTTGGAGGTGTCGATGAAGCTCATGGCGCCATCGAGCCCATCAGACATCCAGCGAGGCGTTGAGCGCGTTGTCCTGGATGAATTCGCGCCTGGGCTCCACGACTTCGCCCATGAGCTTGTCGAACAGCATGTCCGCCTCGTCGGCATGCTCGACCTTCACGCGCAGGAGCGAACGGGCGTTCTCGTCCAGCGTCGTCTCCCAGAGCTGCTCGGCGTTCATCTCGCCGAGGCCCTTGTAGCGCTGGAGCGACAGGCCCTTCTTGCCCCATTCGGTGATCGTCTCGAGCAGCTGGCTCGGAGAGCGCACGTCCGCCGTCTCGTCCTTGCGGCGAAGCTTGCCGGCATGGAGATAGGCGTGCTGAAGGTCCGCCGCCATGCGGTCGAGCTTGCGCGCGTCCGCGCTGTCGATCAGCGCGCCGTCGATCGCCACGGTCTCGCGGACGCCGCGCACCTCGCGCCAGAACTTGAGGCCGCCGTCTCCGCTCGGCTCGCCGTGCCAGCCGCGCTCGAACTCGTCGGACAGCATGTCCAGGCGCTGCGCAATGTACTGCGCCGCTTCGGCGGCGCGATCCCGGTCGGCGAGTATCTCGGGGTTCAGCGCCCCGGCGATCGCCGCCTGCTCGAGCACGAAGTGCGGATATTGCGGCGGAAAGCCGTTCAGCGCCGCGACGGCAGCGCGCGCCTTGACGACGACCGCGTCGAGGTCGGCGCCCGCGAGCGCCTCGCCGGTGTGCAGCGTGAACACGGCGCCCTCGGATCCCTCGGCGATGATGTAGTCGTCGAACTCCTGCTGGTCCTTGAGGTAACGCTCGGTCTTGCCGCGGCTCGCCTTGTAGAGCGGAGGCTGCGCGATGTAGACGTGGCCGCGCTCGATCAACTCGGGCATCTGGCGGTAGAAGAACGTCAGCAGCAGCGTGCGGATATGCGCGCCATCGACGTCGGCATCGGTCATGATGATGATGCGGTGATAGCGCAGCTTGTCGGGATTGAACTCCTCGCGCCCGATGCCGGTGCCGAGCGCGGTGATCAGCGAGACGATGCTCTCGCTCGTCAGCATGCGGTCGAAACGCACCCGCTCGATGTTCAGGATCTTGCCGCGCAGCGGCAGCACCGCCTGGTTCTCGCGGTTGCGCGCCTGCTTGGCGCTGCCGCCGGCTGAGTCGCCCTCGACGATGAAGATCTCGCATTTCGCCGGATCGCGCTCCTGGCAATCAGCGAGCTTGCCGGGCAGCGAGGCGCTGTCCAGTACGCCCTTTCGCCGCGTCAGCTCGCGCGCCTTGCGCGCCGCCTCGCGCGCCATCGCCGCCTCGACGACCTTGCCGACGACCGACTTGGCCTCGCTCGGATGCTCCTCGAGCCAGCGCCCGAGCTGGTCGAGGACCACGCCTTCGACCACCGGCCTCACCTCCGACGAGACCAGCTTCTCCTTGGTCTGCGACGAGAATTTCGGGTCGGGCACCTTCACCGACAGCACACAGGTCAGGCCCTCGCGGCAATCGTCGCCCGTGAGTGGCACGCGATCCTTCTTGGCCGCGCTCATCTCGTCGGCGTACTTCGTCACCACGCGCGTCAGCGCCGCGCGGAAGCCCGCGAGATGCGTGCCGCCGTCCTTCTGCGGGATGTTGTTGGTGAAGCACAGCATGCTCTCGTGGTAGCTGTCGTTCCACGTCAGCGCGCACTCGACCGTCATGCTGTCGCGTTCCGCAGTGATCATCACCGGCGCCGGGATCAGCGACTGCTTGGCGCGGTCGAGATATTCCACGAAGGCCTTCAGGCCGCCTTCGTAGTGCAGCGTCACTTCCTTGCTCTCGACGCCGCGCTTGTCGGCGAGCACGATGGTCACGCCGGAGTTCAGGAACGCGAGCTCGCGCAGCCGGTGCTCCAAGGTGGCGAAATCGAACTCGGTCTTGGTGAAGGTCTGGGGCGAGGGCAGGAACGTCACCTCGGTGCCGCGAAGGTCCTTCGCGTCGCCCACGACCTTCAGGGGCGCCACCGCATCGCCGTGGCGGAACCGCATGTAGTGTTCCTTGCCGTCGCGCCAGATGCGCAGGTCGAGGAATTCCGACAGCGCATTCACCACCGACACGCCGACGCCGTGCAGCCCGCCCGAGACCTTGTAGGCGTTCTGCTCGAACTTACCGCCGGCATGGAGCTGGGTCATGATGACCTCGGCGGCCGACACGCCTTCTTCCTTGTGGATGTCGGTCGGGATGCCGCGGCCGTTGTCGCGCACGGTGCAGGAGCCGTCGGCGTTCAGCATCACATCGACCTTCGTGGCGTAGCCGGCGAGCGCCTCGTCGATCGCATTGTCGACGACTTCGTAGACCATGTGGTGCAGGCCCGAGCCGTCGTCGGTGTCGCCGATGTACATGCCCGGCCGCTTGCGCACGGCGTCGAGGCCCTTCAGCACCTTGATGCTGTCGGCGCCGTATTCGGCCGGTGCCGAGCCGTTGCCGTTTGCGCCGCCGCCGTTGCCGGCGCCGCCGTTCTTGTTGTCGTCATCGGCCATCAGCGCACCGTGCCGGCGACAAGCGGCGCCTTCGCAGGGAGGACGCGATGAATTGGAGAGCAGCGAATGGGAATGAGGGCGATGACTGGCAAGGATGGTTACTCCTGACGGACGAATTGGCCGTCGTTGACATGGAACACGTCGGCGCGCGTCTTCAAGCCCTCGAACAGGGAAAGATCGGTCCCTGTCATCCAGGCCTGCGCCCCCAGCGCGACGATTTCTTCGAACAGCGCCGCCCGGCGCACGGCGTCGAGATGCGCGGCAATCTCATCCAGCAGCAGCAGCGGGGCGTGCCCCTCCCGCGCCGCCGCCAGCTCCCAGGCGTCCGCTAGCACGATCGCGATCAGCAGCGCCTTCTGCTCGCCGGTCGAGCACTCGCGCGCATCGGCGCGCTTCTGTGTGTGGCGCACGGCAAGGTCGGTCAGGTGCGGCCCGACCGTCGTCCGCCCCGCCTCGGCATCCCGCACCCGTGCCCGCGCCAGCTTCTCGCGCAGCGCGGCGTGTGCGTTGTCGCCAAGCTCGGCCAACAGCGCATCGCTCTCGCCGTCCAGCGCGAGTTGAGCCGCCGGGAAGGCTCCTGCCTCGCCGCGCGCGGCGAGCGCCTGGTTGAGCCGCGCAACCGTCTGCGCCCGGCTGATTGCCATCGCGATGCCGGTCTCGGCCATTTCGGCTTCGAGCCCGTCGAGCCACGCCGGATCGCGCGGGCCGAATTTGAGCAGCCGCGCCCGCTCGCGCATCGCGGTCTCGTAGCGCGTCGTCGTTCGCGCATGTCCGGGCTCGAAGCCGAGCACCAGCCGGTCGAGGAATTTCCGCCGGCCGCTCGCCCCTTCGATGAACAGGCGGTCCATCGCCGGCGTCAGCCACAGCATCTGCACCAGCTCGCCGAGATCCGCCGAGGTCTGCGCCGGGGCGCCGTTGAGGCGCACCTGCCGCCGTTCGCCGCCGCCCGGCCCGAGCATCAGTCCGGTGCCGACCTCGTAAGTCTCGCCGTTCCGCGTGACGTCGGCCGCCACCGCCCACAGCGCATCGCTGGAAACGCTCGGGCCACGCCGGACGTGCTCGCCGAGCTTGGCGCCGCGCAGGCCGCGTCCGGGCGACAGGAGCGAGATCGCATCGAGCAGATTGGTCTTGCCGGCGCCGTTGGGACCCGCCAGCACGACCGGCGCGCCGCTCACGGCGATACCCGCCTCGGCATAGGAGCGGAAGTTGCGCAGTGTCAGGCGTGTCACGGCCAGCCGCCCCTCAAAGGCGGACGCCGCGCCGTCGGGGCGCTGTGTCGGTAGCGGTGTCAAGTCTCAGACCCGCATCGGCATCAGAACGTAGAGCGAGCGGCTGTCCTCTGCGTCCTCGATGATGGTGGGCGAGCCGGCATCGGAGAGCAGGAAGCGGATCTCCTTGCCCTCGATCTGGCTGGTGATGTCGAGCAGGTACTTGGCGTTGAAGCCGATCTCCATGCCCGCCGCGCTGTAGGTCGCGCCGAGCTCTTCCGTCGCCGTGCCGCTCTCCGGATTGACGACGGATAGCGTCACCTTGTCCTTGGCGACCGCGAGCTTCACGGCGCGCGTCTTGTCGGCCGAGATGGTCGAGACGCGATCGACGGAGTGCGAGAACTCCTTCGAATCCATCGCCAGCGACTTGTCGTTGCCGCTCGGAATCACGCGCTGGTAGTCGGGGAACGTGCCGTCGATCAGCTTGGACGTCAGCTCGACGCCGTCGAAGGTGAACTGGATCTTGGTGTCGGAGAGCGCGATCTCGATCGCGCCGTCGGTATCATCCAGCAGCCGGCGCAGCTCCGTGACGGTCTTGCGCGGCACGATGATGCCCGGCATGTCACCGGCGCCTTCCGGAAGGTCCAGCTCGAACCGCGCCAGGCGGTGTCCGTCGGTTGCGACGGCGCGCAGCAGCCTGGCCTTTCCGTCCTTGGTGGCGTGCAGGTGGATGCCCATGAGGTAGAACCGCGTCTCGTCCGTCGCCATCGCGAAGCGGGTCTTGTCGACCAGCCGCTTCAGATCGTCGGCCGCGAGGCGAAAGCGGTGGGGCAGGGCGCCCGCCGCCATCTGGGGGAAATCCTCCTTGGGCAGGCACGCCAGTTCGAAGCGGATCGAGCCGGCAGAAACCGCGAGACGCCCGCCCTCGCTCGTCAGAAGCTCGGCCTGCACCTGTGCGCCGTCCGGCAGCTTGCGCACGATGTCGTAGAGCATGTGCGCCGGCGCGGTGGCCGAGCCGTTGCGCAGCACATCGGCGGGAATGCTCTCGACGATCTCGATGTCGAGATCGGTGGCTGTCAGCTTGAGCTGGCCCTTGGCGGCTTCGATCAGGACATTCGACAGAATCGGGATCGTGTTGCGGCGCTCGACGACACTCTGGACGTGGCTCAGCGCCTTCAGGAAGGCGCCCCGTTCGACGTTGATTTTCATCGGTCTCGCAAGTGGCTATTGGGCCGCCGGAAAACCCCAGGTTTCGACGCACCCCGCGCGGTCGATAACCCACTGATTTCCTTGAGGTTCTTGGCGGCCAAGACTCAGGTTGCCGAGTATACCAAATAGGCTCGAAAGCACGAACAAATAATACCGGTCCCAGGGCCCTCGTGGCGCCCCGATCCGCGCCCTTTCTAGGGGGCTACGCCATAGCTCTTGTAGAGGTCGGCGACACCCGGAGAGATCGCCAGCGCCGCCGCAATGTCGCCCGAGCCGTCCTGTCCCAGCCGATCCTTCACGACGCCCCGCATGTACAGCGAGCTCGACTGCTTCGGCGTGATGGCAAGGGCCGCGTCGTAGTCGCTCAGCGCGTCATTCAGCTTACCGAGCCGGAACTGCACGAAACCGCGACTGTCGAGTGTCGGCGCCGAGTTCGGGCGGATCTTGAGCGCCCGCGCGCAGAGATCCAGCGCCCCGGCCAGGTCGCGGTTGGCGAGCGCTCTGGCCCAGCAGGCATTGTTGAGGATCGTCGCGTCGTTGGGCGACAGCGCAACCGCGCGGTCCGAGTCCATGACGGCGGCGGCAAGGTCGCCCTTGAGCGTCAGTGCCGTCGCCCGCTCGGTATAGAGGTTCACGTCGTCGGGGCTCAACCGGATCGTATTGCTGAGATCGTCGATGGCTTCGCCATAGTGCCGCTCGCGCAGATAGGCGATGGCGCGGTCGTGATAGGCCGTGGCATTGCTCGTATTGATCGAAAGCGCCTTGGTCTCGTCGGCGATGGCGTCATCGAGATCGCCGCGATCCATGTTCACGTATCCGCGATGCATGTAAAGAAGGTCGTTCTGCGGCGCCGACGCGATCGCGGTCGTATAGACAGAAACGGCCTTGTCGAAATCTTCGTGCGCGCCCTTGACGTCGCCGGTATTCCGTTTCAACGCGCCGCG
>Ga0335070_10005731_pt1 | contig 14632 bp, 10 predicted proteins | sample Lox_Sample_13_FD_206722 | JGI IMG/M metagenome (GOLD analysis project Ga0335070, IMG submission 206722) | Soil microbial communities from Loxahatchee National Wildlife Refuge, Florida, United States - Lox_Sample_1.3 | ecosystem: Environmental > Terrestrial > Soil > Wetlands | place: USA... | reverse complement strand
TCCTGCAGCTGCGCCAGGCCCAGGCCGCAGCACGGGCCGTGCAGCATCGCCAGCCAGGCAGTGCGATCACCGGCATGCTGCAGCGCGCGCGCCAGCGCGCCCAGGTCGCGGGCCACGGCGCGTTCGAGCAGGGGCTCGAGCCGTACGCCGCGCACCGGTATGCCGGCCGCCTGCAGGGCTGCGGCGATCGGCACCGCGTGCGCGCGCGCCTGGACGAGCACGGCGATGCTCTGGTCCGCCGACTGCGCGCGCCGCGCGCGGACCAGCTCGACGATCGAGGCCGCCTCGGCCGCATCCACGCTCGCGCGATCGCCCGGCGGCAGCGGGTGCACGCTGACTCCGCCGGCCAGGTCGCCGCGCGCGGCGAGCGCGGGCAGGTACCGGATCGCCGCCAGGCGCGGATCGTCGCGCGGCGGGAAGATCCGCGCGCACAGCGTGTTGACCCAGTCGATGAGCGGCGGCGCGGACCTGAAATTGCAGCGCAGCTGCAGGCTGCGCGGCCGCAACGCGCCGATGCCCTCATCGCGCGCGCTCAGGAACAGGCCGACCTCGGCCTCGCGGAACTGATAGATCGACTGCATCGGATCGCCGACGGCGAACAGCGTGCGCCCATCGCCGGGCTCCCATCCCGCGGTCAACGCGCGCAACAGCTCGAACTGGTCGAAGGACGTGTCCTGGAACTCATCGACGAGCAGGTGGCGGATCGCGTGGCCCACGCGCAGCGCCAGGTCGGTCGGCTGCCCCTGCTCGGTCAGCCCGGCCCGCGCGGCACCGGCGATCGCGACGAAATCGACGCGCCCCTGTTCGGCGAACTCGAGCTGCAGTTCGGCCGCCGCCTGGCGCAGCAACAGCGACAGCGCCTGCAGCGCCTGCGCGTCCTCGGCCGGAATCTGCGCATCCGGCAGCGCCAGCAACTCCTCGATGAGCGCCTGCGAGCCCGGCACGCGCGCCAGTTCGGCCACCCACTCCGCCACCGCGGCCTTCTCGTCCGCGTGCCCAGTCGTGAAGCCGAGGTTCTTGTCCCAGCGGCGGCGCCAGTTGCCATCCTGGGTGAGGCACAGCATGCACAACGCCCGCCAGCGCGGCAGGTCCGCGGGGTCGGCACGCAGCGGGCCGGGCGCGAACGGCCGCTCCAGCGTTCGCGCCGCGTGCGCGGCGAGCCGCGCGCCGCGCTCGAGCAGCGGCGGCGGCCACGCCGCCAGCGCCGCATCGAGCCGCCCGGCGATCAGCGCGCGCAGGCTCGAGGCGACGCGTTGCCCGAGGTCCGTCGCGCCGGTGGCCTCGCGGGCTGCCCCGGCCGCGCGATCATCCTGCAGCACGGGCGGCAACCAGTGGGCGCGCTGCGCGAGCATCAGTGCCAGCAGCTCGCCGAGCCGGGCCCAATCGTTGTCCAGCCGCGCGAACAGCAGCTGCGCCGCCCCGACCAGCTCCGGCTCGCGCAGCGCGCGCTCGAGCAGGCGCTGCGCCGCCGCCGCATACAGCGGCCGGGCGTCGGGCGCGACCTCGAGCTGCAGGCCATTGCGCGTCGCGATCGGCAGCTGCGCGCACAGGCTCTGGCACAAGGCGTCGATCGTCATGATGCGCAGGCGCGCCGGAACACCCAGCAGGTTCCAGCCGCGCGCCTGGTCGCGCTGCCAGGCCGCCAGCGCCTGCGGCGCCTCGAGGTGCCCGGTGGCCGCTCCGGCGGCCGCGCGCCGCAAGGCCTCGAGCACGCGCGTGCGCATCTCCGCCGCGGCCTTGCGCGTGAAGGTGATCGCCAGCACCTGCTCGGGCTCATCGACGGTGGCGAGCAGCGCCAGGAACCTGCGGGTGAGCACGGTGGTCTTGCCGGAGCCCGCGGGCGCCCGCAGCAGGAACGAACCGGCCGTGTCGAGCGCGGCCGTACGCGCGGCCTCGTCGGCGCGCAGCGCCTCGCCCGCGAGCACGTCCTGCGCCTCAGGAGGCATCGGTGGCCTCGCCTTCATCGTCGAGCGCGTTCTCGTTCATGACCTGCACGGCGGCATCGACGCGGCAGAGCGCCGACAGATGGCAGTTCCGGCAGGCATCGCGCCGCGGATCGACGTCCGCGTCGCCGGCGACGAACTGGTTCACGAGCCGCTCGATGACCATGCGCCAATGCACCTGCAGTTCGCCCCACGGCGGCACGGGGCTGCGCGCCGTCCGCTTCGGTGGCTTCAGCGGCGGCAGCAGCGCCGGGTCGGCAACCGCGCCCCGCCAGCGCACCGCATCGGCCCGCAGGTACACCGCGGCGACGCCGGCCACCGGCGCCGCTCCGGTGGCGCCCGCCTCGCCCGCCTCTCCGGTGGCGGCTGCGGCGACTTCGGCGGCGAGCAACGCGTAGGCCAGCAGCTGCGGCTGGCGGGGCCGGTCGGCCAGCGGCTGGAACGCCTCGTCCTGCCCGCTCTTGTAATCAATGACGATCAGCCGGCCGTCGTCGAGCCGGTCGAGCCGATCCATGCGCACGCGCAGCGGCACGCCGGCGAGCGCGCCGCGTGCCGCCTGCTCGAGCTGCAGCACACTGAAGTCGGCCGCGCCGCTGCGCTCCAGTTCCTGCTCCAGCATCGCCGTGACCAGCGCGACGAGTCGCCGCAATTCATTGTCCACGAGTGGCGCCGGAAGCGGCTCCGGCCGCAAGGCGAGTTGCTCCCGCAACGAGGCCTCGGCGATCCCACGCACGCGCTGCGCCAGCGCCGGCGCGTCGGCCGCGCGCTCGCGCAGCGTGCGCGAGTCGCGCAGTCCCTGCCACAGCCGCTGCAGCGCATGATGCAGGACCTGCCCGCGCTCGCGCCGATCGAGCCCCGGCACGGGTTCGGCAACCGGAGCGGCGCCGAGCCGCAGCTCGGCCGCGGCGCGGAACGGACACAGCGACTGCAGCTCGAGCGTGCGCGTACCGCCCGGGAGGGGCTGCTCGCGCTGCCACGCAAGCGCCCGCGGATGCGCGCGCGGCTCGCGCACCACGGCGCGGCGCAGCGCCGCCAGCAAAGGATCGGCCAGCGGCGGCGGCGTTGCCGCGCCGGCGGCCACCAGGCTGCTGGGCTGCAGTGCCACATCGCCGTCGGATCCGGGCCAGCTCAGCACGAGCCGCCCGCCGGCACATCGGGCCCACGCCGCCAGCGCCTGCTGCGCCTGCCCGAGCTGGCCCGGCGCGCTCGACTGCGGCAATCCGGCCGCGCGCTGCACCGCGATCGGAATGAATGGATCGGGTCGCGGCGCGGCGGGCCAGCGCTCGGCACCGAGCGATGTGACCCAGATGCCCTCGTAGGGCACCAGTGGATCGCCGGTCGATTCGGTCAGCGTGACGGGCACGTCCTCGCTCGCGCTCTCGAAGGCCGTGCGCTGCGCCATGTTGGCGAGCAGGCGGACGGCCTCCGCGTGCCCGAGCGGCGCACCGGCGCCCGCCCCGACCATCGCCAGTTCGCCCAGCAAGGCGCGGAAGCGCTCGCGCTGCTGCTCCTCATCGCTCCCGAGCGCGGCGGCTCCGGGCCAGGCGAAGGCATCGAGCGCCTCGGCGAAGCGGCGCGCCCAGCCCGCCGGCGTGGCGCGCCATCCGCGCGGCACGCCGGTGGCCGCGGCCAGGGACTCGAGCGCCGCAGCGAGCGGCGCATGGCCGCCGCGCAGGTTGTGCGCCAGCCCCGCCAGGCGCCGCAGCTCCGCGCCCGCCACGTTGCGGTGGCGCAGCGCCAGCTCGAGCGCGGCGCGCTGCGACGGGCTGCCGCAGCTCCAGTACGGCGAACGCAGCAGCGGCGCGAGCTCGGCGAATTCCAGCCTCGCGCCGGCCAGCCGCAGCAGCGCGAGCGCCGTGCGGACCATCGGGTACTCGGCCAGGCTCCGCCCGCCCTCGATCACATACGGGATGTCGCCGGCCGGCGCGAGCAAGGCGCCACCGGCGAGTTCATGCTCGAAGGCCGTGACGGCCGCCGCGCGCCGCTGCGACAGGTCGGGCACGACGACTAGGAATCGCGCGGCCGGATTGCGTTCGAGCCCGGCGCGGCACCACTGCGCCGCGCGTCGCAGCTCGTCGGTCGCGTCGACGCACGCCGTGGGCAGCGCCGCGGGCAAGGGTTGCGCGACCGGCACGAAGAACTCCGCGCCGAGCTCGCGCAGCCGCGAGCGCAGGGCCGGGCCGAAGGCCTCGCAACCCGCGAACAGCACCGGCTGCGGGAGCGCGGGCGCCTCGGCGAGGATGCGCGTCCAGTCATCCGCGGCGTAGGCCTGCAGCTCGCGGCAACGCCGCTCGACGCGCGCGCGCGCGCGCGCGAGCACGGTCGCTTCCGGCGTGGGATCCCCCGGCCAATGCAGAGCCCAGTCGCGGCACAACGCCGCCGAACGGCGCAGCGCGTCGGCCAGGCTCGAGGGTTGCAGCACTTCCGTGCCTTCGCAGGCCTCGGCCGCTGCCGCACGCCACAGGAGCCATTCCTCGGTCGCTCCGAGCCGCCGCAGGCCACGCAACGCACCGTGGCGCGCCTGCGCGGCCAGTCGCGCGAGCCAGGCGCCGTAGGGCAGGACGTCGCAGGCCTTCCAGGCCGCGGCGCCGGCCCGCAGCCGCGCGCGGGTATGGATGAGGCGAACCGCCACGGCGCGCTGGCGGCTGGGCACGACCACCGTGCCACCCTGCTCGAGCACCGCGGATATACGGCTATTTTCTATATCAATATCAATCTATTGAAGACTAGTATTAATAATTTACTTGAATCGATCCCCGGCGTTCACGACGCGGCTGCCGACATCCGGCTGGGGCCGCATCGCGATCTCCGCCAGCAATTCTTCCATGCGCTCGAACACCACGCGCAGCGTCGCCGCATCCGGGAGCGAGGTGATGCGGAAATGATTGCGGTACGGCACGTTGAAGCTCACACCCGGCGCGACCAGCACGTGGCGGCGCTCGAGCAGCTCGAGCGCGAACTGCTGGTCATCGAATTGCGGCACGGCCTCGCGGTCGACACCGACGAAGGCGTACATCGCGCCCATCGGCGGCGCAAGCTGCAGGTAGCGGCTCGCGGCGACCTGATCGATGATCGCGCGGCGCGATTCGAACAGGCGGCCGCCGGGCGCCACCAGCTCGCGGATGCTCTGGTGGCCACCGAGCGCGGTCTGCACCGCCCACTGCCCGGGCACGTTGGCGCACAGGCGCAATGAGCTCAGCAGCTCCAGCGCCGAGAAATAATCAGCCGCCCCCTGCGTGCGGCCCGAGAACGAGGCCCAGCCCACGCGGTAGCCGCAGGCGCGGTAGACCTTCGACAAGCCGGACATCGTCGCGCACAGCGTGTCGTGCACCAGCGTCGCCATCGGCACGAACTCGGCGCCCGCGTAGACCATCTGGTCGTAGATCTCGTCGCTGAACACGACCAGCCGATGGCGCTCGGCCAGGCGCGCCAGCGCCTCGAGCGTGGCGCGCGGATACACCGCACCGGTCGGGTTGTTGGGGTTGATGACCACCAGCGCGCGCGTGCGGCGCGTGACGAGCGACTCGAGCTCCGCGACATCGGGCAGGAACCCGGCCTCGGGACGGCACGGGTAGTGCACCGCGCGCCCGCCGTTGAGGTTCACCGCCGCGGTCCACAGCGGATAGTCGGGGCTCGGCACGAGCACCTCGTCGCCCTCGTTCAGCAGCGCGCGCAGCACCAGGTCGATGAGCTCGCTCACGCCGTTGCCGATGAACACGTCTTCGGCGCTGACACCGGTGACGCCACGCGCCTGCTGCTGCATGACCACCGCTTCGCGCGCCGGGAAGATGCCCTTCTGGTTGCAGTAGGCTTCCGCCTCGGCGAGGTTTTCGATCATCGCCAGCCGCATCGTCTCGGGCGTGCGGAAACCGAACAGGCCGGGATTGCCGATGTTCAGCGAAATGATCTCGTAGCCCTGGCGCTGCAGCTCGTGCGCGCGCCGCGCGAGGCGGCCGCGGATCTCGTAGCGCACGTTCTTGAGCGATTCGCTCGGCGCGATCGCGGCGTCGGTCAAAGCTGTCCCAGCAGGTAATCGGCGGACGAGACCTTGAATTCGCCCGGCGCCTCGATCAGCACCTTCGTGGCGACGCCGTTGTCGACCAGGATCGCGAATCGCTGGCCGCGCATGCCGAGCCCCGCGCCCTGCAGGTCGAGCTCGAGGCCGAGCGCGCGCGTGTACTCACCGCTCCCGTCCGCCAGCATCAGCACGTTGTCGCCGACGCCGGCGCTCTGGCCCCACGCGCCCATCACGTAGACGTCGTTGACCGCCATGCAGGCGATCGTGTCGACGCCTTTCGCGCGCAGCTCGGCCGCGTGGTCGACATAGCCCGGCAGGTGCTTGGCGCTGCAGGTCGGCGTGAACGCCCCCGGCACCGAGAACAATGCAACGCGCTTGCCATCGAACAGCTGCGCCGTCGTGATGTCCTCTGGCCCGTTCGCGCCCATGCGCTTGAACTTGCCAGCGGGCATGCGGTCACCGGCCTTGATCGCCATGGCGTCGAGTCCTCAGGACCGCGCTTCGAGCGCCCAGAGCTTCGCGATGCGCGCGTACTTCGGATCGTTGGTCGCGCGATTGAACGCCTTGACGGCCTCGGCCGTGTTCTTGTTGCGCTCGTAGGCAATGCCCAGCAGCATGTACGACTCGTCGGCGAATTTCAGGTTGCCCTTGGCGATGCCGGCGCTGATCGCGGCGAGCGCCTTGTCGGGCTGGCCGAAGCCGAGGTACGCGGCGCCGACCTGCACCAGGCCGTCGCCGGCGTTGGACGCGGCGGCATCCTTCTCCGCCTTCGGCAGGGCGGCGCGGTCGGCCGCGGCGCTGCGCTTGATCTTGTCGAGCAGGCGCTGGCTGCGCTCCTTGTCGTGCGGATCGGTGTACAGGTTCTTGGCGAAGGCCTGCTCGAGCACCGTCTGCGCCTCGCCCGGGTTGCCCTGGTCGAGCGCGATCTGCGCCATCTCGGTGAAATCGGCGCCGCGGCTGAGGATGCCGACCTGCGCCATCAGGCGATAGGTCATCAGCAGCAGGCGATCGTCGTTGGTCTTGTTCGCGAGCACGCCGGCCATCGCGTTGCGCCAGTAATCGGGCTTCGGGTAGAACAGGATCAGCTTCTCGACCGCGCGCGCGGCCGCGGCGTCGTCCTTGAGCTTCAGCGCGCAGCTCCACACCAGGTTCAGCGACTTCTCCGCCGGCTTGCGCCCGGCCTGCTCGTCCTTGGCGACGATCGCCTCCATGCCGGCCAGGGCTTCCTTGTACTTGTTGGTCAGGTAGTAGGCCTGCGCGATGATCAGCGGCGTGTCGGCGTTCAGGTCACCGGCCGCGAGCGCGCGCTGGCCGTAGGTGATCGCCTTGTCGTAGTCCTTGTTCTGGTAGTCGATCGTCATCAGCGTGCGCAGCAGCTGCGGCTTCATCGCGGCCGGCAGGTACTGGGAGTCGATGATCGCCTCGATCGCGGACGCGGTCTCGGTGTAGTTGTTCTTCGCGGCGAACGCCGGCATCTGCAGGTAGTGGATGATGTAGTCGTCGTACGCGGTGCGCGGCGTGATCGCCTGGGCCTCGCGCGTCTTGGCGATCACCTCGTCGTAGTTCTTCGCCTGCAGCGCATCGTTGGCCGCCTTGAGGCTCTTGGCCACGGCCTTGCTGACCTGCGGCTCTTCGGCGCGCGCGACGCCGCCGGCCACCGCCATCCCGAGGATCAAAGCTAAAGTCAAAGCGACGCGACTCATTCTCAACCCCTGGTCAGAATATGACCGCCAGTGAATCCTGTCAGATAGTTTGATGGGCGACCCGGACCGCTGGTTCCCGTGGCACCCACCGCATGCCCCGATTGAGGCAATTGCCCGCTGCTACTCGGCAAACTCGGTCGTGTTCACGAAGCCGATCTTCGTCATGCCGTTGCGCTGCGCCACCGCCAGCACCTTGGCCGTGGTGTCGTAGTGCGAACGCTTGTCGGGACGCAGGTGGATCTCGGGCTGCTCTTCCTTCTTGCTCTCGGTGCGGAAGTAACCCTCGACCTGGTCGATCGTGACCGCATTGCCATCCCAGTAGATCGTGTCGTCGAAGTCGACGTCGAGGTTGATGACCTCGGGCAGCGTCGGCGGCGGCGGTGCGTTCGTCGGCGGCGGCATGTCGAGCTTGACCGCGTGCGTCTGGATCGGCAGCGACATGATCAGCGTGACCAGCAGCACGAGCATGACGTCGATCAACGGCGTCGTGTTGATCTCGCACATCACGCCGGCCTTGTCCCCACCTACGCTCATTGACATGACTGATTGACTCCGCCTGCTCTGGCCTGTGTGGCTCTCGGATTGACTACGCGATCAACGGCCCAGCGACCGGTCGGGCTCGGTGATGAACCCGACCTTGGTCAGGCCACCGCGCTGGATGGCGAACAGCGTGCGGCCGATCGCCTCGTAGCGCACGCCGGCGTCGCCGCGGATGTGCACCTCGGGCTGCGGATTCTTCACCGCCTCGACGACCACCTTCTTGATCAGCGCATCGCGATCGGGCACCAGCTGGCCGTTCCACCAGATGCCGCCGTTGACATCCACCGAGATGGTGATGTTCTCGGGCTTGGTCTTGGTCGGAATGTTCGCGACCTTCGGCAGGTGCACCGGCACGGTCTTGGTGATGATCGGGATCGTGATCAGGAAGATGATCAGCAACACCAGCATGATGTCGACCAACGGCGTCGTGTTGATCTCCGACATGATGCCGTGTTCATCACCGTCATCGGTCTTCACACTCATTGACATGGCGCGGTTACCTTAAGGAGCGAATCTGCCGGTGGATTGACCTGGGCTGCCCTACTTGCGGGCCCCCGCCGGTGCGCCGCTCTCGACGCGCGCGCCGCTCACGAGGTAGGCGTGCAGGTCGCCGGAGAAGTTGTTGATGGCGTCCTGCAGGCCCTTGTTACGGCGCAGCAGCCAGTTGTAGCCGAGCACCGCGGGCACCGCGACGAACAGGCCGATGGCCGTCATGATCAGCGCCTCGCCGACCGGGCCGGCGACCTTGTCGATGCTCGCCTGGCCGGCGACACCGATCGCGATCAGCGCGTTGAGGATGCCCATGACGGTGCCGAACAGGCCGACGAACGGGGCGGTCGATCCGACCGTGGCGAGGAAGGCCAGGCCGTTGGTCAGGTTGCCGTTGACCTCGCCGGTCGCGCGCTGCAGCGCCATCGTGATCCACTCATGCAGATCGATGCGATCGGTGAGGCGGCCCTCGTGGTGCGAGGCGGCGCGCAGGCCGTCCTCGGCGATGAAGCGGAAGTCGTTGCCCTTCGGCAGGCGCTCGACGCCTTCCTTGATGGAATCCGCCGTCCAGAAGCTCTTCTCGACGAGCTTCGCCGACTTCTTCATGGCGCGCTGGTCCCACACCTTCGTGAAGATGATGAACCACGAACCGAGCGACATGATGACCAGGATGATCAGCGTGGCGCGCGTGACGATATTGCCGTTGACCCACAGCGGAATCAGTCCATAGACCTGCTGTTCAGGGGCGGCGGCGACGGGGGTATCCATGTTTAATCCTCTTGCTTGCTAATCCGGCCTGCAGACCGTGTTAATGAAAACCAGTGCCGGCGAAGGCGCGCCTACTGCGCTTCCTTCGCCTTGAACGTGACCTTGTAATCCTTGCACGTGCGCGCGGGCTTGCCATCGATCGTGCCGGCCTTGTAGCGCCCGGCGCCCATGCACTTGCCCGCGGCTTCATCGAGCGCCGGGAATCCCGAACTCGACACCAGCTCGACCGGGCCATCGATGCGGTTGTTGACGCCGATGCAGATGCGCACGACGGCCGAGCCTTCGTGACCCTGGCGCAGCTCCTGCGACGGGTAGTACTCGTCATGGCAGTCAGGCAGCGAGATCGTCTTCGCCGGCGTCGCCTGGATGATCGGCGCGGGCCGCGGCGGCGGCGGCGCCTTGGTCACGACGATCGGCGGCGATTCGACCGGGATGTTGACGTTGATGATCGGCACCGGCACCGACGGCGGCGGCGGCCGGTCGAGTTCGGGCTTTGGCGGCGGCGGCGGCAGGTCCTTCGGCTGGTCCTGCTTGATGATGGTGGTCTCCAGGATCTGCACGCCCTGCTTGATCGCCTTCTGGCCGAAGCCGGAGATGAAGGCCCAGGCGATGAACAGGTGGACGGCGACGATCGCTGCGAAGGCGACCATGCGTCGCTGGTTGTATCCGCTGTCGTGGTAACGCGATGCCATATTTGTTTTCGTTCAGCCCAAGGTTGCTAAATGAGTTTCGCCCGGCAGCCCCAATCGTTATAAGTCGTCGCTTTCTGCCCCGGTGCGGCTCTCGCGCACAGCGCAGGCGGCCCGTGTTTCGCGACTCTAGCTGCAACGTCCAGCCGTTACAACCTTCTTTTCGAGTCTAATGCCAGTGCCCGCGCCCGCGCAATCGGGTAGAAATTATTACATGTCCGTCACGGCGCCCAATGATGCGCTGCTTACGGCGCGGGCGTATTTCGCCAGGACGCCGCTGCGCGCGTAGGGCCTGCGCGGCCGCCATGTTTTGGTGCGTCGGCGCCATTCGGCGGCCGGCAACTCCACCTCGATGCGCCGTTCCACCGCGTCGATGACGATGCGGTCGCCGTTGCGCAGCAGGGCAATCGGCCCGCCGACCGCGGCCTCGGGCGAGACGTGCCCGACGACGAAGCCGTGGCTGCCGCCGGAGAAACGCCCATCGGTGATCAGCGCCACCTTGTCACCCAGCCCCCTGCCCACGAGCGCGGCCGTTGGACTTAACATTTCGCGCATGCCCGGGCCGCCCTTCGGCCCTTCGTAGCGGATGACGACCACGTCGCCCGGCCTGACCCGTCCGGCCAGGATCGCCTGCGTGGCCCGCTCCTCGCCGTCGAAGACGCGCGCGCGGCCGGCGAAGGCCAGGCCTTCCTTGCCGGTGATCTTGGCCACGGCCCCTTCCGGCGCCAGCGTGCCGCGCAGCACGACGATGTGGCTGTCCTTCTTGATGGGGTTCGCGAGCGGCCGGATGATCTGCTGGCCCTCCGGGTACGGCGCCACGCCCGCCAGGTTCTCGCGCAGGCTCCGGCCGGTGACGGTGAGGCACTCGCCGTGCAGGAGCCCCGCATCGAGCAGCGTCTTCATCAGCGGCAGGATGCCGCCGATCGCGACCAGCTCCGACATCGCGTAGCGGCCGCTCGGCCGCAGGTCGGCCAGCAGCGGCGTGCGCCTGCCGATACGCGTGAAGTCGGCCAGCGAGAGCTTCACGCGCGCTGCGTGCGCGATCGCCAGCAGGTGCAGCACGACGTTGGTCGAACCGCCGAGCGCGATGCTCACGGTGATCGCATTCTCGAAGGCCTTGCGCGTCAGGATGTCGGAGGGGCGGATGCCGGCGCGCAGCAGGGCCACGACGGCCTCGCCGGCGCGGCGGCAGTCCGCACGCTTGGCCTCGCCGACCGCTTCCTGCGCCGAACTGCCCGGCAGGCTCAGTCCCAGCGCCTCGATCGCCGAGGCCATGGTGTTGGCGGTGTACATGCCGCCGCAGCTGCCGGCGCCGGGAATCGCCGTGCGCTCCACCTCCAGCAGCTGCGCATCGCTGATGGTGCCCGCGGCGCGCGCGCCGACGGCCTCGAACACCGAGACGATGTCGCGCCGTTGCGCGCCCAGGGCGATCGTGCCGCCGTAGACGAACACGGCCGGGCGATCGAGCCGCGCGATCGCCATCGCGCAGCCCGGCATGTTCTTGTCACAGCCGCCGATCGCGACGAAGCCGTCGAAACCCTCCGCGCCGACGACCGTTTCGATCGAATCGGCGATCACTTCGCGCGACACCAGCGAGTAGCGCATGCCCGGCGAACCCATGGAGATGCCGTCCGAGACCGTGATGGTGTTGAAAGGAACGCTCTTGCCACCGGCGGCGTCGGCGCCCGCGCCGGCCTCGCGCGCGAGCGCGGCGATGTGCATGTTGCAGGGCGTGAGATCGGACCAGGTCGAGGCGATGCCGACCTGCGGCTTGCCGAAGTCGGCATCGGTGAAGCCCACCGCGCGCAGCATCGCGCGGGCCGGCGTCTGCTTCAGGCCGTCGACGACCAGGCTGGAATACTTACGTGCATCAATGGTTTCTGTGGATTTTTTCATTTACTTTCTTGCAGCAGTGGTGCGCACCTCGTTGCGCATCCGGACAAAACCCAGCGCGCCGGCCGTGACCAGGCCCAGCGGCAGCAGCATCGCCACCGCACCGGCGTCGGGCCAGCGCCACACCAGCAGCTCGTAGCAGGCCATGCCGACCGGCGGCGCGATCAGGCCGCGCACCCCGGTCAGCGTGACGTGCACGCCCATGTAGTGCTGCGCGCGGCCCGGGGAGGCGAAATCATTATGGCCCAGATTCCAGCCGAGGTTCGCACCGGCGTAGCTGATGCCGATCAGCAGGGCCCCGGGCCACAGCAGCGCCGGCCATTTCAGCCAGACGCCCAGCGTCAGCAGCGCGATCGCCGCGACCAGCGCCCAGCACTGGCGCGAGCGGTACTCGATGATGTGCCCGCGGTCGAACAGCCGCGCCCAGGCCGGCAGGAACAGCGGCATCAGCAGCAACGGCACGACGGTCAGCAGCAGGATCTGCGTCATGCTGCCCAGGTGCATGCGATCGGTGAACAACACGACCAGCTGCGCGGTCATCATCAGGTTGCCGGATCCGTACAGGCTCATCCAGAACATGTAGCCGCGGAACGAATCGTCCTCGCGCAGGATCTGGCGGAACATCGCCAGGCTGAACGCGTTGTCGGCCGCGCCGATGCCGGCCTCGGCCGCCAGCAGCTGGTACTCGCGCCGCACGCGCACCGCGCGGTACAGGCCGGCGGCCACCAGCCCGCAGATCGCCGCGAACAGGTACAGCCAGCGCGCGAACCGCGGCTGCACGTCGAGGATCCAGCCCGCCAGCAGCGCGACCAGCGCGATGCCGATCGAGCTGGCCATCACGATGCGGCTGGTGACGCGCGCCATGACGTGGCGCGGATAGTTGGCGCTCCACACGACCGCGCGCACCGTCAGGATGCCGGCCCACAGCACCCGCGCCGCGACGACGGCGCACAGCATCAGCGCCAGGCCGCCGGCGGCGACCGGCGCCAGCACGACCAGGCCGACCGCGATCGCGAAGGCCGCCTGGAGGCTGGCCAGCACGCCGACGCGCGCGCGGCCGTGCGCGAGGTTGGCCCAGGCGAAACTCGAGATGTTGGCGAGCGAGGGCGCGCCGCTGACGATCGCGACGGCGAAATCCACGGTGTGCGGCGGCACGAGGCCGGCAAAGCCCTTCTTGACCAGCACCGCCACGGTGCCGCCCTCGACCAGGCCGCTGGCCACGCCGAGCAGGGCCCACGGCCACAGCTCGCGGGCATACATCGCTTCGACGACCGGACTCGGGTTGTCGGACGGTTCAGCCAAATTTTCGGCGGATCAGCGCATACAGCGCGCGCAGGCCCTGCGCTTCGGCGCCCTGCGGCCGGCCGGGACGATCCTTCGGGTTCCAGGCATACAGGTCGACGTGCAGCCATTCGGGCGTCGCCGTCACGAAACGCCTGAGGAACAGCGCGGCGACGATCGCGCCCGCGAACGAGCCGGCGGACACGTTGTTCAGGTCGGCCACGCGGCTCGCGAGTTCCTCGTCGTAGCCGGCCCACAGCGGCATCGGCCAGAGCGGATCGCACGCCGATTCGCCCGCCGCGCGCGCCGCTTCGGCCAGCGCATCCTGGCTCGCGAACAACGCCGGCAGGTCGGGCCCGAGCGCCGTGCGCGCCGCGCCCGTCAGGGTCGCCAGGTCGATCAGCAGGTCGGGCCGTTCGGCGTCGGCGTCGGCGAGCGCGTCGGCGAGCACGAGCCGGCCTTCCGCATCGGTGTTGCCGATCTCGACCGTGAGCCCCTTGCGCGAGCGCCACACGTCGCCCGGGCGGTAGGCCGCGCCGCTGACGCTGTTCTCGACCGCGGGCACCAGCAGCCGCAGCTGCACCGGCGCGCGCATCGCCAGCAGGAGCCGCGCCAGCCCGAGCGCGCAGGCCGCGCCGCCCATGTCTTTCTTCATCAGCAGCATGCCGGCGGAGGGCTTGAGGTCGAGGCCGCCGCTGTCGAAGCACACACCCTTGCCGACCAGCGTGACGCGTGGCGCGCCGGGCCGCGGCCAGCGGCAATCGACCAGTCGCGGCGCGCGCGGGCTCCCCTGCCCGACCGCGGCGATGAGCGGATAGTCGCGGCGCAGCGCCTCGCCCTCGGTGATCAGGCACTGGCCGCCGAAGTCGCCGGCCAGCTTCCGTGCGGCTTCCACGAGTTCTGCCGGGCCGAGTTCATTGGCCGGTGTGTTGACGAGGTCGCGCGCCCAGCCGATCGCCTCCGCCGCCGCACGCGCGTATTCGGCGTCGGCCCCATCCGGCAGCACCAGGCGCGCGGCGGGGGCGGGCTTCGGCTGGCTGCGGAAGCGGTTGTAGCGGTAGCCGCCCAGCAGCCATCCCAATGCAAATTGCGTCCCGGCCGACGGCGCCAGCGGCGTCGCCAGGGCGTACGCGCCGGCCGGGAGCCGCTCGGCCGCCGCTGCGCCATCCCACAGCGAGCACTGCGCCGCATCGCCGAGCGCACCGAGCCCGAGCACCGCCGCGCCGATGCCGCCATTCGGCGCCGGCAGCGTCAGCACGCGCGCCCGCTCGGCCTGGAAGCCCTGGCCGTTGACCCAGGCCGCGCTGG
>Ga0335070_10005730_pt1 | contig 14633 bp, 12 predicted proteins | sample Lox_Sample_13_FD_206722 | JGI IMG/M metagenome (GOLD analysis project Ga0335070, IMG submission 206722) | Soil microbial communities from Loxahatchee National Wildlife Refuge, Florida, United States - Lox_Sample_1.3 | ecosystem: Environmental > Terrestrial > Soil > Wetlands | place: USA... | reverse complement strand
CGCAATTATTACAACTATAATTATGATTACGACGATAGCGGCTATTATGTAAGTCATGTAGTTTGTGGCGGGAGCGGGCGTTGGAGTTGTAGTCGGCAGCGGTGTATTCGTTGGAGTAGGTGAGGGCGAAGCTGTTGGTGTTGTCGTGGTGGTCGGGGTTGGAGTTGTTGTTAGTGAGCCTATGGCGTAGATGTTGTGGTCGTAAGAATCTATGTATACCATGCCGTTTGCGACAGCGGGCGATGAGTACAGTACACCGTTGGTTTCGAAAGTCCATTCAAGTTTGCCAGTAGTTGCGTCCAATGCGTACGTGTTGTTGAATGCTGTGACGTAGACCGTGTTGCCTGCAACTGCAGGAGCGCTATAGATACCTGTCGATGACTCTATGCTCGGTGGCCCTGGCGGAGCTGTTGGTGTAGCATTGTAGCTCCAGATGGTGGATCCGTCGGTTACGTTGTATGCATAGATGAAACCGTTGTAGGAGCCTCCAGTGTAAACAATGCCGTCCTTGACGACCGGGGAAGCTTGCACACACAGGTCATAACCCGTGTTTACATTCCAGACCTTGGCACCTGTTGAGGCATTTATGGCGTAAGTCTCGTTGTCGTATGAACCAATGTAAACGACTCCGCCAGCTACAGCTGGTGAAGACTCGACGACTCCGCCTGTTGTGAAGTTCCAGAGTTGATTGCCGGTTGTTGCGTCAAGGGCATAGACTTTGTGGTCGTATGAGCCAAAATAGACTTCGCCATTTGCAACGGTCGGTGATGAAATAACATCGCCTCCCGTCGTGAAGTTCCAAACAAGTTTGCCTGTTGCGGCATTGAGAGCGTAAAGATTGTTGTCGTTTGAGCCGAAATACACCATGCCACCTACGACAGCAGGACTAGACTGCACTTGACTTCCAGTAGTGAAGTTCCAAATTAGGGAGCCATCGGCTTCATTCAGTGCGTAAAGATCGTTGTCGTTTGAGCCTACGTACACAACACCATTTGAAACTGCGGGAGAAGAATCTATTGCTTTTCCAGTCGTAAAATTCCAGACCATAGTACCCGTTAAGGCGTTTAGGGCGTAGATTTGATGGTCGAACGAAGCTGTAAAAAGCATGTCGTTGGAAACCGCAGGACTGGACCACATAGCCCCATTAGTCGAATAGTTCCAAGCAAGCTGGTTGGTAGTGGGACCAGTTGCAGTGGTTACACCCGCGTGGAATGTAGGCCAAGTCGATGTATCAGTCAAGGTTGTCTGTGCCTTTGCAGCGAACATTGAAAACAGAAACAGAAACATCATAGCTCCAAAGACTAGTACAGATTTCTTATTCATTTCAGTTCACCTTAGAAATCGTTTTTCGCATATAATGGGTGGCTGTGACTAAAAAACCAAACCCCTAATGCTTCAGGGGTTTTGAGTTTTCTGCAGAACCGTCGATACCTCAACGTTGCTTGAGGCACGTATGCTTTTATAGGAAATCGCGAATAACACATGCCAAATAGGTGGCAACAATGCCCAAAGCCAAAGTTGCGTTAATCGGCGTAGGAAACTGCGCTTCAGCCTTTATACAGGGACTTCAATTTTACAGCAAATCGGAAAACAATCAAAACCTATCTGGGCTGCGGCATCCAAGTCTGGGAGGTATGACTTCCCGAGACATCGAGGTGGTCGCCGCCTTCGACATCGATGAACGAAAAGTAGGCATGGATGTAACTCAAGCAATTTTCTCCAAGCCAAACAACGCGCCAAAAGTAGCAGACGTTTCTAAGAAAGGCGTCGAGGTACAGAAGGGACCGCTTTTAGACGGCGTTGGCGAGTCCACCAAGAACATAGTTGTAGTGAGCAAAAGACCAGATGCCGATGTAACAAAAATACTCGAGCATGCAGGCGCGGAGATAGTAATTAACCTGCTTCCCAGTGGGGCGACAAAAGCGTCGGAATACTACGCAGAAAAAGCACTCGAAGCCAAGTGCGCATTTGTAAATGCTACCCCAAATTTCATCGCTAGCAACGTTTCGTGGGCCAAGAAATATTCGGACGCGGATTTGCCATTGGTAGGAGATGACCTCGTCGATCAAGTCGGATCGACTGCTCTCCATAAAACGCTTCTACAACTGCTTTCCCAGAACGGCGTCAAAATCATCGAGACCTATCAACTGGACGTCGGGGGCGGCACAGAATCCCTCGACACAATGGAACGGACCCGCGACGTCAAACGGGCCATAAAAACAGAATCAGTGGCCTCCACACTGCCATACAAGACTGAAGTCGTAGCAGGCTCGACAGACTACGTGGATTTCCTGCAAAACAAACGCGATAGCTACTTCTGGATTAGCGGAACCTACTTCTGCAACGCACCAATGCAAATCGACCTAAAATTCAGCACGGTGGACGCACCAAACGCAGGCAGCGTTCTTTTCGACATCGTTCGGGCGACGAAGCTAGCATTGATTAAGAGGCAGAAAGGTACCGTGGAACCAATTTGCGCCTACGGGTTTAAACACCCGCCACAGATGCAGGCACTAGAAGCTGCTGAAAACGCCTTCAAGAAATTTGTGGAAGCGAACGCCTAAACCTATTTCGCACTCATTTTCTCCAATTCTTTTAGAGTTTTTTCTTTGAATTTGTTTTCTTCAATCCGTTTCTTCATTATCGCGACCGTATTGACTGGGGTTGGGTCCACGCCTCGAAGGTAGGCTAAGTAAACGCTCGTGAAGTCGCCGACCAGAATCGTATACAACATCTTGCCCAATACACCCTTGCCTTGCGCCCAAACCTCAAACATGTTCGAGACGGAAGACTGCATTAGAGTCTTAGTCGTTTCGATCCTGCTGCGAATTTCGACAGGCTCTTCCACGTCGCGCAGGAAAACGACGCCAAAGGATTTGGCGAGGTCTCCGGCGCTTTCCCAACCCATCGTCTCGTTGTGGTTGAGTTCGCTGAATACCTCCCACTTAGCTGGAACCTTAGCATTCTCATTAAATTGCTGCTTAAAACGAACGGCAACTCCCCTGTAAACGCCAAAACCGTAAACAACAGGGCTTAGGGCACTAAGATGAGTGGCGAGTTTTTTAGCGAAGTTCTCGCTCAAGGGTTTGCCAGGTTCATTTTCATTGCTTGCTTTGCCAAGGAGGTCGGTGGCTTCAGCAAATTCCGTTTCGATCTTCGACGCCATACCTAACTCTTGAGCGCATTTGAGCAACGGCATCAGCATGTAAGGCAAGGCAGCGCGAGGCTGCATTCCTCCTTCCACCTTCAAGTAGGGAACATTAAGTTTCTCGGCATACCGAATAAGAGCCCCTCCAGAGCTTATGCAATAAACCATGCATCGACGTTTGAGGGCGTCCAGAAACGTGCTGAGGGTTTCCTCTGTGTCGCCCGAGTAGCTTGCAAGGATTACGAGGGTTTTCTTGCCTGCGTAATGCGGTAATCTATATTCGCGGCTGATTTCGATGGGCACCTTTGCAGTTTCTCGGACGTAGTCTTTGAAGAGTTCTCCGCCAATGGCGGAGCCACCCATGCCCGCAAGAATAATGTTTTCAGGTTTAGGATAATCAAGCTTGATTCTGTGCGCATTTATCCAAGCTTTTGAGTAATGGTCAGGCGCTTGAATGCAGCAGTCAAGCATGTTTTGCCTGTCGATTTTCCGCATTTGGTATAGGTCGTCGAGAATTTGTGTCGTCACGATTTTCCCCCATTTTCATATTGTCCGCACGTTTATATTTGATTTTTCACTATAATGCCACGCCTACACTCACAAAAAAGGCGGTTCCAGAAGGAAAAACAACTGGATGGAAAAAAACGCGTAGCAATTGCCATTCCGGCGTCAATAGTATCAGATACGCCCCACCTACGCGAGAAAACAGCGAAAATCGGATACATAGCCCGAGCAGCAGCCATATTCCGAGTTGACGAGATAATAGTTTATGCCGACAATCTCAAAGCGAACCAGAAGCGTGACCTCGAATTTGTTTCACTTCTGTTACGTTATCTGGAAACCCCACAATACCTTCGCAAACGCCTCTTCGAACTAAAACCCGAACTGCAATTCGCAGGCATATTGCCTCCTCTTCGCACTCCACATCATCCTCAGCAAGGAAAAAGCAGAGTCCTCAAGGTGGGCGACTACCGCGAGGGCGTTATCACTTCTAAAACCGAAAATTCAGCGCAAGTAGACATAGGAGTCGAGAAAACAGCTGTTCTGCGTAACTATCAAGGCGAGCTTAACCAACGGATCACTTTCAAGATAATCAAAGCGAAAACTGACCAAATCGAAGTCCAAGAGGCTTCCAAAGCAGAGGTTGCCGAATACTGGGGCTATGCGGTGTCAGTCGAAGCACGGCCATTCCGCAATTGGATAGAAGACCGAAAATTCGATCTTGCAGTAGGCACATCGAAGCTCGCTCCACGTTTTCAGGGCTTAGCTAGCGCCTTAGCATCTCGATGGCACAAAGCAAATCGAATCCTCCTGCTTTTTGGAGCACCAGCTCGCGGGCTTTTTGATATCGCAGAAGATGAGGGAGTGCGCCTTGAGGCTTTGGTTGACTTCGTGCTTAACACCGTTCCGGATCAAGGCACAGAAACTGTGCGCACAGAAGAAGCCTTGTTGGCAACACTGGCAATTTTTAACGAGCATTTCACCATTTAGTTTGTTTTAAAATTGTTGGCTACATTCTTCTTCGAAACTGTTGTGGTCTTCAAGTTTGGTTTATAAAGGAGAGGACAAATTTGATGAAAAATCGCGTAAGTTAATGGATAGGTTTAAAACGAAGTCTGACGGATATGGTTCTGTGCAAAACGAACTTTTGCACCGAATAAAACAGGAAGTGAAAAAGAGAATGTCTTATCCAAGAGAGATGCACAAGGCAACCTGTGCTGACTGCGGAAAGGAATGTGAAGTTCCATTCAAGCCAGATGGCACCAGGCCAGTTTACTGCCGAGAGTGCTATGCAAAACGAAGACCACCACGCCGATATTAAGCATTCAAGCTAATATCTTTACTTCGTTCCAAAAATTTCCTTTCTTTTAATTTTTTTGTCGTTTGTTTTCATTCAACCCAGGATTGTTTTGGATGATGTTGTTAGGTAAGGATTAAATGTACGATTCAAGAGTGTGTTTCCATGCATTTCGACGTCTTGATGCCAGCGATCCTTTTTGCTGTAACTCTCGCCGCCATGTTTCTGGGACGCAAGACAGAGGCCAGGCTCAAATCCACGGTCGAAGAACGGGAATTTAAAACCCGAGACACAGTTCTGCTAGTAATCATGATCGGCGTAGCCTTGTCAGTTGTGGTCTTTGTTCCCAGCCTAGCCATTATGGCGCTATTCCTTTTCTCCTATTCGTCGCTGCTGTTCACCGTTTCCTACACGTTTTCGGACCTGAAGGTTGGATCTTTAAGGCTTTACTTAGGAGGTTTCGCTGTTGCGTGCTTGGTTGCAGGTGTAGGAGGCTATTTTGGCATTTTATCGGGTGACTTGCGTCTTTGGGGACTTATCTCGTTTGTTTCTCTATCGCTTGTCTCGATAGCAATTCTGCTCTACGTTCAACGGCTTCCAGCTATCAAACCGAAGTGGTACATTGGCGCTCTATCGCCCGCGCTTTTCCTTTTACTCTTTGCATTCTTTGGCAGTACTTTCGTATGGTTCCCCTATCTGCTCGATGTATACGGCATAATCTTTGCAATCCTCATTGTGATCTACCTTAACGGTCTCTTCACATGGAAAACAGTTTTCATCTTCGCCGCCCTTCTAACTGGCTTGGACATCGTACTCGTTTGGGTGACCGGGACAATGGTTCAGGCGGCACAACAAATCTCAGGACTTGGCCTTCCCGTTCTCGTTGCGTTTCCAACAATCCCGATAATATCTACTTCAGCTGGAATTCTCATCCTTCGACTTGGTTTAGGCGACTTCTTCTTTGCTGGCATACTCTCATCGCAAACACTGAAACGTTTCGGAAAGAAAACTGCGGTTGCATCACTGTTGACCATATGTATTTCCTTCGCCATCTTCGAACTCATTCTTCTAAACCCAGACTGGGCGAAGGCGCTTCCAGTTCAAGCACTACCAGCCACATTACCAATTCTTCTTGGCTGGCTCCCCGTGGTCCTAATCAAAATGTACGCTAACAAGAAATCTAAACAAGAGCCCATTAAACAAAGCGATCGCCTGACCGCGCAGAAAGGTTCATAAGTAATTGGGTCTTTTTCCTAACGGCAATAGCCTTCCAAAATTCCCAGTTAAGCATCGACGCGCACTCACTTTAAACGTGCAAGGCGGTCATTGCGAACTGCAAAGGTTAAAATACCCGAACAAAGAGGTGAAAAAGCATGGAAAACATATACGCAGCAATGCTCCTTCACAAGGCAGGAAAAGAAATCAACGAGGCAACAGTCACTTCAGTACTGAACGCTGCAGGCGTCACAGTTGACCCCGTACAAGTCAAGGCACTCGTCGCATCCCTCAGCGAAGTCAACATCGACGAAGCAATCAAAGCAGCCCCAACAATGATGACAGCAGCTCCAGCAGCCGCCGCAGGCGCAACAGCAGAATCCAAACCAGCCGCAGCCCCACCTGAAGACAAGAAGAAGAAAGCCGAAGAAGAGAAAGCCAAGGAAGAAGCAGCTCTCGAAGGATTAGGCGCCCTGTTCGGGTAAAATACGGCCTATTTTCATCCTTATTTTTCAATCTACTATTTTACTCATACGGTTCAGAGTCAATCCTGCGCCAAAACCCGTGTTTTCCCACACATCTTAAGATTTTAAACGAACCTAACAGTCATAACCATGCTCGCAAAAAACCCATGCAGTTTCTATGTTTGAAAACCTAGTATTCCAGACTAAGCCTCAGGGAAGGGTTTTGACTAAAATTCTTGCGAGCAAACAAACAAACCACGCATCAGCACCTTAGGCAATTGAATATTCAGTATGGCAGCGGCATTTGATGGCGCATCAATGCGATTGATGGCGAAGGCAATTCGCGAAGTCTGCTTTGGGCGAAATAGATAAGCTCCGAGTTCAGAAAGACAGTTTCAAATTGATGAACAATGCCATAAACTATTGATGATGCCAAAAAGTTGCGACCTCAGCCTCAACTAATCTCTTTTGCCTTCCTGAAGCCTCTGAAGTGGTCAACTGTATGCCAATTTGGGAGAATCACTCGGCAATTGTTTAGACTCATTTAAAGATATTGGAAATGTTTCGTGTTTTTCATAAAAGTTATGCACAAATCACAACTACGTTTATATTGTTCAGTTGTTATTAGCTATTTGTACAGCAAAACAATGAGGAATAAGAAATATGTTCGACATAATGAATTTGGTCTGGACGCTTGTAATTGTAGGGTCCATAGCCACCATAGGAATCAGACTGCGCTATGAACTGAAAAACAGTGTCTAAAAACCTCGCAGGGGTCTCATTCTCCCCTAAACACTTTATTCTCGTTTTGACTGTTTTGGTTCCTCACATCATTTTAAGACTTTGTTGCCAATTTCACTCAAGTTTCTATTCTTTTTTAGAAAAGCCTATAGGTGATAGCAATGAGATTTACCTGGAATCAAGAGGGATCAAAGCATATCAAAACCTTGGCACAGCCTAACTGCGCAAGAAGCAGAAGCAGAGCTAAAAGTAACCGACAAGGGCTTGTCATCAACTGAAGCGCAAACGCGCCTTCTAAACTACGGAAAAAACGAGCTTAAGAAAGAAAAAAGCATCTCGCCCCTCAGGCTGTTCCTGGGGCAGTTCACCGACATTCTCATAATAATCCTTCTTGTTGCCACGGGACTTTCGTTAGTCATCGGCGAGACCGTAGACGCATTAATCATACTCGCCATAGTGATTGCAAGCGCAACATTGGGCTTCACGCAAGAATACCGCAGCGAAAAAGCCGTAGAAGCACTCAAGCGAATGGCTGCCCCCGTCGCCACCGTCATCCGCGACGCCAAAGACATCAGGATTCCTGCCAGCCAGATTGTGCCGGGCGACATTATCTTACTTTACACCGGTGACAGAGTCCCAGCTGACTCTCGCCTCCTTGAATCCTTCAACCTCAAAGTTAACGAAGCCGCGCTAACAGGGGAATCAGCCCCCGTAGACAAATCCCCCGCAGCCATACCTGAGGAAACCCCGTTAAACGACCGCCGAGACATGGTATTCGCAGGAACCACCGTCGCTTATGGCAGGGCTAAAGCTCTCGCGACGGCCACGGGCATGCAAACCGAATTTGGCAAAATCGCTCAAATGGTGCAAGAAACCTCGGAGGAGAAAACTCCCCTTGAGAAACGTATGGAATCCGTAGGCAAATTAATAGTAATTTTGGCAGTGGCTATCTGCATCGGAGTAGGGACCGTCGGCATAGTTGTCGAGCAACGGCCGATCCTCACCATGGTTCTCTGGGCAGTCAGCCTCGCCGTCGCAGCAGTCCCTGAAGCCTTGCCCGCCATCGTCACAGGCGCACTTGCCATAGGAATGTACAGAATGGCAAGAGTAAACACCGTAGTAAAGCGGCTCCCAGCTGTAGAAACCCTGGGCTGTACAAGTGTAATCTGCAGTGACAAAACTGGAACCATGACCAAAGGCGAGATGACAGTTCAGAGCATATACGTAGACGGTAAACTCCTGCAGGTTACGGGAATTGGGTACGAACCCGAAGGCGAATTCCAATTCAACGGCAGAACCGTGCAGCCAGACAAGTCGCTAATAACGCTGCTCGAAGTTGCAGCACTATGCAATGACTCAAACCTCGAAAAAGATCCCGAGACCGAAAAATGGATTATTAAAGGCGACCCGACTGAAGGCGCACTCGTCGTAGCTGCCGCCAAAGCCGACCTGTGGAAGCAAGACTTGGAAGGAGTTAAACCACGCATTGCCGAAGTGCCCTTTAGCAGTGAACGCAAACGCATGACCACCGTGCACCTTTCACAAGACGGGAGAAAATTCGCTTACATGAAAGGCGCGCCAGAAATTGTCCTGACAAAATGCACAAACATCATCCAAGACGGAAAAATCACCCCGCTGACGGAGGACAGCCGCAAGGGAATCATCAGAGCGGCCGATGCTATGGCCGCTTCAGCTCTACGCAACCTCGGCTTTGCCTACAAAGAACTCCCCGAAAACATTGATAGCTACGATGAAACCCTAGAAACGGATTTCGTTTTCGTCGGCACTATTGGAATGATCGACCCGCCTAGGAGCGAAGTCAAAGATGCGATAGCAATATGCAAAGGCGCTGGCATCCGAGTTGTCATGATAACGGGTGACCACCAGAAGACTGCTTTCGCCGTTGCCAAGTCGCTCAACCTTTTAGGCGAAGATGACGCCGAGAAGAGGGTCCTAACAGGTGCAGAATTAGAAGCCATGACCGACAAGGAACTGGCGAAGCGTGTAGAAGATGTAGTCGTGTATGCAAGAGTTTCGCCTGAACACAAAACACGCATCGTTAAAGCCTGGAAGCAGAAGGACCAAGTTGTCGCCATGACGGGCGACGGCGTGAACGACGCCCCGGCATTGAAGATGAGCGACATTGGCGTAGCCATGGGCATCACAGGCACCGAAGTAACCAAAGAAGCGGCGGATATGGTTTTGGCAGACGACAACTTCGCAAGCATCGTAAAAGCCGTAAAAGAAGGCAGGGAAATCTTCGACAACATCAAAAAATACCTCACATACTTGCTTCAATGCAACATCATGGAAATTCTCGTCATGTTCATCGCCGTTGTCTCCGTCCCCTACCTTGCTAAAACGTTCTCTCCAGGATCGGCGCTCGAAACCGTGGATTCCGCGGCAATAGCCCTAGTGGCCGTTCAACTTTTGTGGGTAAATTTGGTCACAGACGGCTTGCCCGCAATAGCACTGGGAATAGACCCCGGCGACCCAGACTTGATGCAACGAAAGCCACGAAAACCTACAGAAAGCTTGTTCTCAAAAGACGTTCGCCTATTCCTATCAGTCATGCCCATTCTGATGGCTTCGTTGTTACTGTTCGGTTACTTCTCTTACAGACCTTGGGAAAATTCGTTCCAGCTTCTGGAAGCGCGCACACAACTACTAACATCAATGGTCGTAATGGAATTGATGGTAGCTTTGAGTATGCGCTCGCTTAGGTATCCGGTATTTAAAGTGGGAATATTCAAGAACAAGTTCCTGTGGTACGCCATTCTATCATCCTTCTTACTCCAGCTTTTCATTCTTTATACACCTTGGGTTCAGTCGCTGTTTGGCGTTCAAACACCCGACCTAATAGACTGGGCAGTTTCCATACTCTTCGGAGCCATAGTATTTACGACCATGGAAATAGGCAAATACGTCTCGTCAAAAAGGCGACTCAACCTACCCGACCAGAAAGGTTAAATGCAAACAACTGAACAAACGCTTAAAACACTAGCATCTGATGCGCCGTGAAAAAGAATGAGCAACAACATCGCACCTAAACTAGCAAACCCCGCCCCACTGGGGCTACTGGGCTTTGGCTTAACGACCGTACTGCTGAACCTGGCAAACGCAGGTCTCTTCCCCTTAAACAGTATGATTCTCGCGATGGGCTTAGCCTACGGTGGCCTGGCGCAAATCATGGCCGGTTACATGGAGTTCAAGAAAGGCAACACATTTGGCATGGTGGCATTTTCCTCGTACGGGTTCTTCTGGTGGTCCCTTGTGCTGCTCATTTTGCTGCCAAGCGCTTCCATATTCAGCGGAATTGGAGCAGCTAGTAGCACAGCATTGGCAGCGTACTTCTTCATGTGGGGACTATTCACTTTTGCCATGTTCTTCGGAACCCTAAAGACGAATCGCGTACTACAGTTCGTATTCGGAAGCTTAGCAGTACTATTCTTCATGTTAACTGCACACGAGATAACTGGAAACAGCATGCTAGGCACAGTAACGGGCATTGAGGGGGTCATTTGCGGCTTCAGCGCTGTGTACTTGGCAATCGCCGAAGTAATTAATGAAGCGCACAAGAAAACAATTCTGCCAACTTTCGAGCGCAAAGAGCAACTCTAAACATCTCTTTTTCTTGTTGTTAAGGGTGAAAACCAGCGTAGTCGATATGGATTTTGGATTCGTAAATTCTTTATTAACAAACCGCTAACCCAAGAGGGAAAGTGCGTGCAATGCGAAGGTCCCGACTGGAACTCTACATCGACATCATCTGCGCAATAGCTCCAAGAGCTCTAACAATAGACGAGATAGCATTTCATTGCAACACCAACTGCCTTACTCTCCAGCAACGCATCGACTTCCTAGTAGCTCATGGCATTGTTGCAGTTGAAGTCAACGGCGATAACCAGACTTTCTATGTATTAACGCGACGAGGCATGTCGATCTTCAAAACATTTTGCATTGCAAAAAACTTGGAAAAGCTCCAAGGAGATCCCCAAACCAAAGAGGCAATGCAGGTGGTCTCGGAACTGGATCCGCAGGAAGACCCGAGTGGTACTTGGCAGCACCAAAACAGATAAACCCAGCCAGATTGCGTTTCTTCTTCGATAAGCAATGGCTGATCTCTCGGCTGAAACCATCTGGAACATGAATGAAAAAGAACTTCAAGCCTTGCTTGAATCAGAAGTGCTGACTTGTCATCCGCGCCGAATCCAGTTTTATGCGCCCAGCTTCACCTATTACAAGACAAGCCACTTCTGCAGCTCAACAAGAGACTTTCCGACCATCTCCGTAACTGGCAATGTGTGCTCGCTGAACTGCAGGCACTGCGCAGGCAAAGTTCTTGAAACCATGCGCCCAGCCGACACGCCGAAAAAGCTGCTCAGCCTTTGCTCAGAGCTCAAACAAAACGGGGTGAGGGGGGTGCTTATTAGCGGCGGATGCCTACCAGACGGATCTGTGCCGCTACAAGAGTTTATGACAGCTATTGCCAAAATTAAGAAAGAACTGGACTTGACCGTTTTTGTTCACACGGGCTTAGTAGACGCAGACATGGCAAATCAACTTAGAGAAGCGCAGGTGGATGCAGCGCTAATCGACGTAATAGGTTCAAACGAAACAATCAAAGAAGTTTACAACTTAAACGCCACAGCACAGGGCTACGCTGATTCTCTCCAAGCTCTTTCTGAGGCAGGAGTGAATTTTGTTCCGCATGTAGTAACAGGACTACATCATGGCACACTCAAAGGTGAACTCGACGCCTTATTTGCCATAGCCAAGCACAAACCATCTGCCATAGTGATCATTAGTTTCATGCCTATCCACGGAACGGCTATGGAGAAAACAAAGCCGCCTGCGCCAATCGACATAGCCCGAACCGCCGCAGTCGCTCGCACCATGTTTCAGCAGACTCCGCTCGTGCTGGGGTGCATGCGCCCAAAGGGCAAACACCGCTCCGAAACAGATGTTTTAGCGCTGAAAGCGGGAGTGGATGGCGTGGCATTTCCCAGCGAAGCAGCCATAAGATACGCTGAAAAACAGTGCTGCACTGTGGGATATTCCTCCTTCTGTTGCGCCCAAATCTACAAAGACTTGTTGCTCAAGTAGCCTAGAACCAGGTTTGAACGGGAAAGCCGTGTCACTTGGCTTTCAAAATCTACAGAGAATCAATCTTTTTGGAACTTTTTAGCATCAGGTAGCTCACGACAATTGTCCATGCTGGACCAGTCGAACCAGAAATAAATTCGGGTATGGCCACTCCCGAAAAATAATGAATTGTAAACTCTAGCACCCAAATAGTTGTGGCGACAAGACCCAGTACCAACGTGAAAATACTTAAACCGCGCTTGCCTTCAAGCCATGAAGCGCCAGCGAAAACCAGAAGCGAAAGCGGCATGAAAACAAAAAGCATCACAGAGACTATGTAATGCGTTGGGCTGAAAGTTTCGTTAAAGACGCCTATTCCAACGAGGGCCGCACAGGCTACTAGAAACAGGATAGCGCCTAACTTTCCTATCCAACGTTTTCCCAAAAAACTTAACAAACCAGAAGCGAAAACCATGAACAGAAAACCGCCCAGAACAAGTCCAACATTGAAAATGGTCGAGGTCAAGCCCCATTGAACGCCCAAATCGCTCAATGCATTATTCATCCAGCTGAAGCTTAACCAAGATGCGACAGATCCAATTATGCAGGCGAACACGAAAAGAGGCGCTACTATTCCAGCAATTCCGGCGATTCTCAAGATCTTGCTCAAAGCCGCCAACTCCATCGCGTTGGTTTCACGTGGTCGTGACTGTCTTAAGAGCTTTTGCGTCTTTTGCAACGAATCTGCGAAGCCCCTCCAAAGCCCGCACCTTCTCTTCATCGCCCATTTTGGCGCTCTGAACGGCGTCCTTAAGAATTTGAATTGACTCGTCCATTGCAGCCCTGTTTACGGGATAGGGAACGCCGTCTTTGCCTCCAAAAGCGAAACTGTATTTTACCGGGTCTTTCCAGCTGGGTTCCTCTCCATAGACCAGTTCGGCAATGAGCGCCAACCCGCGAACCGTAGCTGGTCCCACGCCGCTGATGTTTAGAAGCTCTTCGTAGTTGCTCGGCTGCAATTCGTATGCTTCGGAAAGCGCAGTCCAATTGATGTTTCGGGGCATGTCCAGGAAGGCAAGTTTTCGGTCTTCACCAGATTTAGACGTGGGAAGCCATTGGTGGAGTGACTGCTGGTTTCGCTCTTTAGGTGGAGTTGAGTTTTCTGCAAGATGAATGAGTTTTCTTGTTGGTTCTTTCGATAAGTCAACGGAAGCTTTGCGCGAACCTTGACTCTCTGGCGCAGTCATATTTAGAACGGTTGGTCGGGCAGTGTCGCAGACGATGGCACTGTGAGGTTCTTCAACAAAGCTCCTTACGGCGTCGCTGAGCCAATGGTACCTGCGTGCAGTCTTATCTGCAGCACTCATGCCCTGTTGCACAATTGTCCACTTTCCGTTTTCCGTCACAAAGAACGCGTGATGATAAAGCTGATATCCTGACTGAATTGCAGCGTTGTCGACTTTTGCCGCCATTTTGCTCGCGTAAACTAAGGACTGAGTTTTGTCTTCGCTGAAACCGAATTCTTCGGCGACTTGTGCAATTTCGCTGGGCGTTTTCCTGCTAGTCTTGCCTTTCCCACCGCAAACCACCAAGCCATGATTCTCAGCTGAAAGCGCCGTCTTCAGTACGCCCGTGACGACGGTGGTTACTCCGCTACTATGCCAATCGTAACCTAGCACACAACCAAGTGCTTGGAACCAGAAGGGATCACTCAACCTCGCCAGAAAAGCGTCGACGCCACACTCGTCGATAATGATGCTGGAGACTTCTTTGGCGAGTTTTTGCATCCTGCCTGTTAGCCACGAAGGAGCGTTGCCTCCATGTAGGGGCAGGCTAGCGTAACCTGTTCGGCTCATGCTACCTCGTTAGTCATGAAATCGCCGATTTATTTTTGAGTTATTGACAACAACAAAGCTATTTTTAGAGCCAAAATTACGGCAACAAGTATTTGCTTTTAGAATCTATCGCAACTGCAGAATGACAGGAAGAATAGAGTTGAAATGGGTTGATACGTAGAGCGAACATTATTTAGGTTAGAATGGCCTGCCATTCACAACATAGTCACTCTACGTTCAACCAAGACTCTCTTTGCTTAGACGAGCATTAAAACTTTAGTTGTCTCGACTTGTTACCACATTTTTCATGCGGACAAAAGTTTTATCCTCAATTAAGCAGTTATCTT
>Ga0335070_10005729_pt1 | contig 14633 bp, 12 predicted proteins | sample Lox_Sample_13_FD_206722 | JGI IMG/M metagenome (GOLD analysis project Ga0335070, IMG submission 206722) | Soil microbial communities from Loxahatchee National Wildlife Refuge, Florida, United States - Lox_Sample_1.3 | ecosystem: Environmental > Terrestrial > Soil > Wetlands | place: USA... | reverse complement strand
GCTCCAGACGAAGTCGAGGTTGAGCCGTGGCACGGTTCAGGGGTGGTCTACGGCGCGCTCGCGGCGGGCGCCGTCGCCCCTCCGGACACGGCAGCGGGTGTCGTGGTGACGGCACCCGGCTCACCGGCGGGCGCGGGCGCGGTCGTGACGGTTCCCTGGCCGGCGGAGGGTGCCGATGCGGTGGTCGTGGCGGTGCCGAGAGCCCCGCCGGCCGCCACGCCGGCTCCGGAGGCGCCGGTCGCTGCCGTGCCCGCCGCGCCGGCCGGGGCGCTGCTCGCCGGCGGCTGGGCCTCTGGCGCGCCCCCCTGGGCGAGGCTCAGCCCGCCCGCAGCCGGCCGCTCGGGCACGCGCACGTCGATGTACGTCGCGTCGGCCGCGCCCGGGTCGCTCATCACGCGTGCGGCGGCGAGCCACTTGGCGTGCAGCCGCCGTCCGTCGCCGAAGCGCAGCTGCGGGCCGCTGGCGAGATACACCGTCAGGCCGTGGGGTCCCAGGATGACCTTCGTCACGCGCGCGCGCAGCGAGGCCGGCGCCGCCGCGAGCACGGCGACCTTCGCCTGCGTGGGGCGGTCGGCGACGCGGCTCCCACCCGGAGGCGCCTTCACCGGGATCACCGGCAGGCCGCTCGTCGGGACCGCGCGCAGCAGCGTTCCGTCGTCGGCGACGGTGACCTCCTGCGTCCCGGCCACCAGGACGCCGACGGGGATGCGCTCCTGGACGGCGATCGTCAGTCCGTGCGGCGGGCTCGCGTGGACCTGCAGGCCCTTCACGAGCGGGAAGCTCGCCACGGCCGCGCGCAGCGCGCCCTCGTCGACGTGCAGCGTCGTCATGTCGCGCGCGGCGGCGTCCAGCGCCGAGCGCACGCCGGCGGCGCCGAAGCCGTGCGCGCCGGTGACGGTGACGTGCTCGACCCGCACGAGCGAGGAGTCGCGCAGCCAGTACCAACCGGCGACGAGGAGCGCCGCGGCGAGCACGAGCCCGGCGAGCACGCGCAGCGATGGCCGCCTGAGCCTGGGGGCGTGCGGGAGGCGGAGCATGCGCGGGGCCGCGGAGCGCACTGCCATACGGCGCTCTTCGACGGCGCGTGCGCCGTCCCTGCCGGGGTGTCAGCCCGCCACGAGCCGCTCGCCGAGCACGCGGATGTCGCCGGCGCCCATCACCAGGCACAGGTCGCCCGCCCGCAGCCGTGCCCGCAGCACGCGCTCGGCGTCGTCGAAGCTCGGCATCCACAGCACCTCGCGTCCGGGCGCCGCGTCCGCGACCGCCGCCGCGACCGTCCGGCCGCTGACCCCGGGGAAGTCCTGGGCGCGCTCGCGCGCAGGGTAGACGTCGAGCAGGCACACGAGGTCGGCCGCGGCTAGCGCGCGGCCGAACGCACCCGCGAGGTGCTGGGTGCGCGAATACAGGTGCGGCTGGAAGACCGCGACGAGGCGCCCTGGCGCGAGCGTGCGCCCGGCGGCGATCGTGGCGGCGACCTCGGTCGGGTGGTGGGCGTAGTCATCGACCACGAGGGCGCCGGCGGCGGTCGTGCCGAGCGTCTCGAAGCGCCGGCCCGCGCCGGCGAAGCTCGCGATCGTCGCGACGGCGGCCCGCGGGTCGGCGCCGGCCAGCCGCGCCGCCTCGAGCGCCGCCGCGGCGTTGCGCGCGTTGTGCGCGCCCGGCACCCCTAGGCGCACCTCGAGCCCGCGCCAGAAGAAGCGCGAGCCGCCCGGCACGAGCACCGGGTCGGGCACGTCGAACGCCACCGCCTCGCGCCCGCCGCGCAGCTCGAGCAGCTCGGGGCGGTCGAGGATCACCGCGTGCTCCGGCCGCGCGAGAAACTCGCGGAAGACCTCGCGCACCTCCTGCAGCGAGCCGTATGTCGCGTGGTGGTCGAGCTCGACGTTCGTCACGACCGCGACCTCGACCTCCAGCGCGAGCATCGAGCGGTCGGACTCGTCGGCCTCGACCACGAGCCATTCGCCGGTGCCCCACGCGGCGTTGCGGCCGGTCGTCGCGAGCGTGCCGCCGACCAGGTACCCGGGGTCCATCCCGCAGCCGAGCAGCACGTGCGCGGTCATGCTCGTCGTGGTCGTCTTGCCGTGAGCGCCGGCGACCGCGATCGTGCGGCGCAGCGCGGTCAATTCGTGCAGGAGCTCGGCGCGCGCCATGACCCGTAGCCCGCGCTCGCGCGCGAGCACGAGCTCGGGGTTGTCCGCGGGCACGGCCGTCGAGTGGACGACCTCGACGTCGGGGCCGTCCGGCAGGTGCTCGGCGCCGTGCCCGGCATGGACGTCCGCGCCGCGCGCGCGCAGCTCGCCGAGCACCGGCGAGTCGGTCCGGTCGCTGCCGCTCACGCGCGCGCCGAGCTCGAGCGCGACGGTCGCCCAGCCGCTCATGCCCGCGCCCCCGATCCCGACGAAGTGCAGGCGCCGCCGAGCCCACGGGGCCGCGCGCTCAGGCGCCATCCCGGCCGTCCCCCGCCCGGACGAGTTCGCCGGCGATCTCGCGGGCGGCCTGCGGGCGGGCCAGCCCGCGAGCGGCCTCCCCCATCGCAGCCAGCCGCTCGGGGTCGCCCATGAGCGCGGCGACCTCGCGCGACAGCCGCTCCGGCGTGAGCTCGCCATCGGGCACGACGACCGCGGCGCCGGCGCGCTCCATCCAGCGCGCGTTGGCGTCCTGATGGCCGCCCGCCGCGTACGGGTAGGGCACGAGGATCGCGGGCCGCCCCGCAGCGGCCACCTCGAACACCGAGCCGCCCGCGCGCGCCACGACCAAGTCGCCGGCCAGCAGCGCCTCGCCGAAGCGCTCGACGAACCCGCGCAGGTCGTAGTGGCCTGGCGGCGCGCCCGCCAGGCGCTCGCGCAGCGCGGGCAGGTCACGCTCGCCCGCAGCGTGCAGGACGTGGAAGTCGCCCGCGCGGGCGAACGCCGCGACGGCCGCGTCGTTGATCGTGCGCGCCCCCAGCGAGCCGCCGAAGACGACGAGCACGCGCGCGCCGGGCGGGATGCCGAAGCGCGCCCGCGCCGCCTCGCGGTCGCATGCCGGGACAGGCACCGGGCGCCCCGTCACGCGGTAGCGGGAGCCTGTCCGCCCGTCGATCGGAAATGCCAGGCAGACGCGGCGCGCGAACGGCGCGAGCAGGCGGTTGGCGACGCCCAGGTGGCTGTCGGCCTCGCTCAGCACGAGCGGGATGCGCCGCAGGACCGCGGCCAGGCCGACGGGGCCCGCGACGTAGCCCCCGCCCCCCAGCACCGCCGCAGGTCGCAGCTCGCCGAGGATCCGCCAGGCGGCGACCACGGCGCCGGCCGCCTTCAGCAGGGCGCGCAGCGCCTTCAGCGGGTTCGTGCGGCTGAGGCCCTCGACGGCGATCGTCCGCAGCTCGTACCCGGCCGCGGGCACGAGCTCGCGCTCAGCACGCTGGCCGCCGACGAACACGAGCCGCGGCGGCGGCGAGCCCGCCTCAGCCCGCAGCGCGTCGGCGACCGCCAGCGCCGGGATGACGTGCCCCGCCGTTCCCCCGGCCGCGATGACGTAGGTCCTCGTGTCCATCGGCCCGTGATCGTGCCTGATCGCGCGCGCCGCCGACGGCCCGCAGGTGCACGGACCCGCCGCGCGCGACGTTGAGCAGCAGGCCGACGCCGGCCAGCAGCACGACGAGGTTCGTCGACCCGTACGAGATGAAGGGGAGCGGTACGCCGGTCAGCGGCGCGATGCCCAGGACGACGAAGACGTTGAGCATCGCCTGGCACAGCACCAGCGACGTCAGACCGGCCGCCAGCAGCGCCGCGTAGCGCCCCTTCGCCCGCTGGGCGATGCGCAGGCCCGCCCACGCGATGACGCCGTACACGGCGAGCAGCCCGAGCACGCCGACGAGCCCGAGCTCCTCGCCGATCACCGCCAGGATGAAGTCGGTGTGCGCCTCGGGCAGGTAGAAGATCTTCTGGACCGACTCGCCAAGGCCGCGGCCGAGCATCCCGCCGGAGCCCAGCGCGATCTGCCCCTGCACCGCCTGGAAGCCGGTGCTGCCGGCGTGGTGCCACGGATCGAGGAAGGACGTCAGGCGGGCGCGGCGGTAGGGCGCGCTCATCGCGTACAGCAGCACGAAGGTCGCGCCGACGCCCGCGGCGCCGCCGAGCCAGCGCAGCGGCACCCCGGCGGCGATGAGCATCGCGGCAGCGGTGAAGGCGATCACGAGCGCGGTGCCGAGGTCGGGCTGGGAGGCCACGAGCAGCGCGGCCATCCCCGTGACCAGCCCGAGCGGGACGAGCTCCTGCCAGCGCCGGAAGCCGCGCGGGCGCTCGGCGAGGAAGCGCGCCGCGTAGAGCACGAGCGCGAGCTTGGCGATCTCGCTCGGCTGGAAGGTCAGGGGGCCGGCGCCGAGCCAGCGGCGCGCGCCGTTGACCGACACCCCGAAGCCGGGCATGCGCACCAGGACGAGCAGCCCGAACGCGATCCCCAGCAGCGGGCTGGTCAGCTCCAGGAAGCGCTGCAGCGGCATCCGTGCGATGGCCCACATCGCGGCGAACCCCGCGGCGCCGTAGAGGACGTAGCGCACGAGGAACGACGTCCCGTCCCCGCCCCCGCGGATCACGGTGCTCGCCGACGAGGCGCTGTAGACCATCACCGCGCCGAAGGCGACGAGGCACAGCACCGCCGTCAGCAGCACGTCCTCCTCGATCGAGCGGCGGCGAGCGCGCCGCGCAGGGGCGGGCGGAGTTGCGGCGCGGGCGGCAGCGCGGGCCATCCCGCCCCCCTTCGCCGCCGGCGGGCGTTGTCCTGCCGGCTCAGGCGGGCGGCCGCGAGACCGCGAGCGTCGCGACGAGCGCCTTGAAGTGCGCCCCGCGCTCCTCGTACCCACCCGGGTACTGGTCGAAGCTCGCGCAGGCCGGCGAGAGGAGCACGACCTCGCCGGCCACCGCGGCCGCCTGGGCGGCCGCGACGGCGTGCTCGAGGTCGCCGCAGCGCACGAGGTCGGCGGCGTCGTCGAGCGCCTGCTCGATCGCGCCGGCGTCCTCCCCGATGAGGTAGACGGCGCGCGCGTGGATCGCCACCGCGTCGCGCAGCGGCGCGAAGTCCTGGCCCTTGCCCTGGCCGCCGAGGATCAGGTGCACCGGCGCGGCGAACGCGTCGAGCGCGACGCTGGTGGAGGCGACGTTCGTCGCCTTGGAGTCGTTGACCCAGAGGACGCCGTCGAGGTCGGCGACGTCCTCGATGCGGTGCTCGACGCCCGGGAAGCTGCGCAGGCCCTCGCACACGGCGTCCGGCTCGATCCCGGCCGACAGCGCGGCGGCGGCGGCGCCCATCGCGTTCTCGAGGTTGTGCTCGCCGCGGATGCGCACGTCGGAGGCGCGCATGAGGTCAGCCCCCTGCCACGTGATGACGCCGTCGCGCAGCGCGAGGTCGACGTCCCAGTGCGGGCCGAACGTCACGCGCCGTGCGCGCCCGCCGGCCTGGGCGAGCAGCTGCGGCGGGCCGATCGCGATGTCGTCCGGCCCCTGGCGGGCGAAGATCTTCAGCTTCGCGGCGAGGTAGTCCTCGAACGTCCCGTGGCGGTCCAGGTGGTCGGGCTGGACGTTGAGCATCAGCGCCACCTCGGGGGCGAACGCGACGGTGTCCTCGAGCTGGAATGAGCTCGCCTCGCAGATCACGGTCGCCTCCGAACGGCGGTCGGCCGCCAGCGCGCTGACCGCGAGCCCGACGTTCCCCGCCACGTCGACCGGCCGGCCCGACGCCCGCCAGATCGCGCCGAGCAGCTCGGCGGTCGTCGTCTTCCCGTTCGTGCCGGTGACGGCGACGAACGGGCGCTCGACCAGCCGCCAGCCGAGCTCGAGCTCGCCGTAGACGGTCACGCCGCGCCGGCGGGCCTCGGCGATCACCGGGGCCTCGCGCGGGACGCCCGGGCTCTTGACGACCGCCCGCGCGCGGTTCAGCTCGACCAGCCCCTCGACACCGGTCCACACCTCCATGCCCTGGGCGCGCAGCTCCTCGGCCTCCGGCGGCGCGCCCGAGTCGACGCAGACCACGGCCTCGCTGCGCGCCCACAGCGCGCGCGCGGCGGCCGCGCCGGAGCGACGCAGCCCGACGACGAGCCAGGGGCCGAGCGGGATCGGTGGACGCCGTCGCTGGTACACGCGCCGAAGACTAGATCCGGCGGCCGCGCTCAGCGCAGCGAGGCGCGGTAGATGGTGAAGCCGATCGCGGCGCAGACGATCGCGATGATCCAGAAGCGCAGGATGATCTTCGTCTCCGACCAGCCGCGCATCTCGAAGTGATGGTGGATCGGAGCCATCAGGAAGACGCGCCGGCGCCAGGTCTGGAACGTGAAGACCTGGATCATCACGCTCAGCGCCTCCATCACGAAGATCCCGCCGATCAGCACGAGCAGGAACTCCGTGTTGGTCATGACGGCCATCGCCCCGATCGCCCCGCCGAGGCCGAGCGAGCCGGTGTCTCCCATGAAGATCGTCGCCGGGAAGGCGTTGTACCAGAGGAATCCCACGCAGGCGCCCACGATGCACGCGCTGAGCAGCGCAAGGTCCGCCTCCCCGGTCGTCAGGTACGTGATGCCGATGTAGGCGAGCATCACGATCCCGGCGCAGCCGGCCGCGAGGCCGTCGAGGCCGTCGGTGAGGTTCACGGCGCTCGTCGTCCCAGCGATCACGAGGTAGACGAGCACCGGGAAGAGCACCCCGAGGTCCACACTCGCGTCGACGATGCGCAGGCGCACCGTGGTCGAGATGCCCGCCTTCTGGGTGGCGACCCACCACAGCGCGAGCGAGATGATGACCGTCAGGACGAGCTTCGTGCGCCCACGCAGGCCGAGCGAGCGGCGCCGCACGATCTTCGTGTAGTCGTCGGCAAAGCCGATGCCCGCGCAGGCGACCGCGGTGCCGAACACGCCGACCGCGCGCCACTCGTAGTTCGACAGCACGAGGAACGGGACCGAGATCGCAAGGAAGATGATGATCCCGCCCATCGTCGGCGTGCCGGCCTTCGTGTGGTGGCCCGCGGGGCCCTCCTCGCGGATCGTCTGGCCGAACTCGCGGTCGTAGAGGAACGAGATGAACCGGGGCGAGAGGAACACGCAGAGCAGCAGGGCGACCGTGCCGCCGATCAGCACCTCCCCCATCAGTCGCGCCCCGCCCCGACGCCCGGCGCGTCGGCGAGCGCCTCGGCGACGACCTCCAGGCCGACGCCGCGCGAGCCCTTCACGAGGACCGTGTCGCCGTCGCGCAGCAGGCCGGGCAGCAGGCCGGCGGCCGCATCGGCGTCCCCCAGTGCCGTCGCCCCCGAGCCGAAGGCCTCCGCGGTCGCCCGCGCGCGCGGGCCGACGGTGACGAGCACGTCGACGCCCGCCGCACGGGCGTGCTCGGCGAGGCGCAGGTGGAACTCGTGCTCGGCGGGGCCGAGCTCGAGCATGTCGCCCAGGACGGCGACGCGCCGCGCGTGCGCCGTCTCGGCGAGGTCGTCGAGGGCGGCCCGCATCGACATCGGGTTGGCGTTGTAGCAGTCGTTGATGACGACGATGCCGCGAGCGAGCTCGAGCCGCTGGCCGCGCAGGCGCGAGAGCGCGACGCGGACGGCGCCGGCCGGCTCGACGCGCACGGCACGGGCCGCGGCCAGCGCCGCGAGCGCGTTGAGGCGCATGTGCGCCGAGCCGAAGGGCAGCGTGAGGTGCTCCGGCAGCTCGTCGACGTCCCCGCCGGGCCCGAAGGTCACCGTGACGACATCGTCGCGCACGTGCGGATCGAGCAGGACCTCGCCCGCCGGGATCACCGCGGTCCCCCCCGCCGGGAGCGCGGCGAGAAGCTCAGCCTTGGCGCGCGCGATCGCCTCCATGCTGCCGAGGAGCTCCAGATGGACGGGCCCGACGTTCACGACGACCCCGATCTGCGGGCGCGCGATCGCCGCGAGCTCCGCGATCTGGCCGCTGCCGCGCATCGCCATCTCGAGCACGAGCACCTCGGTCTCCTCAGGCGCGCCCAGGATCGTCAGTGGCAGGCCGATCTCGGTGTTGAGGTTCTCCGCGGTCGCGACGACGCGCCGGTAGGGCTCGAGCATGCCGCGCAGCAGGTCCTTCGTGGACGTCTTGCCGGTCGAGCCGGTGATGCCGATCACCGTGCAGCCGAGCTCCTCGCGCCAGCTCGTCGCCAGACGCTGCAGCGCGGCGAGCGGATCGTCGGCCGTGAGCACCGCGCCGGGCGCCGCCCGGCGCGCCTCGCCGCCATGCTCGGGACGCACGAGCACCCCCCATGCGCCGGCCGCCAGCGCGGAGGCCGCGAACGCCCCGCCGTCGGCCCGCGTCCCGGGAAGGCCGACGAACAGGTCGCCCGGGCCCACAGTGCGCGAGTCGATCACGACACGCTCCGGTCCCGGATCGCCGGCGCGGACCGGCGCGGGGCCGGCGAGCCGGGCACCGGCGGCCGCGGCGACGCGCTCTGCCTGCCAGCTGCGCATCAGCCACGCGCCTTCCGCAGTGCGGCGCGCGCGACGGCCACGTCGTCGAAGTCGAGCGTCACGCCGCCGGCGATCTCCTGTCCCTGCTCGTGGCCCTTGCCGGCGACGACGACGACGTCGCCCGCGCCGGCCAGGTCGATGGCGCGCGCGATCGCCGCGCGGCGGTCCGCGATGGCCTCCACGTCGGCGCGGGGGTCCGCGGGGATCCCGTCGAGGATCTGGCCGATGATCGCCTCGGGGTTCTCCGAGCGCGGGTTGTCCGAGGTGACGATCGCGGCGTCGGCCTCGCGCGCGGCGATCGCGCCCATCACGGGGCGCTTGCCGCGGTCGCGGTCGCCGCCGCAGCCGAAGACGACGATCACGCGGCCCCGCGCGATGCCGCGCGCGGCGCGCAGCACGTTCTCCAGCGAGTCCGGCGTGTGCGCGTAGTCGACGAGCAGCGCGAAGTCCTGCCCCTCGTCGACCGGCTCGAAGCGGCCGGGCGCGCGGCCCGCGCGCGGCAGCGCGGCGACGATCGCCGCGTCGTCGACGCCGAGCGCGCGCGCCACCGCGACGGCGCAGAGCGCGTTGAGCACGTTGAAGCGGCCCGGCATCGAGGTGCGCAGCTCGAGCCCGCCGGCGCGGAACGACGAACCGCCGAGACCGGTCACGACGTCCGTCGCGCGCAGCGCGGCGTGCGGGCTGTCGATGCCGACCGTGAGCGCGTCCGGGAACTCCTCGGCCAGGCGCCGGCCGTAGGGGTCGTCGGTGTTCACGACGCGCAGCGCGGGATCGGCGAGGAACAGCAGCCGCTTGGCCTGGAAGTAGTCCTCCATCGTGTCGTGGAAGTCCAGGTGGTCCTGCGAGAGGTTCGTGAACACCGCGGCGGCCCAGTGGATCGCGTCCGCGCGGTGAAGCTCGAGCGCGTGCGAGCTGACCTCCATCACGCACGCGCGATCGCCGCAGGCGAGCATCTGCGCGAACGTCGCCTGCAGGTCGACCGCCTCCGGCGTCGTGCGCACGGCGGGTGTGCGCTCCCCGCCCACGATCTGGGTGACCGTGCCGAGCAGGCCCGTCCGCAGCCCGCCGGCCTCGAGCAGCGAGGCCAGCAGGAACGCCGTCGTCGTCTTGCCGTTCGTCCCGGTGATGCCGACGACCCGAAGCCGCGCCGTCGGGTCGCCGGCGAGACGTGCGGCCGCCGGGGCCATCGCCGCGCGCGCGTCGGGCACGAGCACCTCGGGCACGCCGAGACCGAGCGGCCGTTCGACGACGAGCGCCACAGCCCCCCGTGCGATCGCGTCGGCAGCGAACTCGTGGCCGTCGCGCGTGAAGCCCGGCACGCACACGAACGCGGTCCCCGGCGTCACCGCGCGGTTGTCGTACGCGAGCGCGCGGACGTCCACGCCGGGCGCAGCGGGCGCGGCGTCGCCGAAGAGCTCGCGCAGCGTCATCGGCTCGGAGGGTACCCGCGCACCCGCGGGATCAGTTCGGCGGGATGCGCAGGTAGGGCAGCGCGAACTGCGCGATCTTCTGGAAGGCGGGGGCCGCGACCTCGCCGCCGTAGATCGCCCCCTGCGGCTCGTCGACCATCACGGCGACGAGCAGCCGCGGATGTGCGGCCGGGGCCATGCCGACGAACGAGGCGACGTACTTCTCGTTCGAGTACTCGCCGGTCGCCGGGTCGACCTTGTTCGCCGTGCCGGTCTTGCCGGCGAGCTTGTAGCCGGGGATCGAGACCTCGCTCGCGGTGCCGCCCGGAGCCAGCACGCCCTCGAGCATCGTGCGCACCGCGGCGGCGGTGCGGCCGGAGATCACGCGGTGGCCGGCCGGCTCGTGCACCGGCTTGCCGTCGACTGCCTGGATGATGTGCGGGCGGCGGAGGATCCCGCCGTTGGCGATCGCCGCGTACGCCATCGCCATCTGGATCGGCGTGACGAGCTCACCCTGGCCGATCGGCAGGTTGCCCATCGACGACCCCGAGTAGCGCGAGAGCGGCAGCACGACGCCCTGCTCCTCACCCGGGAGCCCGACGCCGGTGCGCGAGCCGAACCCGAACGCGCGCACCCAGTGGTCGAAGCGCCGCGCGCCGAGCCGCTGGCCGATCATGATCGCGCCGACGTTGCTCGACTTCGCGAGGATGCCGGCCGTGTCGAGCGTCTCCCACCCGCGGTCCTCCGCGTCGTGGATCGTGCGGTCGGCGACCTGGATCTGGGGCGGCAGGTTGAACGACGTGGCGGGCGTGACGACCCCGTCCTGCAGCGCGCCCGCCACCGTGAACGCCTTGAACGTCGACCCCGGCTCGTAGGGGAAGCCGACCGCGCGGTTCTCGAGCGCCCACGACGGGGCCGCGCCGGGCGTGTTCGCGTTGACCCGTGGCCAGTTGGCCATCGCGAGGATCGCGCCGCTGCGCGGATCCATGACGATCGCGGTGGCGCCCTTGGGGCGATAGGTGGCGCCGACCCCCTGCAGGACCTGCTCGGTGCGCTCCTCCAGCTGGGCATCAAGCGTGAGGCGCAGGCGCGCGCCCGGGATGGCACGGCGCACGTCGCGCACCTCGATCGCCTGGCGGCCGCCGTCGAGCACGGATCGCTGGACGCCGTCGCTGCCGTGCAGCAGCTTCTCGCTGCCGTATTCCAGGCCGAGCAGGCCATGGCCGTCGACGCCGACGGCGCCGATCACCTGCGCGGCGAGCATGCCGTGCGGGTAGGCGCGCAGCTGGCCGGGCGTGAGGTCGATGCCGTCGATGCCGAGCGCTTTGACGCGATCGGCGGTCGCCGCCGGCACACGCCGTGCCAGGTAGACGAAGCCGGTGTCACGGCGCGCGAGCTGCCGGGTGAGCTGCGCGACGGGCACGCCGAGCAGCGGCGCGATCCGCGCGGCGGCGCGCACCGGGTCCTTGACCAGGTAAGGCGTCGCCGAGATGTCGTCGGCCGGCTCGGACGTCGCGAGTGGAACGCCCAAGCGGTCGACGATCGAGCCGCGCCGCGCCGGCAGCGTCTGCTCGGCGACCTGCTGCGAGGTCGCGGCACTCGAGAGGCTCCCGTTCCTGATGACGCCCATGTACGTCGCGCGGAGCGCGGCGATGGCGAGCAGCAGGAGGAATGCGGCGAAGAGCAGCCCGATGCGCCGCTCCACCAGGGCCATCAGGCTGCCCCCCGGGGCGGCGCCATCAGCCCCCCACCGCCGCGGACACCCCGCCGGTGGCCGCCGCCGGTGTCTGCGCCGGGGGCGGGTCGGCGGCCTGCGTCTGGGCCGGCGCCTGCTGGGCCTGCGCCGGCGCCTGGGAGACCGGTGCGGACGCCGCCGCGGGCTGGGTCGTCGCCGGCGCGGGCGACGTCGTCGTGGCCGACTGCGAGGTGGCCTGGGCGTCGGCGGCGGGCACCGTGGCCTGCGTCGGGTCGCTGGCGGTGTCGGCGGCCGCGGCGTCGCCGCCGGAGCACGGCGCATGCGCGCGCGCCTCGAGGTAGCAGACGGCGCCGGGGCCGGGCATCACCATGCCGAGCCGCGCCGCGACGTCCTGGATGCGCTGCCCAGCGTCGAGACGGTCGAGCGAGCTGCGCAGGCCGGCGTTGCTGCGCTCGAGCGCCTGGGCGCGCTCGACGTTGAGGCTGATCGCCGTGTTGAGCTTCAGCAGCGACACCTGGAGGAAGACGAGGCCGAGGAGCAGTCCCGCGAAGACGCCGATCCACAGCCGCCCGCCGACGAACCCGCCGAGCCCGACGCGGCGGGTCAGGGTGCTCGCTGCGGCCTGTCCGCGATGCAGCGCGGCGCGCCACGAGGGCGCCGGGCGGCGCCGGGCGGCGCCGCGGCTCCCGGGGCCGGAGACCCGTCGCGCAACGCGGGGGGCGGGCGAGCGGCGCAGGCTGCGGCGATGGCCGGGGCTCGTCGCCCGCGGCTCGGCGCCCTGTCGGGCGGCCACGGTGGCGGCGGTGGGCGGAGTCATGCCGTTGAGGCCTCCGTGGTCGGGAGCTTGCGGGCGCCGCGCAGCCGTGCGGAGCGTGCGCGCGGGTTGCCCGCCAGCTCGTCGGCGCCGGGCGTGGTGCCGCCACGCGCGAGCAGCTCGGCCTGCGGCGTGCGTCCGCAGCGGCACACAGGCAGATCGGGCGGGCAGATGCAGCCGCGCGCGAGCTCGGCGAGGAACCGCTTCACGCGACGGTCTTCCAGAGAGTGGAACGAAATCCCTGCAAAGCGCCCGTTCTCGCGCAGCAGCTCCCAGGCGAGGGGCAGTGCGGCGTCGAGCTGCTCGAGCTCCCCGTTGACCGCGATGCGCAGCGCCTGGAAGGCCCGCTTGGCCGGGTGGCCGGACGCGAAGCGCGCAGGCGTCGGGATCGCGCGTGTGACGACATCGACGAGCTCGGTCGTGGTGGTGAGCGGTCGCCGCTCGCGCTCGCGCACGATCGCGCGCGCGATCTGGGCGGCGTAGCGCTCCTCGCCGTACTCGCGCAACGCTCCCGCCAGGCGGCGCGCGTCCCACGTGGCGAGGAGCTCCGCAGCGGTGGGACCGGTCGTCGGGTCCATGCGCATGTCGAGCGGCGCCTCTGCGGCATAGGAGAAGCCGCGCGCCGGCGTGTCGATCTGCATCGACGAGACGCCGAGGTCCATATAGACCATGTCTGCGCGCAGGCCCTCGTCGCACAGCGCCGCGAGCGCCTGCGCGAACGGCGCCTGCACGAAGCGCGTGTGGCACGGGACCTCGGCGCTGAACGCCTCGAAGCGCGGCGCGGCCGCGGGGTCGCGATCTATCGCCACGAGCAGCCCGTCGTCCCCCAGCCGCTCGGCGACCACTCGCGCGTGGCCGCCGGCGCCGAACGTGGCGTCGACGGCGACCTCCCCCGGCTGCGGGTCGAGCAGCGCGACGAGCTCGGTCGCCAGCACGGGAACGTGGTCGGCGGTCATGAGGGCCATCAGCCGAACGCGGCGGTGATGTCGACGACCTCGGCGGTCAGGCGCTCGCTCTCCTGGGCCCAGCGCTCGCGATCCCAGATCTCCAGGCAGGTGTCGTTGCCGTTGACGACGACCTCCTTGGCGACGCCGGCGTGCGCGAGCAGCTGGGCGGGGACCATGACCCGTCCGGCGCCGTCGATCGGGGTGAGGAACGCGTTGGCCGAGAAGTAGCGGCGCAGCTGGCGCGCCTGCGGCGAGAGCGGATTCAAGTGGGAGAGCGAGGCCGCGACGAAGGCCTCGTAGGCGTCCGGCGTCCACAGCCCGATGCATGGCTCGATCGCCTTGGCGAGGATCACCTGGTCGCCCAGCAGCCCGCGGAACCTCGACGGGACCGTGAGCCGGTTCTTCGCGTCGAGGGTGTGGGGGTAGGTGCCGAGGAGTGCCATGTGGCTCGCCGCCGCCCCGGGGCGGGAAGCAGATGCGGACCGAGGTGGAGGAGTGGGAGGAGCCCCTCCACCCCGGTCCGCGTGGCGCGAACCTAACCCACTTTCTCCCACTACGCAACCCTTTCCGCACAATTTTTCCCACGGGACTCCCCACGCGTCCACGCGCGCCCCGCACCGAGCCCCGCAACAACCGATGCACACGGGGATCCGGGCCGCCCGCTCGGATCCGGCTGCAGCGAGCGGGCAGCGCATGCCGCGTTGCAGCACGGCCGGCCGCACGCCGGATTGCAGCCTGGGAAGCCATCCGTCCGGCCGCTGTGCATCGGGGTGGGCGGTGGTGGGAGGCCCGTGTGTGCGCGTCAGCGCAGCCCCGCAAGCAGGCCGGCCGCCACCGCCAGCAGCGCGGCCGGCACCAGCAGCAGCGCGACGACCAGCTGGATCTTCGGCGCCGCCCGCTGCGCGCGTTCGTGGACCTGCCGCGCGCGCTCGGCGCGGGCCGCCGCCGCCAGCGCGGCCAGCGCCGGCCCCAGCGGCGTGCCGTGACGGTCCGCGCGCGCAAGGGCGGCCGCGAGCGCCTCCACCTCGGGCAGCGGGCATCGGCGGCGGAGCCTCGCCAGCGCCTGCGCGCGCGGCACCCCGAGCTCGGCCGCGCCGGCCAGCGCGCGCAGCTCGGCAGCGAGCGGCCCGCGACCGTGGCTGCCGGCAGCCTCGACCGCGCGGGCCGGCCCGAGGCCGGCCTCCACCGCGAGGCGCATCCGGTCGAGCACGTCCGGAGCCTCGGCGCGCAGGGCGCGGGCGCGCCGCCGCGCCCTGCTCGCAAGCGCGGCGTCAGGCGCCAGGAAGCCCGCGGCGGGCGCTGCGACGACGACCAGCGAACCCACGCCC
>Ga0335070_10005728_pt1 | contig 14634 bp, 12 predicted proteins | sample Lox_Sample_13_FD_206722 | JGI IMG/M metagenome (GOLD analysis project Ga0335070, IMG submission 206722) | Soil microbial communities from Loxahatchee National Wildlife Refuge, Florida, United States - Lox_Sample_1.3 | ecosystem: Environmental > Terrestrial > Soil > Wetlands | place: USA... | reverse complement strand
CTCCCCCCGGGCTCGCGTACGTCAGGTTCTGGATCACGACGTCGCCCCGCGTCTCGACGCCCGTCGTGACCGCGTCGATCGGCGCCTTCGGGTCGTACGCGAAGTGTGTCGCCGGGGCGGGCGTGGGATCGGGCGTCGGAGCGGGGGTCGTGACGGCGGCGGCGAGAAGCAGCGCGGAGATCGTGTACGTCATGAAGGTCTCCCCGTGATGAGCCGGGCCGAGCGGTTCCACGTCAGGTAGCTCCAGGCCCACTGGACGAGGATCAGGACCCGGTTCCCGAACTGGACGAGGTACATGAGGTGGATGAAGAGCCAGGCGAGCCATGCGGCGTAGCCCGCGAAGCGGACGAACCCGAGGTCGGCGACCGCGCGACCGCGGCCGATCGTCGCCATGCTGCCCTTGTTGCGATAGACGAAGTCTCCGGGCTCCGGGCGCCCTGCCAGCCTCGCGAGAATCGTGCGCGCGACGTGCCGGCCCTGCTGCATCGCCACCGGGGCGACGCCCGGAAGGGGTCTGCCGTCCCGGCCCGACAGCGTCATGAGGTCCCCGATCACGAAGACCTCCGCGTGCCCGGGCAGCGTGAGGTCGGTCGACACGCGCACGCGGCCCGCGCGGTCGGTCTCGGCGCCGGAGGCGCGGGCGAGCGCCGCTCCGAGCGGGGAGGCCGCGACCCCTGCCGCCCACAGAATCGTCGAGGCCTCGATCGTTTCCTTGATTCCGTCCCGCACGACGTCCACGGAGCCGTCCCGGACGTCGGTCACGGTGGTCGCGAGCCGCACCTCGACGCCCAGAGACTCGAGGGCCGAGCGCCCTTTTTCGGAGAGATCCGCGGTGTACGTCGCGAGAACGCGCGGGCCGGCCTCGACGAGAAGAATGCGGGAGTCGGCGGAGTCGATCGTCCGGAAATCGTGGCGCAGCGTGCGCCGGGCGATCTCGGCGAGCGCGCCCGCGAGCTCGGCTCCGGTGGGTCCGGCGCCCACGATCACGAACGTGAGGAGCGCGCGCCGCCGGGCGAGGTCCGTCGTGGCCTCCGCCTTCTCGAACGCGAGCAGGACACGCCGCCGGATTTCGGTCGCGTCTTCGATCGTCTTGAGCCCGGGCGCTCCGCGCTCCCACGCGTCGTGTCCGAAGTAGGCGTGCGTCGCGCCGGTCGCCAAGACGAGAAAATCGTACGGGACCTCCAGGGCGTCCGTGAGCGCGAGGCGCCGGCGAAGGTCGAATCCACGCACCTCCGCGAGGAGAACGCGCGTATTCCGCTGCCTCTTGACGATCGACCGCAGGGGCGCCGCGATGTTCGCGGGCGAGAGCGCCCCCGTCGCGACCTGGTAAAGGAGCGGCTGGAAGAGGTGGAAGTTACGCCGGTCGAGAAGCGCCACGTCCGCAGGCGCCGTCCGGAGCGCGCGCGCCGCGTAGAGGCCGCCAAAGCCGCCTCCGACGATCACGATGCGGGGGCGTCCTTCCGCCATGAGAACATCATTCTAGGAGCGAAGCGCGGACCGATGAAGAGCCCTCTCGACGTCGCGATCGCGGCCGCCCGCGAGGCGGGCGAAGTGCTCGCCGGGCACTTCGGCCGCCTCGATCCCGCGTCCGTCCAGGAGAAGGGCGCGAACGACGTCGTGTCGATCGCGGACAAGGAGAGCGAGGCGGTCATCCGCCGCGCCGTCCTCGGCGAATTCCCGGCGGACCGGTTTCTCGGCGAGGAGACGGGCCTGACGGGCGTCGACGAGACGTCGCCCTCGTGGATCGTCGACCCGCTCGACGGGACGGCGAACTTCGTGCGCGGCTTCCCGCACTGGGCCGTCTCGATCGCGCGGACGCGCGGCGGCCTCCTCGGCGAGATCGAGGCGGGCGTCGTCTGGGATCCCCTCAAGAACGACCTCTTCACGGCCGAGCTCGGCTCGGGCGCGTTTCGCAACGGGCGCCGCCTGCGCGTCCCTCCGCGCCCGGGCCTGCGGGGCGCCGCGCTCGCGACGGGATTCCCGTTCCGCCAGGCCCACAAGATCGACCGCTACCTCGAGATCTTCAGGTCGCTGTTCCTCAAGGTGCGCTCGATGCGCCGCGCCGGCAGCGCGGCGCTCGATCTCGCCTACGTCGGCGCGGGGATCTTCGACGGCTTCTTCGAGTTCGGCCTGTCCCCGTGGGACGCCGCGGCGGGCGCCCTGATCGTGACGGAGGCCGGCGGCCTCATCTCGGACTTCGACGGGTTCGGGTCGTGGCGGACGCGCGGAAACATCCTCGCGGCGACGCCGGGCGTCCACGCCGCGCTCGTCGCCGCCGTGAAGGACCTGGGGGTCGAAGAAAAAGACCTATGAGGGCGCGGGGAATCCTGCTCGCGCTGTGGACCGTCTCGGCCGCCATGAGGGCGGAGGCGCAGTCCCCCGACTGGTTCGACGCATTCCGGGGCCGCGCGTTCCTCCAGGGCGACGCGAGCTTCGTCGTGCGCGAGAAAGCCGCGCCGCCGGACTCGCCTCCGCTCTTCCGTGCGCGCTGGGTCGTCCTGAGATATGCGGGGTTCACCGAGAGCGAGCGGCGCTGGTGGCCTTACCGCAATCTCCTCCTGACGACGATGCCGTCCGGGGCGCGCTACGTCCTCGAGTCGTCGATGGGCTTCCTCGACGAGAACCGCCTCGACGAGGAGCGTCCGTGGCAGCGGGTCGCCTCGGAACGCGCGGCGTTCGAGGTCTGGACGTCGGGCACGGCCGGAGAGGCGTCTGCGGCCGCGACTCTGGACGCGGGGCCCTGCGAGGGGATGAGACAGCGCGTTCGTGCGCAAGGCGGGACGCTCACCTTCCTGCTCGACGATCTCGGCACCCAGACCGTGAGGACGGCTCTCGGAGAGATCACGGCCGGGACGTTCGACGAGAATGAGCGAAAGGACCTCGTCCTGTTGCTTCGAACGTCGGTCGACAGCAATCAGGCCCTTTCGACGGAATTCCCGGCTTTCCACCTCCGGGATCCGCTGCTCGCGGTCAACGTCGCGTTCCGCGACCAGGCGGCGCCGCCCGAGAGCAGGACGCTCGCGTTCGCGCCGGACCCGTCCCCGACCGGCGACCTCGCATCCTGGCGCGGCCTTGCGCACCTCCCGCTCGACCTCCCGCCGTTTCCCGCGATCGTGACGGAGAGCCCGGTCCGATGAAGGAGATCTTCCTTCTCTTCTTTCTCCACTCGGTCGCCTCCCGGGCGCAGGAGCCCCCGAGGGTGACGCTCGAGCGCATCGTCGACGGGCGCGGCAACCGGGTCTGCGACGTCGCGAAGGCCGAGCTCAAGGCGGAGGGCGTGCGGCGCACGGCGTGGGTCGTCCGCGGCCTCGTGAGGAGCGATCTCGTCCTCGCGCTCGAGACCGTCGGGCCGGCCTCGCTCCACGAGATCGGTTTCGCAGGGCGGCCGGTTCTCCGCCTCGCGACCCGGGTGCCGGGCGGCCGCGTCACGGCGACGTCTCCCGCGTCGGAGTTCCGCTACTTCGACGTCGATCTGCAGCGCAAAACGGTTCGCTGCAACCTGTCGCGCCTCGCGGACGAGACCGATGTCGACCTTCTCGCCGCGGCGGAGGAGTACGGTCTCCTGAAACAGGGGCTCGAGAACGGATCGGCCTATGTTCCCGAAGAGCTCCCGGTCGTCGCGCTCCTCGCCGCGAAAAAGCCGCTGCCGCACCCGTCGCCGCCGTACCGGAAGAGCGTCCCGTGGACCGAAGGCGGCCCCGAGGCCGACGAACTGGCCGCCGCCGCACGCGCGGTGATCGCGCGCTGACCTCCGCAGTGCTACCAGGGCAGGCCGCGGACCTCGCAGGCGCGGCGGTAGACGGCCTCGTAGCGCTCGGCGGAACGGTCCCACGAGAAGTCCTGCGCCATCCCGTTCTCGACGATCCTCCGCCAGCGGTCGCGCTGGAAGAAAACGTGCTGCGCGCCGAGGATCTCGGCCGCGAGCGCGTGCGGGGCGGAGACCTCGAACGTGAAGCCCGTCGCCCGGTCGAGATTGAAGCCGTCGTACCCCACGACGGAGTCGGCGAGGCCGCCCGTCCGGCGCACGATCGGCGGCGTCCCGTAGGCGAGCGAATACATCTGGGAGAGCCCGCACGGCTCGAAGCGCGACGGCATCACGAACGCGTCGGCGCCGGCCTCGATCCGGTGCGAGAGCGCTTCGTCGTACCCGACGAAGGCCTTGAAGTGCCCGGGGTGGCGCGCCTCGAGGAGGCGCATCGATCCTTCGTACGCGGGCTCGCCCGATCCGAGCATGACGATCCTGACCCCGCGCCGGACGAGCTCGGGCGCCGATTCGAGGAGGAGATCGAAGCCCTTCTGGTCCGTGAGGCGGCCGATCGCGCCCACGAGGAACCCGCCGTCGGACGGGTCGAAGCCCGCGAGGCGGCAGAGGTCCGCGCGGCACGCGTCCTTGCCGGAGAGGTCGTAAGGGGAGTAACGGGCGGCGATGCTGGCGTCTGTCGCGGGATTCCAGATCCCGCGGTCGATCCCGTTCAGGATCCCGACGACCCGGTCGCCGCGCCCCCGGAGGACCGCGTCGAGGCCGAAGCCGCCCTCGGGCGTCCGGATCTCGTCGGCGTAGGTCGGCGAAACGGCCGTGATCATGTCGGCGGCGACGATCGCGCCTTTGAGGAGGTTCACGGCGCCGCGGAACTCGATTCCGCCGCCCGTCCATGCGTCCGCGGGGAGCCCGAGCGCCGGGAACTCGCCGGCGCCGTAGACGCCCTGGTATCCGAGGTTGTGGATCGTGAGGACCGACGCGACGTCGTCGAACCACCGGTCCCGCCAGCTGCTCCAGGCGGCGAGCATCGCGCCGAGCGCGGGGTGCCAGTCGTGCACGTGGAGGATCCGCGGCTTTCGGCCGAGCCGCTTCAGGGCCTCGATCGACGCGCGCACGAAAAGCGAGAAACGCCAGAGCCCGTCGTCCTGGCCGCGTTCGTTCGGGGCGTAGATCCCCGGACGGTGAAAAAGCGGGTCGTGGGCGACGAAGTAGATCGGAACGGTCGTGCCGGGCAGGAGGTCCCACAGGAGACCGACGCGGTACGGCAGCCCGAGGATCGAGACGTCGAAGGACGGCATCGCCTCTTCGGGCCAGGTGTTCCGCCTGCGATACCAGTCTGCCGCCTCGAGGTGAAACGGGAGGAAGACGTCGACGTCGTTCCCGCCGGAGGCCAGAGCCTTCGGGAGGGCGCCCACCACGTCCCCGAGCCCGCCCGTCTTTGCGAACGGGACACACTCGGCGGCGAGGTGCGTGATCCTCAGGGGATCCTCAGTCCACGATGGCGGTGGCTGTGAGCGTCTTCGCGGACGTTGCGACGGAGATCACGGCCGTGCCGCGCGCGACCCCGAGAACCGCGCCGTTCGACACGCTGGCCGTCTTCGGGTCCGAGCTCGACCACGCGAGCGCCGCGTCTTCGACCGCGAGCCCGCTCGCGTCCTTGACGACGGCGTTGATGCGCTGGACCTCGCCGACCTTCAGGATCAGCGTGAGGGGACTGATCTCGAACGTCGAGATCTCCCGGTGGAGCACGCGGACGTCCGCCGCGGAGCTCTGGTCGTTCCCGAGGCTCGCGATGATCGTCGTGCGTCCCTCGGCTCCGGAGGTCACGACGCCGTCCGTGTCGACCGTCGCGACCTTGGTGTCGGCCGACGTCCATCGAGGCTTGAACGGGGCGGCATTGCCTTTCGAGTCCTTGATTTCGGCGACGAGCGCCATTTTCGTGCCGATCGGACCGACGAGCGTCATGCGGTTCGGCGTCACGTTGAGCGATGCGATGTCCACGACCTCGACGGCCGCGCTGCCGGAAACCCCCATGGCCGTCACGGTCAGGATCGCGCGGCCCGGAGCGACCGAGCGCACGAGGCCGTTGGTGTCCACCGTCGCGACCTTGGGCTTGTCGCTCGTCCACGCGCCCGCGATCGGCGGCAGGTCGCGCCCTTTCTTGTCGAGGACGTCGAACTTGAACGTCTGGCTGCGCCCGGGCCCGTAGAACGTGAGCTTCGCGGGCGTGACGCGTATTTCCGCGGGCTTCGATCCGCAGCCGAGGGCGACGGCAACGCCAAGCACGGCCGCGAGGCCGCGTGACGCCGCAAACCGTCTAGAGCTCATCGGGCGGATTCTATCGGATGGACGCGACGCCGGAGGGGGGACGGAATCGCCGCGGCCATCTGCGCGGCCTGCCCGGACGTGAGGCGGGAGGCCGGCACGCCGAAGAAGGCCCGAGCAGCCGCCTCGCAGCCGTACGTGCGCTCGCCCCACTCGATCGCGGACAGATACACCTCGAGGATCCGCTTCTTCGGGACGAGGGCGTCCAGCGTGAGGGCGATGGCCGCCTCCCGCGCCTTGCGCCACCACGTCCTGCGCCCCGAGAGCCAGAGGTTCTTCACGAGCTGCTGCGTGATCGTCGAGGCGCCGTGCACTCGCGGGCGCCGGTCGTGGGCGTGCCGGAGGTTGTACGCGCGCGCCTCCGCGATGGCCGCCCAGTCGATCCCGTGGTGCTCGAAGAACCGTGCGTCCTCGGACGCGACGACGGCTGCGGCGAGGGCGGGGGAGACCCGCGAGAGCGGGACCGGCCGCCGGTCGATCGCGTCGCTCTTCCCCTCGGCGCGGAGGCGCTCCTGGCGCGCGAGGATGAACGCGGTCGTCGACGGGTCCCGCCAGCGGAGGAGAACGATCTGCGGAAGCGGGACGAAGACGAGCGTCAGATAGAGAAAGACGAAGATCGAGAGAAGAAGCGAAGTTTCGCGGGTCTTCAGCCGACGATCTCGGTCAGCGCCGCGCGCAGCCTCTGGACTCCGAGCGCCGCCTCCTCCTTCGTGAGCGTGAGCGGCGGACGCAGCCGGATCGCGCGGTCGCCGGAGGCGAGCGCCATGACGTGGTGCTTCTTGAGCCAGCACGAAAGGACGTCGCCGCGCGTCTTGCCGTCCGGCAGGTCGAACGCGATGAAAAGCCCTCGGCCGCGGATGTTCGTCATCTTTCCCTGGAACTCCGCGCCGAGCTCGACGAGCTTTCCGAGAAGGAACTCGCCCGTGGTCCTCGCGTTCTCGACGAGCTTCTCCTCCGTCATGATCTCGAGGAACTTGCGGCAGCGGACCATGTCGACGAGGTTCCCGCCCCAGGTCGAGTTGATGCGCGAGGAGACGTTGAACACGTTCTCGGGCTCGTCCGAGATCCGGTCGTTCGAGGCGAAGCCGCAGACCTGCGTCTTCTTGCCGAACGTGAACATGTCCGGGACGACGCCGAGCCCCTGGAAGGCCCACATGGAGCCCGTGAGGCCCATTCCGGTCTGGACTTCGTCCAGGATGAAGAGCAGGTCGTTCTCGTCGCAGATCGTCCGGACGCGCTGGAGGAACTCGGGGCGGAAGTGGTTGTCGCCGCCTTCGCCCTGGATCGGCTCCATGATGAGCGCCGCGATGTCGTCCGGGTTCGCGGCGAGCGCCTGGTGGATCTGGCGCATCGCGAGCTCTTCGACGGCGGCCGTCCGCGCGAGCGATTCCGGCGTGAGCGGGAACGAGAGCTTCGGGTTCACGACGCGCGGCCAGTCGAACTTCGGGAAGTACATCGTCTTGCGCGGGTCAGCGGTGTTCGTGAGCGAGAGCGTGTACCCGCTGCGCCCGTGGAAGGCCTGCTCGAAGTGGAGGACCTTGGAGCCGACCTCGCGGCGGTGGCCTTTCCGGAAGTTCCGCCGGACCTTCCAGTCGAATGCGGCCTTGAGGGCGTTCTCGTTCGCGAGGGCGCCGCCCTCGACGAAGAACATGTGCTTCCCGTGCGTCTCGGGGACCGAGAGGCGCGCGAACGCCTCGACGAAGAGCGCCATCTGCTCGGTGTAGATGTCGCTGTTCGCGGGCTTCGTGACGGCCGCCCACGCGAGCTCGTCAAGGAACTCGGGCGTCGTCGTCTTCGGGTGCGCGTATCCGATCGGGCACGTCGCGAAGTGCGAGTAGAAGTCCAGGATCTCGACGTCGTGGAGCGCGTCGTGGATGAAATTGCCGTGGGACCTCTTCAGGTCCATCACGACGTGGTACCCGTCCACGAGCATGTGGCTCGACAGGGAGTCGAGGACCTGCTTCGGGTCGAGATTCGAGGTCAGCCGGGGAGCGGCAGGATGCGCCATGGCGGCATGATAACCCGCCCGCAGGAAGCCCCTTAACGCACTGAAAACGAAGCGGTTGGCGGCTTGAGATCAGGTCTTGAGGACGACGGCCAGGGAATCCTCTCCGGCCTCCTCGCCGCCGGCCGCGACGACGCAGTTCTTCCCCCGCGTCTTGGCCTGATAGAGGGCCGAGTCCGCGAGCTTCAGGAGCTCGTTCTTCTGCTCGGGAGCCGTGAGCGCGTGGTTCACGTTTTCTCCCCAGGCCGAGACGCCGATCGACATCGTGATCTGGTTCTTGAGGTTGAGCGCCGGCTCGCCGGGGCCTATCGACATCGGAAGGAAGACCCAGTCCTCGATCGCCCTCCGCACCTTCTCGGCGATGTCGACGGCCTTGTCGCGCGACGCGTCGAGGAGGATGACCGTGAACTCGTCGCCGCCGTAGCGGCAGGCGAGCGAGACCGTGTCCGCGAGCGTGCGCTGGAGGATGAAGGAAACCTCCCTCAGAACCTGGCTCCCCGCGAGGTGGCCGTGCTCGTCGTTGACCCTCTTGAGGTGGTCGCAGTCCAGGAAGAGCAGCGCGAGGTTCCCGTCCTTCGTCTCGGCGAGCCGGTCGATCTCGCGCTGGAGCTTCCGGTGAAAATAGCGGTCGTTGTAGAGAGACGTGAGCGAGTCGCGGCGGGCGACCTCGCGCGCACGGCGCTCGTCGAGGAGGTTCTGCAGGGCGAGGGAGAGTGTGTCGCCGAAGAGCTCCATGAGGCGCTCGTCGCGGGGCGTGAACGCGGGCTCGCCCTCGCGGTTCAGGAGGACGAGCGAACCGCAGACGTGGTTCTCGATCACGACGGGCACGGCGAGGACGTTCAGGACGGCCCGGCCCAGGAGGGCGTCCGTCTCGCGCGAGAGCGCGTAGGCGCCGCCGACTTCGTTCACGCACGTCCGCTCGCCGCGCGCGTAAACGAACCCCGCGATCCCGTCGACCGGCCGCACCTTGCGGCCGGCGACGACGTCGTGCACCTCGCCCGCGGTCACGATGACCGTGAGCTCGTTGCGCGAGCGGTCGTCCTCTTTCGAGACGGGATCGTCCAGGAGCAGAAGGCAGGTCTCCGAGGGCACGAATTCCATCGCGCGGTTCACGAGCGTCACGAGGAACCGGTCCGGCGCGGTCCCGCTCGTCTCGTCGAGGAGACGATGCCGCTCCATGTACCGCGTGAGCAGCTTCGGAGAGATGACCCGCGCGTTCCGCAAGATTGCGTCCATTTTACGCCCGGCCGTGCGTTCGGGCGGCGCGGCGGTCAGCCGACGAGTGGCAGGACGCGCGCGGCGCGGGCGCGGGCCTCGCGGATGCGGGCGTCGTATTCGCCGAGCTGCGGGGCGAACCGGAGAAAGTCCACGTCGTCGAGGAGCGTCTTCACGTCGGCGAGGCGCGCCTCGGCCAGACCGCGGTCCTTGAGCGTCGCGAGAAGGTCCGCAGGGCCGAGCGTTTCGGGCAGGCCGTGCCGGCGCGCGAGCGCTTCGCGCAGGGCGCGGTCGATGCGAGCCGCTGCGCGCTCCTTCGTCTCGCCCGGCTCGGGCTCGAGGGCCTGGCGGTAGGTTTCCCGCCGGCGGCGGCGCCGCGCAACGAGGAACGCGCCGCCGGCCGCGAGAGCCGCGCCGGGGATCGCGCCGAGCGCCCAGATGGGAAGCGTGACCGTGCCGTGGGAAAGGTCCACCGCGGCCGCAGACGCCGGCGCCGGGCCGGAAGGCGCGGGCGGAGCCGCGGGTGCCGAAGGAAGGGTCGTCTCGGCGACGCCGGCCGCCGCGTTGAGCGGGGAAGCCGAGACTCCTGCGGCGCCCGTCTCGGCCACGAGGGCGATGGGCTGGCTCGTCTTCGTCACGACGCGCTTTTCGACCGGGTCGAAGACCTCGATCGACACGGGCGGGATCGTGACCGGGCCCGGAGCCGTCGGCACGAGAACCCAGCTCCACTCGGTGGAGGTTTGCGTCCGTCCGAGGTGGCTCGGGTCGGTCTTCGTGCTCGGCGGGTAGACCTTCGCTCCCGGTACCTCGAGGTGCGGAGCATCCGACGCGGTTCGGAGATTGCCGCTCCCGGAAAGCCGGACCTTGAGCGTGACGGCTTCCCCCACGGCGACGCGTGTCCTGTCCGCCTTCGCGGTCAGTTCGAAGCGGCCGACCGGACCCTTGAAGTCGGGACGGCCCGGAACCGCGAGGATTTTCAGAGTGACGGGCTTTGAGACGAGGTCCATCGTCTGGGGCCGCGGGAAGAACCCGAACGGGTCGCCGAAGGGGTCGGGGCCGACGCGCACGCTCGTCCGGATCTTCGATTCCGGAACCGTCACGCTGCCGGGGGTCAGGCCCGAGACGACCTTCTTGAGAAGCGTGAAGCGCATGACGGTCCGTCCCTCGACGACGTCGCGCCTGCCCTCGGGCCGCTCGGGCTTCTCGAGGTCCTCGGCCCAGAGGCCAGGGAATTTCGGCGGCTCGAGATACTCGAGGCCCTGCACGTCGGCCTGCGTGAGGAGCTCGTACGTGAGCGTGATCTCCTCGCCCACGTAGGCCGTCGTCCGGTCCGGCGTGACCCGGAATTCGACGAACGGGCGGGCGCCGCGCGCGCCGCCGGGCGCCATCGACGCGTCGCGTCGGCGGAAGAACGAGGAGAACGGGTCGTCCGCGTCCGGCTCCTGCTGCGCGGCACGTTGCGTCGCGCCCGGAGGACGGGCGGGGCCGACCTCGAGGAGGTAGCTCGCCGCCTTGACGGTCTTGTCGCCGAACCCGAACGCCGCCTCGCCGACCTCCGCGGGGCCGGGGGACAGCGGGCGAAGGACGTACGTGATCGCGAGCGTCCGGCTGAAGACGCCGTTCACGAACGAGACCTGCTCGGACCGGGAGGGTCCGCCGGCGACCGAGAGATTTTTGAGGGGGATCGGCGACGGGATGTGCATCTCGCCCGAGAGCCCGCTGCCCGTGAACGAATACGTGAGCCGCACGTATTCGTCCGCGGCCGGCCGGGGCTTGTCCACGGTCACCTGAACGGACACGTCGTCGGCCGCGCAAAGGCGGGCGGGCGCGGCCGCGAGCGCGGCGAGCGTTGCGAGGGCGAGAGCGCGTCTCACCAGTCCCTCGCCACTTTCCGCCGGCTGCGCTGCTCGGCGATCTTCTTTTTCTGCTCCTCGAGGTCGGACCGCTCGATGGCCGAAAGGAGCTGCTCCGCTTTTTCCGGCGTCATGTTCGCCTTCTGCTCGAACTCGCGGTCCTGGCGGCGCTTCTCGTCGTCCTTGTTGCCCGCCTGCTGCTCCTTCTTGTCGTCCTTGCCCGGCTGGTTCTTCTTGTCTTTCTTGTCGTCCTTCTTCTGCTGCTGGTCCTTCTTTTGCTGCTCCTGCTGCTTCTTCTGCTCCTCGGCGCGGCGCACGCAGAGCTCGTAGTTCCAGGCGGCGTCGGCGTCGCCCGGCCGGCGCTTCAGGGATTCGCGAAACGCCGCGGCTGCCTGCTCGTACTGCTTCTCGCGGAAGAGCGTCTGCCCTTCGTTGAACGCGGCGTCGGCGGCGAGGGCGCCGCGGCCCTCCTTGCGTGCCTTCTCGAGCGAGGCGAGCGCCTCGGGGGCGCGGCCCGCCCGCGACTCCGCCGTCCCGAGGTTGTACGCGCCCGTCGGGTCCTTCGGATCGAGCGCGACTTCCTCCTGGAAGTGCGTCAGCGCCTCGTCCGTCTTCTTCTCCTCCAGCGCTTTCTGTCCCTTCTTCGCCGAGGAACGGGGAGAGGAGAAGATTCTCTTCGAAAGGGGGAGCGAGGCCGGCTCCTGCGTGGAGGCCGCAGTGGCGGCCCCGCCGTCCGAAGAGGACGGAGGATTCTGAGAAGGTGAAGAGGGGGAAGCCGCCTGCTGGGGCGCCGCGGAAACCGGGACGGCGGGCGCTTGCGCCTGCTGGGCCACGGACCCGCGCGGCGTCATCAGGAAGAGCGCGACGGTCGCGGCTGCTCCTGCCCCTCTTGCCCTTCTCAGAAATCCCCGGTTCTTCTCTTTCTTCGTCTTCGAGCTCCATCGTCCGCCGCCGACGCCGAGCAGCAGCAGCCCGAGCGCGGCCACGGCGACGCCGAGCGGGATCTGGAAGCGCTCCTCGCGCAGCGTGAGGAGGACTTCGGACATCGGGCGGCGGGCGCCGAGGTCGATCTGGCGAGCGACCCCTTCGAGGTCGGTTCGAAGCGAAGACACCTGCGTGAACGAGCCTCCGGTCTCGGACGCAAGGCGGCGGAGGAGCGCCGGGTCGGGCTTCGAGAGGACGGGCTGGCCGCTCGAGTCGGTCTTGTAGCCGCTCGTGCGCCCCGCGGCGTCCACTTCCGGGACCGGCGCGCCGTTGCCGGATGCCGCTCCGACGAACACCGTGTGGATCGTGATGCCCTCGGCCTTCGCCTTGCCGATCGCCGCCTCGATCCCGCCCTCGAGGTCCTCGCCGTCCGAGAAGAAGACCATGTGGCGGAAACCGCCGGCGCCCGGCGGAAAGAGCTCGGCCGCGGCCGCGATTCCGGAGGCGATCGACGTGCCGGGCTTGGCGCCCATGCCGGGCTCGATTGCATCGAGGAACAGGCCGACGGCCGCTGCGTCGAGCGTGAGCGGGACGAGCGCCTGCGCCTCGCCTTCGCACGAGACGAGCGCGACCCGGTCGCTCCCGAGCCGCGCGACGAGGGACTGCGCGGCCTGCCGCGCGAGGGCGAAGCGGGATGGCGACACGTCCGCCGCGCGCATCGAGGCGGACGTGTCGAGGACGAGGACGACGTCGGCGCCGCGCCGCTCCGCGCGCTCCACGGTGTCGCCCCAGTGCGGGCGTGCGAGAGCGGCTCCGAGGCCGAGCGCGACGAGGACGGCGAGGACCGCGGCAGCCGCGGGCCCGCGGGGCGCGGCGGCGAGGCGCGCCTTCGCGGCGAGGTCCGGCGACACGAGGCCGGCCGCACGGCCGGCCCGGCGCCGCGCGGACCAAACGAGAAGCAGGGCCGCCGCGGCCGCGGCGACGGCGCCCGCGCCGAGGGCGGCGGGCGACGCGAAGAGAGCGCGGAGGGCGTTCATCGCGGGGCCACCGGGAAGAGGAAGAGGGCGCTGAGGGCCGACAGGGCGAGGCAGACGACTCCGGGGTGCGCGACCTCCGGAAAGACCTCGCGAAAGCGCGTATAGCGCGTCGTCTTGATCTCGCTCTTTTCGAGCCGGTCGATCGTCGCGAACGTGTCCGCGAGCCCATGCGAGTCGGTCGCGCGGAAATACCGGGCGCCCGTCTCCTTCGCGATGCGCTGCAGGAGCGCCTCGTCCACGTCGACGCGCGCCCGGATCCGATGCTCGGTGACGCGGCCGGTCTCGGGGTCCCTCACCGGGATCGGGATCTCGACGGGGCCCGTATTCGTGCCGACTCCGACCGTGTAGACGCGCACGCCGAGAGCCTTCGCGACGCCCGCGGCGGTGTCCGGGTCGATTTCGCCCGCATTGTTGCCGCCGTCCGTGACGAGGACGATCACGCGCGACTTCGCCTTCGAGGGCTTCAGGCGGGCGAGCGCGTTGCCGAGTGCGAGGCCGATCGCCGTGCCGTCGCCCTGGTCGCCGAGCTTGAGGCCGCTCAGGCGGTCGAGGACCATCGCGCGGTCCGTCGTGAGGGGGCTCACGGTGCGGGACCTCCCGGCGAAGACGAGGAGGCCGACGCGGTCGTTCGGGCGTCCCTCGATGAACGCGCGCGTGCAGGCCTTCGCGACGTGGAACCTGTTCTTCGGCGCGAAGTCCTCGGCCGCCATCGAGCCGGAGGCGTCGAGCGCGACGAAGATGTCGACGCCCTCCGTCCACGACTCGGTCCGTTCGAGGCCGAGCCGCGGCCGCGCGAGGGCGACGACGAGCGCCGCGTAGCCGATGAGCGCGAGGGCGAACGGCAGGTGGCGCAGGCGAACCCGCCACGACGGCGCGACGCGCGCGACGGGCGCGAGCGTCGGGACGACGAGCGCCCCGTCCCCGCGCTTCTCGCGGAGGATCCGCATCGCGATTGCGACGGGAACGAGCAGGAGGAGCAGCAGCAGGATCGGGTCCTTGAAGGAGAGACCCGGCGGGACGAGGCCGGCCACGAAGTCGCGAAGGGCGGCGGGAATCGTCACGAGGCCTTCTCCCGCGCGGCGACGGCCTCGGCGGCCCGGCGCGCGGCCTCGCGCTCTTCGACGTGGTCGTGGAGGCGGCGGGCGCGGGCGAGGGCCTCGAGGGCCTCGTCCCGCGTCGCGGCGACCTTCCCGAACTTGACGCGGTCCGCCGAAGCGAGGAGGTCGGGCAGCGCAACGTCGGCCCTGAGGTCGAAGCCCTTCTCTCGGAGCTGGCGGACGGTCTCGAACGTGGTCCATTCGAGGACCGGGTCGCCCGTCGTGCGTTCGAGGTACCGTTTCACGGCGTGCGTGAGGTCGGAGTAGAAGCCGCGCGCGTCGTCGCCGAGCGTCTCGGCGATCGGCGCGAGGCGGGCGAGCCCGGCCAGGAGCTCCTCTCCGGGCGGCATGGCCGGAGCGGCCGGTTCGCCGGCCGCCGTCCGGCGACGCCGGCGGGCGATCGCCCACCACGCGAGGC
>Ga0335070_10005727_pt1 | contig 14635 bp, 12 predicted proteins | sample Lox_Sample_13_FD_206722 | JGI IMG/M metagenome (GOLD analysis project Ga0335070, IMG submission 206722) | Soil microbial communities from Loxahatchee National Wildlife Refuge, Florida, United States - Lox_Sample_1.3 | ecosystem: Environmental > Terrestrial > Soil > Wetlands | place: USA... | reverse complement strand
TCCAACCTCGTCGCTGATCTCGAAGCGACGCGTGACGAACGCCGTCTCGCGATTGGGATCGTAAAGCGGATTGGGCGTGCCGTCCGCGAGACGTTCGTTCGCGAAGATCACGGGGAAGTCGCGGCCTTCCGGTTTCGAATAATCCCAATAGGGCAACGCCAGCATCGGATCGTTCGCGGCGTCGCGCAGGATACGTTCGAAGACGCAAATGTAGGCGCGGTGCCAGACGAGGAAATCCGCCGAGCTCTGGCCGAAATGCGGACATTTGTTCCAGTAGCGCTGCGCATCGACGCGCGCCACGCCCGGATCGCGCGCCAGCGCGTCGGCATAGGCGGCATCGTTGTAGGCATGGATCGCGGCCTGGAAGAACCAGCTCCTGGGATCGGAGGGCGCCCGCGCCTTCATCACCGCGACGCCGCGACGGAGCGAGGCGACTTTCGCGGCGTCCCGCGAGAAGCTCGCGAGCGATTGTCGGGTCGGATGAACCTGAGCCTCGGCCGTCCACGGCCACATCGCGCCCGCCCCCAAAGCGGCCGCGCCGCCGACAAAGTTCCTGCGTGTTGTCCCCATGACACCCCCTGCCCCCGCTAACTATGCTGTGGTTAAGGCCTCATGCACAGCTTTCCCGGAAACCCGGGATGCTCCGTACACCGACTGGTTAACGGCTTGATCAGACTCGTTAATCTTTCGTGACACCGCTCATGGACGACATCTGGACGGCAACCCCAGATTTGGGATTTTACCTTTTCTTAACCACATTCCCTATCCCGACTCTGGCCTCCTGCGTATCATCTTGATTCCAAAGTGATTCGTCGCGGGAGCGCGGCTTCTGCCAAGGTCAAAAGCGGGCCGGATGTACGGGGGAAGACAATCGATCCTGAGGCGCGGGATACCCGCGCTGGCCGCGCTTGCGTGGCCCGCGCCGGCTCTCGCCGCCCCCCTTTCGGATGGCGAGGCCATCGCCGCCATGGCCTCTGCGCTCGCTTTTGGGGCTGTGGCACTGGCTCTCGCGACAGGGCTCTGGGCGCTGGCCGAGCGCCGCGACGCTCGTCGGCTGCGGCGCGTCCTGCGCCAGTCCGAAACCCGCGCCCGTGCCGCCACGAGCGCCCGCGACGCGCTGATCGGCGCCGGGCGGGAGTCCGTCATCGTCTGGGGCCGCGACGGCGCGTCCCCGCGCATCTACGGCAATGCCGAGGCGCTGCTCGACGCCTGCCTCGTCGGACCCGATGCCACGACGCTGTCCGCCGCGCTCGATGCTTTGGCCGAGAAAGGCCAGCCTTTCGCAATCACGGCGCACGACAAGGACGAGCACATCATCGCCGTGCGCGGCCGCGCCGTCGGCGCCTTCGTCGCCGTGTGGCTGGAAGAGGAATCGCGTGCCTTCAGGACCGCACTGGACTTCGAAGCGATGCTGGAGGCGCTGCCGATCCCCGTGTGGCTGCGCGATCGCACGCTGTCGCTCGTGTGGGGCAATCGCGCGTTCGTGTCGGCGTCCGGTGCCACCGATCGCGAGGCGGCCATCACGCAGCAGCTGGCGCTCGACAAATCGGAACGCGATCTGGCGAGCGCCGCGCGCGCCGAAGGCAAGGCGCTCGAAGCCAAGCGCTACACGGTCGTCGGCGGACAGCGCCGCGCGCTCGCCTTCACGCATGCACCGCTTTCCGAAGGCCAGATCGTCGGCACCGCGGTCGACGTCACCGAAGTCGCCAGCGCCGAGGCGCGGCTGCAGCAGCACATCGACGCCTCGTCCGACACGCTCGACAAGCTCGCGACCGCCGTCGCCATCTTCGACCGCGACCAAAAGCTCAGCTTCCACAATCGCGCCTTCGCGCAACTCTGGGGACTGCCCGACAGCTTCCTCGAGCGGCGGCCGACCGACGGCGAGATTCTCGACCGCCTGCGGGATGCGCGCAAACTTCCCGAGCAGCGCGACTATCAGGCGTGGAAGCGCGCCCGGCTCGCGCTCTATGACCAGCCGGCGGAATATCTGCAGGAGGAATTGTGGCATGTGCCGTTCGGCAAGACGCTCCGCGTGGTGCCGCAGCCGCATCCCTTCGGCGGTCTGACGTTCCTCTATGAGGACGTGACGGAAAAGCTTTCGCTCGAAAGCTCCTACAACACGCTGATCAAGGTGCAGTCGGCGACGCTCGACACGCTGACCGAGGCCGTCGCCGTGTTCGGACCCGATGCGCGGCTGAAGCTGCACAACGCCGCCTTCGCGCGCATCTGGGAGCTCGAGCCGTCCGATCTCGCAGGCGAGCCGCATGTGCAGAAGATCGCGGAAGCCTCGAACCGCCGCTTCGGCGAAGAGGCGGCATGGAAGAAACTGGTCGAGCTGATCACCTCGGGCGCCGAGCGCCGGCGCGACTGGGGCGAGATCGAGCGCTCCGACAAGACCATCCTCGCCGTATCGCTGGCGCCTCTACCCGACGGCGCCACGCTCGTGACCTTCGCCGACGTGACCGACCGCTCACGCATCGAGAGCGCGTTGCGCGACCGCGCCGAAGCGCTGGAAGCCGCGGACCGGCTGAAATCGGATTTCGTCCATCACGCCTCGTTCCTCTTCCGCGATCCGCTCAACGCCGTGCAGGGTTTTGCCGAATTATTGGCGGCGGGCCGCGCCGGCGATCTCAACGCCAAGCAGCGCGAATATGTGGCGGACATCCTGACCGCCTCGAGCGCGCTCGCCGACGTGACCAGCGACCTTCTCGACCTCGCGATGATCGACTCCGGCGCCATGCGGCTCGAGCTGGCGCGCGTCGATCTCTACGAGCTGCTGGCGCGGGTGTCCCAGCCGCTGCGCGCGCATGCGAAAAGTCTCGACATCGATTTCACCCTCGACTGTCGCATGGATGTTGGTGAAGTCGTGCTCGATCCGAGGCGCATCCGGCAGGTCGTGTTCAATCTGCTGTCGAACGCGTTCAAGTTCACGCCGCGCGGCGGGGCGATCACGCTCGGCGGCGCCATTCGCGGCGAGGACGTGCAGATCTACGTCTCCGACACGGGCCCGGGTCTCGCGCCCGAAGTGAAGGCCAACGCCTTTGACCGGTTCGCCGCCAAGAGCCGGTCGGGGCAACGCGCCGGCGCCGGATTGGGCCTCGCCCTCGTCAACCGCTTCGTCGAGCTGCACGACGGTTGGGTCGAAATCGAAAGTGCCGTCAACCGCGGCACGACGGTGCGCGTGCACCTGCCGCGGCGCGTCAGCGATGCGGATGTGGGCGTGCGCCGCGCGGGCTGAGTTTGCCTGTATCGCCCGCGTTTACAGGCAAATTTTGCGCGGCGACAGGACGTGAAATGCCGATCTGCGTTCGGCATCAAGACGATACACGGCCGTGCGAAACTGGGCCGTGCCGGAACCAGGGAATTAGCACTGTAACAAACGTAGACTGGCGCCATCATTGTTGGTGGCTTGGGCGGGGCGTGATGGGGGTAGAGGCCACGCCCAACCGCTTCAGCAGCGCGTCGATCACTTCGCGGTCGGCGGGTCCGAAGTGGCGCTCCTGTTTCTCCGCGCGCCCCTCGCCCTTGCGCGCTTCGTCGAGCACCATGCGGATGAGGCGCGGGTCGCCGGCCAGCGCGCTCTCGAAGACGCGGTGCAGCAGATGGTCGAGCCGGCTCATGCGCTTCGTGGTCTTGCCGTTCCGCACCACGATGCGCTGGGCGAGAAGCGCGTCCACGAGCCCGGTGATGTCGCGATTGCGTCGCGGCCGGCCCTTGGGGTTGCCGGACTGGCCTTTCTGCCAGCGCGAATGCTTGGGCGGCTTGCCGTAGCCGACGACATAATTCTGCTTCGTTGTCATGGGATGTTTCCTTTCGGTCGTGGGAAGGCGCGCGCGCGGCGTGCGCCGTCGCGGGAGTTTTCGATGTGGGGATGGGCAGGAATCAAAAACCCGGCCGCTCTTTCGAACGCCGGGCGCAAATTTCTGTTGTGACAAAAATCATATGCCATTTGATCAAAACGGGTCAAGCAAAATGAACAGGGTATTTCTTCCGTGTTATGCTGACTCCATGCGCATGACGACGTTCGCACTTGCTCTGATGTTCCTCACCACGCTCGCCCCCGCCGTGCAGGCGCAGGGCTATTCCGGGCGCTGGATCGCGGATGCTTCGGGATGCAAGTTCTGGGATCCGGCGCCGATGGCGGATGAGAGCGTGCGCTGGAGCGGGCGCTGCACCGACGGCTATGCGGAAGGCCACGGCACGCTGACGTGGTACGAGAAGGGCGCGCTCTACGAAACCGACATCGCCGATTTCGTGCACGGCATGCTGAACGGTCATGGCGTGTTGGCCTTCGCGTCGGGCCAGAAATTCGACGGCGAGTTCCGCGACCAGATGCCGAACGGCTTCGGCACACTGACGACCAATTTCGGCGAGACGTTCTCCGGTCAGTGGGTCCAGGGCTGCTTCCAGGATCCCAAGCGCCACGCACAATACAACGCGCTCAATGGCTGCGACTTCGCGAGCTGAGCTCGTTAGACGCTGCCTTGGCAAACAAAGATTCTAACGCAGTGGTCGCGGTGGATGCGCGGTGGATGCGGGGGAACGGATCTCGCCGGATAGGCCGCGCGAAGCGCAACAAAAAGTATTTTCACAAGAGACGGTGAGGCGGTGAGAGACCGCGTAGCTCACTGTCTCACCGTCTCCTGTGAAATATCTTTGTTGCGCTTCGCGCGGTCTGCCCGGCAAGAATTGGTTCCCCTGCGTCCACCGCGCATCCACCGCGACCACTGCGTTGGCATATTTTTCGAAGTCGCGGGCGCTATTTCCGCCAGGACGCCATGCTTTCGAAGACGCCGTCCCGGAAGAGGAAGGCGTGCGTCAGCGCAGCGGCCAGATGCGCGAGGAAGGTCACGAAGAGGAGCAGCGCCAGCGCGGTGTGCAGCGGCCGCAGGAGTGCATAGAGCGCGGCGCTATGCGGAAGGATCGGCGGCAGATGCACGCCGCCCCACATCGCGATCGGATAGCCGGCCGCGGACAGCATGCTCCAGCCGACCAGCGGTACCGCGAACATCAGCGCGTAGAGAAGATAGTGCGAGCCGTCGGCGGCGAAGCGCAACAGCGGCGGAAATCCGGCCGGCAAGGGCGGCGGCGGATTGAAGAGCCGGTTGAGCAGCCGGATCGACACGAGGATGAGAATCACGATGCCGAGCGGCCTATGGATCGACACCAGCCGGTGATAATCCGCAAGCGAGGACACCATGCCGATGCCGATGAACAGCATGGCGAGGATCATGAGCGCCATCAGCCAGTGCAACAGGCGCGACAGAGCCGGAAATCTCTTCCCCATCGTTATCGTCCTGCCTGGAGTTGGACGGGGCTCGGCGTTTTCGCTTCGCCTTCGCGCCGCGTGAAATCGGCGGAATACACGGCGGAGCGCGCCGGCAGCAGCGGATCGTCCGACGGCGCGATGCCGGACGGCAAAACCATCGGATCGAAATTGATGTCGCGGCAATTGCCCGGCGCTTCCGCCTGAAGGCCCGTCACCGTCAGCGTGCCCGCGTCGATGCGCGTGCGATCGCGCGGCCAGGGCAGAGTCGCGTCATTGGTGGGATCGCCCGGCCGTCCGAGCACGAAGATCAGATGCCAGCGCACGGGACCCTGCGAGACGCGCTTGCCGAGTGCGTCGAACAGATAGTTCGGATCGGAGGATGGCGCGGTCTTCGGCGCGGGCGCGAAGCTGTCGACCGGCTCCATCGTCCAGCGCACCGGCGTCGCTGCGCCTTGCGCATTGACCAGCAGGAAAGTGTTGAGGCTGTTGTAGCGCTCGTTGGCGAAGCCGGTCGCGAAAGGCTGCGCCTTGATGAGGCCGATGGCGCGCAGCGTTTCCGGATGCGCCGCGAGGAACGCCTTCATCCTGGAAGGGTCAGGCTTTCCGGTTTTCGGATCCGGCACGGCGGCGACGAGCTGGTCGTAGAACGACTTCGGATCTCGCACCACGAAGACCGGAATGGGAACCATGGCGGTGCGCCAGACCTCTCCGTCGGATAGCGTGTAGTTGATCGCCATGCTGTGCACGGCGGCGGGGCTGTCCGGTGCGATGGGGCCGGCAATCGAGAAGCGGCCGAACACCGGCACGCGTCCGCGTTCGAAGAGGCTCGCGCGGCTGAACGGCACGGCCGCGCCGTTGCCGTCGAACCAGCCCGTGAAGCAGACGCCCTTGGCATGATTGCGCCGGAAGCCGGCACGAACGCCGCCATCGGCTTCGAACGCATTGACGATGTGCGTCTGGTCGACACGATGCGGCGAGAACCAACCCGCCGACCAGGCGAAGGCCGCGGCGACGACACCGAGGATCGCTGCGATGAGCGCAAGGCTGGCGAGTGCCCCGGGTCTGGCGAGCGCGCTCAGGCTGTAACGATTTTCCGGCGATGGCTTGCGGGGATCGCTGTCGGACACGGGTCCTCATCGTGCTTCGGTCCGCGATCATACACCGAAGTCATCGGCGGCGGAGTGCCGCACCGACGGCGGTGAATGCCGTTAATCGCCCCGGCGCGCGCGTCGCGGGCTGACGCATTCCCTTCGGCTCAGCGATCAGACCGGTGCGAACGGCACCAGCATGGGAACCCTGCGCCGATAGGAATCATAGGCGTCCGCGCCAAGCTCTCCACGCAGAAAACGTTCCTCCAGCCGCGCCTTCAGCCAATAGCCGACGATCAGACAGACCGCGCCGAGAATAACGTGCAGCGATCCCGCCACCACGGCCGTCGCGATCGCGGCTCCGAGAATGCCGGTGTAAATCGGATGACGCACGATCCCGTAGGGCCCCTTGTCGACGACGACGTGGCCCTCTTTGCGCGTGATCGCGCCCGACCACAGGCGACCCAGATAAATGCGCGCCCACCAGGCGAACAGGAAGCTCGCGGTGGCCGCGCCGACCATCGTCCATCCTAGGGCGAGCGGCGGGATCCAGAAGCGGTGGCCGAGAACGCCCGGCCAATTGACGATTTCTAGATGCCCCGACACACGCTTCAGCATGGGTGCGAGCACCAGCACAAATCCGGCCGTCGTCAGACTGCGATAGAGCAGTTCGTTGGAGCGATTGGGTCGCTTGACGGTCCGTGCAGACCACAACCCGGCGACAATCCAACTAACGATCCAGACATCCCACGGAATGAAGATCGCGTCGTCCGGCCAGAAACCCATCCACATTATCCGCCCCCCAAAATGTGCGCATCAGTTGGGACTGCAATCTTGGCGAACGAATGGCGGAGCGGGAATGCCGATCTCCAATGCATGTCGTCCCCGCGCCACCGGTCCGCGCAAAGCGCGGCCGCAGTAAACTCCAGCGGTGTCCAGGGAACGTATGGCGCCGCGTTCGGCGCACTCCTGGGTTCCCGCCTTCGGGGCATGACACTGCATTTGCTGCTGAACTTACAGAGCCAGTCAGTGCTGGCTCTTGGGCATGCGCACGACGAGGCCGTCGAGCTCGGGCGTGACCTTGATCTGGCAGGACAGACGGCTGTTGGGTTCGAGGTCCTGCGCGAAGTCGAGCATGGTCTCTTCCATGTCCTGCTTCGGCGTCAGCTTCGCGAGCCAGGATTGATCGACATAGACATGGCAGGTGGCGCAGGCGCAGGCGCCGCCGCAATCCGCATCGATGCCGGGCACGAGATTCTTCACCGCGCCTTCCATGACCGACCAGCCATTGGGCACTTCGATCTCGTGTTCCTTCCCGTTGTGCTCGATGTACTTGATCTTCGGCATGGATGCTCCTTCGGACGCCTTATTGACCTATGTTTTTCATGGGAATGGCCGTGTCTGCAAGCTTTTCGGGCGGGACAGATTTTCCCTCCGCGATCAGCTTGCGGCCGACCAGATATTCCGGCGCCGCGTTAACGCTCTCGACCGCCGCGACGCGGCCCTCCCGAAGGTGGAAGACGGCGAATTTGCGGGCTGCGGGATCGCCGCGCAGCACGGTCCGGTCGCTCGGCCAGGCGAGCCCCGCGATCTGGAGCTTCAGGTCATACTGGTCCGACCAGAACCACGGCACTTCCTTGTAGGGCGTGTGCTTGCCCAGCATGGCGAGCGCGGCATGCTTGGCCTGGTCGATGGCGTTCTGCACGGATTCGAGGCGCACCGGGTGGCCGTCGCGGCCGATATGCCGCGTGCAGTCGCCGGCGGCGAAGATCCTCGCGTCGCCGGTCTCGGCGAATTCATTGACGACGATGCCGTCATCACAGCCGAGCCCCGCATCGCGCGCGAGCTCCTCGTTCGGCACGACGCCGATGCCGATCAGCACGAAATCGCATCTGTGCGATGCGCCGCCGGCGCGCACCGCTTCGACCTTGCCCTTGCCTTCGATGGCGTCGACACCGGTGCGCAGATGCAGCCGCACGCCCGCTTCCTTGTGCACGCGCTCGTAAAAGGCGGAAACTTCCGTCGACACGGCCCGCGCCATGACGCGGTCCATCGCTTCGAAGACGTCGACCTCGAGTCCGTGCTTGACGGCGACCGCCGCGACTTCGAGGCCGATATAGCCGCCGCCGACCACCGCGAGCCGCGCGCCCCTGACGAAGTTGGGACGCAGGCGATCGACGTCGGCGATATCGCGCAGGTAATGCACGCCGTCGAGATCGGCGCCCGCAATCGGAATGCGGCGCACGCGCGCGCCGGTCGCGATGAGGAGCTTGTCGTAGGAGAGCGTGCGGCCGTCGTTCAGCGTGACGCAGGCGTTGCCGCGGTCGATATGCGTGGCGCGCGCGCCGAGGATCAGCTCGCACTTGGCTTCAACGTAGAATGCGTCGGGCTTCAGGAACAGACGCTCGCGCTCGAAGGTGCCGGCGAGATAGGCCTTGGACAGCGGCGGACGCTGATAGGGCGGATAGGCCTCGTCGCCGACCACGGTCAGCGCGCCGGTAAATCCTTCCGCCCGCAAGGTGGCCACGGCCTGCGCACCCGCCTGGCCCGCGCCGAGAATGACAATCCGTTCGCTCATGCAGCTGCCCGAAACAACCCTCGAAAGAAGGGGCTTCTACCTTGGCGAGCAGCCAAATCACAAGCAATGGGTCCGGCGCGTTGAGGCCAAAACGCCGTCACGCTAGAAGGCACCGATGAAAGATGCGCCGTTTTCCATGGAAATCCTGCTCCGAAGCCCGGCCGAGACCGCGGCGCTGGGCGCGCGGATCGCCGCGGCGCTCGAGCCCGGCGACACCGTGGCGCTCCAGGGCGATCTCGGCGCCGGCAAGACGACATTGGCCCGCGCCGTCCTGGCGGCTCTGGGGCTCGGCGAGACCGTACCCAGCCCGACATTTACCCTCGTCCAGCGCTACGAGACGCCTCGCCTTACCATTGCCCACTTCGATCTTTATCGGGTGGAAAGGGAAGAGGAGATAGAAGAACTCGGTCTCGACGACGCGCTGGTTGAAGGCGCCGTATTAATGGAATGGCCGGAACATGCAGGTTCACGCTTGCCTCAAGACGCATTGCATGTGCAACTCGTTGCCGTCGATGAGACGTCACGGCGCGCAATTTTGTCGGGGCAAATGCGGTGGTCGAAGGCGCTAGGGAACGGGGCGAAAGCTTGAATTCGGAACGCGAAGAGGCGATGCGCGATTTTCTTGCGCGTGCCGGTTGGGCAGACGCAAAGCTTTCGCCTTTGCCGGGCGATGCCTCGACGCGGCGCTATTTGCGCGCCAACGGCGGCGCCCGCAAGGCCATGCTGATGGATCAGCCGCAGGGCGCGGAAACACCCGCCTGCCCGCCCGGCGCAACGCCCGATGAACGCCGCGCGCTCGGCTACAACGCAGTGGCGCGGCTCGCCGGCGCCGACTGCGCGCGCTTCGTCGCCGTCGCCGGCTTCCTGCGCCGGCAGGGCTTGAGCGCGCCGGACATCTTCGCCGCCGATACGCGCCAGGGCTTCGTGCTGATGGAAGATCTCGGCAACGATCTTTATGCCGACGTTTTGGCCGACGGCGCCGACGAGATCGAGCTCTATCGCGCCGCCATCGATGCGCTGGCGTCCATCCACACGCAAAGTGCGCCGCAGTCTCTGGCGCCCGGCAAGGCGCTCTACCCCTATGACGACGTCGCCATGTCGGCTGAAACCGATCTGATGACGGAATGGTATCTGCCGCTGGCGCTCGGGCGCCCGGCGCGCGATGACGAAACCGAAGAGCATCGCGCCTTGTGGGAGAAGGCGCTCGCCGCGCTGCAGTCGCTGTCGCCCGTCTTCGTGCACCGCGACTACCATGCGCAGAACCTGATCTGGCTGCCGGAGCGCCGCGGCAATGCGCGCGTCGGCGTGATCGATTTCCAGGACGCGGTGGCGGGCGCGCGCGGCTACGACATCATCTCGCTGATGGAAGATGCGCGCCGCGACGTGGCGCCGGAACTGAGCGAGGCGATGACGGATCATTATCTCGCCGCCATGGCGAAAGCCGGCAATCCGCTCGACGGCGACGCGCATCGCGCCGAGATGGCGCTTCTGGCCGCGCAGCGCAACGCCAAGATCGTCGGCATCTTCGCGCGTCTCTACAAGCGCGACGGCAAGCCGCGTTATCTCGATTATCTGCCGCGCGTCTGGAAATATCTCGACCGCGATCTCAGACATCCGTCGCTCGCCCAGCTGAAGGCGTGGTATGACAAAAAGCTGCCCGCCGAGACGCGGCAAATCGCCGAGAGCGTGAACTGATGAAGAAGCAGCCCGTCACACGCGCGATGATCATGGCGGCAGGCCTCGGCACGCGCATGCGTCCATTGACGCTCGACCGTCCCAAGCCGTTGGTCGAAGTGCGCGGCAAGGCGCTGATCGATCATGCCGTCGATCGTCTCGTGCAGGCGGGCGTGACGATGATCGTCGTCAACCTCCACTATCACGCCGAGATGCTGAAGAAGCATTTGCAGAAGCGCCGCGACGTCGAGATCCGTTTCTCCGAAGAGCCCGACACGCTGCTCGGCACCGGCGGCGGCATCGTCAAGGCGCTGCCCAATTTCGAAGGCCAGCCGTTCTTCGTGCACAATTCGGACTCGATCTGGGTCGAAGGCATTGGCCATGCGCTCGACCGCATGCAGACCTTGTGGAATCCGGGCGAGATGGACGGGCTTCTCCTGCTCGCCTCGATGGTCACAGCGCTCGGCTTCGAAGGCAAAGGCGATTTCCTGCTCGACGCGGAAGGCCGCATCGCGCGCGTGCCGGAGCAGCGCGTGTCGCCCTTCGCCTATCCGGGCGTCCAGATCGTGCATCCCAAGATCTTCGACGGTGCTCCGAAGGGCGCATTCTCGATGAACCTCCTGTGGGACCGCTCGATCGAAAAGGGCCGCCTCTTCGGCGTGCGCCTCGACGGCGTGTGGATGCATGTCGGCACGGCGGAAGCGGTGAGAGAAGCGGAAGACTTCCTGGCCGACCTGGCACCGGCGTAAACTAAAATTTCCGACGCGGTGGACGCGGGGGCCTCTCCAATTAGATCGCGCGAAGCGCAGCCACCTATTTACAAGAGACAGTGAGGCGGTGAGAGACCGCGTAGCTCACTGTCTCACCGTCTCCTGTGAAATTTCTTTGTTGCGCTTCGCGCGGTCAAACCGGCAAGGGCAGGCCATCCCCCTGCTTCCACCGCGAATCCACTGCATCAACCGCGTTAAAATCTTTCTTTCCGCGGCCGCGGCTTGCTAGTTTGCGGGATGCTGGGTCCGCGAGTCTCCCCCAACGTCTTCACCATTGCCGCCGGAGAGAATTTCGCGGAGACGCTGGCGCGCGGGCTGATCGAGACGCTGGGCGATGATCCGCTCGCCCTGTCCGATGCGACGATCTTCCTGCCGACGCGGCGCGCGGTCAGGACGCTGTCCGAAACCTTCGCACGCATTCTCGGCGGCGCGGCGCTGTTGCCACGTCTTCATCCCCTGGGCGACGTCGACGAAGACACGCTGCTGTTCGATCCCGCAGCTGAAAGTCTGTCGCTCAGGCCTGCTATCGCGCCGATCAGGCGGCGGCTTCTGCTCGCCCATCTCGTCCGGCGCTGGAGCAAGGCCCGGCGCGGCGAAGATCTGTCCTTCGCGCAGGCGACGCTCCTCGCCCGGGCGCTGGGACATTTTCTCGACGAGGCGCAAACCCAAGGTGCCGATCTTTCGCAACTGGAATCCTTGGCGCCTTCGGCGCTGGCCGAACATTGGGCGGATGTGCGCGACTTCCTCGTGTTCCTGCGCGAGGAGTGGCCCACGCTCCTCGAAGCCGAAGGCGCGCTCGAAGCGGCAGAGCGCCGCAATCTCCTGCTCGACGCGCTGGCCGAGAAGATCAGCCGCGATATCTCGCGCGCGCCGGTGATCGCCGCCGGCACCACCGGCAGCATTCCGGCAACCGCGCGGCTTCTCAAAGTCATTGCCGGGCAGCCGAACGGTTCGGTGGTGCTGCCGGGACTGGATCGCGATCTCGACGACGACAGCTGGACGGCGCTCGATCCCGGTCACGCGCAGTTCGGCATGAAGGAGTTGTTGGACCGCATCGGCATCGCGCGCCGCGATGTGCGCGACTGGGGACCTGCAGAGCCTCAACCGCGTGCGACGCTGCTGCGCGAAGCGCTCAGGCCCGCACCGACGACGGATGCCTGGCGCGCCATCGCCGATCGCGGCAGCGCGACGATCGAGCGCAGCCTCGCGAAGCTAAGCCTCGTGGCGGCCGCACATCCCGGCGAGGAAGCGCTCGCCGTCGCGCTGATCCTGCGCGAAGCGCTCGAGACGCCCGGGCAAACCGCGGCGCTTGTCACGCCCGACCGCACGCTGGCGCGGCGTGTTGCGGCGGAACTCAAGCGCTGGAATGTCGTCATCGACGATTCCGCCGGTACGCCGCTCGCGCATACGCCGCCGGGCACGTTCCTTCTGCTGCTGCTGGAAGCCGTGACGGGCGGCTTCGCGCCGGTGCCGTTGCTGGCGCTGTTGAAACATCCGCTGGCCGCCTGCGGCCTCGATCCGTCTGACTTGCGCCGCATCGCGCGCATCCTCGACAAGTTCGGCCTCAGGGGCCCGCGACCTTCTCCGGGCCTCGAAGGCGTCCGGCAGGCGATGACGCGCGCGCCGCACGAGAAAGCGCTGCTCGCGGCATGGTTCAAGAAATTCTCAGCGGCCATCGCACCGCTCCTGGATCTCCTCGAAACGGTGGCGGTCGAATTGCCGGTGTTCGCGGAGGCTACCGCGCGGGCGGCCGAAGCGTTCGCGGAAACGGACCGCGAAAGCGGTGACAAAAGACTGTGGCAGGGCGAAGCGGGCACCGCCGCCGCCGAACTTTTCTCGGCGCTGCAGATCGAAGGCCGGGAGCTTCCGGCCGTCGAGCCGGACTCGCTTCTGCCATTCATCCGTACACTGATGGAAGAGCGGGCGGTGCGTCCCCTCTATGGCCGCCATCCGCGCCTGCAGATCCTGGGGCCCCTCGAAGCGCGGCTGCAGCGCTTTGATGTCGTCGTGCTCGGCGGACTGAATGAAGGCGTATGGCCGGCCAGCGTGGCCGCCGATCCGTGGCTGTCGCGGCCGATGCGCAAGGCGCTGGGATTTTCCTCGCCGGAACGCGCCATCGGTCTTGCCGCACACGACTTTGCGATGCTCGCCGCCGGCCCGCGCGTCTATCTCACGCGCGCCTTGAAGGCCGAGGGTGCGCCGACTGTCGCATCGCGCTGGCTGCAGCGCCTGACGCAGTTGGTGACGGGCCTCGGTCTCGGATTTGCGCCGGCCGAACAGTATCTCGGCTACGCCGCGGCGCTGGAAGTGCCGGACCGTTATGTGCCCGTGCCGCGTCCGGCGCCGACGCCGCCCGTCGCCCATCGCCCGCGCACATTGTCGATCACCGAGATCGAAACCTGGCTGCGCGATCCTTACGCGATCTATGCAAAGCATATCCTCAAGCTTCGGCCTCTCGACCCGCTGGACGCCGAAGTGGGCCCGCTGGAGCGCGGCACGGCCATCCACAGGATCCTCGAGTTGTTCCTGAAGGACTGGACCGGCGCGCCGGAAGATGCGGCACGGCTCGTCGCGATCGCGGACGAGGTGTTTGCCGAAGCCGGTCTTGCGCCGGCGACGCTGGCCTTGTGGCGGCCGCGTTTCGTCAAGGCGGCGCGCTGGTTTGTCGATCTCGAACGCAAGAGGCGGCGCGACATCGCGGATGTCCTTGTCGAGATCCGCGGCACGCGCAGTTTCCCGGCGCCGGCCGGAGACTTCCTGCTGCGCGGGCGCGCCGACCGCATCGACGTTCTGCGCGCAGGCGGCGCCGCGATCATCGACTACAAGACCGGCAATCCGCCGTCGCCCAAGCAGGTGGAGGAATTGATTGCGCCGCAATTGCCGCTGGAAGGCGCCATCCTGCGCGAAGGCGGTTTTCCGGGCGCGGGCAAGCTTGCGCCGAAAAATCTCATCTACATCCAGTTCGGCGGCGGCGCGCGTCCCGGACGCATCGTCGAGATGCCCGATCGCGACGACCTCGTGAACGAAGCCGAAGAAAAGCTGATCGGACGCATCGCGGCCTTCGATCACCAAGCGACGGCCTATTACCCGCGCGTCATGCCGTACCGCACCGACATCGAAGGCGACTACGACCATCTGGCGCGCGTGCGCGAATGGTCCGTCTCCGGCTGGCAGGAGGATGAGGAATGACGGCGCAGCACGAAGCCGCCGATCCGGAGCGCTCCGCCTGGGTGTCGGCGAATGCCGGCGCCGGCAA
>Ga0335070_10005726_pt1 | contig 14635 bp, 16 predicted proteins | sample Lox_Sample_13_FD_206722 | JGI IMG/M metagenome (GOLD analysis project Ga0335070, IMG submission 206722) | Soil microbial communities from Loxahatchee National Wildlife Refuge, Florida, United States - Lox_Sample_1.3 | ecosystem: Environmental > Terrestrial > Soil > Wetlands | place: USA... | reverse complement strand
GAACCAGTATGGAAAGAATTCTCTATTCGGTCTTTACTTACGAAAATATCAAACAAAAGACAGCTACCCCATTTCTTTTGCTGACACAAAAATCTTGACAGGACCAGGATGAGAAATTGAGTTTGGAAGGAAACGTTGGGCAAGGAGACTGAGTGGTTGACAGGGGGTAAGAAAACGAATCAGCGAGGGGAATGCAAGTCCATGAAGAATGGAGCGGATGAAAGAGGAATTTTGAACGAGGGGGAGATTCTTGGGAGGAACTTCCCCCTCGGCAAGCGTGGATCATCAATAATTCTCCGCCAAGACCTCGATGTAAGCCCTGGGAGAGGGGACCAGGGGGATGGCATGGTTCTCATGGAAAAAGAGATGCTTCCAAGATCGAATCCGCTTATTGCCAAATCTCTTGAAAAGGCTTAAAGTTTGAAAATGGAGAATACGCCAGAAGGAGGACAGCATGAAAGTTTTGGGAATCCTGGGGAGCCCTCGGATCGGAGGAAACAGTGATATCTTATTAGAACAAGCGCTGGCAGGGGCCAAGAATGCAGGGGCAGAAGTGGAGAAGATTGTCCTGTCCAAGAAAAAGATTTCCGGATGTCTGGATTGTGGAAAGTGCAATGAAACAGGGATCTGCGTCATCAAAGATGACATGCTGGAGATTCACAAAAAGATCCTCGACGCAGGGGCCATCATTCACAGTGTGCCTGTCTATTTCTGGGCCATGACTTCACAGATGAAGGCCTACCTGGACCGCTGGTGTGCCTTTTTCGATGCGGAATGGCAGTGGCAGAAGGCCTACCGGCCGAAGATGAAAGGAAAAAAGATCGGCTTGATTACGCTCTGCGGAGACCCGAATGTCTCGACAGCCGACCCCATTGTTCACAGTTTCAAGAGCACCTGCCAATTCAGCGGACTCAACTTCCTGGGGGTGGTGCAAGCATCGGCTTCTACAAAAGGCGAAATTTCCAAAAACGAGGGAATCAAGAAACAAGCCTATGATCTGGGAAGAAAGAGTGTGACCGGATAACCCTGTTGTTAAAAGAAGATCCATTTTAATTAAGATTGAATGCGTCCCTTCTGCCGGAAAAGGCATGGCGCTTTCGAGGCCGAATTCAATGAAACAAGAGGGTTAACGTCTCTTTCGGCCTCGGTTCTCCAGGATGATACGGTCAACGATCTCCCCGCAAAGAATGCATCTCCATCCGAAAAAATCCTCGTTCTGGCCGTAGAATTTTTCGTAAGCCATCGAGCCTCCGCAGCGGTCACATTTCATTGACCTCACCTCCCTTTTTTAATTTATACTAATGTATGCATCGGCTCTCCGAATTTCAAGGCCGGAGGATGAAAAAATGATCCATTGTTTGACGGGTAGAAGGCATTAGAATTAAATGATAACCTTATGAAGCTGTTTTTATTACAACTTCCCATTCAGGGACATGATTTCTTTTACAGCAAAGAGAATATTCCTCTCGCCGCATCTTATCTCCAACAGATTGCAGAAGCGCAAGGAATTGAAGCGGAACTGTTGCCTAATCCCTTGATGTCTTACGGAAGCGATCAGGCCATTCTCCGGTATTTGGTAGATTCGAAATCGGACATGGTAGGGATGAGTTGTTATTTGTGGAATGTGGAGCGGAGCTTATTTCTTGCCCGGATGCTCAAGCGCCATTTGCCCTCCTGTAAGATCGTATTGGGAGGGCCGGAGATCAACCCGGATAACGAATTCCTTCTGCGGTACAAGGATTTCGATATCGGCGTCGTTGGCGAAGGCGAGGAGGCATGGAAAGTCATACTTCAATCTCATCCGGAGCCTCCTCGGCTTCCTAGGATACTTCTGAAAGAGGAAGATGGGGAATGGCATTTTACTGAAAAGAGGTTTCCTCCTTCACCTCTTGATCATTGGGCGTCTCCTTTTCTCTCCGGAAAACTGGACGGCCATCTCAAGAACGTCTTGTGGTTGGAGACCGTGCGGGGTTGTGTCCACCGCTGCGCCTATTGCTATTATCACAAGCAGTCCGTAGGTCTCAGGACTTTCCCCCTTGACCGGATTTTGACGGAAATGCGCCGTGCGCGGGAGAAAGGGGTTGAGGAGATCATCTTTCTCGATCCCTGTTTTATCAGACATCCTCAACTTGAAGTACTCCTGAGAGAAATGGAGAATATCAATCAAGACCGTTTCTTAAGGATTCATGCCGAGGGCAATGCCGAAGCGATTGCGCCATGGATGGCTGAAAGGATGGGACGGGTTGGGTTCGCCCGAATGGAGGTCGGCCTCCAAAGCATCAACAGGAATACGCTGGGACGCATTCGTCGGGATTTCGAGGTAGAAGGCTTTCAGAAAGGGGTTCATCTCCTCCGGGACAATGGCATCGAAGTGATGGTCGATCTCATTGCCGGGCTCCCCGGAGATCGCTTCTCCGATATCTGCCGAAGTATTGACTGGGTGCTCGAATATGAGGCCTGCGATCTTCTGATGCTTTATCCTCTGAGCCTCATTTCCGGAACAGAGCTTCACCAGCGTTCGAAAGAGTTTAGGATCAAGGCCCTGACCTACCCTCCCTATTTCGTGACGCGAAATAAGGAAATAACCGCTCCGGAAATTTGTCAGGCCTTTCTTCATTACGAAAACCGGGTCGAGGAAGAAATCTCTCCTCTCGAGGTTCCTCCGGCCTTAGACTCCGTTTCAACAATGGACTCCCTGCTCGGGGAATTGCGCGCCGTGGTCCGCTGGCATACTCCAGACCAGGTGCGTCCTCTCTCCCGTCTCAACCCATCCCTCGCCTATGCCTTTACCCTTAGCCTGTCCCGAGAGGTGCTGAGAGAACACACAAGATGGCTTCCATATTTGCGCGAATACTTGCAGGAGAACCCCTTCACCCTGCTCTCTATTGAAGTGCCCTACGACGTTTTCCCTGAAGAACTCGACCCCTGCTGGCAGTTCGCCCGCGAAAAGACACAACATCTCCTGGACCGGGACTATACGGTTCCCCATACACCCTATCGAAGTTTTCTCATTTTCAGCCGTCATGAAGGACTCCTCTGGAAGTGGCCGGACCCAAGGGAACCCCTTCCCCTTCGGTTACCCGACGGCCAGAAAACCCCGTCTCGTCCTGCCTGTCTTGTGAAGACCTCAGAGAAAATTCTTCCCCGGTGGTTCTTAAACCACCTGAGCCAGCGTTACGACTCCTTGCCCGAAATCAAAATATGGCTGCCTGCCGAGGATTAATTGAAGCGTGTCTGATGAGAAACGCGGAGATTACCGACTAACAGAGATGACGTTACCAGCGAAATCCAGCCAAACCACCCGCCTTGCTAATCAGTCCTCTCGCCTCGGGCACACGAAACGCCAGGGCGATTCCCAAATAGACGGCGCCATACAATCCCAGAGAAACGATCGCCAAAGGAATTGGATGGCTTAGATCCATCATCAATTTGCCAGCCCAACCAGCCCCAGCACCAATGGCTGCTGCGGTCCAGAGTCTTAGGACGAATGACCCCGGCAGACCTGTCTTGCCAATCCGTCCTTTCAGCGAGCTTCGAAGGAGAGCCAACTCCAGCCATCCGCAAAGACCTGCGGATGCGGTGAGTCCTACGACTCCCCAGCGTGCGTTCATGCCGAGGAGGGGGGGTAAGGGTATGGCAGACAGATATCCGAGACCTGCGGTGAGACAAACACGCACGATTGCATACCGCAGCGGCGTGTGCGTATCTTTCAGGGAGTAATACATCGAGGCATACAGTCTCCCCAGTGTGGTGGCCAGCAAGCCTATGGCAGAACCCGCCAGGATGGCCCAAACATAAACTGCTTCGCTCCGGCCAAACTTCCCTGTTTGGTAAATGGCTCCGGCAATGACGTCACCCAGGGCGAGAAAGGCCATGGCAGAAGGAATGACAAAAAAAGCAATCTGGCGAAGGCCAGCATTCAGCCGGTTTCGCAAATAGACCGTGACTTCATCGGTCTGGCCTACGACACTGGAAAGCGCAGGCAGTTCGGCCGCAGAGACAGACATGCCAAAGAGGCTGACCGGCAAGGTATAGAGCGTTTGGGCATAAACGAGGGATGCAAGAGCTCCTGTCGGAAGAAAACTTGCCAGCAAGGCATCGATGTAAGCGCTAATCTGTACGACGCCGCGGCTGATAAACACCGGCACGAAATTACGGATCACGGTTTTAACACTTTCCATCCCTACGCCCAGCGTTACCCAAAACCTGCGTAGAAGACGAGCCACTTGCGGTAACTGCACTCCAAACTGCATCGCGCTGCCGACCACGGATCCCCATGCGAGCGCCCGGGTAAGGGGAAACTGCCCTAAGTGACTTCCAAATCCGATCAGGGACGCAATCATTACGAGATTCCAGGCGACTGGGGCTGTGTACGAGATGAGAAATCGACGGTGGCTGTTTAGAATGCCAAGGCACCATGCTGACAGGGCAAGGAGCGCAGCGCCGGGAAACAGGACCCGGACGAGAGAAATCGTTAATTCCCGTTTCGCTCCCTCAAACCCAGGCGCAATGGCATCAATCAAGAGGGGTGTCGCAAAGACGCCGGCAATGACCAAGCAGGAAAGCACCAGTGACAAAAGGCAGAACACGGCAGAAGCCACCCGGTCGGCTTCCTCCTCTTTTCCGCGGGCAAGGAGATTCGCGTATACGGGAATAAACGAAGCTGAAAGGACTCCCTCGCCAAACAGGTTTTGCAAGAAATTAGGGATACGGAAAGCTGCCCTGAAGGCGTCTGCTGCATCGGAACTCCCGAAGTAGTAGGCAAAAACACGATCCCTGACCAGGCCTGCAATCCGGCTCAGGAGAATACCTGCTGCCACCAGCGCTGCGTGATGGCCGATAGATATCCGATGGTCCGGGTTAGATTCACCCTTTCCTGTGATCTGCTTCAACAGTCCTCCTTGCTTTCACATATTCATACATAAAGCGGCAGATCCTGTAAAGCCTTTTGTGCGGAAAGGGGGGCAGGGAGCTAAGGTCGGAGAACCTCGCCCACAGGGCGGGGCAGGCGAGTGAGGTCTGAATCTCCCGATGTCAATTTGTCTTTCGGGTTATCCCGATGACATTTGGAATCGGATAGGCACCCGATCGAACGATGCTTCCATCCGGACCCATTCCATAAATTCCAACTTTTTCGAGCTCCGTCCCCGTTGCGGAAAAATAAAGGCTAGCCTCAGGCCCTCCCTCCAGATAGGTGGCATTGAAAATGGAGAGGGGCAGGGATAACAATACATTATTAAAGTCATACCCGGAATAGGGGGCCTCCGAAAGAATCAGCAGGACGTTTCCTTCTCTATCCACCCCCAAAACGGCCAAGCTCGAGTTCCTGTCCTGTTTGGACCAAACATTCTCTTGATGACAACTGATCATCCGGATACCCTGGATGAACGTCTGGTACCTGGGCCTCAGCGTCTCAAAGTCCTGACACTTCAAATCAATGATCTGAACCTCCGGAACCCGAACGTCCGCCCGGTTAAAGGCGAGAACAGCTTTATAAACAGAATTTAGCCTGGGGTTATTGAGATGGGAATAATTCTTCATGTAGCCCACGTTCGTCAGCCCGTCCTTCTGATACATCCCGGCATTAACGGCAGCAATAAGATTGTACTTTCTACACCATTCCTTGGGCGTTAACCTAATCTTTCCAAGCTCTGAAGCACAAAGCAACTTAAGAGAATAATACCTCGGGTTGATCTTTAAGATCACGATCTTTGAATCCTTAACAGGAGTTTCATCCGGGGGATCAAACTGCCCAAGGAAGAGCCCTTTCTCCACTTTGCTCCAAGGATCCTCCTTTGACGTCGCATCGGCGGGGAAAACTGCCAGAAAAATGAGTATACTGGAGATATAGAGTAATGAAGATACCGATCTCATTCTCGATCTTTCTTTTCTCCGGTCTTTCATCTCACTCTCAAAGAAGGATAGGACATTTATCGTGGCCTATTTTTCACAGTTCGTTACTTTTTTAAGACTTCGATCACTTCGATCTGGCTGAAAAACCATTTTTTATCTATTTTCTTCAGAAGACAATCGAGTTCATGGATTTCATCCACCTGCTCTCCCGTCTGGACTTTTCCTATCAGCCTGGCGGTTAAAGTCACTTTAGCAACCTCCTTTTCGGGGAAGGCGACGTGAAGGTCATGGAGTTTGAGATTGAGTTGGGAAAAATGTGAACGGGCGCTGCCTGCATAAGCGGATATCTCCTGCCGGGTATAACTCCCCGAGAGGGATTCGTTGGGAGCCTTCAGCTCACAGGGCTCAAGAAATAAGGTGCTGATATCTTTTATTTTCTGGAGCATGGTGAATGCATTTTCTTCCGGAGATTTTGAAACCCATTCCGAAAGGAGACGAAACCGTTTCTTCACTTTTTTCTCTTCGCTCGGAAAAACGGTGGCGGCAAGAATGATCCCGGTGATCACAATCAGGACCCCTGCCAAGAGATATCTCCCCTTCACCATAAGGGCCCCCCCCACCACCCGATCCTTTGAAGTTTGCCCAAAATATTGACTTTCTATCGGCATACTCCGATTATCCCCTACCACGTAGACACAATCTTTTTCAACTCTTCGAGGGGGAAAATTCCAATCGCATGGAAAGCGAACATAAGATTCCTCGATCCCCCCACCGTCAACAAAAAGCCTCCCGCCGCGAAATTCAACTTGCTCGCCTTCGCAAGCCACCACTCGCTTTAGAAGCATGACCTCGTTCCCGGCAAAACGGACTGCTATCACATCGGGCCTTTTAGGGTCCGAAAAAAGATATCGCAACCTCCAACAAAAGTTGACTCCTCCGTTGAGATAGGTTGGTTCCATACTGATTCCCTGAATCGTGAAAGGGATACAGAGATAATTGAAAAAAAGATAAGCGAAGACCGAGACCAGGCAGACCCTGATCAAGAACAGGGGTGTTAAAGAAGGGAAGAAAAATTGTCGAATCCTGCGAGGGATAGCCATCGATGCTTATCTCACCCTGACGATTCAAAAGGGAGGTGCCCCTGCTCAATGTTCTTTTCGATGAGGATTGCTGCAATATGATCTTAGTATAGCGTAAAGTTTAATTCTCTGCAAAAATCGGATGTGGGTAAGAAAGGTGGAATAGGAATGTCTGGACGACGTGGAACTTCAATGGTGAGAAGACAGTCCTTTAGAAGACTACACCTGTCGTCCGCTCGTCTTTTTGTCCCGCCTGTGATCCATCTATTTCCAATACCTTATGAATGGTCTCCAGCAGCTCTTCCGGTTGATAGGGTTTCATGATATAGGCGGAGGCTCCTGACTTATAAGCCCTTCCCTGGCCCCCCGGAACTCCTGTGAGGAAGATAATGGGAATGGTCCGCGTCACCTCCGCTTGTTTCAATCGCTCCGAGACACTGAACCCATCTTCTCCGGGTATCATAATATCCAGAATAATCAGGTCTGGTTTTTCTTGGTTGGCCATCATGATCGCCTGGATGCTATCATCGGCTAAGACCACATCATACCCGTTGGCTTTGAGGCGAATTCTCAAGGCCTTAGCAACATCTTCTTCATCATCGACAACGAGAACCTTCCTCTTCGCCATCTTTTTTTTCTCTCGATCCTCCCCATCCCTTTATGTTCTTAGAGCTATTCTTCTTCCTCAGAATCATCCTCAGCCAAATTTTCATCGGCTTTCCAAAGAGGCTTCGTTTCCTGTTCATCGTTTTGAATGATATTTTGTTTGGATAACTCTTCCATCCACTGATCGAAATTTCTCAAGTCTTTTTGCTCCCAATCGGTTTTTGAAAAAATGATAGCAGCAATTCCCTTGCCAACGGAGCCAAGGTTCAGGGGATGAAGATAACTCATTAAAACCATAGCAAATTATCCTTAAGAACAAGGCTATCCATCAATGGTCCGCTCCAATGAAAATGCCGCCAATTGTCATCGAGACAGCAATTATCGTCCCGGTACAAGCAGGTTGCTGAAAAATGGCCATCTGCTGCGTTACCCTCATCCTTCGTCATTGCAGCGTACCGCCGAGTACGCTTCACTTCTCAGGATTTCGGAAGCCTTGCATCTGGCCCTTTTTGAGCAACCTGGAAAAGATGAGTTCTTCAAAAGCTTGTGAGGGAATCATCTTGAGAGAATAGAGGAGTTGCCCTTCCCAGGAAGGCTGACGCTGGCCTATGTATTTATGCAGTTTTACCCGGAGCCGTGAACACAAAATTAGATTGGGATCTTGATCTCGGCATGGCTCCCTCCGAATTGTTGGCTCCAGAGCATGTTGCCAAGAAGATTTTTGGACTTGCTGATGGGAAAAGAGGTTCGGGCAGTCCGTCACGGTCTACACTAAAAGCAGAATGAAGGGCGGAACCGAGAGGATAAGACTATTGGAGGAAGAGCGTTAAGGGCTCAGTTTTATTTTTTCTTTAGAATAGGGTCCGAATAATAGGCCGTGACCATCTCATTACTGTGATCCGTATCCGTTTGAATCCCGATCGCTAACAATCCATCGGGTTCTGTGCCAAACGCTTTTTTATAATCTTCATGAAGGTTCCTTTTTTCAAAGACCCACTCTCCTGCTTTTTTTTCGCCCGACTCCAAGACAAAAACTTTGCAGTATTTCCTCCCCGGGTAATCAAAGAGGTGCCCCTGGGAGAGATGGCTCCCCCAGATATATTCGATTCTAAACCCTGAAGGTTCGGTTCCTTCCGTTGCTTTCAAACCCCTCTCTCTTCCGAAGACCGTGATCACCCGAGCGGCCGCATCAAATCTATCGCTTTTCGTCTCGACGGCAGAGCGGACCACATTCGAGACCTTCCACCTCCAGGAGAGGATAGGAAGATCTTTCCCCTTTTCTCCCACCTCCCGGTAAAGAGAAGACCGGCTTCCCAAACTCTCCGCCTTGATGATTCCCTTCCCAGCCCTTGAGTATTGAGTCGGAGGAACAGTAACGTGGGAGACCATCCACCAACCCTTGACCGGTGTCTTTTTTTCCTCGGGTGCCTTCGAGCTGAAGTCCCCAAAGGGAAGTTGGACAAAAATGAGAACGAAACTGAATGGAATCAAGAAATGCTTCATTTCCGTAAAAAATCTCCGTCCTGGAGTCATTATACAACACATTTCGCCGGATCCATTGAAAAATGACGGAGAGGCTGGTAAGCTTACCCCCATGAAAAAACGACTACCAAATCGTCAGATCCGGTTCCTGATCCTTACCCTTCTCGTCTCCTGCTTCTCCGTAATCTCTACCAGTGAATCGACCGAAATATCTTCCCCCTTTCAGGCCTTGATCCAACGGCTCACAGAAGACGGGTTTGATTCCGAGTTCTTGTCGAATTTATTCATGGATACCCGGACAGAGTTGAACCTTCCTTTAATGACGCTCTCTTTGGAATCTCGGGAATCAGCTGATTTTTATACACAATTTCTAACTCAAGAAGCGATCCTCCTTTCCAAGAAGTTTCTTCGTCAGAACTTAAGGGTTCTCAGGAAAGCGGAAGATAGGTTCTCCGTGGAGAAAGAGGTAATCGTTGCCATTCTCGAGGTGGAGTCGAGGTTCGGTGAGAATATCGGCAAATACCGGCTCCTCCCGACTCTCGCAAGCATCGCCGTGATGGATTCGCCAGACACTCTCCAGAAGAATTATCTGATTCTTCGAGACTTGGACCCGGATCTTTCTTATGAATGGATAGAACGCTTAGCGAAGCGAAGGGCGAATCGGGCCTATCATGAACTGAAATGTTTCCTAAACATCATTCAGCAGGAGACGATCGATCCTTTGGAAGTCTACGGCTCTTTTGCCGGGGCCCTGGGCATGGCCCAATTCATGCCTTCGAGTTATCTCTCCTACGCCCTCCACCCGCAAGGTTTTGAGAATTGGCTTCTCAATAAGGAGGCCGCCATCTTCAGTATCGGGAATTACTTAAAGTCCCATGGTTGGAGAAAGCGGTTGCCGATGGAAAAGAAAAAACAGGTCCTCTGGTATTACAACCGCAGCAAACCCTACGGAGAAACCATCGTCCAGTTAGCTCAAAGAATCAAAGATCGCTGACTCGCTCGATTGCTCCTTCCCTCAAAAAGGCAAAAGTTATCTCCTCGATTTTCAGAGGTGGGAAATGTGGTCTTCTTTTTCGTCGCCCTTCCCGTTTTTCTTATAGAGTCTCTCAAGAAAATCCTTGGCTAATTCTCTTCCTCCCCATCCAAAGGCGATGGCGAGAGCAAGAACAATTCCGCCAAAAATGACGGAGAAGGCTGCGGTGATCACCTTCTCTGCAATGCCCAACTGATAGAGGGCCATGGTCACAGAAAATATGATGAGGAACCATCGGACCAGACGACTCAGGAGTCTGGCTGATTCCATTTGGGCATTCACGGCCGCAATGAGGGTGGCCTGGCCCAAAAAGATGGCAATCAGATAGCCGATGACAAGAATCATCACCGCAGCAAAAAGGTGGGGGAGGTAATTAAAGAATTGGGCGATCAAGTTTTGAGTGGCTGCGACCTCAAGAGCATTGATCCCTAAAATCAGCGTTACGAAAACGATCACCCAATAGAAGAATCGACTCAGAAGATTCGTGGGGGAATAGGTCGTCCCTCCCTTGGACAAGATGTCGGCCAAGCCCCATTGTCTGCTGACCCTGTCGAACTGGATTGCCTTCAGGAAACGAAACAGGAGCTTCTTGAAGATCCAGGCGATGAGAAACCCGACGACGAGGATGGTGATCATCGCCAAGAGATTGGGCAAGAATATAATGACTTTCTCCAGGAATCGATTCAAGGAATCTGTGATGGTCCCTTTCCATACCTCTCCCATATCCTTCACCTCCTCTTCTTCTCAGGCCCAGTGTTCAACCAGATAAGGTTTCATCTCCTCAAAGGCCCGGCAAAGCGATTCGATCTCATTTTCAACCTCCTCCGCAGAACTTCTCTGATTCTCTTTAACGAAGGACGCCACCCGACCCAGATAGAGGGGGATCATCGATTTCAACAAATGTTCGCGGTGGACCGACCCCTCGTGATAAGCAACGGCAAAATCATAGATGACCCGAACCCAGAGGTCATGAGGAAAGGAAAAACCCTCGTCCGAGAGTCGTCCGATGGATTCCAGCTGGCTACCCGTCTCGGGAAGGAGCACCTTTCTCCAAATTTCCTTCAGATCCCGAACGCCAAGCCGGAAGTTTCCTATCATCCGTTCAACGTTGACAGAAATAGGCTCCAACCCTACCTCGTAATGAAACCCGAAGCCTGGCACGGGTTGCGAGTCTTTGACTTCTTTCCAAAGCGTTTGGTATTCTTCCATCAAACGATAGACCGAAGAAACGACCTGAGTAAACATCGGTCCGAGATCGCTCCCAGGGTCCTTCGCATCGTGGATTTTAGCGCCGAGATAAGACTGACAGGCCTTAAATCCCTCGGCGACGGCGAGCGTCGTCATCCAGATATCAATTCCGAACCGGGCCACATCCGTTTCCCAAACATCTCGGGTCAAATAAAATTCCGCCAGCTTTCCTGAAAAACCAAAATCCCCTCCGATCGGCTGACGAATTCGTTTCCCGTAGAGCGTGCGGGTCAGGGGGTAGACGATACTGTTGGTGATGGTCCCGTCGAATTTATGCCGCGCATAGAGAGGGGCAACGTAGTCAAACCCTTCTTCGTATACAGGCCTCAGGAGAAGCTCCATCCACTCCGGGGTGATCGACCTCAAATCCGAGTCGACCACGGCACAGGCTTTTGTCTTCAGGGTCCTGGCGGCTTCGAAGATGGTCCGGAAGGCGCTTCCTTTCCCCGGGATTCCATGATAGGGAGTCACAATCCTTTGAATTGGATTGACCGGATGGGAAGTAAGGATTGTTTTGAAATCTTCGATCTGAACCCTTCTGACCTCCTCCTGCGTTCCATCGGTTGAGCCGCCATCCGAGTTGACCATCACTGCCCTGGCGTTCGGAAAGTATTTCGCAAGACCGGCGATCACAGCGCGCACCACACGACCGATCGTTCGGGCATTATTGTAACTTGGGATGCCGATCACGATGTCCGCCGCTTTTATCTCTTCCAATTGAACCTGAAATGATTTCTCCATTGCATTGTCCAGAGCCTAAACCCAGCCACTGCCCGATCTCTCATCAATCCCTGCTCGTTGAACTTCTTCCATATCCTCTCCCAATCCCTTCTGAACTCCCGATCACTTAACCGTTCTTCCCACCGCTGAAAAAAGTCTCATGTTCACCGACCCCGGTTCAAAAAACTCAAGATCGCCCTGTTCCACGCCCGAGACCCACTCCCGTCCACGACCGTCAAAGGTTTAACCGACGAGAGGACTTCCGGCAAAGGGGTCTGGTTCTCCCTGAGAAAAACAGGATAATCGACTGAGAGCAGCATCGGCAGATCATTCTGGCTGTCTCCGATCCCCACCGTGGAGATAGAAAGAAATTCCTTCTCGAAGAGATGTTCCAGAATTCCAATCGCCTTCCCCTTGTCATTGTCCCCGAGGATATGGTGAAATCTTCCGCCCCAGGCGTAATTCATCCCTTTTTCTCTGATCTTCTGTCTCACCGTCTTGACTTCTTGTTCTCCGCCCTCGATGAGAAAGGGCTCATCATACTCCCTCTCCTTCGCAAACTCTGCCTCTTGCAAACTCAACCCGCAGAGAGAGGATATCTCTTGCACCGTAAGATCGGAAAACCCTTTGATTGGAACCCCGGTCTCTTTCCTGACGGAATCCAGGGCCCCAACGACTTGAGGGTAGAAGATCCCCAGTTCCAGGACGGAATAAACACCCGTTTCTCTATCACACGAGAAGGAAAATGAAAAATAGTCTTTCGGGATGAAGACCGCCCCTCCATTTTCCGAAATAAATGGGTGGATATTTTCCATTTTTTTTCGATAGAAATCAATCTCGGACCGGGTTTTGCTGCTCGAAAAAACCAGGGGGATTCCTTTCTCTCGTATCGCGCGAAGGGCCGGCAGGGCATGTTCAAACGAATACGAATTTTGATCAAGCAACGTTCCATCAAGATCTGTGAAGATCACAAGCTTAGGTGTTGTCGTCATCGACGGCGTTTTTCAACCTCTCTAAAAAGTCGGGGATGGCAGAGGTAACCCGGCTCCAATTCGGAATGAGCGGGATGCTGAGCGGATCTTCCACAAAGGCTTTGCTGGCCAGTTCAATCCCTTTGGTAAAGGTGTCCACCGCCACCCCTTCCTCATGGCGGTCAAAATCAAGTCCGTTGATGTCCGCATCATCGTCATATTTTGTGATCGTCTCCTGGGCCGTTCTCAAATAGGCCGCTCTCAACGTCTTCAATAGGCTCTCTGAAAGATCGATTCCCTCACTGGCCAGGTTTCGGAAGAGATTCTGTGCGATATCAATCGACATTCTTAAAAGCCCTTTGTTGGGATCATCCGGAGAAAGCTCCTGGTGCTTATGCTCATAGTTATCGGTTAAATCGACCTGGCAGATCCGTCTCAAAGAACAGTTACGAAAAACTTCTGATAAAACCCCAACCTCCAGCCCCCAATCCCAAGGGATCCGGTTGATCCTGGCCAAGTCCGTAATCATCGAAAACTCTCCAGCCAAGGGATAGCGAAAACTGTCGAGATAGACCAGGAAAGGAAGGTATCCTAAGAGGCGTTCCAAAGAGCGAAGCAGCGGGGTGACAAAGAGACGGGTGACTCTCCCATGCAGTTTATTCGTCACCCGACTGTAAAACCCCTTGCAGAACTCATATCCCAGGTTCAAATTGACCACCGGGTAGCATAACCGGGCCAAGAATTCCCGGTCGTAACTGAGGATGTCACAATCGTGAAGTACGATGACGTTGCTCTTTTCACTGGCCAACACATAGCCAAAGGCCATCCAGGTGGAACGTCCCTTCCCGTCTTCCCCCGCCGAAATATCATTTTTCCTCAGGACATCGTAGAGGGATCTGACGCTCGGCCCGTCATTCCAGACGACGGTCGTCTGCTGGGGAAGAACAGAGAAAAACTTTTTCGCATGTTCAAAATCTTTCTCCTTCGCCCTTCCCAGGGTGACAACCACCTGGTTGATGTATCTCACTTTCTGAATTTCGGAAACAATGATCTGAAGGGCTTTCTCCTTCAGTTCGGAATAGAGGGAAGGGAGAACCAGTGCGATCGGATTGTGTTTCGCGTGGAACTCCAACTCCATTTCCATTCGTTCCAAATTTCCTTTCTTAAATCGATGGAGTGTGGTGATCACCCCGGGCTGAAAGAAATCGGTCATAGATCCATCTCCTTTCTCGATGTTTCACAAAGGCCAAAGGAGGTTTTGTGGAATCCTTGCTTTGTCTCCTGATGAAAAAGCCGCTACCCGAAATTTTATTTTCGGATAGCGGCCCCACTATCCGGCCTCTCTAATCTCCAGGAATATTTAAATACTCCTGGACTCTACAACCTTTCCCCCCGTTTCATCTATTTTTTATTACCAAAGTGGCTTCCAAATGTCAAAGATTTTTTAGGGGTTGAAAATCAATGGGTTTTGGGACTGTGGATGATGGGTTGCTTTACCTGCGGGCAATCAAAAGGAGGCCCGTGCAATCCTCGTTAAAAAATTCCCCTTGAATTTGATGCGCTGGATAGTTACTTTTAATCCAAAATACAGAGAAGGAGGGCAAAAGGATGATCAAAGACGACAGGAATTACCATCAACGACT
>Ga0335070_10005725_pt1 | contig 14636 bp, 11 predicted proteins | sample Lox_Sample_13_FD_206722 | JGI IMG/M metagenome (GOLD analysis project Ga0335070, IMG submission 206722) | Soil microbial communities from Loxahatchee National Wildlife Refuge, Florida, United States - Lox_Sample_1.3 | ecosystem: Environmental > Terrestrial > Soil > Wetlands | place: USA... | reverse complement strand
ATCTGCTCGGCCGTCTCGCCGCGTGGCGGATCATCGCCGGCGCGCGCGAGTCCTATGTCGGCTTGATCGAGAGCGCCCGCGCCTATCTTGCCGGCCGCAAGCCGGCGGCGTTCGACGCCCATCCGCCCGTGCCCGGCGCCGAGGTCAGGGCGCGCATCGACAGCGCCGTTGCGGCCATCGAGCGGAGCCCGCACGGCAACGCCCTGGCGCGCCGCCTCGCCGACTATGTCATCAGCGCACCCGAGGTCGACGTCCAGCATCTCCGGCCGCTGCGCCTCGCGGCGCTCTGGCGCGCCGGCGAGCGCGAGACGGTCGAGCTGTGCCTCGAGGCGGTCAAGGCCGGGCTGCTCGGCATGGACTGGACCATCCTCTGCCCGCGCTGCCGCGGCGCCAAGACCACGGCGACGACGCTCGAGGCGCTGCCCGACAGCGGCCATTGCGACAGCTGCAACGTCGCCTACGGCCGCGACTTCGCGCGCAATGTCGAGCTCGAGTTCCATCCGGCGCCGGCCATCCGCACGGTCGCCGGCGGCGAGTTCTGCCTGTTCGGCCCGATGTCGGTGCCGCATGTGAAGCTGCAGCAGACACTCGCCCCCGGCGAGACGCGGCGCGTTGCGCTGGCGCTGCCGCCCGGCGACTACCGCCTGCGGCCGCTCAACACGGCGGGCCAGGTCGACGTCTCGTGGGACGGCCGCGGCGGTTTTCCCTCGGCCGTGCTGGGCGACGGCACGGTCGAGGCCGGACCGGCGTCGGCGCCGGGCGAGATCGTGCTGGTCAACCGCGGCCGCCGCGCGCAGACTGCGGTCGTCGAGGACCTGCACTGGCAGCGCGACGCGCTGACCGCGCACCGCGTCACCGCGATGCAGGCGTTCCGCGACCTGTTCGAGGCCGAAGTCCTGCGTCCGGGCGACGAGGTGGCGATCGAACGCATCGCCCTCATGTTCACCGACCTGCGCGGCTCGACCGCGCTCTACACGCGCATCGGCGACGCGCGCGCCTATCAGCTGGTGCGGCAGCACTTCGTCTATCTCGCCGGCAAGGTGCGCCAGCACAACGGCACCATCGTCAAGACCATCGGCGACGCGGTCATGGCCGCCTTCGCCGATCCGGGCGACGCCATGCGTGCCGCGCTCGACGTGCAGCGGAGCGTCGCGGCGTTCAACGCCGCGCAGCGCCACGGCGACATCGTCATCAAGCTCGGCCTGCACGAGGGCCCGACGATAGCCGTCACGCTCAACGGCCGGCTCGACTATTTCGGCACCACCGTCAACATGGCGGCGCGGCTGCAGGGGCAGAGTGTCGGCGGCGACGTCGTGCTGTCGCAGAACTTCGGCGCCGATCCGGCGGTCGCGCCGCTGCTCGCCGGCCTCGCGCTCGGCCGCGAGACCGCGCGCTTCAAGGGCTTCGATGCGCCCGTCGGCTTCCTGCGCATCGACGCGGCGGCGTTAGTGGTGGCGCGGTCAGACGCGGCGGTCCAACCGGCAAGGGCGTCTCAGGTATCGTAACGCCGTGCGACGGCGCCCCTCACCCGCCGCGTTGCACGCGGCGCCCTCTCCCAAGGGGAGAGGGAAGGGGCCCGCGCGAAGCGCGGGACGGGTGAGGGGCCTTTTCGCACTCTGCAGTGCGATGGCACGCCCCTCAGAACAGCCCTTCCACCTGCCCCTCGGCATTTATGAAGATGTTGTTGGCCGCCGGCACGCGCGGCAGGCCGGGCATGGTCATGATCTCGCCGCAGATCACGACCAGGAACTCGGCGCCGGCCGAGAGCTTGATCTCGCGGATCGGCACGACGTGGTTGGAGGGCGCACGCTTCAGGTTCGGGTCGGTCGAGAAGCTGTACTGCGTCTTGGCCATGCAGATCGGGTAGTGGCCATAGCCGCTCTTCTGCATCTCGGCGAACTGATCGCGGATCTTCTTGTCGGCGATGATGCCCTGGGCGCCGTAGATGCGCTGGGCGATCGTGCGCACCTTCTCCCAAAGCGGCATGTCGTCGGGGTAGAGGAAGCGGAATTCGCCGCCATTGGCCTCGGCGAGCTTGACGACCGCCTTGGCCAGCTTCTCGGTGCCCTTGCTGCCGTCGGCCCAGTGGGTGCACTCGATCGCCTCGACGCCGAGCTCGGCGCAGGCCTGGCGCACCGCCGCCATCTCGTTGTCGGTGTCGGCGTTGAAGCGGTTGATCGCCACCACCGCGGGCACGCCGAAGCTGCGCACGTTCTCGATGTGGCGCGCGAGATTGTCGATGCCGACCTTGAGCGCCTCGACGTTCTCCTGGTTGAGCGCGTCCTTGGCGACGCCGCCGTGCATCTTGAGCGCGCGGATGGTCGCGACGATGACCGCCGCGGAGGGACGCAGGCCGGTCTTGCGGCACTTGATGTCGAAGAATTTCTCGGCGCCGAGGTCGGCGCCGAAGCCGGCCTCGGTGACGACATAGTCGGCGAGCTTGAGCGCGGTGCGCGTCGCGATCACCGAGTTGCAGCCATGGGCGATGTTGGCGAACGGCCCGCCGTGAATGAAGGCCGGGTTGTTCTCGAGCGTCTGCACGAGGTTCGGCATCAGCGCGTCCTTGAGCAGCACGGTCATCGGCCCCTCGGCCTTGAGGTCGCGCGCCAAGACCGGTTTCCGGTCGCGCGTGTAGCCGACGATGATGTTGCCGAGCCGGCGCGTCAGGTCCTTGAGGTCGGTCGAAAGGCAGAAGATCGCCATGACCTCGGAGGCGACGGTGATGTCGAAGCCGTCCTCGCGCGGGAAGCCGTTGGCGACGCCGCCGAGCGAAGAGACGACGCTGCGCAGCGCGCGGTCGTTCATGTCCATGACGCGGCGCCAGGTGATGCGCCGCTCGTCGATGCCGAGCTCGTTGCCCCAGTAGATGTGATTGTCGATCAGCGCCGCGAGCAGGTTGTTGGCCGTGCCGATGGCGTGGAAGTCGCCGGTGAAGTGGAGGTTGATGTCCTCCATCGGCATGACCTGGGCGTAGCCGCCGCCGGCGGCGCCGCCCTTGACGCCGAAGCACGGGCCCAGGCTCGGCTCGCGCAGGCAGATGATCGCCTTCTTGCCGATGCGGTTGAGGCCGTCGCCCAGGCCGACCGTGGTCGTGGTCTTGCCCTCGCCGGCCGGCGTCGGCGTGATCGCCGTGACCAGCACCAGCCGGCCGTCGGGTTTCTTGGCCAGACCTTTGATGAAATCGAACGACACCTTGGCCTTGTGCCGGCCGTAGCGATGCAGGTCGTCGTCGGGAATGCCGAGCTTGGCCGCGACCTGTTCGATCGGCAGCATGTTCGCCGCGCGCGCGATCTCGATATCGCTCAGCACCTTCTTGGACATCGACCCTGCTCCCCGTTACTCGTGCGGCCGTCCCTGGCCGTGGCCGCGCGAGCTTAGCGCATCCCGGCGATTCGTCCAGGCTTTTCAAGATGTTGGGAGAAATCCCACAGGCCGTTGGGGCCGGCCGGACAAGGGATCGATTGCGCGCGCTCCTTCGTCCGATATACTGGCCTCAAGCCGGATCGATACCGGCGGCCGCAAGCGTTGCCGCGTCGCAAAAAGCCGACAGGTTCAGCGTGGAGCGCACGGCCTTTTTCGACGAAATGCGGGCGCCCTCCGGGGGCGTGCGCACCGCCTATTGCGAAGTCGCCAAATGGCTCGAGACCACCGGGCCGGAGAAGCTGGCCCTGAAGCGGCAAGAGGCCGACGCGTTCTTCCGTCGACTCGGCATCACCTTCCTGGTCTATGGCGACGGCGGCAGCTCCGAGCGTCTGATCCCCTTTGACGTCATCCCGCGCGTGATCTCGGCCGAGGAATGGCGCGTGCTCGAGACCGGCGCGATCCAGCGCGTCAAGGCGCTCAACGCCTTCCTGCACGACATCTACCACGAGGGCGAGATCTGCAAGGCCGGCATCGTGCCGGCCGACATGGTCTACAACAACGCCGCGTACCGTCCCGAGATGCACGGCGTCGATCTGCCGCACCAGGTCTACGCCCACATCGCCGGCATCGATATCGTGCGCGTCTCCGAAACCGAGTTCTACGTGCTCGAGGACAATCTGCGCACGCCCTCGGGCGTGTCCTATGTGCTCGAGAACCGCGAGATCACCATGCGCCTCATGCCCGAGGCGTTCGCCAGCCAGAAGATTGCGCCGGTCGGCAACTATCCGGAGCAGCTGCTGCAGAACCTCAAGGCCGCGGCGCCGCCGGTCGCGGGCGAGCCGACCGTCGTGCTGCTCACGCCCGGCCGCTACAACAGCGCCTATTTCGAGCACGTGTTCCTGGCCGAGGAGATGGGCATCGAGCTGGTCGAGGGGCCCGACCTCTTCGTCAAGAGCGGCAACGTCTTCATGCGCACGACCGCGGGGCCGGAGCGCGTCGACGTCATCTATCGCCGCATCGACGACGATTTCCTCGATCCGCTCGCCTTCCGGCCCGACTCGGCGCTCGGCGTGCCGGGCCTGCTGTCGGTCGTGCGCGAAGGCCGCGTGACGCTCGCCAACGCCATCGGCGGCGGCGTCGCCGACGACAAGGCGATCTATTTCTACGTGCCCGACATCATCCGCTTCTATCTCGGCGAGGAGCCGATCCTCGCCAACGTGCCGACCTGGAAGCTGCGCAACGCCGACGACCGCGCCTATGTGCTCGACCATCTCGACGAGCTGGTGGTCAAGGAGGTGCACGGCTCGGGCGGCTACGGCATGCTGATCGGGCCGCGCGCCAGCCGGGCCGAGGTCGAGGCCTATCGCCGGCGCATCCTGGCCAAGCCCGCCGAGTTCATCGCCCAGCCGACGCTCGCGCTCAGCACCTGCCCGACCCTGGTCGACGGCGGCGTCGTGCCGCGCCATGTCGATCTCAGGCCCTTCGTGCTGTCGGGCGAGACGGTGACCGTGGTGCCGGGCGGCCTGACGCGCGTCGCCCTGGTCGAGGGCTCGCTCGTCGTCAACTCGTCGCAGGGCGGCGGCGTCAAGGACACCTGGGTGCTCAAGGCTTGAGCGCGCACCCCGCATCGCCATGCTGAGCCGGACCGCCGAGAATCTCTATTGGATGTCGCGCTATATCGAGCGCGCCGAGAACGCCGCGCGCATCCTCGACGTCAGCCACCGCATGTCGCTGCTGCCGTCGGTCGCCGATCACGAGGTGCTGCACTGGCGCCCGGCGCTGATGATCGGCCCGGAATCGAACAGCTTCGACCAGCGTTACGGCGAGGCGACCGCGCCCAACGTCATCGCCTATATGGCGCTCGACCGCGAGAACCCGTCGAGCATCTACGCCGCGCTCAAGACCGCGCGCGAGAACGCGCGCGCCGAGCGCACCTCGATCACCGGCGAGATGTGGGAGAGCCTCAACGCCACCTGGCTCGAGATCAAGGACATCGACTACGGCGCGCTCGAGCGGCGCGGCTTCCGCGCGTTCTTCGACTGGATCAAGGAGCGCTCGCACCTGTTCCGCGGCGTCACCGTCGGCACCATGCTCAAGGACGACGCCTTCCACTTCATCCGGCTCGGCACCTTCCTCGAGCGCGCCGACAACACCGCGCGCATTCTCGACGTCAAGTACCACGTGCTGCTGCCCGACACCGAGACGGTCGGCGGCGCGGTCGATTACTACCAATGGGGCGCGCTGCTGCGCTCGGTCAGCGCCTTCCGCTCCTATCGCGCGGCCTATCGCGACGCGATGAAGCCCTGGCAGATCGCCGAGCTTCTGATCCTGCGCGCCGACATGCCGCGCTCGCTGCACGCCTGCCTCGAGGAGGTCGTCGCGACGCTCGACAAGCTGGCAGCGCCCGGCAGCCTCGAATGCCAGCGCCTGGCCGGCGCCATCCATGCTAGCCTGCGCTTCGGCCGCATCGAGCGCATTTTCCAGCAAGGCCTGCACGAATTCCTTGACGAGTTCATCGTGCGCAACAACGATCTCGGCAACCAGATCCACCGCGACTTCCTGATGACCGCGGCAATCGAGGTCTAGGCGAAAGGAGGCCGATGCGCATCGCCATAAGGCACCGCACCGACTACAGCTATACCGAGCCGATCGCGCGCGGCATCCAGTACCTCCGGCTCACGCCGCGCTCGGGCGCCTGTCAGCTCGTGCTCGACTGGTCGATCAGGGCGCCCGGCGCGCTGTCGTCCTGGACCGACCAATTCGGCAATATCTGCCACACCCTGGTCTACGAGGCGCCGACCAAGGACCTGTCGATCCGCGTGCTCGGCGAGGTCGAGACCATCGACACCAAGGGCATCACGCCGGTGACCGAGCGCGACCTGCCGCCCGCCGCCTATCTGCGCAGCACCGCTTACACCGCCTCGGACGAAGGGTTGCGCGCCTTCGCCGAGAGCTTCCGGCCGGCCTTCGAGCGCAATCGGCTCGACGGCCTGCACCGGCTCATGCAGGCGATCCGCGAGACCGTGCCCTATCAGGAGGGCGAGACGCACGTCCACACCACCGCGGCCGAGGCCTTCGCCGACCGCAAGGGCGTGTGCCAGGACCACGCCCACATCTTCGTCGCCGTGTGCCGGGCGCTCGGCGTGCCCGCGCGCTATGTCAGCGGCTATCTGGTCGCCGGCAAGTCGGCCGGCTTCGAAGAGCACGACGCCAGCCACGCCTGGGCCGAGGCGCTGGTCGAGCCGCTCGGCTGGGTCGCGTTCGACGCCGCCAACGGCATCTGCCCGACCGAGGGCTATGTGCGCACGGCGATCGGCCTCGACTATGCCGACGCCGGGCCGGTGCGCGGCGTGCGGCAGGGCGGCGGCCGCGAGGACTTGGCCGTCGCCATCGTCCTCCAGACCCAGCAGTAGGCGCCATGAGCTATTGTGTCGGCATTCTCCTCGACCAGGGCCTGGTGATGGCCTCGGATTCGCGCACCAGCGCCGGCGTCGACCGCGTGGCGACGTTCCAGAAGATGTTCGTCTACGAGGACCCGGGCGAGCGGCTGTTCGTCGTGCTGACCGCGGGCAATCTCTCGATCACCCAGTCGGTCATCAGCATTCTCAACGACGGCGTCGAGGGCAAGCGCGACCGCGTCAACCTGCTCGCGGTGCCGTCGATGTACGAGGCGGCGCGCACGGTCGGGCGCGCGCTGCGCGAGGTCTATAACGACGACGGCCCGGCACTGAAGCAGCATGACATCGAGTTCAACGCGTCGATCATCTTCGGCGGCCAGGTCAAGGGCGGGCGCGTGCGCCTGTTCCAGATCTACGCGCCCGGCAATTTCATCGAGGCGTCGCCCGACACGCCCTATTTCCAGATCGGCGAGGTCAAATACGGCAAGCCGGTGATCGATCGTATCATCACGCCCAAGACCGGGCTGATCGAGGCGGCGAAATGCGCGCTGATCTCGTTCGACTCGACCATGCGCAGCAATGTCTCGGTCGGACCGCCGATCGACCTCTTGATCTACAAGCGCGACACTCAGCGCATCGGCCTGCAGGTGCGGCTCGAGGAGACCGATCCCTATCTGCGCAACGTGCGCAATCTGTGGTCCGAAGGTCTCGTGCGCACCTTCACCTCGGTGCCGGATCCGGAGTGGAAGATCTAGGCGCCGTTCACTCCGCCGCTTTCGTCACGGGCGCCGCTTCCTTGGCGCGCCGGTCGATCAGGTCGGCGCCGGCGGCGGGCGCGAGGCGCGCGAACAGCAGCACCGAGGCGAGCGAGATCAGGCCGACGATCCAGAACGCCGGCGCGAAATCCTGGGCGACGAGGCCGGTGCCGCCGCGCTCGGTCAGGATGATGTGCAGCAGCATCGCGCCCGTGCCGACGCCGAGGCTGAGCGCGAGCTGCTGGGCCATGCTGGCGATGCTGGTGGCGCGGCTCATCAGCGGCGCCGGCACGTCGGCATAGGTCAGCGTGTTGGTGCTGGTGAACTGCAGCGAGCGGAAGAAGCCGCCGGCGAGCAGCGCGACGAAGATCAGGGCGTGCGGCGTAGAGGGGCCGAACAGGCCGTAGCTGATCAGGAACAGCCCGCCGATCACCGAATTGGTGACCAGGATGCGCCGGAAGCCGACGGCGCGGATGATCGGCCCCGCCGCCGCCTTCATGGTCAAGGCGCCCGCCGCGCTGGCGAAGGTCAGCAAGCCCGAGGTCAGGGGGCTGAGACCGAAGCCGATCTGCAGCATGAGCGGCAGGAGGAACGGCACGGCGCCGATGCCGACGCGGAAGATGAAGCCGCCGGCGATGGCGATCGAGAAGGTCGGGATCTTGAACAGCGCCAAGTCGATGATCGGATGCGCCGTGCGCCGGGCGTGGAAGCCGTAGAGCGTCATGAAGGTCGCGCCGCCGATCAAGAGCGCCGCGACGATCTCGGGCCCGACCGCACCGCGCCCGACCATCTCGAAGCCGTAGACCAGGCCGGCGAGCCCGACGCCCGAGAAGATGAAGCCCCAGAGATCGAGCGGCGCCGTGTTCGGCTCCTTGATGTCGCTGACGAAGCGCGAGGCGAGATAAATGCCGAGAATGCCCATCGGCACGTTGACGAAGAAGATCCAGCGCCACGAGAAGTAGGTGACGATGAAGCCGCCGAGCGGCGGCCCCGAGACCGGGCCGAGCAGCGCCGGCATGGTCAGGAACGACATGGCCGTCACCAGCTCGGCCTTGGGCACGGTGCGCAGCAGCACCAGGCGGCCGACCGGCACCATCATGGCGCCGCCCATGCCCTGGACGATGCGCGCGGCGACCAGGCCTGTCAGCGAATCGGCGAAACCGCAGCAGATCGAGCCGAGCGTGAACACGGCGATCGCGGCGCGGAACACCTGGCGCGCACCATAGCGGTCGGCGACCCAGCCGCTCAGCGGAATGAAGACGGCGAGGCTTAGCAGGTAGGACGTGATCGCGAGGTTGAGGCGAACCGGGTCCTCGTGCAGCGACTTGGCGATGACCGGCAGCGCGGTCGCGATGATCGTCGAGTCGAGATTCTCCATGAAGAGCGCGCAGGCGACGATCAGCGGCACGACGATGCTGAAGGAACGGGTCGAGCTCATGACGCGGCCCTCCGCCGGCGTCCGGGACGCGCCGTGCTTCGCGCCGGCGCGCGCACGGGCGCGGCCGCCGCGCCGGCGCCGTGGAGCACGAGATCGACCGCCGCCGCGGCGATCTGGGCCGCCGGGCGACGCGGCACGCCGACCAGGCCGCCGCGGATCATGCCGATGACGAAGGCCGGCACGATCTCGGGATCGACCGGCCGGAACGCGCCGCTGGCGATGCCGCGCTCGATGACGCCCCTGAGCGTCTCGATGATCGGCCGGCGCCGCGTGTTGAACAGGCGCCGCCAGCGGTCGGCGAGGGCGGTGTGGCCGTCGGTCAGGAGATGCAGCGAGGCGACCTGGCGGCTGAGGCTGTCGACCAGCGTCTCGATCATGCGCGCCAGGATGACGGCGGGCGCCGCCTCGGCCGCGCATTGCCGGGCCAGGCGCTCCTCGAGCTCGTTGAGCGCCGTGGCCGCGACCTCGAGAAACAGCTCGTCCTTGGACGGGAAATAGCGATAGAGCGTCGGCTTGCCGACCCGCGCCTCGCGCGCGACCTCGTCCATCTGGACGAGATCGTAGGCGGCGCGCCCGAACAGGCGCGACGCCGCCGCCACGATCTTGCGGCGCCGGGCGAGCCGCCAGGCGGGCTCTCCGGTCTGGGATGTTGATCCGTCGGCAGGCATGGGCGTCGGGGAAAAACGTAACTGCGAAGTTTTAATAATATGTAACCGCAGAGTTTTGTTTACAAGCCGCGGTCCGCGCCGACCGCGGCAAATTTGGCATGAGGGGGTTGCGTCGTGCGGAGGGCTCCGCTCGCCGCTTAACTGACCGTCCCCGGCCGCGCCTTGATGGCGTCGTACCAGCGGCGCAGATGGCGGGCGTTGTCGGGAATCTTGAGCTTGATCCAGCCGGCGAAGTCGACCGAGACGAAGGCGGTGATGTCGGCGACGGAGAAAGTGCTGCCGGCGATGAACGGCCGGTCGGCGAGCAGCGCGTCGAGCATGGCCAGAAAGCGCTCGGCGCGCGCCCGGCCGCGCTCGGCGAGCGCCGGGATCTGCGCGTAGTTGACCGGGCCGGTCAGCGCGCGGTCTTTGAGGCCGGGCGCGGAGTTGCGCAGCGCCTCGCCCGCGGCGTCGAAGCCCTCGCGCTCCATGTGCCATTCCCAGTCGGCGATCGACGCCTTCTCCTCGGCGTCGCGACCCATGAGCCGCGGCTCGGGATGCGTCTCCTCCAGATAGCGCCAGATGCCGTGCGTGTTGGTCAGGCGCGTGCCGTCGTCGAGCTCGAGCACCGGCACGGTGCAGCGCGGATTGATCGCCTTGAACGCGTCGGAGAGGTGCTCGCCGTGACGCAGATCGACCTGCACGGTCGGCAATTCGATGCCCTTCTCTTTGAGGAAGATGCGCACGCGGCGCGGGCTCGGCGCGGTGTTGCAATCGTAGAACTTCATGGGGCGCTCGCTTTCCGTTGTTGCGCCGGCGGCGGCCGACGGTTTTCTAACGTGGGAATTAATCTTTGGTAATGAATGACGGTCCTTGGTTGCAAGTGCAACGCCTTTGCGTAACTTGAGAGGCGCAGGGGCGGCCTCGCTATCACGTTGCGCGGTGTGGCGCGCGACTGCCGAGGACAGGCCGAAGCGGGCCGCTTTGTCGAATCGCTTGGGAGGCCAACGCATGACAAAGCCGTCAGTCCTCGTCCTTGCGCTCGTCGCTCTCGCGGTCCCGGCGCTCGCCAAGGATCCCCCGGCCTACAAGGGGCTCTGGCTGTCGACGCCCTATCCGGCGCTCACCGTCGCGGCGAGCAAGCCGGTCACCATCGATCTCAAGATGCACAATGAGGGCCTGCCGCCCGAGAACGTGGCGCTCGCCGTGCGCGATTTGCCGGAGGGCTGGCACGCGGCGTTCCTCGGCGACGGCCGGCCGGTCAACGCCGTCTTCGTCTCGCCCGACGCGACCACCGATCTCAAGCTGCGCGTCGAGCCGCCGGCCACGCTCAAGTCGGGCACCTACAAGTTCCAGCTCGCCGCCACCGGCGACGACGGCAAGGCCAATCTGCAGCTGGCGCTCACGCTCGGCCAAGTGCTGCCGGCGCGGCTGACGCTGACGCCGGAGCTGCCGGCGCTGCGCGGCAATGCCGGTTCCGATTTCGACTTCAAGGTGACGCTCGAGAACCAGAGCGGCCAGGACGCCATGGTGAACCTGACCGCGGACGCGCCCAAGGACTTCCAGGTGTCGTTCACCGAGTCTTACGGCTCGCAGCAGCTCACGACCGTTCCGCTCAAGGCCGGAGCGTCGAAGGATCTGAGCGTCAAGATCAGCCCGCCGCAGGACATCGCGGCCGGCGATTATGCGGTCGAGGTCCACGCCGCAGCCGACGGCGCGACCGCCGACACCAAGCTCGCCCTCGACGTCACCGGCCGGCCCGCCCTCACCCTCAGCGGCCCGGAGGGCCTGGTCAGCGGCCAGGCCTATGCCGGCGAGGAGACGTCGATGCAGGTGACCGTCGCCAACACCGGCAGCGCGCCCGCCAATCTGGTCGCGCTGTCGTCGAGCGAGCCGAGCGGCTGGAAGGTCACCTTCGATCCGGCCAAGATCGAGCACCTGACGCCGGGCGGCAAGCGGCAGGTCAAGGCGCTGATCACGCCGGCGACCAAAGCGCTCGCCGGCGACTACATGGTGACGCTGCGCGCCGACGCCGGCGGCGCGTCGAAGTCGGAGGACTTCCGCATCGCCGTCTTGACCTCGACGATGTGGGGCATCGTCGGAGTCGCCGTCATCGCTGCGGCGCTCGTCGTGGTCGGGCTCGCCGTCATGCGCTACGGCCGGCGATGAGCGCGAGCAACGAGCCGCCGGTCATCGAGGCGCGCGACCTCACCAAGCGCTATGGCGAGGTCACGGTCGTCGACCGGCTCAATCTCGGAATCCAGCCGGGCGAGGTCTTCGGCCTGCTCGGCCCCAACGGCTCGGGCAAGACGACGACGATCCTCATGCTGCTCGGCCTGACCGAGGTCAGCGGCGGCTCGGTGCGCGTGCTCGGCCTCGATCCGGCGCGCCAGCCGCTCCACGTCAAGCGCCGGGTCGGCTATCTGCCCGACTCGGTCGGCTTCTACGACTACCTGACGGCGCGCGCCAATCTGCGCTTCGTCGGCCGCCTCGCCGGCATCCCGCGCGAGCAGCTCGACGACCGCACCGACGCGATGCTCGAGCGCTTCCACCTGCGCGACCGCGCCGACCGCAAGGTCGCGACCTTCTCGCGCGGCATGAAGCAGCGGCTCGGCCTGGCCGAGGCGCTGCTCAAAGAGCCGCGCGTCGTCATCCTCGACGAGCCGACCGCCGGGCTCGATCCGCAGTCGGCGCAGGAGCTGCTCGCCGAGATACGCGCGCTCAAGGCCGAGGGCATCGCGGTGATGCTCTCGTCGCACGCGCTGCATCAGGTGCAGGCGATCTGCGACCGCGTCGCGCTGTACCGCGCTGGCCGGGTCGTGCTCGAAGGCAGCGTCGCGACGCTGGCGCGCCAGGTGCTGGGCGGCGCCTATCGCGTCATGGTGCACGCCCGGGGCGACGGCCTCGCCAAGGCGCTGGCGCGCGTGCCCGGCGCGCTGCGCGTCATGCCCGGCGACGACGGCCGCTTCGAGGTCGAGGCGGAGACCGACCTGCGCGGCGCGCTCGCTGCGGCCGTGGTGCGCGCCGGCGGCACGCTGCTCGGCCTCGCCGTCGCCGAGCCGAGCCTCGACGACATCTACGGCCAGTATTTCCGCGAGGTGCGCGATGCGGCGTGAGGGCTCGCCGTGGACCGGCCTCTGGACCGTGGTCGGCAAGGAGATGAGCGACCATCTGAGCAGCGCGCGCATGGCGGTGCTCGAGGCGCTGATCCTCCTGACCGCGCTCGGCTCGGCCTATGCGGCGATCCAGACCATGCGCGACACGGTCGGCCAGGACCCGTTCCTGTTCCTGCGCCTGTTCACCACGGCGCGCGAGCCGCTGCCGTCCTTCGTCGCCTTCTTGAGCTTCCTGATCCCGCTCTGCGCCATCGCGCTCGGCTTCGACGCCATCAACGGCGAATACGGCCGGCGCACCATGAGCCGCATCCTGGCGCAGCCGATCTATCGCGACGCGCTCCTGCTCGGCAAGTTCCTGGCGGGCCTCTTCACCCTCGGCGTGATGCTGCTGGCGCTCTGGCTGCTCGTAACCGGCCTGGGCCTGCTGCTCCTCGGCATCCCGCCGAGCGGTGAAGAGGTTTTACGCGGTGTCGCGTTCCTCGTCGTCACCCTCGCCTATGCCGGAGTCTGGCTGATCGTGGCGCTGTTGTTCTCGGCGATCTTCCGCCAGACCGCGACGGCGGCGCTCGCGGCGCTGGCGTTGTGGCTCTTGTTCGCGGTGTTCTGGCCGATCGTCACCGGCCTCATCGTCGATTTCTTCCGGCCGGAGCTCCAGAGCCCGTTCGGCGGCGACAGCGCCGCGCTCCTCTACCTGCAGCAGTTCATCGAGCGCCTCTCGCCCAACACGCTCTATGGCGAGGCGACCCTGGCGCTGCTCAATCCGGCGACGCGCACCCTCGGCCCGGTGCTGCTGAGCCAGCTCCAGGGCGCCGTGCTCGGTTCGCCGATCCCGCTCGGCCAGAGCCTGCTGCTGATCTGGCCGCAGCTCACGGGCCTGATCGCCGTGGTCATCCTCGGCTTCACGCTCGCCTACGTCCTGTTCCAGCGCCAGGAGATCCGCGCCTAGCGCCGCCTCAGGCGGCGACGGTCGCCGCCGGCACGCGCGTCACCTGGTACGCCTGGAGCTTTGGCAGGACCTCGCGGGCGAAGCGGCGCACCTGCTCCAGGAACGGCTGATAGGGCATGGCGCCGAGGTTGAAGGCGAGCAGCAGCGCATTGGCGCCCATGTGCTCGGCGACGTCGATCAGCCGCTCGGTCACCTCCTTGGCCGAGCCCCAGGCGCAGTCGCCGCGCATGACGCGCGCCTCGATGTCGGCCATGGTGGTGTTGCGAATCGCCGCACGGTCCATCTCGACCGCGGCGCGGTTTTCCGGGCGGATGTAGTCGTAGGAGGTCGAGGGCGGCTTGGGCGCCGCGGGTGCCGCAGCCGGCGGCGCGTCGAGCACGCTCTTGGGCGGCAGGCTGCCATGGTGCCAGAGCGCCTGGTTGAAATAGAGGTAGCAGGGGCCGTACTGGCGCAGCGCCGCCGCCTTGTCGTCGGCGACCCAGGCGTCGGTGAACAGGCACAGATGCTCGGGTGTCATGCGGTGGCCGTGGCGCGCCAGCGACTTGGCGAAATGGCCGACGATGTCCTCGACCAGGCCGCGCTTCATCTCGGGCACTACGGCGCTGGCGTTGTGCTTGCCGGCGAACTCGATGGTCTCGCGGCTGCCGGTGAAGGGAATCCAGAGGGGCGGGTGCGGCTGCTGATAGGGCCGGGGCCAGATCGACACGTCCTTGAACTTCCAGAACCGGCCCTCGTGCGAGAACGTCTCCTCGGTCCAGGCCTTGAGGATGATCTCGAAGGACTCCTCGAACCGCGCGCGCGACTCGGCCATCGGCACGTCGTAGGCGCGGTATTCGCGCGGGATGCCGCGGGCGAAGCCGGGCAGCACGCGGCCGCGCGACAGGCAGTCGACCATCGCCAGCTCCTCGGCGATGCGCAGCGGGTTGTGCAGCGGCAAAAGATTGCCGAGCAGTAGGAACTTGAGCCGCTCGGT
>Ga0335070_10005724_pt1 | contig 14637 bp, 14 predicted proteins | sample Lox_Sample_13_FD_206722 | JGI IMG/M metagenome (GOLD analysis project Ga0335070, IMG submission 206722) | Soil microbial communities from Loxahatchee National Wildlife Refuge, Florida, United States - Lox_Sample_1.3 | ecosystem: Environmental > Terrestrial > Soil > Wetlands | place: USA... | reverse complement strand
CGATTGTCATGCGATGACTCCAAGCGTCTTTGCCGCTGCATTCGACAACCCGACCATCTCATTCTTCGCCTGGTTCGTATTCTGGTACCCGTACTGCGGCTGGCTGCGGATGTAATTCGTCCACTGGTCGAGGCCCATCTCCGTACGCTGCCCGGTCTTCGGATCGACCTGGTTCACCGCAGCCATCCACTTCGGATCGGTGAAGTTGATCTGGTCGGCCGGCGTACCGAGGTACTGCTGGGCGATCTGCTTGTACGGGTCGGTCGCCTCAGCGAATGTGAAGCCGCGGTTGAACTGATCGGCAAGCGTGGGGTAGAGCGACGTGGCCTGCTGCTTGAGCAGCGCCGTGACACCGTCAACCGTCTGCGTCCCCGCCGCGATCTGTGCCGTCCACTGGGCGATCTGGGCGTCCGACGTCGGCACGCCCCACGTCTGCGTCGCCGTGGCCTTCATCGACTGGAAGTTGACCTCCGCCGCACCGCCGGCGGTTGGCGCCTTGTTCGACGGGAGGTACGACGAGATGGCGTACTGCGTTTCCGTCGGGTCCCACGCGTAATATTTCTTGTTGATCGCCAGCGTATTGAGCTGGTCCGGCGTGAGTGCCACACCCATCGAACCAGCCTCCGCAGTGATATCCGCCTTCGACTGCTGTATCTCGCGCTGCGCTTCCTGCGGATCCGAGGCGTACAGCTGTACCCATGCACGCTGATCCGCAGAATGTGTCTTGTACCAGTTGGTCTGCGACACCAACCCATTGATCTCGTTGGTGTCAGTAACCGAATACTGCGCGGCATACCCGAGGATCTTGGCAAGCTCCGGATTGCTGAGCATCCACGCGTCCTGCGGCGCGTTCTGCATCACCCAGGTCTGGACTTGAGAACCGACCTCGTAGTTGCCCTCAGGACTGAACGGAGGCGCAGCAATCCCTGTACCACCAGCACCAGCAGAATTACCGACGCCCGAACCAGAACCCGCAGCACTTACCGGGATAGCATTGCCCTGACCGACACCACCGAGCGCTTTGACAATCGCACCCGAAGCATACGAGGCTGCCCAACCAGAATTGTCAATAGCATTCGCCACGCCCTGGGCAGTCGTCGAGTTACGCATCGCATCAATAATCTGAGGCGTATGCTGCTGAATGAAGTTCGCCGTGGCATCGACACCATCCTGCCACGAAGCGAACATCGAAATGTTGTTGCCACCCCCGGCGTTCTGCGTCTGGCCGCCGGCTTCGATATTCAACGGGTTATGGTTGTTCGCTGCATTCCACGAACCCCGCGCCGTCCACTGGCCTTCGTACGCCTGCCACGCAACGATTGCCTGAATGTTCGCCTGATTCGCCGGGACGCCAAGCGCGTCACAGAGCGCCGCCGCGAACGTCGCCGGGTTGGTAATCGTGTTAGCGTTCGCCTGCTGTGCCTCCGCCGGAGTCGGCGGGATACCGATACCAGTGCTCATTTCTGCCCCACGAACTGGGCGATGGCGTTCATCGCCGCGGCCACGGTACGTCCCTGGATCTCAGGTTGATCGTTCTGCATCGCATAGCTGTACGCCTGCGCCGACGCCGTCGGAGCATTCGTCGAGGCGATCGCCGTCGGCGGTACGATCCACGTCCCGTCAGCCAACTGGATCGAGCCAGGCGGCACCTGGTTGGCTGGCGTGTTCGCCGGCAACGTCGTCGACGTCGTTGTCGCTGCAGCAGGCGGAGCCACGCCGATCGGCCCTCCAGTCACCGGACCACCCGTCAGGCCACCCCCCGGCGCATTAGACACGGCCGGCGCAGCAGGTGCAGCAGGCGTCGCAACAGGAATAGCTGCACCGGGGGCCGACTGATCGGCGGCAATCCCACCATGCTGCAACCCGTAGTACGCCGCCTCCTGTGACGCGTACTGCTGCAGCTCGGACTGCCCCTGCGCCGTCTCCAACGCGTGGAGACCGGCAGTCACCGCCTGCTGCTCCTGCGGCGTCGCACGGCGCCCGAGCAACGTCTGGAAGATCGTGTCCGCAGCCATCTGCACGTCAGCCGGCGCCGTCAGATGGATCGGGTACTTCCCGAGCCCGAGCGTACGAGGCGCGGCGGCTGCACCGGCGTTGGCCTGCTGCGCCTGGGTCGCGTCAGACAACGTGGCGTTCGGGTCCTGGTTCGACCAGATCGAGTCACGCAACAGCCGGGCGTACGCCGTCGTCTCCTGGTCGAGCTCCGAGCCCGACGTGATCCCGGCGAAGTACCCCGCAGCCCTGAGCTGTGCCACCAATGGTTCACGTACCGACGCCGGAGCCGACTGGAAGAACTGGATCGCCGCCTGCAACGACATCGGCTGCCCCGTCCTCGGGTCCGTCAAGCCGATGATGCCGATGGACAGATCAGAGGTCGGGATGCCGAACGCTCCCGACAACGACGTCGACAGGTTCGTTGTCGTCGGCCCTGAGCCAGCAACGTTGGGATCGGTGAAGTTACCCGGTGACGGTGACGGTGCCGGCGGTACCGTCGTCGCAGTCGGTGGCGAACCGTTGTGGCCCATCAGCTTGCCGCCGTGATCGGGGCCACCTGATCGGCAGCAGCCGCAGCCTGGTCACCGGCGAGAATGTCGGCCTGCGCCGCCGGGCCGCCCACGTCAGGGCGCACGATACGTTGGTAGAACACGGTCGCCTCCGGGTTCGCCTTCACATAATTATCGGCCCACGTCGCAAAGGCGTTCTCCAGGTTCGCCAGAGCACGTGAGCCCGCCGTCGTATGCAGCGCCTTGTACTTCGCCTGCATGGCCTGGAAGTTGACGTAGTTCTGGACGAGGCCACCGATGGCCTGCGACGTCGGGGTCGCCGGCAATGACGGATCAGCGAGCGCCTTCTGCATTTCCGCCAGGATGTCGCCCCGATCGGTAGCGCTCGTCGAGTTCTGCACCTGATCGCCGAACACCGGGTGTGCCTTGAAGTACTGCGCCTGCCAGTCAGCCCAGGCGTTCTCCACCTTGAGCTTCTGCGTATAGTTGTTGGTGTACTGCAGCTTCAACTTCTCGTAGGTGTCGAGGTTCTGGTAGTAGTACGGCGCGTCGCGGGCGTACACCACATCGTCGAGCATCTTCGACGGCGTCTTCCGCTCACGCATCCCCATCGCCAGTTGCTCCAAGTACGCGGAGTCGGAGAACTTACCCGAGTCCGATACGCTCGGCAGCAACCATCCACCGGCCAACGGGTACTTGGAGAAGAACCCGATGTTGTCGTTCAGCATCGACAGCGTGGACTGCGCCGCCGGCAGGTCAGCCTTGCCCGGGGTCGTCGACTTGAACACCGTGTACGGCGTGGCCTCGGGACCGTACTCACGGACGAGCTCCGCCGTCGCCTGCTGGATCGGCATGGTCTGCAGCAGCGTGCCGAGACGCTTAGGGATGTCTTGGCGCCCGGGAGTGATCGTCGGCGCCGTCGGACCGACGAACCCGAGCACGCCACGCAGCAACACCGTGATGCGCGTGTAGTTCTTCAACCGGTCGAGGTACGCCTGCTGCTCGCCACGCGTGGCGTTGTCGGGCAACCCATGGCCCGATGCCTCCAACGCTTGGATCGCCGATGCCTCAGCACTGGCGTACGTGGCTGACGACGTGTCGAACGCCGCACCAAACCGGTAGAGACTGGCGGGGATCATCTGCTCGAGGTACGGCGTGTTGGCACCGGCCTGTCCCTCGACGGCCTGGTTCACCGGTTGCAGCTCGGGGTACCGGTTGGCCAGCCACTTGGTGGGAATGGAGATCAACGGGCCGAACGACGGGCCGATGTGCGACAGTCCCGGGCTCACGTTCTTCACCTCACCGGCAAACCCCGAGTTGACCGGCATCATAGCGTTGTACCCGAGCAACCCGTTGAGCACAGGGTTGAGCACCTCGGCCTGCAACTGGGAGATGAGCGGGTAGTCGAAATACTCGTTGCCGTTGGAGTCGGTGTGGGTGAGCCCCGAATGGGCGAGGCCAGCATTGAGCAGCACCGCCTTGCGGAACGCATCGGGCGCGTACGCCATCGTGCGAGCCCAACGCTTGTAGAACTGCTCCTGCGCGAACTCAAACGGCATCAGGTTGCGCATGTTGGTCGAGAGCGCCGAGCGCACCGCCGGGTCGTGGATGAACGGCAGCGTGCGGTTCACCGCCTGGGCGATGGCCCGGTCACGAATGAGCGCATCGGTACCCTCACCAGCACCCAACGTGTCAGCCAGGCCCTGCAGGTCCCGCTTGGCCAGCACGTAATTATGCACGAACATCGGCTGACGGGCCATCCAGTTCATCGGGCGCCCGACCAACTGGTGGAAGCCCTGCTGCAGGTGCTGCTGGTACGCCGACGGCGGAGCAATCGCCACCGTCTCGGGGCCGTGCACGGCAGCCGGCAGACGGTCCTTGGGGATCTCCGCCAACTGGTCGACCGTCGGCGCCTTCCCGGTACGCAGTACGTCGGCTAGATCGGCGATGGGCTGACCGGAGGTATCGGTCAGGTACCCGTTGACGTGATCGACCACCCAATTGGCCCAGTCCCTGGTGGCCTCGTCTTGCGTGGCGTCCACGCCGACGGTGCGGCCGTCACGCAGCACCGAGTAGCGCGACGCCGCCTCACGGATGCCACGCGCCTGCGGGCTCTCGATGGCCTGAACGACGTCGGCCACCTGCTGGTCACGATTGCCGAACCCGCGCAGGGCGTTACGGGCGAGGTAATCGTTGGCGATCTCCTCGAGGTCGCGCTTGTAGACCTGCAGGTACAACGGGTCCGTCGGCGCGTAGCCCTTGTATGCACCGCTATCGGCTACGATCGCAGCCGTCCGGCGCTCGAGACCACGCTTGGACGCACGGAGCTGGTTGTTCCCGGAGTCGAGATAGTCGACGTGCCCGGCGTGGACCGCGGTGATCTGGTCGGCCAAGAGCGACGGGCCGAACTGGTCGTAGAGCTCGCGAGCCGCCTGGGTGTACTCCTGGCCGGCCAGCCTACCCTCGACGTTGCGGAACGCCTTGCGTGCCGAGTCCCCGACCACCTGAGCGAACAGCTCACGGGCGGGGTTCTGCCCCGATACGATGTCACGCACGGTACCCTCGGGCAGATGATCGCTCAGCGCCGCCAACGCACCGTGCAACGGGTGCCACGGCAGGATGCGGTCCTCACTTCTAATCCTCTTAGCATCATAAAGTAAACCCGGATCTATTGAAGCTGCTTCCTCACCTTCATTCGGACTTCCCTTAGGGAAGGGTACCGATCGCCAACCTTCAAAGGTATCGAGATCAACACCTTTGTGCATATCCATGAACTTCTGAAAGTCTCGGATCTGAGACTGAGTGTATCCTCTAGCCTCTGAAAACTGCTTCCAATCATCCCCAGCCAGAAGCCTCTGTTGTTCCGCCGTAAAGGGTTCAGTAACTGAGTTCTTCTCAGCCATGAGCACCTTTTGTTCCAAGGCGTTGTATTCATCAATAAACTTCTGACGAGCTACGCTATCCGCCATCTCGCCCTGAACCGCAGAAGCAGCCAACCGAGCGCGGGCCAGACCGGTGAACCCGTCACGCAGCATGGCACCGAAAGCTTCCTCACCAGCCACACGCGGGGCGAAGCCGAGCCGCAGGAGCTGCAACGGCTTCCACCCCTCCTGCATGAAGGCGTCGATACCGTCGTTGTTGATGAGATTGAGCGCCTTGCCGCCGAGGGTGATCTTGTTCTTCTGCGCCAGCAGCGTCGCCGGGTCGGGCATCGGCCACGAACCCATCACCTGCGTGCCGAGGCCACCGGTCGCCTTGATCTTCCCGTCGATCATCAGCTTGTCCGACAACCCAGGGACGCTGGTGTAGACCTCATGCGACGGGTCTTCCATCACCTGCTGCAGGAACTCCCTGGCCCGCGCCGCCGTCTTCGGATTGTCGTACCATCCGGTGGTCTGGAAGATCTCCTGCAGCGTCGAGTAGTACAGCGTACGCTTCTCCGCCACGGAGCCGAGACGCCACTGGTTGGACAGCGCGTCAGCCTGGGCGCGGGGCAGCACCAGGCCGATCATGTCGCGGAACTGCGTGGCGGCGATATCGGAGGTGGGCGAGATGGCGTTGCCCTGGGGGATGAGCTTGGTGAGCGACTGCACCGGGTGGAACGCCTTGCCGAGGCCCGGCACGTTGGTCAGGAAGTCGATCGCATCGGCCGATCTCGCCTTGGCCAGCGCCGCCGCATCGGAGAGCGGGGTGGCGTGCAGCATCTCCTGCCCGGCACGCTGCACCTTGAACGCCTGGCCGGAGGCAACGGCGCTCATGTCAGCCTGTTCGGCCAGCCACTTCACGAACGTGCCCTTGTCGTGCACCGCACCGGAACGGATGGCGCTGTCAAGCGACGCCTGCGCCCCCTTGAGCATGGTGAAGCGGTTGTAGAGGCCCTGCGGGTCCTTGTCGGCGATATAGCCGGCAGCCTGGTTGAGCGCATGGGCCACCGCCGGATCAGCCTTGCCGGTGGCCTCGAGCGTTGTCGGGTCGATCCCCGCCAACCGGTACACGTCAGCACCCGACGAGATGGCGAAGTGGGCACGCAGCGCATCGGCGCCGACCCCGAGCGGAACGTTGAGCGGGTCACCGAAGAAGTCGAAGGCCGCATCCACAGGACCGGAGATCGCCGCAGCCGCCGCAGGATGGTCGAGCGTGAACTTCTCGCCGACGAGACTGCGCCCGAAGGAGATCTTGGAGCCCAGCAATGACTTGACCGCCGCCTGCAGGTCAGGATCGGACTGCCACTGCTGCTGCAACACCGGGTAGTTCGACAGCGCCTGCAGCTTCTTGGGATCAAGGTTGGTCGAAGCGATGGCCTTGGCCGTCGACACCGTGCCGTCGCCGTACTGGTTGGTCAACTGACGCACGATGGCCGGGTTGTAGGTGCGCTCGCCGTGCTCCGTGGAATCCCATGCGTTCGCCCACGCACCGGGGCTGAACGCCAGCTTGAGCCCACCGGGATTGAACGTCGGGTGTAGCGCCGTCTTGGCGCCCTGCTGCGCCTCCTGCTGCGCGGCCGTCTGCCCCTCAGCCTGCAGGTGCAGCACATCGAGCGTGCGATAGGTGTGCTGCACCAGGCGCGTCGAGGACCCGGCGGCGTTGAGCACATCGTGCGCGGCCGTGCCGAGCGCAGAACCCACCTCGGAGAAGGCCCCACCGATGTCGCCGAGCAAGCCGCCGCCACCGTGACGGGGCTGGGGCGGCGGGGCATAGCCCACTGAGCGCAACTGCGACTGCTGGTCCGACGGCATGGCGTTCCACGCCTGCAGTTGCGCTCCCACCGACATCGTCTTCAACTGGTTGGCGTGCGTCGTCGCCTGGGCATAGGCAGCCGTCGCCTGAGCGTTGGTTGCCGCCGTCGCCGCGTCGGGCGCGGTGGAGGCGATCGCCACATGCACGGCAGGATCGAGGTTCGACGCCGCGTTGACCGACGCGATCAGGTTGTCGATGTTGACGCTGGGGTCACTCACTGCCCGAGCGCCCTGGCTTGGCTAGCCAACTGACCGATGGCCTGCATCCCCGAACGCTGCGCGACCTGGTCGAGCATGTCGGAGACCTTCGGCGCCTGGTTGGCCTGCTGCGGTTGGTAGCCGGGGATGGCCTCCGGACCAGCACCGGGGCCGGAGGCCACCCCCGTCATGACGTGCTCGGCCGGGCGCTCTGACGGGCGAGCGATATGGCCGAGACCGCCAGGTGGTACCGGCGGCGGCCCCGCCTGAGGAGGACCGCCGCCGGCAGGTGCCCCTGGCGAGGGCGGGCTCGCCATGGGCACAACCCGTTGCGCCGCCATCTGCGCACCGGCGGCGCCGTACTGCTGCCCGGGTGCGGCGGTGATCGGCAGCACCTTGCCGGGCAGGTCCGTTCTATTCGCGTACGGGGTCGCCGGCTTGCCGACCCTCGCGCCGCCCCTAGCCAAAGTGGCTCCTTAGGATACGATCTGTGGCATGTGCTCGATCGAGGGATGCCCAGACCCCGCCAGATGTCACGGATGGTGCAAACGTCATTACGAACGATGGCGAAGAACCGGGTCCACCGAACTCCGGACCTGGACCGATGAAGAACGGTTCCTCAACCAGACCACAATCGATGGAGACTGCTGGATCTGGCAGGGGCTCTTGTCTCACAACGGCTACGGACGATTCTCCATCGGCACCCGAACCCAGGGACAGAAACTGCGTCGCGTGATGGCTCACCGGTGGGCCTATGAACGATGGGTCGGACCTATCCCCGACGGTTATCACGTCGACCACCTCTGTCAGGTCCGCGCTTGCGTCTGTCCCGAACATCTGGAACCGGTGAGCCCGTGGGAGAACAACCGGCGATCGTCCAGTCCGTCGGCTCTCCACGCGCTCCAAACCCATTGCCTGCGGGGTAACCACCCACTGTCCGGCGACAACCTCTACATCGACCCACGTGGAAGACGAGAGTGCAGGACCTGTCGACGCGAAGCTGTAGCCAGATTCAAACAGGGTTGACCTAGCCATCGGTCGTGACCCAAGACTGCGGGTACGCCCTCGGGACAAGCTCAGCCAGCCGCAGGCACACGTCGGCGTAGGTCAGGTACATCATCGGCGCCGCTGTACCGATGTCCTCACCAGCTTCGAGCCGCTCCATCAACTCCCGCGCCTTGTCAGTCGCGGCAAAGGCTCGGTCGACCATCTCTCGCCCAGGCGAAACCCAATCAGTCATGCTGCGGTCCTCGGGACGGGGGACTGAGCCCCGGACTTCAACGCACCAAGAAGCTGCGCCAACCCCTGCTGATTGGGTTGCGGCCCGATGGTGCCGGCGGCCGGAGGAGCCTGGCCCGGTGGGGTGAGGCCTGGCTGCGCCTCCGGCGCGCCGGGAGCGACGGGACCTTCCGGTGTACCCGGAGGCCCTGAGGTGGCCTGCTCGGTCTGCTTGGCCTTCTGCACCTTGAGCACGGCGTCCTCGAGCGTCGATCTGTCCTCGCGCACGGCGGCCACGATCTGCGCCACGTCGGCGGCACCAAGCTGCCCCGACTGCACCTGTTGGGCGATGCCGTTCAGCAGCGCAGCCTCGAGCTTCTCGGCGATGACGAGGTCCTTCTCATGGTCAGGATCGTCCACCATCGGGTCGAGCCGCATGGCGGTGTAGAGGCTCATCTCGCCGAGGCCGAGGCGCTGCCCGAGGCCCACGACGAGCTGGTTGATGTCGGAGCCCGACGCGGGGTAGACGACCATGTTCACGTCAGAGACGAGGTTCTTGGACGGCACGTAGTCGACGCGCTGGCTCGAGCGCCCGATGTAGAAGGTCCGCGCCCGGTTGGGGCTGTACGCCTTGGCCATGTTGATCGCGGCGGAGTTTTCGTGCTGCATGGAGCGGGCGAGGACGCGCTGCGCCTCCTGGATGGGGAAGTCGACGGTGGCCGAGAGGATCGAATCGCCGCGGCGCCCGGTGCGGACGTTGGTGGTCGACTCGCCACCGAACTCGGCGGGGATGCCGCCCTCGACGCGCATGTACCGCTCGATGCGGTCGATGGTCCCCTCGGTCTTGTACCCCGGCTGCACGGTGATGGGCATGATCTCGCCGCCCTCGACCTGGCCCATGACGCCCTTGCGCCCGTTGGCCATCTGCACCACGCGGGCCATCTCGTTGGGCCGGCTGACCAGCCACTCGTCGGGGAAGATGCCGCGGGTGACGGCGATGACCTCGAGCGCCATGAGCTTGGCCTGCTGCTGGTACAGCCCGATCAGCCCGTCGTAGGCCCCGTGCCGTCCGTGTAGCGTAAGGCGGCCAGGTACGAAGGTGAGAGGGGTACCCACACGGTTCGGAGCACGCTCGAGTTCCATGTAGGGCTGGGTCCCCCACTGACCTTGACGGTCGTAAGGGTCGCGTGCGCGTCCGACCACAACGAGGACGCACTCATCAGCGTCACTGTATTCGAGGAGCTCAAAGAGGTGGTCCGGTCGGGCATCTTTCCCCTTCTGGAGCTTGAGCGTTTCGTCGGGGTAATGGGTGCGCAGCCACGACAAGCTACGCTTGAAGGCGTAGATGGCGTTGTCGGGGACCATGCAGTCGGGGTCCTCGCCGCGGGCGGGGAACAACTGCACGGGGTCGCGCAGCTTCCAGCGGGGGCAGCCACGCTTGTCGTCCCAACAGAGCTGCACCGGGGAGCAGGCGTAGCCGATCAGCCAGCGCGCCCGGCGGCCGAGCTTGAGGTCCATCTCCGATGCGTCCCACCAACCCAGCACGGCCTGCCGGCTAATCCTGGCGTTCTTCTCCTGCAGGTCCACGCCCGGGCGCGTAGGCGGGAACCAGACGTCGGGCAGCGTGGAGGCGATGCGCATGGCGGTCTGGTCGAGCCCCTGGGCGATCAGGTTGGCCACCGCCACCTTCTCGTTGCGGTCCAGCTCGGGGAGGGGCACGGCAACGGACCCCTCATAGGCCATCGTCAGCTCGCGCATCTGGGCGATGAGCGGCCCCTGGGCCTGCTGGCGCTCGGTGTAGAGCTCGACGATCTCGGCGACGGAAATCATCGTTCCCACTTCTCGATCGGGTAGATCGGGTACGACTTCTTGACGAGCTCACGGAAGGCGCGGTCAATCAGGAGCGTCTGCTCCATCCACCGATCGGCCCGCGACCGCTCTGCCTTCACCTGCTCGCGCAAGCCGTTCAACTGATCGCGCCGGTAGCGCGAACGTCGGGAGTGCAAACGGTTCATGCCGACGCCTGCACCCACGACGGGATGTCATCGCGCACTGCCGGCACCGCCTGCTGCCCGGTCATCATCTTCGGCAGGTTGAACTCGACGAACCACTGCGCGAGGATTTGATCGTCACGCGTCTTCACACCGGGCCTCCACTTCTTCCCCTCGTCGACAAGCCGGAGCGACTTCCATCTCGCGGCGTTCCCGCCGACGTTCTGTGGGAGGCCCGGCAGCCTGACGAGGCCGTTGCGGTACAGCTTGCCGAGCTGGCCCACGCCGAGCTCGGGATCGCTCTTGTTCCGCCCGGTGGTGTGAGGGAGGATCTGGCAGTTCCACTTCGCCTGCCATTCGCGCACATGCTGGTACTGGAACAGGAACCGCTGCGCGGCATTGATCTCCGCCACCCAGTACCGGATCGGGCAGCCGAGCTTGTGGCTCCTCGCCATCCACTCCTCAGCGAGGCCCGTGTGCGTGCGCGTGCGGGTGTCGTAGTCGAGGAACTGCCCCGACTGCATCTTCACGCCCTCGAGGTCCAGCAGGTACCGGTAGCGGACGTTGCCCACGCCAGTGTCGACGATGTACCACCACTGCACGGCCCAGTACTGCGTCGGGCTGACGTCCACGCTGCAAACGCTCAAGCCCCGATTGAGCCCTTCGGGCAACTGGCACAGGTCCCGTCGCCAGTCCCAGCAGCCCGGGTAGCTGCCGTCGGCGTCCTCGCCGCCCTTGACCCAGATCTCCTTGACCAGACAGTCGTCGAGGTCGGCGTCCTCCTGCTGGTAGAGCAACTGGTACTCGGCCATCGACTTGTCCCGGATCATCCGCAGGTCGCTCCAGGGCACGCGCTTCGGGTACAGCAGGCAGCCGTCGGGGTACGGCTTAGCAATCCTCTTGTCGTGCTTCCCCTCGCAGCGATCATCAAAATGCGCCGGGAACTTGATGTGGTGGTACATCTGCCCCGTCAAAACAAGATCGTCGTCATCGTCATCGTCCGCTGGCGCCCGTTTGTCGAGGCAGTAACGGTAAATGTCGTCCGACGCCATTCTTTGCCCCTGGAGAACGAGAAGCCCGTGCGGTTCCAGGCGGCGCTCAGCGACCATATCGAACGACCGGTAGAAGCGTTGCTTTGACTCCACCGTCGTAAACGAATCGGACCAAGCGTCATCCCAGATGGCGATGTCGACCCGGGTCCCGATGTATTCCGTTTCCGCTCCGACAGCGATCCACGTCTGCTCTTTGTGCGGCGTCGGCCTTCTCCCGAGCTGCGCGACGGTGAAGCCTCGCTGAGTCCAGGAATCCTCTCCTCCAGCCTCCGGGCGGAAGCGCCCGAAATCATCGACGAGACAAGCCTCAGCGTCGACTGAGATCCCTGCGGCGATATCGCTCGAAGAGGGCTGGATTGGTTGCCTTCTGGTGAAATCATTTCTCAGCGCCTCCAGGTAACGAGTCGCCATTCCCTGGCTAATCGAGCCGATCATCCCGCGGATGTCCCGCCGCTGAACGGTGAGCCAGGCCGGCACGATGCGGGTGAAGAACATCGACTTCCCCGTGCCCGGCGCCTGGTTGATGACCACGTACTCGCGCTGGGGCGTGTCCAGCAGCTCCATGATCTTGGCGAGGCCTTCCTCCTGGAAGGGCATGATGATGCAGCCGTAATACCGTCGGGCGAAGTAAGCGATGTCCTCGATGGCCATCTTGGCCTGAGTGCGCCACTCCTTCGGCTCCTTCGGCGCTCCGGCCTCGAGGGCGTCCTTGGCCTGGCGGTACATCTTCCCGCCCATGCCGGGAGGCATCCCCTTGAGGTACGATGAGATCGTCGGCTTGGAGCGGTTCAGCTTCTCGGCGATGGCGACCTGCGTGTAGCCAGCCTCGTGCAGCTTGACGATCTGCTGCTTCTCCTCCGGCTGTAGCGGGTGCCCGCGCCTGGCGACCATCGACCGTCCTCCGTGCGGCGCTTACGGTAGCACTTCGGTCATTGTGCGTGCTTGAACCGTCCCCTTCCTATGTGCGCCGGCGGCGGGCTGCCCGAGAATTGCACGGCCGCTCAGACGGCTCGGCGACCACTGTCCGAGAATGAACCCGCCACTCGGAGTGCTAGTACGCCGAAAAAGCAGGCCGTCGCGGGCAGATACCCCGTCAGACAATCCAGGCACCGTGGCGCGAGCTCGAGAAGCATCGCCGCCGAGCTGGAGATCGCCGCACACACTGTGAGTGATGCTATCGCTGCAGATGTGCACGGTTTGTATGCATATTGCACCACTATGTGTGATGGAGACTAGAACATTCGGCTGCTCCGTTCTAGTTCTGCCGTCTGCCTAGTCACATTGAGACTACCGCCGCGCCTCGCTCGAACAGCTCCCGAAGATTTCTTGGTCAGGGGGCTTGACACCAGCGTCACCTAGGGTGTACAACAGTGGCATGACCAACACCAACGACACCACCAACAGCATCGAGCCTCCTGTTGTATTCAACATGGACCTCGCCAACGGTCCCACAAGCGTGCGGTTCTGCTACGAAGCCGCCGACGTACTCGGCGTCGACCCCTACGGGCGCGACCTGCACGTCCCGCTCGAGGATGACGAATTCACCAACGAAATCGTCGACGAGTGGGGCGATGCTCTCGAGCGTGCGGGCTACTACGTACGCTGGGACGCAGGAGACGTCGTGGTGTGGGACCTCCGCACCCTGACCAACGACGAGCGCGAAGCTTTCTACGCACAAGAGGAGAACTAACCATGACCATCACCAAGGCCCTACGCGTCTCCAAGCCAAAGTGGACCGTCAGCACTCCACAGATCTGGCACGACGGCTGGCGCGACCGTGACCGCATCTGCCGCTACCAAGGTGACTGCGTCACCTGTGGCCGACGCACCTACGCATTCGACGATGGAGAGAACGACCCTCGCGGCATCCTCGGAGACCACGCTGCATCCCCCCTCCACGCCACAGACTACGACGCAACCGGCCCCGACATCCCCCAATGCTTCATGTGCGCAAATGAGTACGAAACGTACAAGTCGGCGCTCAGCTACGACGCTCGCAGGCTCTGGAAGGACTCAAACGGTGATCCCTACGTCTCCTAGCCCACCAGAGGCCGCTCAGAGCCTCGCAGAGGCCCGCGAGCTCTCCAGCCTGTTGAGAGACGCCCGGGACCTCACCGCCGACATGACAGCCCGCCGACGCCAACTCATCCGGGAGCTCCTGGCGAGCGGTATGACCTACCGCCAGCTTGCCGCCGAGCTGGGCGTGAGCGCCACCAGGGTGCACACCATCGCTAACCCTGACCACCAACCTACCTCGCGTGACCTAACTGGTGACGTGATCGACCTCACGAAGGAGAACTAGCAATGTTCACTGACGCAGACCTCGAGATGGCCGAACTAGCCGAACAAGGCAACATGATCGCCGCTGGCATCTGCCCAATCTGTACCGACGTACTGGACCCCATGCACCCGAAGTGGGCCAAGCATGTCTGGCCGCGGACCAGGATGCGCGACGGCACCTACCGCGACACCACCCGCGAAGAATACGCGACGATGCTCGGACCCATCGACCATCAGCTAGGCGAACACATCTATTGCCAGGAAGACAGGCTATGACCAATCACAACCGCACCGATGGATGCCGCGTCACGCTCCCGATGCCGACGCATCTCGCCACACCCATCACCCACCTCTGTATCGATCCTCGCCCCTGCGAGATCCACAACAAGTGCGACGAGTGCTGTCCTGTCATCGGTTGCGACGAGTGCGGCCCCTGCCTCATCCATCAACCCGCCGACAACCACTAGACGCTTCCGCGAGTAGCAGACGCCCCCGGCCGTGAACGGGCCGCAGGTTGGCGCAAAGCGCCACACCTGCGACCGCTGGAGGGTTTCCCTCCAGCGGCCCGGGGGCGTCTTCGCGTCCTCTCCCTCTCCTAAGAACTTGGCCGAGCTCGGCGGTCGCCGAAGTCGGCTCCGGGGCCGTCGTCGACTTCGGC
>Ga0335070_10005723_pt1 | contig 14639 bp, 15 predicted proteins | sample Lox_Sample_13_FD_206722 | JGI IMG/M metagenome (GOLD analysis project Ga0335070, IMG submission 206722) | Soil microbial communities from Loxahatchee National Wildlife Refuge, Florida, United States - Lox_Sample_1.3 | ecosystem: Environmental > Terrestrial > Soil > Wetlands | place: USA... | reverse complement strand
CGGCATAAAGCGCATGCCCGGCGGCCAAAGCCGCTGGAGCCAGGGAAAAGACTTGTCATGGGAGCCGCTCCGTCCGGAACTGGTCGTGCAAGTCGCCTACGATCACATGCAGGGAGACCGCTTTCGTCACACCGCGCAATTCCGACGCTGGCGTCCCGACATGAAACCTATGGACTGCACCTATGCGCAGCTAGAGGTAGTGCCTCCGCAGGAATTGGCCATGATCTTTTCCAGTGGTCGATAGAGCGGACTGCCTTAATGCAATCAGGTTTGTCATCCTGAACCGCGGTTTTCGCGGCGAAGGACCTGTGCAACTTACTGGCGAGATGCATAGGTCCTTCGACCCGCACAGAACGCGGGTCTCAGGATGACATTTAGGATGACGCACACAATTGTTATCGCTCTCTAGCTTTATTCGGGTTTCTTTCTTTTCTTGCTCCAATCCCGCCACTCCCGGGTCGGATCGTCATCGGGGTCTGGGGTTTCCTGCGGCGGCCGGAGTTCCTCGCTTACATGCCGCAGGTTGATGCGGATTCGCGTCCATGTGGAGGAGCGTCCGCGCATGGAGTCGACCAGCACGTCTTCGGGTGCCAACAATTTCGCGACCTCAGGGTGCTTTGCTTTCCATCGTTCCAAGCCGGCCAAGGCGGCCGCTTTGTCGGTGGAATTCGCGATCACGATGAGGGGCATCTTTACGCGTGATTTCTTCGGCGCCGACTTTGCGCGGGATGGTGCGACCCGCGGCGCTTCCGTTTCCATCTTGCGGAAATGCGGTGGCCAGGGCGCATCGGCGATCCCGGCAGCTTCGTCCTTATCGGCCAGCTCAAGCAACTTCTCAAGCGAGCCAGCCGCCGCGTCCATGCGGGCGTGAGGATCTCCGATTTTCGCGAAGCGTTCTGGCACAGTAAACATGGTGAAGTCTGCCGGGTCACATGCGGCGACTTCGTCCCATTCGAGCGGGGTCGAAACCCGGGCATCGGGCACCGGACGCACCGAATACGCGGAGCACGTGGTGCGATCTTTCGCGTTCTGGTTGTAGTCGAGAAACACTCCGTGCCGTTCCTCCTTCCACCACTTCGATGTCGCCAAATTCGGAACGCGCCGTTCGACCGCCCGAGATAATGCGACGGCGGCGCGGCGCACCTGCTGAAAGGTCCATCGCGGCTCGATGCGAACATTCACGTGCATACCGCGCGAGCCGCTGGTTTTAGGCCAGCCGCGCAGGCCGAGTTCGTCCAGAAAACCTTTGACCTCAAGCGCGACCGCGCGAACGCTTTCCCACGCCACTCCTGGGACGGGATCAAGATCGATTCGCAACTCATCGGGATGCTCCAGATCGCCGGAGCGCACCGGATGCGGGTGCAGTTCGATGCATCCGAGGTTGACGATCCACGCGAGGCCGGCGGCGTCATCGACGACAATTTCTTCGGCGGTACGTCCGGAGGGAAAGGAGAGAGTGACCGTCCGCAGCCAGGACGGCCGCTGCTCAGGAGCACGCTTCTGATAGAAGGCCTCCCCCTCAGCACCGTTCACAAACCGCTTGAGAACGATGGGCCGATCTTTGATGCCGTTGAGCGCGCCGGGAGCTACCGACAGGTAGTAGCGCACTAGGTCGAGTTTGGAAACCTGGACCTGCTGAGAGAAATACAGCTTATCGGGATGCGTGATCTGAACTTCACGCCCGCCCAGGACCAGCACTTCTTTCCTCTCCTGTTTCGCCACGGAAACAGGCTATCACTCGGCGGAGCCGCGAGATCTCTGGCCGAATCTCGCGGCAGGCATCCCCGTACGGATCCGGATTTCGCCGGCTTCCCGTGCGCAAACTAATATTCAGGAAAGGGACGATGAAAGTGGAATTCATTTGACAATCGATTCTTAATTGGCTATATAGCTATTTGGCAATATAGCCGATGAGCCATAGAAAAGACGCCGACCCCCTCGATATTACGTTTGCAGCCCTAGCCGACGCGACCAGGCGTGCCATTCTGGCTCGGCTGGCATTAGGAGAAGCTTCCGTGAACGAACTGGCCGCGCCATTCCGGCTCACCCAGCCGACCATCTCCAAGCACCTCAAAGTGCTGGAGCGCGCCGGGCTGATCTCGCAGGAACGTTCGGCACAACGCCGGCTGCGCCGGCTTGTCGCCAAGCCCCTCGAGGAGGCGACGGATTGGCTCAACGGCTACCGCAATCCCGGGACCCTGCAATTGACCACTCCTTCGGATCGCGAGATTACATTTCGACGTGTGTTTGCGGCGCCACGCCGGCGCGTGTTCGATGCCTTCACCCAGCCTGAGCCTCTCAGGCAATGGTTCTTTGGAGCTCCGGGCGGCTCGTTAGCGGTGTGCGAAGTGGCTTCGAAGGCGGGGGATTCGTTTCGTTACGTGTGGCGCATGCCGGACGGTAGCGAGATGGGCATGAGCGGTCGCTGCCTCGAATTTGTCAGGCCAGCAAAGATCGTCGCGACGGAAAAATTCGACCGGCCCTGGTATCCCGGTGAGGCAGTCGGAACGATCACTTTCGAAGAACAGGGTGGCGTAACCACTCTGACGCAAACCATACGCTACGAATCGCAAGCAGCCCGCGACGCTGTTCTGAAAACGGGCGTCGAGCATGGCGTGGCTCTCGGCTATGACCGATTGGCAAAGTTTTTGGAGTCCTTCTCTGCGAGGAAAGGAAAGAAATGAACTCGAGCACAGCAGAAAAAAGTTCAAATCGTCACATCGGGAGAAGCATTCTCGCGCTGCTCGCAGGCATGTTGACGGCCATCATTCTCTCGATCGGCACGGATCTTGGTCTGCATGCAGTCGGACTGACTCCGGCTCTCGGGCAGCCGATGTCTGATTCCTGGCTGTTGGTGGCGACCACGTATCGAACCATCTATGGAGTACTCGCCAGCTACATTATTGCGCGACTCGCACCCAATCGACCGATGCTACACGCGCTGATTGGCGGTTTCATCGGTCTCATCGTAAGCATTGCGGGCGCTGTCGCCACCTGGAACAGCGGGCTCGGGCCACACTGGTATCCGCTCTCGCTGGTAGTCCTTGCGCTTCCGCCCGCCTGGGTTGGCGGGAAACTCCGCGAAATGCAATTGCGCTCGCAGACCGCAGCCAGCACCATTTTGTGAGAATTCCAATTTCATCCGACAACGTGTATGACGACAAAACAGCCACTCCTCACCAAGGCGTCCGAACCAGACAAGGTGGACGCCTACATGCAAAAGCTCAAGCACCCGCTGGCGGAAGTTGTTTCGGCTCTGAGAAAGATTATTCTGAGCACGGACGACGAGATCGGTGAGGAGATCAAATGGAACGCGCCAACGTTCTTTTATGCGGGTGAGATGGCGCCTTCAGATCCGAAGAAGTACGAGCGATACATCGTCGTCTTCAATCTGTATCAGAAAAACTGCATCCGTCTCGTCTTTCCCAGCGGCGCCAGAATCAAAGACACCTCGGGATTCCTGCAAGGCGACTACGCTGACGGAAGAAGGCTGGCATTCTTCCACAACATGGAAGAAGTGAAGTCGCAGAGCAAGCCACTGCAGCAAGCCATAAGAAATTGGCTGAAGTTACTGGACAAGAAGTAGAAGTGGGGGCCGGCCGATCCGGAAGCTTGCCGCCGCTATGTCTTCAGCCGTTCGGAGTGCCTGCGTCACTCGTTTTGCATTGGTGATTCCCAAGGTAACCCTTCGGTACACTCCCTTTCGGTAACCCTTGGTAACCATGCCTTCCATGACGTCCGGTCGTACAATTGGCCTTGTCCGGTCGGCCATCTGCCGATATGGCTGATGACCCCGCGACCTGTACCCGGGAGTGGCCCCCCAGCATCGATCGGGTCTGTTTAGCTATTTGGCAACACCAGGGTCTGGAGTTCGACGCTCTTATGGCATTGTTCGGCTTCAACAAGCAGAAGGTTCTCGCAACTGCGGAGAAGTATGTCCAGCAGGGCAAGCTTCAGAATGCCATCTCCGAGTACGAAAAGATTCTCAAGAACGATCCCAAGGACCTGACGGTCACCAACACCGTCGGCGACCTCTACTCGCGCAGTGGCGAAAGCGATAAAGCCACAGAGTGCTTCAAGAGTGTGGGCGATGCCTATGCCAGCCAGGGTTTCACGGTCAAGGCCATCGCGATGTACAAGAAAATCTGCAAGCTCAAACCCTCGCTCGAGAGCTTGCTGAAGCTGGCTGAGCTCTACAGCCAACAAGGCCTGTTCAACGACGCCCGCGCGCAGTATCTGCAGGTCGCGGAAGAATTCCTGAAGGCCGGCGAACTGGAAAATGCGGTTCGGATTTTCCAGAAAGTTCTGGAGATGGATCCGGAAAACAGCCAGATGCGGGTGAAGCTGGCGGAAGCGTACATCCGACTGGGCAAGAAGCAGGAAGCCTGGCAGATCTTCTCGGCTGCGGCCGAGAGCATGCGCTCAAAGGGATCGCTGAGCGGCGCGGACGAAGTGCTGCAGCGCATGCTGACGCTCGACCCCGGAAATGCCTACGCGCTGCTGCTGCAGGGTAAAACGCTGCTCGAATCCGGGGACGGCGCCGCGGCAGTTGCCGCCCTGCATAAAGTCTCCGACATTGACTCCAATCCCGACGGCCTGCGTGATCTGCTCAAAGCTTATCTGCTCACCGGGCAACTCTCGGAAGCCGGCTCGGTCGCGCATAAGCTGCTGACCGTGCACAACGATCTGTCGGCCATCTCGACATTCGCCGACGCCCTCATGCAGGCTGGGCAGTACGAGAACGCACTGCAGGTCTACGATCAGCATGCGGATAGGCTCCTAGCGGAGAACTCCGACAAGGTTCTGCAAAATCTGCACACCATCATCGGGCATGTTCGCGATAATCCCGATTCCCTGCAGAAACTGCTCGACCTGTTCCACAAGGCGGGAGAGACCACGCACGTTGGCGAGGTGACGGAACTGCTGGCCCATGCCAGTGTTCAATCCGGAGATCTTGCGCAGGCTCGCGATCTGTATCAGAAGCTCGCGCAGATCGAGCCGCAGAACACCCTGCACATGCAGAACTACCAGCAGGTGGTCAGCCAGCTCGGAGGCACGTCCGGAAGCAAGCTGATCACGCCCGAAGAGGCGGTAGTCCTGGTGGACGACCTGGAAGCGACCGCGCCTTCGATTCATCAGCATTATTCCGATGAGATCGCGCTGGCAGTACGTTCGGCGCTCACCGACGCCGAGCTGTTCATCTCCTACAATATGCCGGCCAAGGCGCTGGGACCGCTGCTGGCCGCATTGCCGCTCGCGCCCAACGATCTTCGCCTGAACCAGAGGCTGGCCGCCCTGCACACGCGTGCCGGGCGTTTCGCGGAAGCTGCTGTCTGCTGCCGGACGTTGCAGAGTGTCTACTCGGACGCGGATCATCCCGAGGAAGCCTCGCGCTATGGAGAACTGGCGGAACGTTACGAAGAACGTTCTTCGGCTCCCCCTGCGCACGACACTGGCGAAGAAGCCCAGATTTTCATCGAGAGCCCTGCACCTGAGGTTACGGCCAGCGAGCCTGAAGTCTCGGAATTCGCCATAGACGAAGCCCCGGCAGAAATCACCATCGAAGAACCGGAAGTGGCTGCGGAGGAGGTGGAAGAGGCCGTCCCGGCTGCGCCGTGGCCGGCTGAATCGCCTGCGGCAGAGGTCAGTTCCGAAGCGGAGTTTGCGGTGGTGGATGAATCCGCGGCCGCATCGCCGGCGGAAGCTGCCGCTCCCGAAGAGATTGATCTCTCGTCTGAGTGGGATGATGCCATCACGATCGAGGCGGATGACACACCTGCGGCGGTGGTCGAAGAAGAAGCTGCCGTGGTCGAGGAGGCTGTCCCCGAAGCTCCCGCAGGGGAAACCGATTCGCGCGTCAACGAGACTGTCGAAGAGATCCGGTTCTACGTCGGTCATGGCATGCCCGAGCAGGCGTTGGCCGCGCTGGCCAAGCTACAGACACTGACGTCGGACCAGGCACGGATTGACGAATTGCGCGCCGAGATTGACGCCGCCATGCAGCCGGCGGAGGAGATCACGGCCGAGGCGGAACCGGTCGTGGAAGAGCTTACGGCCGTCGACGTCCCGCCTGCCGATGCAGCCGAAGAATTGCCGGTCGCCGTCGAGCCGGAACCGAGTCCTGAGCCTGAGCCAGCGCCTGCGATCGAGCAAGTTCCTGTTCCCGTAGAAGCCGCTCCCAAGCCCGAACCAGAGGCTCCGCCGGCGCCCAAGCCCGAACCGGCGCGTCCTGCGGCCGCAGTCGCACGCGAGCCAGAACCAGAAACGCAACCCGGCGTCCTCAAGGAGCTGGTCAGCGATCTGGAATCTTCGCTTGGGGACAGCTTCCTGCCGGGTGCGGTGGCTCATGAAGAGCCTGCAGCCACTCCGGTAGTGGCTCAAGCCAAGCCGGCCGCGGCCGGTCAGCCAGCCCCGGTTCTGGGCGAATTCGTTGCGGATATCGAAGCCTCGCTCGGGGACGATTTCCTCAAGGCAGCTCCTGTACCCGAGCGTCAGGCGCCTGCGCCGGCTCCGGTAGCGAGCGCGCGTCCAGCGGTCGCGGCGCCCGCAGCAACTGCGGCCGAAACCAGGAAACCCGCTCCGCTGGCTGCCAGCGCCGCCGCTTCCTTTGCACATTCGGCACCAGTCTCAGCAGTGTCGCCGGCGCAACAGGCTTCGCCGATGCCGGTCGCTTTGGCATCTCCCGCAGCGCCGGTGGTTCCCAAATCTGTGCCACCTGTGGCACCTGCTACACCGGTCCCCGCGCCTGCGGCAGCGCCTGCCGCGAAGTCGCCGTTTGGCGAAGACGCGGGCATCGACCTGGCCGACATGTTCGGCGAGCTGAAAAAAGATCTCGAAGCCGATGTGGCTTCCGCTGATGAAGATCCGGAGACCCACTACAATCTCGGCATCGCCTTCCGGGAAATGGGCTTGCTCGACGAGGCTATCGGAGAGCTTCAGAAAACCTGCCAGTCTTTCGATCGTGGGCACCCGTTCCCGCAGATCATGCAGACCTACACGTGGCTGGCACAATGCTTTCTTGAAAAGGGAGTACCCGAAGCCGTCCGCTGGTATGACAGGGCCCTGCAGGGTCCGACCATCGATGGCGAAACGCGGGTTGCCTTGAACTACGAACTAGCCTCAGCCTACGAAACCGCTGGCGACAAAACCGCTGCACTCAAGCATTTCATGAATGTGTACGGCAGCAACATCGATTACCGGGACGTCGCCGAGCGCATTAAGGCCCTGAAGTCGTAAAATAACCCGGATGGCTTTCGAACAGTTTTTAGCCGGGATCCAAGGTATTCGAATCTGCCCCGCGGAGCCGGAGCTGCCCTGAATGAGTGATCCCATGTTCTCCGGCGCACCCGGCAAAGCGCCCGAACCCCCCAGTCCCCCAGCCGAGACACCCGCGCTTCTTCTGGATGATGCGGAGAATCGGCCGCGTCTGGTGCAGCTGTGGATGCACCGGATTTCCGTCTTTCTGTTTGTGCTGATCAGCGCGGTGGCAGGTGTGCTGCTGATCATCCTCCCATGGACTCCCGAGTGGACGGACAACTACCTGCTGCTGTCTTTTCCGGCGCTGCGGAGTGTTGTTGGTAACGGATTTTTCCGCGGCATCTGCAGCGGCCTGGGCCTGCTCGACATCTGGATTGGCTTCTGGGAGGCACTACACTACCACGAACACCCGTAGACGGAAGGTCGTCAATTCCGGCCCGACTCGTACCCTGAGCAAGCGAATGACTGAACATCTGAAATCCGCACTGGCAGCTTATGAAAACGAAGCCTTCCTCAACAGCCCGGATGGCCGGATCTTGCGCATTTTGGCCGAGTACCAGGAGCCGCTGGCGCGCTTCCGTCGCGAGCAGATCCAGGACACGGTCGTGTTCTTCGGTTCCGCGCGGTTCCAGGGACATAAAACGGCCACCGAAGGCCTGGACGCCATTGGTGAAAAGAATGCCACGCCAGCTCAGTTGCAGGAGGACTACAAGCGCGCGCAGACCACGCTCGACACGACGCGCTATTACGAAGATGCGCGCAAGCTTGCCCACAGGCTAACGAAATGGTCGATCAACATCCCGGCGCGCCGGCACCGTTTCGTCGTCACCACGGGGGGAGGCCCCGGGATCATGGAAGCCGCCAACCTGGGCGCTCATGAAGCGGGCGGCAAGAGCATTGGGCTGAACATCCAGCTCCCTTTCGAACAACACCCTAACCAGTTCGTCACGCCATCGCTGAATTTCCAGTTTCATTACTTCTTCATGCGCAAGTTCTGGTTTGCGTACCTTTTCCTGGAGGGTTCGGCACCATGGACGAGCTCTTCGAAATTCTCACCCTGGCGCAGACGGAGAAGCTCGCGAAGAAAATTCTGGTGATCATCTATGGCAGCGAGTACTGGAACAAGATCATCAACTTCCAGGCTTTCGTGGACGCGGGGACGGTCTCGCCTCAGGATCTGGACCTTTTCAAAATTGTCGATACGCCGGAAGCAGCCTTCGAATTCCTCCGGGACGGCCTGGTGAAGTACCACCTCGGAGACACACCCAAGAAAAAGGTTGAGGTACTGCCGGAGATCGCGAAGACCAGACCGTAGTTCCCCTACGGTTATCGCCGAGTTGGCATTGCTGGAAAATTGAAAGCTGATGGCCCAGAGCTTTCTTCTCTACTACATCACGGACCGCACCGCCTTAGCGCCGGACGAACCGACTCGCCGTCGACGTCTCCTCGAGAAAATCTCCGAAGCTATTCTTAACGGAGTGGACTACATCCAGCTTCGGGAAAAGGATCGGACCACACGGGAACTGGAGATGCTGGCACGGGAAATCATGGGGCTGGTAAGCGAGATGAGAACTCAGAATCGCAGTCTCGGAACAAAGCTGCTGATCAATTCGCGAACGGATATCGCGCTTGCTGTGGGCGCAGATGGAGTTCACCTGCACGGGGATGACATCTCTCCGCGGGAAGTGCATCGGGTGTGGAAACAGAGCGCTGCGCGACAAGAACCGCTGATCGGAGTCTCGTGTCATTCTGTCGAAGAAGTAGTGCAAGCCGAAGCAAATGGAGCCAGCTTCGCCGTCTTCGCACCCGTCTTCGAAAAAAGAGGCGCGCCCGAACGGCGTGCGACCGGGCTGGACGAACTCCGAGAGGCCGGCAAACTGGAGATCCCGGTGCTGGCACTCGGCGGGGTAACACTAGCGAACGCCCGTCAATGCCGGAAAGCCGGAGCGGCTGGAATCGCGGCGATCCGCCTCTTTCAAGAAAACGACATTGCTTCCGTAGTCGCTGAACTCAAGGTTTCTCGGTGATCCCCTGTGCCCAGCGGTGATCGCTGTGTTGCTAAACTGTCTAAATGCAGCTGGTTCAGATCGAGCCCGCCGTTGTCCGAATTCCAGCAGGCGATTTCCTCATGGGCTCCGACAAAGGACAGGACTGCGAGCGACCGATTCATCGGGTGCGGATTGACTCGTTTCTCCTTGCGGAAACGCAGGTCACGAACGAACAATACGGCCGTTTTCTGCGCGCGACATCGTCCACACCGCCACCGTTCTGGAACGATCAGAACTTCAATCATCCCCGACAACCGGTGGTTGGCGTGTCGTGGCACGACGCCGCGCGGTATTGTGAATGGCTGACGGCGGAAAGCGGGCGGCGCTTCCGCCTTCCCACCGAGGCCGAGTGGGAGTGCGCCGCCCGCGGCGGACTGAAACAGAAACAATTCCCCTGGGGAGATGAGCCGCCGCAAACGCTTCCAAACTACTCGACCCGCTGGCAGACGGGTCCCGAGCCAGTCTCGCAGTACGCGCCCAGCGCTTACGGTCTATACGATATTGGCGACAACGTGCACGAATGGTGCAGCGACTGGTATGACCCGAATTATTACGCGATCTCGCCCGAGCGCAACCCGCAAGGGCCCGAGCAGAGTCCATTGAACCCTGCCCGCAAATCTTCTCGCGGAGGCTCGTGGCGTCACCACATCAAAGTGGCGCGCTGTTCCGCGAGATCCAGCATCCCGCCGGAATTCCAGTATGCTGATTACGGGTTCCGAGTCGCGTGTGATTGAGTAATTGTGTAATTTGGTAATTTTGTAATTGGAGCGGCTAAGTAGCCGTTTCAAATTGCTCAATTACGAAATTTCCCAATTACCCAATTTCCATGTTCGCTCCTGATCTTCTCCACTCCAAGCGCGTCCTCATCACCGGCGGCGGTACCGGGCTCGGAAGAGCCATGGCGGGCCGTTTTCTCGAGCTCGGAGCCACCGTTTACATTTGCGGACGCCGCCCGGAAGTCCTGCAAACGACTGCAGACGAGTTGAAGCGCAATGGACCGATCCATGCGCTCCCTTGTGACGTGCGCAATCCCGAGAGCGTCGAGCAGATGATGCAGGCTATATGGAACGCCGGCCCGCTGGATGTACTGGTGAACAATGCGGCGGGAAACTTCATCGCCCGCACCGAAGAACTTTCACCGAACGCCTGGCAATCAGTGATCAACATTGTCCTCATGGGGACGCTGAACTGCACCATGGCCTGCGGGCGCCGCTGGCTTGCCGCGAAACACCCGGGCACAGTGCTCAGTATTTCGGCGACATACGCGCCAGTGGGCTCAGCCTACGTGGTTCCGTCGGCAGTTTCAAAAGCGGGTGTTGAGGCTCTCATGCGCAGCCTGGCTGTGGAATGGGGCGACCGCGGGATTCGGATGAACGCCATCGCTCCCGGCCCCATCCCTACCGAAGGCGCCTTTTCGCGAGTGCTTCCGCGTCCGGAACTCGAAAGCCTCGCTCTGCAGCGCCATCCTATGCACCGCTTTGGAACACTCGAAGAACTGGCCAATCTGGCAGCCTTCCTGGTGAGTGACGGTTCCGGCTACATCAATGGCGAAGTGATCCGCATGGATGGCGGGGAATTCCTGCAAGGCGCGGGAGAATTCAGCGCACTGGGTCGCATGCTCAAGGAAGAAGACTGGCAGGCCCTCAAGCCCAGAAAAAAATAGCGCGGGAGTTGGCGAGCGACTGGCGCTTTGCTAACTGCGCTGGTCTTTGGGCATCACGATCGCCTTTAGCAACAGATTCACCAGGCTCAACACAATGGCGCCGATGAATGCTGCTAAAAATCCATGCACCTGAAAGCCAGGCGCCAACAGCGCCGACGCCAGTTCGAGCATGAGAGCGTTGATGATCAGCCAGAACACTCCGAGAGTGACAAGTGTCAGAGGGAAGGTGACTATTTTTAGCACGAACCCAATTGTCGCGTTGATAAAGCCGATCACCAAGGCAGCAATCAGTGCACTCTTCCAGCCGCTGACATAAACTCCATGCACGAGCTGTGCGACGACCCAAACAGCAACTGCACTCAGAATCCAGTTCAATAGCAGCCGTAGCATAACGTTCTCCGCTTCGGATCATAGGCCTGGAACGTCGCTTTGTCATCGACATTGCGCCAGCGGCAGGATTTCGATTCTGGCTTCCCGATTGTGAGATTCTTACGATCGACTGCCGGCGTGGAGTGCCGATAGTTCCGACCTGAATGATTGCTTCGCGCCCGGTAAGGCACACTCGGATTTCAATCCGAGATCTTTATCTGCGATCGGCAATCGTTGCCGTCTTTCTGTCCCTTGGTCACACACCCCAAAAATTTACATGGCATTCGTCGGGTTCGGACACGGCGTACGGTACACTACGCAATTCGTGTCCCAGGAGGAAAGCACATGGCAGACGCCGCACTCAGCGGATCAGAATTCAAAAAGCAACTGCGTGCCGGGCAGCCCAAGATGGGCCTGTTCCTGAACGCGCACAGTCCCACCGTCGCCGAGCAACTCGCCCATTCGGGTTATGACTGGTTGCTCGTCGACACGCAACACGGCCCCATGGGCTACGAACGGCTGTCAGCGATGCTCAGCGGCATCTCCAACGGCGGAGCGAAATCCCTCGTTCGCGTCGGCGGATACGACGATCGTCCTGGAATCCAACAGGCGCTCGACATGGGAGCCGATGGCGTGCTCGTTCCCTACATCAATACGGCGGAAGAAGCTCGTCAGGCCGTGAGTTGCACGAAGTATCCGACGACCGGCACGCGTTCTGTGTATTTCCCGCAGCGCAGCATGAATCGTGCCGGGCTGCTCGGCTACGCCGGCAACTGGAACAACGAGGGCATCGTTGCCCTGCAAGTCGAAACTGCCTCGTGCATCAAGAACATTGCGGAGATCGCGGCCGTTCCCGGCGTGGACATCCTGTTTCTCGGCCAGAACGATCTCTGCATGTCGATGGGCCTCTACGAAAAATACAAATTTCCCGACATGTATACCTCGCCCGAGCTGGATGCCGCCACGAAGAGCCTCGTTGAAAACGCCCGAAAGAACAACGTGATCCTCGGGCTGTTCCTGTTCGGCACTTCGCGGGTTGGGGAATTCCTTGAGAAGGGATTCACCTTCATTAGCATCGGGAACGACCTGCACCACGTATTAACGCAGGCAGGAGCCTACGTCGCCGACATGGAAAAAATCGCCCAGGAAAAAGGAAAGAGCTGGAAGCGCCGCCCGACCGCGCTGTTCTAGTAGAACCCGCAACATGGATATGCCCCACTTCTGGCCAGTGTGTCAGAAGTGGGGCTTTGAATTATGCGCAAATGACAGCAGTGGTATCAGTACGTGAGTTCGTCGCTCCGGCAGAGATGGTTTAAGCTAACCACCGAGGACGAATACACCAACGACCGTGCAGACAATCCTGAACGAAATCGAAACCCGAGTGCTGGGATCACTGATCGAGAAAGACATCACTACACCTGACTACTATCCGCTGTCGCTGAATGCGCTCGTCAATGCCTGCAATCAAAAGAACAATCGTGACCCGGTGATGAATCTCGACGAGAATGCCGTCCGCAATGCCCTGACCACGCTTCAGGAGAAGCGCATGGCGGGCCCGGCGAGCGGGGCGGATAGCCGCGTCACGAAATATGAGCACCGGCTGCAGGAGGTTTTTAACTTCGATCGCCGCGAAATTGCAGTGGTTTGTGTGTTGCTGCTGCGCGGGGCCCAAACTCCCGGCGAACTTCGCGGACGCACCGAGCGCATGTATCACTTCGATGCCCTCGAAGAGGTGGTCTCGACCCTGGACCGGCTCGCGCAACGGGAACCGCCTCTGGCGTGCATCCTGGCGCGCCAGCCCGGTACGAAGGAATACCGCTACATGCATCTGTTCTCCGGCGAACCGCTGGAGCCGACGGTGTCGCGCACCACAATTGAGCGAGAGGCCGCCGCTTCAAGCACGCCGGAGACTTTCCCGCAGGCCGCGCCTCCACCTGCGCAACGGCTGGCTCGCCTTGAGGAAGAGGTCTCTCGACTGCGGGCCGATCTCACGGAAATGCAGCAGCAACTCGCGGAATTTCGTAAGCAATTCGAATGAGTTTGGTGCGCCCCGGCTGTTAGGGCCAGCACTCCCGCGCTCATGTTGCGACATCCCTACGGCTATGATGTGCGAGGCAACGCGGGAACTTTTCAGCGCCAGGCGACGTACAATTGCTTAGAACCGGAGGTCTCACAATGTTCACATTCTTACTCTGGTGCATCCTGTTCATCCTGTGCTGGCCTCTGGCGCTGCTGGCTCTCATTGCCTATCCATTCATATGGTTGCTCCTGCTGCCGTTCCGCATCGTCGGAATCGCCGTGCACGGCGTGCTGGAGGTGATCTACCTGGCAATCACGCTTCCCTTTCGCCTGCTCGCTGCCCCATTCCGGGTGTGAATCAACACCTGACAATTGTCATCGCGAGCGGATGTGTTTTGCGAATCTGGCTGAAAGTGCCGCGCTGACGCAAGATCCGGGCGAAAGCAAGTTTTCTGCGTCCATCCGCCTTCCCACTCAATTCGGTTTGGTGTAGCCTCAGGGAAAGCAATCTGTGGGGAGGACCTATGCGTCGCCGCGAATTCCTGGTCCGCACTGCAACGGCCGCCGGAGTAGCCTGGCTCTCATCCAAGTCAGTTCTCCGTGCGCTTGCCGATCAGACTCTCGGTCAAAAGTTCTCGGCGTCTGACACAGTGACCCTGGGCAGCACTGGCATCAAAACCAGCCGGCTTGCCATGGGGACGGGGACAGTGGGATCGGGTCATCACTCGCACCAGACGGCGCTCGGCATCCAGGGGCTCTCTGATCTTCTGCGTAATGGATACGACCACGGCCTGCGCTTTTTCGATGCAGCCGATTCCTACGGCAGCCATCCGCACGTAGCGGAAGCGCTCAAGCATGTGCCCCGGGACAAAGTCACGGTGCTTACCAAATCGTGGGCACGGGATGCAGCCGGGATGCGCGCCGACCTCGACCGCTTCCGCAAAGAACTGGGCACCGACTACCTCGACATCTGCCTGATGCACTGCGTCACTGAGGCGGACTGGACCGATCGTTTTCGCGGCGCCATGGATGTACTCTCCGAAGCAAAACAAAAAGGAATCATTCGGGCTCACGGATGCTCCTGCCATTCGATCGATGCCTTGCGGGCGGCGGCCAAGAGCCCGTGGGTGGAAATTGATCTCGCCCGCACCAATCCCGTGGGCGCCTACATGGATTCGGATCCCGCAACTGTAATCAGCGTGCTGAAAGAAATGAAAGCGGCCGGAAAAGCGGTGGTCGGCATGAAGATTCTGGGACAGGGAGAACTCCGCAATCGCCAGGAT
>Ga0335070_10005722_pt1 | contig 14639 bp, 15 predicted proteins | sample Lox_Sample_13_FD_206722 | JGI IMG/M metagenome (GOLD analysis project Ga0335070, IMG submission 206722) | Soil microbial communities from Loxahatchee National Wildlife Refuge, Florida, United States - Lox_Sample_1.3 | ecosystem: Environmental > Terrestrial > Soil > Wetlands | place: USA... | reverse complement strand
GCCCGCTCAAGGGCAAGAAGGTCGCGATCAAGGACACCGTGTGCATCGCCGGCGTGCCGCTCGCCAACGGCACCTCGGTGCTCGACGGCTATGTGCCCGAAGTCGACGCGACCATCGTGACGCGGCTTCTCGATGCCGGGGCGGAAATCGTCGGCAAGACGGTGTGCGAGTATTTCTCCTTCTCCGGCGGCAGCGCGACCAGCGCCTCGGGCCCGGTGATCAATCCGCGCGCGCCCGGCCACACGCCGGGCGGCTCGTCGACCGGCAGCGCCGCCGTGGTCGCGGCCGGCGAGGTCGACATGGCGATCGGCGGCGACCAGGCCGGCTCGATCCGCATCCCGTCATCGTTCACGGGCGTGGTCGGCATCAAGGCGACCCACGGCCTCGTGCCCTATACCGGCATCATGGGCATGGACGCGACCATCGACCATGCCGGCCCGATCACCGCGACCGTCGAAGCCAACGCGCCCTATCTCGAGGTGCTGGCCGGCGCCGACGGACTGGATCCGCGCCAGCACGACCTCAAGCTCGCGCGCTACAGCAAGGCGCTCGGCCAGAGCGCCAAGGGCATGAAGATCGCGGTGGTCAAGGAGGGCTTCGGCCATTTCAATTCCGAGCCCGATACCGACGCCGGCGTGCGCGCCGCCGCCAAGCAATTCGAGACGCTCGGCGCCAAGGTCGACGAGGTGTCGATTCCCTGGCATCTCTACGGCGTGCCGATCTGGGGCCCGATCTGCCTCGAGGGCGGATACCACACCATGTATTCGGGCAACGGCATCGGGCGGAACATCGAGGGCCTCTATCCGCTGTCGATGGCGCGGGCGCTGGCCGGCTTCCGCGAGCGGAGCGTCGAGCTGCCGCACACGGTCAAGTTCGCGATGCTGCTGGCGCGCTTCTCCGACAAGCACCACGCGGGCATTTACTACGCCAAGGCGCAGAATCTGCGCCGGCGCCTGCGCGCGTCTTACGACGCCGTGCTGGCCAGCTACGATCTCCTGCTCCTGCCGACTACGCCGATGATGACCGATCCGATCCCGCCGGCCGGCGCGCCGCTCGAGACGGTCATGAACCATTGCTGGCAGGCGATCACCAACACCTGCCCGTTCAACGTCACCGGCCATCCGGCGATCTCGCTGCCGTGCGGCTTCGGCAAGGGCGACCGGCCGATCGGCCTGATGCTGGTCGGCAAGCACTTCGACGAGACGACGCTCTATCGCGCGGCGCACGCCTTCGAGCGCTCGGGCGACTGGCAGAAGATGGGCCCAGCCCGGCGCGGCGCGAAGCCGGCCAAGAAGCGCTAGCGGCGGGTTGACGGGCGCGGCGGCGGCGGCGCAGGGTGCGCCGTCGTCGCGCGCGCGTAGAGGGGGCCGGATTCATGGCGCATCGCTCGTTTCGGTCCTGGCCGGCTGCGCTTGCCGCTCTCGTCTTCGTCCCGGGGCCGGCCCTTGCTGGCTATGACGGCCCGGGCGCCGAGACCTGCCGCGCCTTCGGCGCCGCGGCGCTGGCCCGCGACGAGCGCGGCTTCAAGGCGCTCGCGCTCGTCAACGACGACGATCTGGTCATCGACCGCTACACCGAGCGGGTCGGCAGCCAGTTCGTCAGCTCGGTCCTGACCGGCCGCGCCGCGGTGACGGCCGCGGACGGCACCCGCACCATCCGCTTCCTGTGCCTGCTCGCCGACGACCGGCATGCCGTCTTCTTCTATGAACTGCCTCACTGACGGGCGGCAGGAATCGCTATACTTGGCCGATGGGATCGGTCAATCGGGACCGACCGCAACCAACGGGAGGCGGGGCAGGTATGGCATTCCCGTCGAGAGCGGCTGGAGCCGCGGCGCCCGGGGCGGCGTCCGCCTCCGGCCCAAGACCTGAAGACCGGGCAGCCGACCGGATCAACTACGGCAAGCTGCCGGAGTATCTGGGCTTCAACCTGAGGCGCGCCCAGGCCGCCTTGTTCGTCGATTTTGCCAGGCTGACCGGCGATCTCGATCTGACGCCGGGGCAGTTCAGCCTGCTCATGCTGCTCGCCGCCAATCCCGGCATCAGCCAGATCGGCCTCAGCCGCGCCTTCGGGCTCGACAAGTCGACGGTCTCGCCCAGCATCGACCGGCTCGAGAAGCGCGGCCTGGTCGAGCGCACGCGCACGCCCAACGACCGGCGCTTCTATGCCCTCCACCTGACCGCCGCCGGCCGCGATCTGCTGGCGCGCGCGACCGAGCGGGTCGAGCGCCAGGAGGACATGATGGCTTCGGCGCTCGCCCCCGACGAGCGGCGCGCCATGATCGATATGCTCCGGCGCGTCGAGACGGCTTTGTGCTCGGGGGGCGAGGCGGCGCCCGCGCCGGCGGCGCGGATCAAGGCGGGCTCCTGAGCCGTCGGGCCCGGCGCGCCGCGCCGGATTCTCCTGTCTCGCGGACGAAAACGTCGCGTCGGGCCGTGCTCCGGGTGCGCGCCGATGTCGCGCCGCTTCAGGCTGGACGGCGCGGCGGCGAAGCTTTAGGAATCTCGCCATCCCAGGTTTCAGAAGAATAACAACGTGGTGTCGCCAGGGATTCGACGCCATGGGCAATTCGTCAATTCAAAGGGAGGTAGTACGATGCTCGCTTCACTTCGCCGCTCGCTCGCGGCTGCCGTGGCATTGGGCGCCGGGATGGCGTTCGCCGGCACGGCCCTCGCCGAGCAACCGATCAAGATCGGCGCGTTCCTGACGGTCACCGGCGGGGCCTCGTTCCTCGGCGACCCCGAAGCCAAGGTCATCAAGCTCTACGTCGACCGGATCAACAAGCAGGGCGGGTTGCTCGGCCGCAAGGTCGAGGCGGTGATCTACGACACCGGCGGCGACGCCAAGAAGGCCGTCAGCTTCGCCCGCCGCCTGATCGAGGAGGACAAGGTCGACGTGCTGATCGGCGGCGCCACAACCGGCGACACCATGGCCGCCGTGCCGCTCGCCACCGAGGCCGGCATTCCGATGATCTCGCTGGGCGGCGCCAGCGTCATCGTCAACCCGGTCAAGAAGTGGGTGTTCAAGATGCCCCAGACCGACCGGCAGGCCGTCGAGGTCATCTATCAAGACATGAAGAAGCGCGGGCTGACGACCATCGGCATGATTCAGGGCTCCGGCGCCTTCGACCAATCCTGCCACAAGGAAGCGCAGGACCTCGCGCCCAAGATGGGCATCAAGATCGCCATCGACGAGACTTACGCGCCGAGCGACAGCGACATGACCCCGCAGCTCACCAAGATCAAGAACGCGCCCGGCGTGCAGGCGGTGATGACCTGCGGCTTCGGCGCGCCCACCGTGATCCTGGTGCGCAACTACAAGCAGCTCGGCATGTCGAACATTCCCTTCTATCACAACCACAGCGGCCCCTCGCAGGAGTTCCTCGACGGCGCCGCGGGCGCGGCCGAGGGCATCCGCATGCCGGCCGTGGCCGTGATCGTCGCCAACTCGCTGCCCGACAGCAATCCGCAGAAGGCGGTGTCGCTCGACTTCATCAAGGCCTATCGCGAGGCGTACAAGGAGCCGGTGTCGATCTTCGCGGCGCTGGCCTACGACGCCTTCAACATCGCGACCCAGGCGATGAAGCGCGCGGGCTCGACCGACAAGGCCAAGGTGCGCGACGAGATCGAGAAGACCAAGGGCTATGTCGGTCTCGACGGCGTCTACACTATGTCGCCGACCGACCATATGGGCCTCGGCCTCGATTCGCTGATCATGACCGAGATCCGCAACAACACCTGGGTCGTCGCAAAGTAAGGCTCGCGGCCGGGCGCGCCGCTCCGGCGTCGGCCGGGGCGGCCCGCCCGGCTCGCGCGCCGACGCCGCAGCTCGCGACCCGCCCTTGAGCTGCGCCCAGCGCTGGGGGCGCCGTGGCCGAGTTTCTGCAATTCCTCGTTTCGGGCATCACGATCGGCTCGATCTACGCGCTGGTCGGGCTCGGCTTCGCGATGATCTACAACGCCAGCAACGTCATCAATTTCGCCCAGGGCGAGTTCGTGACGATCGGCGGCATGGCGACGGTGTCCCTGATGGCCGGCACCGGTCTGCCGCTGATCCTGGCGGCGCCGGTCGCGATCATGATCGCCGCTTTGGTCGGTCTGGCGCTCGAGAAGTTCGCGGTCGAGCCGGCGCGCAACGCCGACGTCATCACGCTCATCATCATCACGATCGGCGCCTCGATCTTCATCCGGGGCGGCATCGAGGTGTTGCTCGGCAAGGATTTCCACCGCCTGCCGGCGTTTTCTGGCGACACGCCGATCATGGTCGGCGGCGCCGCGATCCAGCCGCAGAGCCTATGGGTGATCGGCGCGCTGGTTCTCGTGGTCGTCGCGCTGCGCTGGTTCTTCGACCGCACGCGCCTGGGCAAGGCCGTGCTGGCCACCTCGCACAACCGGCTGGCGGCGCAGCTCGTCGGCATCAACGTGCGCACCATCCTCCTGATCAGCTTCGGACTGTCGGCCGCGGTCGGCGCGCTCGCCGGAATCATGACCGCGCCGATCACGCTGACCCGCTACGACGTCGGCGTCATGCTCGGCCTCAAGGGCTTCTCCGCCGCCATCCTGGGTGGCCTCGGCAGCAGCTTCGGCGCGGTGGCCGGCGGGCTCGCGCTCGGCGTCGCCGAGGCGATGGCGGCCGGCTACGTGTCCTCGGCCTACAAGGACGTGGTCGCCTTCATCATCATTCTCGGCGTGCTGTTCTTCCGCCCGACCGGTTTCTTCGGCGGCAAGGGCGTGGAGCGGGTCTGAGCATGCGCCTACTCACGCCGCGCATGGGCGGTCTCTTGGCGCTGGCCGTCGTCATCGCCGTGCTGCCGGCGTTCTTTCCCAACAAGTTCTATTACGACATCGCGATCAAGACCGGCATCAACGCCATCGTCTGCATCGGCCTCAATCTCCTGATCGGCTATGCCGGGCAGATCAGCCTCGGCCACGCCGGGTTCTACGCGCTCGGCGCCTACGGCTCGGCCGTGCTGACCGCGCGGTTGGGCTGGCCCGGTCCGGTTGCGATGGTCGTCGGCGCGGCCGCGGTCGGCCTCCTCGCCTTCGTCGTCGCCCGGCCGATCCTGCGCCTCAGGGGCCACTATCTCGCCATGGCGACGCTCGGCCTCGGCATCATCGTGGCGATCGTCATCAATCGCGAGATTCCGCTGACCGGCGGACCCGACGGCATGACCGTGCCCGCGCTCGCCTTCGGCGACTGGCGCGTGACCGGCACGCAAACCTGGTATTGGGTCATCGGCGGGGCGGTGCTGCTCGCGGTCTGGCTCGCGCTCAACATCGTCGATTCGGGCGTCGGCCGCGCGCTGCGCGCCGTGCACGGCTCCGAGGTCGCGGCCGAGACCGTCGGCGTCGACACCACGCGCTACAAGGTGCTGGTGTTCGTCATCTCGGCCGTCTTCGCCAGCCTCGCCGGCTCGCTGTTCGTGCACGCCGAGCGCTTCGTCACCCCGGTCGAGGCGGACTTCCTGCGCTCGCTCGAGTTCGTCACCATGGTCGTCCTGGGCGGCATGGCCTCGACCTTCGGCGCCGTGGTCGGCGCCACCATCCTGACCGTGCTGCCCCAGGCGCTCGCCGGCTTCCAGGACTACGAGCATCTCGCGCTGGGCGCGATCCTGATGGGCATCATGATCTTCCTGCCCAAGGGCCTTGTGCCGTCGCTCGCGGCGCAATGGCGGCGGCGGCGATGAACATCCTGCGCATCGAGGGTCTGGCCAAGAAATTCGGCGGCGTGCACGCGGTCGAGGATCTGACGTTCGCGCTCGAAGCCGGGCGCATCCATTCGATCATCGGCCCGAACGGCGCCGGCAAGACGACGCTGTTCAACCTGGTGAGCGGCGTCTACACGCCGACGCGCGGGCGCATCTTCTTCGCCGACCAGGACGTCACCGCGCTTCCGCCCGCGCAGCGCGCCCGCCTCGGCCTGGCGCGCACCTTCCAGAACCTGCAGATATTCTTCAACATGAGCGCGCTCGAAAACGTCATGGTCGGGCGTCACCGGCATCTCGACTGCCGCCTGCTGCATTCGCTGCTGCGCCTGCCGGCGATCGTGCGGTCCGACCAGGCGGCGCGCGCCAAGGCGGTCGAGCTGATGCGCTTCGTCGGTCTCGAAAGCTACATCGACGCCGACGCCGATGCGATGCCCTATGGCGGGCTCAAGCGCCTCGAGATCGCCCGCGCGCTCGCCGCCGAGCCGCGGCTCCTGTTGCTCGACGAGCCGGCCGCAGGGCTCAACCCGGCCGAGACGCGCGAGATCGACGAGCTGATCAAGCGCGTCGCCGCGGCCGGCACCACCGTCGTGCTGGTCGAGCACGACATGAAGCTGGTGATGGGCATCTCCGACCATATCGTCGTGCTCGACTACGGCCGGCGGCTCGCCGAAGGCAGCGCGGCCGAGGTGCGCGCCAATCCCGACGTCATCCGCGCCTATCTCGGCGCTTCGGCCGCATGACCGCGCCGCTCCTCCAGATCCAGGGTCTGCGCAGCCAATACGGCCGCATCGAAGCGCTGCGCGGCATCGACATCGAGGTCGCCGAGGGCGAGCTGCTCGCGCTGGTCGGCGGCAACGGCGCGGGCAAGACGACGCTCCTGCACACCATCTCGGGCGTGCAGCCGCTGTCGGCCGGAAGCATCCGTTTCGCCGGCCGCGATCTCGCGAAGGTGCCGCCGTCGCGCCGCGTCGCGCTCGGCATCGCCCAGGCGCCGGAGGGACGCCAGGTGTTCGGGCCGCTCTCGGTCGAGGACAATTTGCTGCTCGGCGGTTACACGCGGCCGGCGGCCGAGGTCGCCGCCGAGCGCGAGCGCATGTACGACATGTTCCCGGTGCTGCGCGAGAAGCGGCGCCAGCCGGCCGGCACGCTCTCGGGCGGCCAGCAGCAGATGCTGGCGATCGGCCGCGCGCTCATGGCGCGGCCGCGCCTCCTCCTGCTCGACGAGCCGAGCATGGGTCTCGCGCCGCTCCTGGTCGAGGAGATCTTCCGCGCCATCGCCCGCCTCAAGGCCGCCGGCACGACGATCTTCCTGGTCGAGCAGAACGCCCACGCCGCGCTGGCCATCGCCGATCGCGGCTATGTGCTCGAGACCGGCCGCGTCGTGCTGCACGACACCGGGCCGGCGCTCCTGGTCAACGAGCGCGTCCGCCAGGCCTATCTCGGCGTCTGAGCCGCGCCGCGCGCGGAGATTAGCCCCGGCGCTGTGCGTGCTTCGAGGCCGCGCTGCGCGCGGCACCTCAGCATGAAGATCACCTTGAACTGCAAGACGAGGCTTCATCCTGAGGTGCTCCGCGCAGCGGAGCCTCGAAGGATGCGCCGCAAGTCTCCGATGTCCGATTGTGCGCGTTATTTCGCCGGACACTCCGACTTGTCGGCGTTGGCGCGTTCGAGATAGGCGATCACGTCGGCGCGCTCCTTCGGGTCCTTGATGCCGGCATAGGTCATGGCCGTGCCCGGCACGTCCTTGCGCGGATTCTCGAGGAACTTGTCGAGCGTCTCGGGCGTCCAGACGATGCCCGATTCCTTCATGGCGCGCGAATAATGGAAGCCCGGCACCGAGCCGGCCTTGCGGCCGAACAGGCCGCAATGGCGCGGGCCGGTGCGGTTGCGGTCGAGCGAATGACAGGCGCCGCAGCGCTCGTAAATCTCGGCGCCGCGCGCCGGATCGCCGGCCGAAGCGATGTCCTCGGCATGGACGGGCAGGGCGAAGGCGAAAGCGATAGCCAGCGCGGCGCTGACGGGAAACCGCATGGCGGTCCACCTTGCTTCTGTTGGGAGTTGATGGGCGGGGCGCCCCGGCCGCCGATCCTGCCGCACCCGCGGGACGGGAGCTGAGGGGATCGGACCGGCGGCCGGGGCCGAGGCAGCGGGGGCGCGCCTCAGCTCATGAACGGGCCCGGCACCGGCGCTTCGCCGAGCGCGTTGCGCAGCACGGCCCAGTGCATCGCCTCGTCGCCCAGGATGCTCGCCGCGGCCTTGGCCAGCTCGCGATTGTCGAACAGCGGCACCGCGCCGAGATAGGCGCTGACCGCGCCCTTCTCGAGCCCGGCGGCGAAGCGCAGCACGTCGGCCTGGGTCTTCAGCTTGCTGACCGGGAAGTCGTACTTGGCCTTGGCCGCGACCGGCGTGCCGCCCAGCTTCTTGACGGTGTCGGACAGGACCTTGGCGTGCTCCCGGTGATGGCCCTGGAACGTGACGGCGAGGTCCAGCACCGGCTTCTTCAGCAGCTTGCTCTCGGCGCCGACCTGATAGGCGGCGACCGCCTCGTACTCGGCGCCGAGCGCCGTGTTCAGGATCGTGATGTCGCCGGCGACGGCCTTGTCGTCGGTGCCGGCGGCCAGGGTTTCGCGGCCGGCCAAGAGCGCGACGGCAGTCGCCGACAGGGTGGCGCCGCCCAGGCGGCCGAAGAACGTGCGGCGGCCGATGTCGGCGGCGATGAGGTTGCTTCTAAGGATCATTGCCCTCTCCGTGGGTGATGGGGTCCGGCGGGGCGCTCGGACCGGCCGTGCGGCCGGCGCCGCGCCCCGGGCGCCGCCCGGGGCGCTCAAGGCGCGGGGCGGCGTTGACCATAGGTACCGGCGGGATGCGCGATCGGATGCGCGGGCGGGCAAGATTTTTGGGCTGGCCCGGTCAGGGCCGGGCGACGGCCAGGCGGCCCTGGAACACCACCGGGCCGGTCGGCAGGCCGGTCGGCGAGCCGCCGCCAGGCTCGAGGCTGATTGCGACGCCGGCCGCATCCGGCAGGAGGCCGGCGGCCGCGGCGGGCAGCACCAGGCGCTGGCGGCCGGGTGCGCCGATCAGGCCGAGCGAAACCGGCGGGCGGTTGTTGGATGGCAGCAGCCACAGCTCATAGGCCTTGCCCGGGCCGGGCTCGGCGCGGCCCAGTGGCTCGACGATCGCGGCGCCCGCCGGCGCATCGAAGCGCACCAGCCAGGCCGGCCGCGCCTCGGCGTCGCTCAGCACCGCGACCTGGCTTGGCCCGCCGGGCAGCTCGGGCGTCGCCGGCCACAGCACAACGACGAGGAGCGCCACCGCCGCGGCGGAGGCGGCCAGCGCCAGGCCGCGCCAGAAGCCGAGCCGTTCCCACAGGCTCGCCCGCGCCGGCTGAGGCTTTATCCGCTGCTCGATCGCCTGCCAGACCCGCGCCGGCGGCTCGATGCCGGGCAGCGCTTCGACCATATGGCCGAGCCGGGTCTCCCAGTCGTCGGCGTCCTGGCAAAATGCCGCGTCGTCGTTGCGCAGCCGCTCGAAGCGGCGCCGCGCCGGGCCGCGCAGCGTGCCCAGCACATATTCGGCCGCCAAGAGGCGGCGGGTCTCGGGGTCACGCCGGTTCATCGGACAGGCACCGGTTGAGGCGCGCCAGGCCGCGCCGGATCCAACTTTTCACCGTGCCGACCGGCGTCTTGAGACGCTCGGCCAGCTCGACATGGGTCAGCCCCTCATAGTAGGCGAGCATGATGGTGCGGCGCTGGCGCGCCTCGAGCTCCTGCAGGCAGCGCGCGAGCGCCCGGGCGGCGCTGCTCTGCATCGCCTGCTCGAGCGGATTGGGATCGGCGCTGGCCCATTGCTCGAAATCGGGCTCCTCGGCGCCGGCGGCGTCGCGCGGCCGCCGCTCGAGCGCCGACAGCGCGGTGTTGCGCGCGATCGTCACGATCCAGCCCATGGCCGGGCCCTTGGCCGGATCGTAGCGGTGCGCGAAACGCCAGAGCCGGGTGTAGGTCTCCTGCAAGGTCTCCTCGGCACGGTCTCTCTGCCGAAGGATACCCAGGGTCAGGGCAAACAGTTTCGCCGCGGTCAGGTCGTAGAGCCGCGCGAAAGCGCGCTCGTCGCCGCGCGCCGAGGCGACCAGAAGCTCGGCCACCGGATCGGCTGCGGCTGCTGTCGGGCGCGCGGCAGCGGCCGCGGCATCGCCGGGCGCGGCCTGACGGGCTTCGGGATCGGTTATGGCGGAGCTTCGCCCGTTCATCGCGCTGCCTGCGGGCGCGCTCAGCCGCCGGATTGCGGCCGGTCGCGCAGCGCCGCGGCGAGCACGGCGACGACGTCGTCGAGCGTCTGGCCGCGGCTGCGCCGCTCAGGCGTCTCCCGGCCGAGCGGCGTGCCCTCGACGAAGCGATAGAGCTCGGCGACGCCCTCGAACAGGCGGGGCGTCAGGCCGACCGCGCCGAAGGTCGCGGCGATCTCCTCCATCTCGCCGACCCAGCGATAGGCCTTGGGTGGCATCTCCGGCACCGCCGTCTCGGCGCGCTTCAGCATCGCCATCTGGCTCAGCTGCATCTCGTCGCGCAGCGCCGCCTCGACGCCGAGTGCGCGGCCGGCGACAAAGGCCTGGGTCTGGATGGCAGTCACGCCCTTGGTCATGGCCGCGTAGCACATCTTGAGCGCCGAAGCCTGGCCCGGCTCGGTGCCGATCACGCGGATGTCGAGGCCGTGGGCGGCGAGCTCGGCGAAGCGCCCGGCATCGGCGCCCGAGGCGTAGAAGCGCGTCGCCGCGCCTCCCGATTTCGGCGGCGGGCCGATGATGCCCGCGTCGACGAAACGCGCGCCGGCCGGGCCCATGATGCGCGCGATGCGCTGGGCCGTTGCAGGCGCGACGGCGTTGCAGTCGACGAACACGAGCGGCTTTGCCGCGGCCTTGACCGCCGCGGCGATGCGCTCGGCGAGCGCGACCGCCCGCGACGGCGGCAGGATCGACAGCACGATGTCGGCCTCGTCGACCAGCGCGCGATCGTCCGGCAGATCGGCGATGCCGGCCTTGGCGGCGAGCTCGGCGGTGCGCTGGCTGCGTCCGCCGAGTACGGTGACGACCCGGACGCCGTGCTCGACCAGCACGCGCCCGACGGCGTGGCCCATGTCACCCGGTGCCAGGATGGCGACGGTCGGCGGCGTCATGTCACTCTCGGAAGCTGATTGTAGATCATTATGCGCGCGGCCGCGCCGGGCTGTCACCCGCGAATCCGGGGGCTCCAGAACCCGGCCGCTGCGGCGGCCGGTCGCACCGATTAACCACAATCGTTACCAAATTGTTGACGAAACTTCGCTAAAACGCTGGGCAACGCGCGGCGACAAGCGCGGCCCGTCCAGGGTGTCAACGAAGGCAGGTAGCATGCGCGTTCTTCGTCTGGCGGCCCTGGCCGCCGGCGTGGCCCTGTGGCCCGCGGCCGTGGCTGCGGAATCCGTGTCGCTGCACGTCACCGATCCAAAAGACGGCTTCAAGAAGGACTATACCGCCAGCTGGGAGCGGACATCGGCCGCGCGCGAGCGCTATTGGTTGTGCAATCGGCCGCTATGGGTCGCGCCCGGCGTCGGCCAGAAGATCTCGCGCGCGTATCAGGCCGGCGCCCGGGTCGAGGTGATCGCGGTGGCGAACGAGGCGGGCGGCAAGCGCGTCATCTGCACGCTCGCCGATCCGGCCAAGCCGGACGCGGACAAGGCCGCGGCGGACGTCGGCAAGACGCCGCCGAAATAGCCGCGCTCAGCGGTCGGCCAGCTCGGCGTGCAGGCGCAGGAGCGGGACGACGGTCTCGGGCGGGCGGCGGCCGAAGCCGCATTCCGTCGCGATCGCGTAGCCCTTGGCGTAACGATCGGCCATGGCCATGCGCCGCCGCGTGCCCTCGGCGCCGTCGGTGAAGTGGATGAGGCCGAGACAGAGCTGGGTCTCGGGCGCGAGGCGCAGGTCCTGCAGCGGCTCGTAGTAGGGTGCGTCGTCGCGCTCGCGCGGCACCGGCATGTGGATCAGCTGGATCGGCCGCTTGATGCCCGCCGCGACGCGGTTGCTCAGGTCGGCCAGATTGGCGGTCGTCGTCGGCTCGATGCTGTGCTTGTGGCCGATATCGCCGTAGCACAGATGGTAGACGAGATCGACGCCGGCCGGCACCGCCTCGCCCAGCCGGACCAGCCGCTCGGCGAAGGCCGCGCGCGAGTCGCCCATCCAAGTCTTGATGCCCTTGTCGATGATGATCATCTCGAAGGCCGCGTCCCATTGGATCGCCAGCTCGTCATGCGGCACGGCCCGGGCGATCTCGCGCAGCTCCTCGAGCATGCGCCGCTCATAGGCGCGCTCGAGCACGGGCTGGACCGGCTCGCTGATGAAGTTGCGGAAGAAGGCGAGCGGCGTCGGCAGCGACACCAGGAAGCGCGCCCGCGCCGGCAGCTTGCCCGCCTGCTTGAGCCGGTGGAAATCGCGGTAGGAGGCGAGCGCGGCGGCAGCATAGCCGAGCGGACCGAACTCGATCGCTTCGGCGGCGACGCCCGGGCGCGGCCGATGACGCTGGCGCGCGGCGCCGGTGTCGGAGATCGAGGGCGTGGGCTCCTTTTCGAGATCGGGATGGCCGCTCGCGACCTTTTCCTGCCAGCGGATCCAGCCGATGCGCTCGCCCGTCTCGCCGTCCGGGATGCGGTCGATGCGCGGGCCGAGGATCGACCCCACCGTCTCGAACACGCTCGCGGCATCGGCCATCGGCACGCTGCCGACCAGATGGATATTGCGCGGCATTCGCTCCCTCGATGCACGGAGGCTCGGCGCCCCTCGGTTTTCGGCCGTCCCTACGCCGCGGCCGACTGTTATACAAGATAGCAGATTTGACTGGAGGCGGCCACGGCCTCGGCTATTATCTCGGAACGTGCGGTTCGGGCGGTTGCGAACGCCATCTGGCAGCTTGCCTCCGGCCCGGCCCGCCGATATAGAGGTGGACTACAAAAAAATCATAATAGGCCCTCGCGCCTAGAGCACAGGGAAGTTGGGAGGCTCGGAATGACCAGCAGGAACTGCGGCAGCGGCGGCAAGTCCGTCACGCGCCGGACGTTCGTTGCGGCCGCGACCGCGGGCGCCGTCGTGTCGGCCATGCCCTTGCGCCATGCGCGCGCGGCCGGGCCGCTCAAGGTCGGCATCATCCTGCCGCGCTCGGGCCCGCAGGCGCAGTTCGGCATCGATTGCCAGCGCGGCGCCGACGTCGCCCCGGCGATCCTGAAGGCCAAGGGCTATCCCGACATGCAATACGTGCTCGCCGATAGCGAGACCAGCGTGCAGGTGGCGCGCGCCCAGGCCGAGAAGCTGATCAACGAGGGCGTTCACGTCCTCGTGGGCGCGTTCGATTCGGGCGCCTCGACGGCGATCGCGCAGGTCGCCGAACAGAAGGGCGTGCCGTTCGTCATCAACATCGCGGCGGCGCCGGCCATCACCGAGCAGGGCTTCAGATTCGTCTTCCGCAATTTCCCGACCGGCAAGATGATCGCGGCCGACGGCTTCAAGCTGCAGAAGGAGCTGTTCGCCGACACCGGCAAGGCGCCGAAGTCCGTCGTCATGCTGCACGTCAACGACACCTTCGGCACGACGCAGCGCGACGCGACGCTGGCGCTCGCGCCCAAGTTCGAGATGCCCTACAAGATCGTCGACACGATCGCCTACGATCTCGCGGCCAAGGATCTCTCGGTCGAGGTCGCCAAGGCCAAGGCGTCGGGCGCCGAGGCGCTGTGGGTGATCAGCCGGCTCAACGACGCGATCCTGCTGACGCGCGAGATGGTCAAGCAGCGCTGGGAGCCGATGGGCATCCTCTCGACCGGCCCCGGCTGGTACGAGGACGCCTATATGCAGGCGCTCGGCAAATACAGCGACGACGTCATCAGCTTCCTGCCGTGGTACGACCCGAACAAGCCGATGACCAAGCTGCTCAAGGCCGAGATGGCCAAGAAATTTCCGAACATCAATCTCAACACGAACCAATCCCACACCTTCGAGGCGATCCTGATCGTCGCCGACGCCTACAAGCGCGCCAACTCGACCGATCCGAAGGCGCTGCAGGAGGCTCTGCTCAAGACCAACATCGCGGACAACGTGACCGCGGGCCCCGGCGTCAGCTTCCAGGAAGGCAACCAGAATTTCAAAACGCTGAACTCGGCCGTTCAGGACCGCGGCGGCAAGCACGTCGTGGTTTTTCCCAAGTCCGCATCGGACGGGAAAGTGAACTGGCCGATGCGCGGCTGGCAGAAGCGCGGCTGAGCTCTCGCAACCGTCCGGGCCGGGCCCACAGGCGCGGCCGGATTTGCCCCGGAGTAGCGCTATGCCGCTCGACACATACATAAACGTTCTGATCAACGGCGTCCTGACCGGCCTGATCTACGGGCTCAGCGCGCTCGGCCTCTCGGTCATCTTCGGCGTCATCCGCATCGTCAACTTCGCCCATGGCGAGATGATGGTGATCGGCATGTTCCTGGCGCTCGTGCTGTTCCGCTGGCTCGGCTTCGACCCGCTGCTCAGCATTCCGGTCGCCATCGTGCTGCTGTTCGCCGTCGGCTATGCGCTGCAGGCGGTCGTCATCCATCGCGTCGCGCACCTCGCCGACCACATGCAGTTCCTGCTGCTCGCGGCGATCGCAATCATCATCGTCAGCGCGTGCCTGATGATCTTCGGCCCCGACGCCCAGAGCGCCCAGACCGACTATTCGCTCGACACCTTCGCGATCGGCGACATCATCATCGACAAGGTGCGCGTCTATGCCGGCATCGCGGCGCTCGCCGTGACCGGCCTGCTGCTTCTGTTCTTCCACTACACGGCGACCGGCAAGGCGATCCGCGCCTGCGCCGACAACTATCTCGGCGCGCTCGTCGTCGGGCTCAACGTCGACCGGCTCTACGCGCTGACCTTCGGCATCGGCGC
>Ga0335070_10005721_pt1 | contig 14640 bp, 14 predicted proteins | sample Lox_Sample_13_FD_206722 | JGI IMG/M metagenome (GOLD analysis project Ga0335070, IMG submission 206722) | Soil microbial communities from Loxahatchee National Wildlife Refuge, Florida, United States - Lox_Sample_1.3 | ecosystem: Environmental > Terrestrial > Soil > Wetlands | place: USA... | reverse complement strand
GGTCTCGACTCCGCCCTCGGAGCCTATTGAAACGGGTGCCGCGTCGTCGGGCGATCGACAATCGGTGCACAGTGGATTGACCGCTGGGCCTGATCGCCGAAGGCCCCGTACGCGCCAACCCCACAACCCCCGCGCGAGGCGCGAAGGGAGAACGCTATGAAGCGCTGTCATGCCCCCGAGAATCAGAGCACACGTCGCATCCTGCTCCTCGCGTGCGCCGCGGCTCTCGCCGTGGCGTTCACGGTCTCTTTCCCGCAGCCGGCCCACGCCGCCCTTGTGACATCGCCACCGGTGCCCCCCGATCTTCGGGTGCCGGCGGGGAGCAAGGCGTTCTTCGAGGGTCACGCCGTCGGCACCCAGAACTACGTCTGCCTGCCGTGCCCAAACCCGGCCGCATCGATAGTCGCTCGCCTTGACTTCACGGTAGAGGGAAGGTACGGAGTCGCGCTTGAAGACCAGAACCAGCAGAGGAGGACTGAGAAATGGCTTCCACGAAGGACGTTGTAGACAACCACTTGAAGTCTTTTGGCCAGGGCGACCTCAAGGGCATCCTATCCGATTACGCGCCGGGTGCCGTCCTGTTCACGCCGGACGGACGGCTCAGGGGAGCCGAAGCGATGAGGCCCTTGTTCCAGGCGATGATTGCGGAATTCGGAAAGCCAGGCGCAGCATTCACCTTGAAGCAGCAGTCCATCGATGGCGACTATGCTTACATTCTGTGGACCGCTGAGACCGCCGACAACGTGTACGAGGTGGCCACGGACACGTTCGTCGTGCGGGATGGCAAGATCGTGGCCCAGTCATTCGCCGGCAAGATCACGCCCAGGGGCTGAGGACACGCCTCCATTCTTGTCCTCCGCGGATGCCGAGGTGTCTGTGCCCCTCATGTCTAGAGGTTGGTGCCGCGGAGCCGTGGATCAAAGGCGTCGCGCAGGCCGTCGCCGAGCTGATTGAAGGCCAAGACCGTAATGACGATGGCTGCCCCTGGAAAGACAACCAGGTGCCACTGGGGGATCAGCATGGAGGCCGCGTCGCCCAGCATGTTGCCCCAGGTCGGCGTGGGAGGCGGAATGCCGGCGCCAAGGAAGCCCAGCGTGGCCTCCAGCACAATGGCGATGCCGAGGGACGTGGTGATGAGAATCAGATAGATCCCTATACACTGGGGCGCGATGTGACGGAAGATGATTCTCCAGGAGGAGGACCCGAGGCTCCTGGCGGCTTCGACGTATGGAATCTCCCTCACCGCAAGGGCCTGGGACCGGATGATACGGGTGCCATAGGCCACTCTGGTGGCGGCGATGGACAGGATAACCGTCGATGTACTCGCCCCAAGGGCCGAGGCGAGCAACAGCGCCAGGAGTATGGGCGGAAAGGACAGCAGCACCTCGACCAGACGCTCGCCTAACAGGTCGAACGTGCCCCCGAAAAAGGCGCTGGCAACCGCCCATATCGCACCGAATGTGGTGCCCAGCAGCACGGACGTGATCGCGACGAACAGGGACCATGTCGTGCCATGGATGATCCTGCTCAGCACGTCCCTGCCTATGAAATCCGTCCCCAGCCAGTGCTGCCAGCTTGGTCCCTGGGCCCGCGCCAGCACATTGGGCTTGAGCGGGTCATCGGGCGAAACCAGCGGGGCGACGATGCCCAGCAGGATGATGAGCACGGCCACGATTCCCCAGTAGGCGGAAAGCGGGTAGCGGCGGGCAAACGTCCTCCCCCATTTGAGGCCGCTCTCGAAGGGTTTCCGCATTACGCTCTCTTCAAAGCCGACCCGGACGCCCAATTCAGTGCCCCTGGCCCAGATTATTCAGGAGGGGTCCTCGAATGATCTGGGCTTACCTGACGAATCGCGATTCCTGGTCCCGCGGAGGGGCTACAGTGTCACAGCGCGCAGGTTACGCGTGATCCGTCCTTGACCACCGACCTCCAAGGCATTCACGTTAGCCCGCATAGTTCGCGAGCGGTATCCGCGAAGAATGCGGGCTAGTCGTATCGTATTCTGGGGTCCAGCCAGGCGTAGCTCATGTCCGTGATCAGGTTCACCACCACGAAGACAACCACATAGAGGAGCACGAGGTTCTGGACCACGGGGAGGTCTCGGTCCAGGATGGCGTCAATCATGGTCAAGCCCAGGCCAGGGACGCCGAACGCCTTCTCGACCGCGACCGAGCCACCCAGGGCGACGCCCAGAAAGAGGCTGCTCCACGTGATCACCGGGAGGATCGCATTGCGAAGGGCGTGTCGGGCGATGACCAGCTGCTCGTGCACACCCTTGGCGCGGGCCGTCCGGACGTAATCCTCCTGGATGACTTCGAGGAGAGACGAGCGGACCATGCGTGCCACGAACCCCGCAAATCCCAGGCCCAGGACCACCGCGGGCCCTGCGACCATCTGGAGGTTCTGCCCGACGTTCTCCCAGGGGTACACGGGCAGGATCGGCGCCTTGTAGTCGAACCAGAGGATCAGGGCCAGGACCACCACGAGGCCGAGCCAGAACCCGGGGATGGCGACGAACAGAATAGAGAAGAATCTGCTGGCGAAATCCATCCGGGTATTGGGTCTGAGGGCGCTGACGATGCCGACCGGAAAGCCGACCAGCCAGGAGAGCACCGTCGCCAGGATGGCGATCTCCAGCGTGATGGGGCCACGGCGCAGCACGAACTGGGTGACGCTGTCTCCCCGCAGCAACGACTTGCCGAATTCGCCGCTGCCGATGTCCCGGAGCCATTTGGCATACTGGACCACGTAGGGGTCGCGGAGTCCGAGCGCCTGCTCCAGGTTTGCCCGCTGCTCCGGGGTCATCCGCCTTGCCCCCTCGAGGCCGAAGATGGCCACCAGGGGGTCGCCCGGAAGCAGGCGCATGGCGATGAAGATGATCATGGTGACGCCGAGCACGGTGGGGATGACGAGCATGAGGCGTCTGGCCAGGTACCTCCGCACCCTGAACGCTCCTTACGCAATGCACAGAAAGGGGGCGGCGCGTTGGCGCCGCCCCCGGTTGCGGCTACTTGTCAAGCCAGACGTAGTCCCACTGGTAGGTATTGTAGTCGGAGTTGCCACCGACCGTGGGCAGCCCCTTCACGTAATTGTACCAGCCGTACGCTCTCCCATTGACCAACACGCCAGTGCTGGGCATCTCGTTGTTGAGGATCTGGTTCAGCTGCCGGCCAAGCTGGGTCTTGCGCTGGGCGTTCATCTCGGCGGAGAACTGGTCGAGGAGCTTGTCGAACTCGGCGTTCCTGAAGTTGGTGAAGTTGCTGTCGGACTTCTTGCCCGTGGTCTTGTTGATGCTGTAGCACATCCGTATGGTGGCGCTCAGGTCAGCGCCTCCCAAGCATTGGGCGTGGGAGATCATGTCGAACGTCCCGGCGACCTGTCGGTCCACCATCGCGGAGACCTGCACGACCTCGAGGTTGGTCTTCACCCCAAGAAGCCGCTCCCACTCGGCCTGGGCGTAGGCCGCGAGCTGCCTGTTCTGGGGGGATTCTCGGACCACGAAGTCGAAGGTCTTGGGAATGCCGTTGGGATAGCCGGCCTCGGCCATGAGCTTCTTGGCGTCGGCAATGGCTTTTTCCCTCGTGGCAGGAGCGTAGGGGTACTCCTTCATCAGCTCCTCGTAGCTCTTGCCGTAGGGCGGGGGCAGGTAGTCGGCCATCTGGACAGTCGGGTCGAATTGCTGCGTGATTTTGATCAGGGCGTCCTGGTCGAGGGCGAGGTGCAGGGCCCGGCGTACACGGCTGTCAGTGAGCGGCGCACGCTCGGTGTTGAAGCCGATCCAGGAGCCCAGGTTCGGCGCCAGCCAGATGAGGCCGGACATGGTGGGGCTGGCCTTCACTTTCTGGTACGCGCTGGGGTCGAGCCACATCCCCCAGTCCACCTGCCCGCCCAGCAGCGCCGCGGCCAGCTCGGGCGTCCAGGCCTTCAGCCAGACATGGACGATGCGGTCCACGTAGGGCGCATAGGGGTTCCAGTAGTTGGGGTTCCGGACCATCTCCCAGGATTCGGTGGTGCGGCTCTTGTACATGAAGGGGCCGGTGCCCGGGAAGTTGTCCACCTGCTTCAGGTCGCCCTTGTACTGGTCGAGGGCCTTCTTGCTGGTGATGACGTTCCAGCCCCCGGCAAGGGAGGCCAGGAAGGTGTAGGAGTCCCGGGGCTCGGAGAGCTTCATCTGCACGGTGTAGCGGTCGAGCACGACGGTCTCCTTGATGGGCAGGATCCGCAGGCTGAGCAGATTCGGCGGCGGGAAGACGATCCGGTCGAAGGTCGCCTTCACGTCTTCCGCCGAGAAGTCCGTCCCGTCGTGGAACTTCACCCCCCGCCGCAGGGCGAAGGTGTAGGTCATCCCGTCGGCGGAGATGGTCCAGCTCGTGGCCAGGCTCGGGACGATGGGGAGCTTCGGGTCCCTTGGATCCTGCCGCACCAGCAGGTCGTACATGGGCGCCTGGGCGCCGACGTTGGCGATGGTGCCGGAGGCGTAGATGTCGAACATGGAGGGCGGGCCGTGCGCCGCCAGCCTCAGCGTGCCGCCCCGCTTGGCCTTGTCGTGGTCAATGGCCTTCATGTAGAAGGGTTCGCCGGACTGGGCCGTGGGCGCCGGGGTTCCGGCGAGCGCCGGCGCCGCCGCGGGCCCGAACGCGATGGCGAGGGCCAGAACGAGGACGACGAGGAGCCCGAGCATACCAGACCTACTGCAGAGCCGCCGTTCCATAACTCACCTCCAGCTATGGGGGACACGACGCATCGCGCCGACAGGCAAGCTCTCAGGTCATCCGTCGCGGCTGCGCGCGGACGGAAGAGTCCTCCAAGAGAGAAGCCAGACCGATCTCACGGGCCACCGTCGATATACCGATACACTGTCTCGTGCGCATCCGGCTCTGACAGGCTCGACCGTGCCGAATCATTGTGGGGTGACATGACGAGAATCGTATCACCGGACAGGAAGCCGGGACCTGGCCGTCCCCGGCAAGGTGAACCACCGGAAGCTGGCGACCACAGGAGGGGCCCCGCGGGGGGGCCGACCTTCCCCGGACGCCGGCGTTCTCGGCACGCTAGCACCAGCCAAACGGGCACGTCAAGCGAAATCCCCGAGTTATGCCGGCTTCTGGAGGAGGGAGCCGCCAGACGGAGACGCGTGCCCGAGATCCCAAGACCCCGTCCGGAGATGACCGCGATCAGGGAGGGGGGGTCACCAACGCACGGCGGGTTCTGAAGGGCGTCACTTCGTCGCCCATCTGCCCTTGCAGTCCCATAGACCGCGTCGGCAGTCTCTACCCTGGCCCGTTCACCCACACCTCTCCTTGGCCCAGTCGCCCAGCGGAGGTGGTCGGGGAGGTCAACTCCCTGCGCTGTAACGAATCGGAATCCCTCCCGGCGGGGATCTTCCACCGGCCGCCTCGGCGCACCGAGTCCGCCGCCGGACTGCCACCCGCGAGGCTCCTTCCCGCCGGACGGGGTAGGCAAGGCAGCCATGTCTCGGGGATCAGAACAAGTAGCCGGGACGCCCTCTCATGTCTCGGTCGCTCGCGAAAGGTTCCCCACGATGCCTCGTGCTCTATCATGACCCCACCGAGAAGCTCGGATCCCCACGGGCCACCCGGAGAGGGACCCCACAAACTGACAAAGCTGGCGACGCCCTGCGAACCAATTGCCTTTCTCGCCGAGGTTGTGCGGCGTCTCGGGCTCGGACAACGCCCAAAGTCGTCATCTGCGCAGTTGACGGCCGGACGAACCCGCCGCATACTGGCGCTCGGCGGAAACGTGGTCGGAGCCTGGGCAGGAGACCCGAGGCGATGGCCCGACGGCCACGAGGAGCACGCTCGCGAACTGTTGCGCAGGCAGCGTAAACAATGTAAAAGGGGGTTCGAGACCGGCTGGAGGTTTCCAAGACCCGCCGCCGCGACTCCTTCTCAACTGTGATCGCGACCGTGAACGGATTGGAACATTGGTCTCGTACTCCCTGAAGCGACCGACACCCCGGTAGGAAGGGATGGCGATGACGAACACCCGATGGTTCAAGGCACTGACCCTCGCCCTGTTCGCCCTGATGTTCTTCAGCCTGGGTGTCTACATCCACGGGGCATTCATGCGAACGCCCGCGGCGACCCCGGCCAGCCTCGGCGTCATCCCCGTGGCCTCCCCGAACGTCCAGGCGGTCTCAGCGGGCGCCGACACGCCCGAGAATCCCTTCGTGCGGGTGGCGGCCTTGGTGACCCCGTCGGTGGTGAACATCAGCACGGTCTCGACGGGGAAGGGGCGGCCCCCCTCCGAGCTCTTCCGTCCGTTCGGGAACGACCCCTACTTCCGGGATTTCTTTGACCGTTTCTTCGAGGGGATGCCGCGGCGGCGCCAGCAGAGCAGTCTGGGCTCCGGCGTCATCATCGACAAGAGCGGCCTGATCCTGACCAACAACCACGTCATCAAGGACGCCGACGAGATCACCGTGAAGTTTGCCGACAAGCAGGAACTCAAGGGCAAGGTGGTCGGGGTCGACCCCAAGACCGACCTGGCCGTGATCCGCGTCAGTGCCAAGCAGGAGCTGCCGGTGGCCGCCCTGGGTGACTCGGACGCGCTGCGCGTGGGGGAGTGGGCCATCGCGATCGGCAACCCGTTCGGTCTGGACCACACCCTGACCGTCGGGGTGGTGAGCGCCACCGGGCGCTCCGAGGTCGGGATCGCCGCCTATGAGAATTTCATCCAGACCGACGCCTCGATCAACCCCGGCAACAGCGGCGGCCCCCTGCTGAACATCCGGGGCGAGGTGATCGGCATCAATACCGCGATCGTGGCTTCGGGCCAGGGCATCGGCTTCGCCATCCCGGTCAACATGGTCCGCAAGGTCGTGGACGATCTCGTCAAGAAGGGCAAGGTCACCCGGGGATGGCTGGGAATCGGGATCCAGCCCCTGACCCCCGAGCTGGCCAAGAGCTTTGGGCTCCAGGCGGAGGAGGGCATCCTCATCAACCAGGTCATGCCGGGAAGCCCCGCCGAGGCCGCCGGCCTCAAGACCGGCGACCTGGTCCAGAGCGTGGACGGCAAGGGCGTCAAGGAACCCAGGCAGCTGCAGCGAATCATTGCCGAGACGGACATCGGCAAGACGGTCGAGATCTCGATCCTCCGCGGGAAGGAGCAGCGCGCCGTCAAGGTGCAAGTCCGCGAGGCGCCTGCCTCGTGACCGCCCGCCCCTTGGAGGCGAGCCGGCGATTCGAGGGCAAGATGCCGTCCCGAGCCCTGCCCTCCCGAACCCTGGTCGTGCTGGTGACCTGCCCAAAGCGGACCGTGGCCGAGCGGATCGCTCGCCGCCTGGTATCCGAGGGACTGGCCGCCTGCGTCAACGTCGTGCCGGGCCTGACGTCCACCTATCGGTGGCAGGGCAAGATCTGCCGGGACCCCGAGCTGTTGCTGATCATCAAGACGCGCCGCCCGCTGCTTCAGACCCTGATCGACCGCGTCCGGGCCCTGCACCCGTACACGGTCCCGGAGGTCATTGCCCTGCCCCTGGTCGGAGGCTCCCCCGCGTACCTCGCCTGGGTGGAGGACGCCACCCGCGAGCCCGTCGCCCAGGCTCTCCGGCCCCGCAAGGTTTAGAGACAATTCTCGGCCAACCCCACGAAATTCTTGACAAACAGGGAGACCGCGGGTAAGAAACTCCGGAGATATTGTGCCCGCTCGGCACCGAAAGACATCATCACGGACTTCACCCCTGAGAAGGATGCTTGATGCGCCTTCGGCCACCGCCACGACCTCTGGTCGGTCTTTTCGCCCTTGCCCTGCTGGCCGGATGTAGCACGGCCGGCACGGTCCCCACTGCCATTCCCCAGACCCCTGCGGATCCTTCCTCGAATTCCGATCTCTGGAGCGGGCCGAAGACGCCAAAGAAGACGACGCCGACGCCGGTCGTCCCAGTGGTGGCCTCCCCCCTGCCCGGCTCTCCCCAGGTCGCCCAGCCCTCCGCCTCCCTGGCAGTCGCCGTCGAGCAGGCCAGCACTTACTACGAGCGGGGACTCCAGGCCATGCGCCATGGAGATCAGGACCGGGCGGAATGGGAGTTCGACGTGGCCCTGGAAGCGCTGCAGGACGGAAACCTCGCCGCAAGCCGGCCGCCCCAGCTCCGGGGCACGGCCTTGCCGCCCGCCCTGCCTCCGCCAGACTGGGCCTCCTCCCTGCTCCTGCCGCAGCACCCGCTGGTATCCTCGCCCGAGCCGCCTCCCCCCGAGGCGTCTGCCGAGACGCAGCCGCCGCTCGAGGCCCCCGCGCTGCTCAGCCCCGAGGACCTCGACGAGGCGACCGGCGAGAAGCCGGAAGAGACCACCGCCCTCCCGGAGCCAGATACCCAGAAGCACGATGTGCCCCTCATCTTCAACGATCAGGTCCGGGCGGTGGTGTACTACCTGCAGAATCGGAAGTGGAACGTCGTCACGCGCGCCTTCGAGCGGGCCAGTCGCTACCTGCCCATGATGCGACAGATCTTCCAGGAAGAGGGCCTGCCCTTCGATCTGCTGAACCTGGCATTCATCGAGAGCGCCGTGAATCCCTGGGCCACCTCGCGCGCCAAGGCGGCCGGCATCTGGCAGTTCATGCCGTCCACCGGTCGGCTGTACGGCATGCAGGTGGGCTGGTGGCTCGACGAGCGGCGTGATCCGGAAAAGTCGACCCGGGGGGCCGCGCAGTATCTCAAGAAGCTCTACGAGATGTTCGAGGACTGGCCCCTCGCCCTGGCCGCCTACAACGTGGGCGAGGGGGCGATCCAGAACGCCATCCAGCGCCAGAAGACCCGGGACTTCTGGGCGCTCCGTCTCCCCAAGGAAACCAGGCTCTTCGTCCCCGCCTTCATGGCCATGACCATCATCGCCCGGGAGCCGGAGCGCTACGGCTTTTCGCCGCCGCCGGAGGCGCCGGTCGAAATCGACTGGGTCACCCTGCGCCAGCCGGCCGATCTGAAGGTCATCGCCCAGGCGGCCGGCAGCAGCGTCGAGGAGATCCGCACCCTGAACCCCGCCCTGATCCGGTGGGCAACTCCGCCCGACCAGGGCTTGTTCCGCCTGCGTATCCCGGCCGGCCGGACCGACGCGTTCCTCGACGCGCTCGAGCGCGTCCCGCCTACCCAGCGCGTCAGCTGGATTCACCACACCGTCCGCAAGGGCGAGACGCCGCTCATCATCGCCCGGCGCTACGGCGTCGATGTGCAGAGCGTCCTGGATCTCAACAGCCTCCGCAAGCGGCAAGGCCTGAAGGCCGGAACCGCCCTCCGGATCCCGCCGGTGGCGAGCCCGGCCTTCCTGGTGCAAGCCGAAGCAAAGACGAACGGTCGGCCGTCCGGCGCCCAGGGGGGGCGCCCGGCAACCTACACAGTCCGGCGGGGCGATACCCTGGACCGCATCGCCAAGGCCCACGGGGTCTCGCCCGGGGACCTGCGCCGGTGGAATGACCTGCCCCGCAGCGGCGCCCCGCGACCGGGGCAGAAGCTTGCCGTGGCGGCTGCCCGCCCCGCTCGTGGCATCGAAGCGGACCCTCCCACCGGCGCCTGGCCGGCGAAAGCCAAGGCCCCGGCACGGACCTACGTGGTGAAACGGGGCGATACCCTGGCGGGTATCGCCCGGGCCCACGCGGTCTCGCCCGAGGAGCTACGCCGGTGGAACGGGCTCTCGCCCAAGGCGCCCATCCGCCCCGGGCAGGAGCTTCGCGTCGGGGATCCCGCCTCCTGAGCACACCCGCCCTTCCGCTCGCTCGGTGCTGGCTCGCACCTTCCCGCCGGCTTTCCGCCCGGCATTCGCCGGGGGGCGCGGGGTGCGCTTGGACTGCACCTGCAGTCCCCCTGCGAGTTCCAGTTGCCCCGCCTCGCTTGCGGTTGTATGAAGGAGCGATTAACCCGGTCTCCCCGGAGACCACGCGAAGGAGGAAGGATCTATGCAACGGCAATTTTGGATCTTGGTGGCACTGGCGGCGATGGTTCTGGCCGGGGCGCCCCGGGCCTGGAGCGCAGAGCCCATCTCTGTCGGGCTGAGTGCGCCCATGACGGGGAACTACGCCGAGTACGGGAATAACTGGAAGAAGGCGATGGACATCGCCGTGGAGAAGATCAACCAGAAGGGCGGGATCAAGGGCCGGCCGCTTCAGCTCGTCGTGGAGGACAGCAAGAGCGACCCCAAGGATTCGGCCCAGATCGCCCAGAAGTTCGTCTCCGATCCGCGGATCGTGGCCGAGCTGGGCGATTTCACCAGTACCGCCTGCATGGCGGCCCAGCCGATCTACGACCGGGCCGGCATGGTGCAGCTCTCCCCGACGGCCTCGCACCCCGAGTTCGCTCCCAAGAGCCCGTGGAGCTTCGGGATCGTGGGCACCCAGGCGGAGGAAGGGGCCTTCATGGCCGGCTACACCGTCGAGAAGGAGGGCAAGAAGAAGATCGCCGTCCTCTACATCAACAACGACTGGGGAATCGCCGCCCAGGACCAGTACATCAAGCGGGCGAAGGAGCTGGGCGCCCAGATCGTCGCGGTGGAGAACTTCTTCGACCGCGACAAGGACTTCACCGGGGTGCTGACCAAGCTCCGCGGCTCCAAGCCGGACGCCCTCTACATCCCCTCCATGTACAACGAGGGGGCGCTGATCAGCAAGCAGCGCGAGAAGCTGGGCTGGAACGATGTGGCCGTCTTCGGCCCCGGCTCCCTCTATTCGCCCAAGCTCCTGGAGATCGGGGGCAGCGCGGTGGAGGGCCTGCACACCAGCACCATCTTCATGGAAACCGATCCCCGGCCCGAGGTCCAGGAGTTCATCAAGACCTTCAAGGCCCGCAACAACAACGTGCCCCCCAACATGTTCGCGGCCGTGGCGTACGACGCCCTCATGATCATGGCGAACGCCATCGACAAGGCGGGGCCGGATCGCAAGGCGATCCGGGACGAGCTGGCCAAGATGCGCGACTACGTCGGGATGACGGGCAAGATCAGCTTCACCGAGCGGCGCGACGTCAAGCGCAGCTATCACTACCTGATCGTCCAGAACGGGGCCTGGGCCTTGCTGGAGAAGTAGGGCGCAGGCCGCCTTCCCCCGGTAGACCCCGCGGCGGGAGGGGGCCGGCACGGCCCCTCCCGCCTCGAGACATCAACCTCCACCCGGTGATGGGTCCATGCTCCTGCAGCAGGTCGTGAACGGTCTGACCCAGGGGAGCCTGTACGCCCTGGTGGCCATCGGGTTCGTGATCATCTTTGGGACCATGAACCTGGTGACCTTCGCCCATGGCGAGGTCTACATGGTGGGGGCGTTTATGGGCTACTTCGCCCTCTCCTGGTGGCACCTGCCCTGGCCGGTCGCGCTTCTCCTCGGCATGGCGGCCGGCTGGATCCTGGGGGTCCTCACCGAGAAGGTCGCCTTCCGGCCCATGCGGACGCTCGGCCACATGCCGCCCCTGCTCATCACGATCGGGATCTCGATCGTCCTCAAGGAGGCGGTGGTGATCCTGCTGGGGGCGGAGAACCGTCCCGTCCCCTCGATCTACGAGCAGACGATCCAGGTGTGGGGCAGCCAGGTCTCGGTCCTCCAGTTCGTCATCCTCGGCATCGTCGTGCTCCTCATCGTGGCCCTGCAGCTCCTCATCCAGGCCACCAAGATCGGGCGCGCCATGCGCGCCACCGCCCAGGACCACGAGGCGGCGTATGCCATGGGGGTGAACGCGGATCGAGTCTTCAACATCGCCTTCGCCCTGGCCTCCTGCCTCGGGGGGGCGGCCGGGGTCCTGGTCGGCATCTACTACAACGCGGTGTACGCCACCATGGGCGGGATGGCCGGCCTGAAGGGCTTTGCGGCCTGCATCTTTGGCGGGCTGACCAGCATCCCCGGCGCCATCCTGGGCGCCCTGATCATCGGGGTCGTCGAGAACCTCACCGTGCAGTTCATCGCCTCGGGGTATCGCGACATCATCGCCTTCCTGGTCATGGTCCTGGTCCTGATCGTCCGGCCCCAGGGCCTGCTCGGCAGCAAGATGCGGGTGGTCTAGCGCCATGCCGCTCTACAGCTTTACCCCGCGCTGGGACAATAAGAGAGTGTGGCTGCCCGTCCTGGGCGCCCTCCTCCTCTTCCCGCTCGTGGTCCGGAGCGAGTACCTCCTGAACGTGGCGGTCCTGGCCGGCATCTACGTGATCCTCAGCTCCAGCCTCAACATCACCAACGGGTACACGGGGCTCTTCTCGTTCGGGCACGCCGCCTTCTACGGCATCGGGGCCTACACCGCGGCGATCCTCGCCACCCGCCACGCCGTCCCCTTCTGGCTCACCTTCCCCCTCGCCGGGATCGTGGCCGGACTGTCCGGCGTGGCCATCGCGCTGCCGACGCTCCGCCTGAAGGGAATCTTCTTGGCCCTGATCACCATCGGGTTCCAGGAGATCGTCTTCCTCGTCACCCTCAACTGGGTAAGCCTCACCCGAGGCCCCATGGGGATCCCGGCCATCCCGCCGCCGGCCATCGCCGGCTACAGCTTCGGCGGGAACCGGGACTACTACTACCTCATCCTGCTGCTCAACGTCCTGGTGCTGTTTCTCATCGCCCGGATCATGGACTCGCGGGTGGGCCGCGCCTTCATCGCCATCCGGGAGGACGAGGTGGCGGCCCAGGCGGTGGGGATCCCGGTGTTCCCGACCAAGGTCCTGTCCTTCGTCATCGCGACGGCCATGGCCGGGGTGGCGGGGGCCTTCTTCGCCCACCACGCGCGCTTCGTGAGCGCGGACTCGTTCCGGCTGGACGAGACCTTCGTCATCCTGACCATGCTCATCGTCGGCGGCATGGGGACCCTCGTCGGCCCCGTGATCGGGGCGGTCTTCCTGGTGATCCTGCCCGAGGTCTCCCGCTTCCTGGTGCAGTTCCGCGAGATCGTCTACGGGGCCATCCTCATCCTGGTGATCCTCTTCCGCCCCCAAGGGATCGCCGGCGTCCCGGGCATCATCCACTCTCCGACCCGGCGGAGCAAGCCGCCCGGGGCGGCTCTGCCGGAGGCACCGGCCGAATGAGCGCCGCCCTCGAGGTCCAGTCGGTCAGCGTGAATTTCGGCGGCCTCGCCGCGCTCAAGCAGGTGAGCTTCGCCCTGGCGGAGGGGGAGGTCGTCGGGCTGATCGGTCCGAACGGGGCCGGCAAGACCACCCTCTTCAACTGCCTGAGCGGGTACCTAACCCCGACCCAGGGGACCGTCCGCTTCCGCGGCCACCCGGTGACCAGCCTCCCGCCCCACCAGATCACGGCCCTGGGCATGGCCCGCACCTTCCAGACCAGCCGGGTCTTCAAGCGCATGACGGTGATGGATCACCTGCTGGTGGGCCAGCACCTGCACCAGCGGACCGGCGTCTGGGCGGCGGTCCTCCGCCCGGCCTGGGTCGCGCGCGAGGAGGCGGATGCGCGGGCGCGCGGGCGGAAGACGCTGGAGCTGTTCGGCGAGGACCTGCTGCCGTTCCTGGACGATTACGCCGACACCCTCTCCTACGCCAACAAGCGGCGCTTGGAGATCGCCCGGGCCCTGGTCGGCGAGCCGCGGCTCCTCCTGCTGGACGAGCCCACGGCCGGCATGAATCCCCACGAGAGTGCCGCGGTCGTCGAGTTGATGCGGACCATCCAGCGCGCCGGAGTGACCGTCCTGCTCATCGAGCACGACATGAAGGTCATCATGGGCGTCTCCGACCGCATCGTGGTGCTGGACCACGGGGAGAAGATCGCGGAGGGGCTGCCGGAGGAGATCCGGCGCAACGAGGACGTGATCCGCGCCTACATGGGGAGGCGGCACGCCGGTGCTTGAGCTCAACAAGGTCTCGACGCGCTACGGGCAGGTCCAGGTCCTCTGGGAGGTCTCCCTGACCGTCGGGGACGGGGAGCTGGTCTGCCTGCTGGGGCCCAATGCCGCCGGCAAATCCACCACCATGAAGACCATCCTGGGCCTGGTGCACCCCTTCGACGGCGCGATCCGCTACCGGGAGCAGCGCATCGATCACTGGCGGCCCGCCGAGGTCGTGCGGGCCGGCATCGCGCCGGTGATGGAGGGCCGGCGCATCTTCCCCGAGCTCACGGTGTACGAGAACCTGCTCATGGGGGCCTACACCCGCACGGACCGCCAGGGCATCCGCGAGGATCTCGAGAAGTTGTACGAGCGCTTCCCCGTCCTGCGCGAGCGGCGCAGCCAGCTCGGGGGGACCCTCTCGGGCGGCGAGCAGCAGATGCTGGCCATCGCCCGGGCCCTGCTGGCCCGCCCCAAGATGCTCATCATGGACGAGCCCTCCATGGGCCTCTCCCCCCTGTTCGTCGAGCGGACCTTCGAGATCATCCAGGCCCTGCACCGGGAAGGGATCGGGATCCTCCTGGTCGAGCAGAATGCCAGCATGGCCCTGGAGATCGCCGACCGGGGCTACGTGCTCCAGACGGGCCGCATCGTCCTGGCGGACACCGCCTCCAGTCTGGTCACCCACCCCATGATACGGTCGTCGTACTTGGAGCTATGAGCAGGAGGCCCACCCATGAACAAGATCGAGCGCGTCCAGGCAGCGTTGGCGGGGAAGCCGGTGGATCGAGCGCCCTTCACGATCTGGTACCACTTCGGCAACCAGCACGCCTCTCCGGAGTGGACGGCGCAGGCCCACCTGGACTTCTTCGAGCACTACGACCTCGACC
>Ga0335070_10005720_pt1 | contig 14640 bp, 13 predicted proteins | sample Lox_Sample_13_FD_206722 | JGI IMG/M metagenome (GOLD analysis project Ga0335070, IMG submission 206722) | Soil microbial communities from Loxahatchee National Wildlife Refuge, Florida, United States - Lox_Sample_1.3 | ecosystem: Environmental > Terrestrial > Soil > Wetlands | place: USA... | reverse complement strand
GATCGCGTTCATCAAGTGATCGAAAAGTAATCGCGAGTATTATAGTGTTCTCATTTGCAGCCGCTTATGTACTCTGTTGCTTCCTGCGAAGCTGAAATTAGTAGTCGGCAAGAGAAGACCGGCTCGATAGGCCGTGCCGACGTGCATGCTGTCTGGAAGTTTCTTCTCGCCTGCGTAGCCTCGCCGTTCACAAGCGAACATCTTCGCGCTTTGCGCGCGTCAGCCGTAGATGAACTCGACTGGGATGCAGCATTAAGTATTGCCGGGGCGCAAGGGCTACTCCCGTTACTTCACGAACGCCTGGCGGAGATTGGCGATGTAGTGCCGGATGTGATCAGAGGTGCCGTGACCCGCGCGTTCGAACAGAATGCACGCCAGACACTTTGGCTCACGCAGGTGCTTTTCAACGTTATCGATCTGCTTCAACGGCACAGTATTGAGGCATTGCCCTACAAGGGCCCAGTGCTCGCGCAGTTACTATACGGCAATGTCACTCTTCGACAGTACTCGGATGTTGATATCATCGTCCGCGCTGCCGACGTATCCCGAGCCCGCGCCGTCTTGCAAGACGGTGGTTTCACTTCGGCTCTGCACCTGAGTGTACGCGAAGAGCAAGCGTACATCGCAACGGGCTATGAATATACGTTCCACGCTGGCAGGTATACGAACATCCTGGAATTTCAATGGCGAGTTCTGCCAGATTTCTATGCTGTCGATTTTGATATGGCCGAGTTCTTCCGATGTTCCCAGAAGATTGGCATCGGCGAAAGAACACTGGCGACGCTGGGCAATGAGGATCTGCTGCTGGTGCTCTGTGCGCACGCTGCTAAGCACGGCTGGTCCAAGCTCTCGTGGACCCGCGAGGTTGCCGAACTGGGGCAGTCACGGAACCTAGATTGGGATCGCGTCATCAGGGGTTGCCGCACGCTGGGACTAAAGCGGATTGCGGCTACAACGTTCTGCCTTGCGTGGAAGATGCTTGCGACGCCGGTGCCCGCGGCAGTTCTTCCATTCATTGAACAGGATGACGCGGTGGGCCGGATTGCCGAAGAAGTCTTCCGGGGTCTCGAATCGGGCCAAGATTGCGAAGTGGAATCGCTCGCATATTTCCGGTTCATGACCCAGCTTCGGGAACGCTGGAGGGATCGAATGCGGTTCTGGTCGCGCCTGGCGGCGACGCCGAGCCTCAGCGAATGGGCAGTCGTGCGGCTACCGGGGGTTTTATTTCCGTTGTACCGCGGGATAAGATTCGCCCGCCTAGGTGCGAGGCTGATTCGCGGACGTTGATTCCTTCTGCTTACCGCTTTGTAGCACCCGTTCCGGTGGCCTTCACCAATCTTGAATTTGCGCGCGCTCTGGCAACCCCGGCTCGCAGCGATGTCTCGACCAGCGCCTGAAATCTTCCTTTGTCCATGGTCGCCATTACCGTAGCCGCAATCCCGCCTGGGGTGGCAGCTTCTTCGAGCAGATCTTCCAAAGGAACATTGCCTTGACGCCAGGAAAATATGCCGTCAGCAAGGGCATGCGCGGCGGCCGTTAAGGCAATGTTGTGATCGAGACCCAGCTTTTCGGCGGCACGCGCCAATGTAGCCAGGGCGTGGTATCCATGGCTGCAGGAATAAGTTGCGGTGAAGATGTCGAACTGGGCTTCTGGAACTTCTATTACAACCCCGAAGTGCGCGAAGAAATTGCTCACGGCGCGCCGATCGCGCGCGGATAACTCGGCAGGAAAAGCTACGCCGATGAGTCCCTGCCCGATTCGCGACACCGGGCTCGGCATAGTACGCGCCCACTTCACGGGAGGCCCGAGCCCGGCGCGCAAGTCTGACAGTGGAATTCCAGCCGCAACACTCACTGCCAGCAGAGGTCGATTTACATTTCCAATCTCATTCAGCAGTTCGCGGATCGAGTCGGGCCGCACGGCCACGATCAACAGGCCAGCTTCTGTGACCGCGCGCCGGAGATTGGCTTCGGTCGCGATCTTACATTGTTTTTTCAGGGCGCGTAACTTCTCTGGATGCCGATCGTGAACGATGATGGGCTGCGTATAATTCGCAAGCCTCAGCCCGGCGATCAACGCCGACGTAATGCGGCCACCGCCGAGAAAAACCGTAGCTCTCACGAGAGCTTTGCGCAGGCTTGATCGGCTGCCCTCAACAGAGTCTCAACATCGTTCTCGGTGTGGGCGGTGCTGATGATCCAGTGAAGCCCATTCGATGGCGTCATGTACACTCCCTGATCCATTAACGCCTGAATGAGACGCGCGTAGCGGTTCGTGTCGACGTACGCGCAATAATCGCGATAGTCGCGAATGGCATCCCGCTCGGTGAAGTAGATTTGGAACATCGGGCCGAAGCCCTGGACAACTGCTTTTATTGCATGTCGGCGAAAAACATCGCGCAAGCCGGCAATGGCAGCGTCGCCCACCGCGTGTAGTTTCTTGTATACACCGGGCGCGGAAAACAACTCTAAATTCGCGGTGACGACTTCCATGGTGAGGCGATGGCCATTAAAGGTTCCGTAATGAAGGACCATGTGATCGCCCCAACGCATGCGATCAAGAATAGCTCGCGATCCGGCGACCGCGCCGATCGGGAAGCCTGCGCCCAGCGCCTTGCCGAAGGTGCTGATGTCGGGCTGAATGCCGTAATACTGCTGTGCGCCGCCGGGAGCGTAACGCAACCCAGTCACCACTTCGTCGAGAATAAATACTGTCCCGTGCTCACGTGTGAGTTCCCGTATTCGCTGCAGATATCCATCTTGCGGCGGAATGCACCCCATGTTGGCCATGATGGGCTCGGTGATCACCGCCGCCAGTTCGCGGCCATGCTGTTTCATTATTTCTTCTAGGGAGGCGAAGTCGTTCCAAGGAGCAAGAACCACATCGTGAAAAGTCGTGGCGGGGATGCCCTCTGAATCCGGGATCCGTGCTGGATTCTCCTTTGGCCCGAGTTGCGCGGGAGGATGGCTGTGGCCGTTAAGAAGATAAGGGTCATACCACCCGTGATAATGGCCTTCAAACTTCAGGAATTTGGTTCGCCCGGTATGTGCACGCGCCAAACGCAAGGCCAGCATGGTGGCTTCGCTTCCGGTATTTGCGAAGCGGACCACCTGTGCATTTGGAACCATGCGCAGGAAGAGCTCCGCGGCAGCAGCTTCCGCGGGTGTTGCGGTGGCAAAATGCGATCCCTCCGAAATCGCTTTCGACACAACTTCGACGATTCTGGGATGGGCATGGCCCTGAATAAGCGCGCCGAACGACATCATGAAATCGAGGTACTCGTTGCCGTCCAGATCCCAAATATGCGAGCCGCGGCCCTTCTCAATAACGACGGGCCCGTCCGCGTACACGGCCGCGCCGCGCGAAGGCGAATTGACGCCTTCCACCAGAAGTTGCTGCGCGCGCTCAAACCAATCCTGCGACCGCTTGCGGCTGCGAGTTGTTGCCGGAGAATTCAAAGGATCATGCTAATCGGCGGTGCCGCCCCCGTCTACCACTAGGGCGGCACCAGTTATAAATGAAGAGTCATCCGATGCAAGGAACAAGACTGCCTTGGCAATCTCTTCCGGTGTGCCCACGCGTCCCATCGGACGATTTGCGGCGCCGGCAATGTAATCCTCCCATTTCATGCCGCGAAATCTGGCGTCTTCGGGAAGCATGGGCGTATCCACGTCGCCGGGACAGATGCAGTTAATGCGGATGCCCTGCCGTCCGTGATCAATGGCCATTGCTTTGCTGAGCAGGACTACGCCGCCCTTCGAAGCGCAGTAGGCGACAGCTTTATCGCCCCCTACCAGTCCCCAACCGGAGCTGTTGTTAACAATTACCCCGCTGCCCTGCGCAATCATTCCAGGCAAGGCAAACTTCGACATCAGGAATGTGCCTTTCAGATTGACATCCAGCTGCTTGTCCCATTCTTCTTCCGAGCATTCCAGGGCGTCATGCGCGAAAAACACACCGGCGTTGTTAAAGAGGATATCGAGGCGGCCGAACTGAGCGATAGTTTTGTCTACTGCATTACGGCATTCCTGTGTAACCCGAACATCGGTCTTGATGAAGATGGCCTCGCCATTTTCACGCTTTATGTTTGCGACAACTTTATTGCCGCGCTCAGCACTCCGGCCTGTGATAGCGACCTTCGCGCCTTCCTTCGCAAACAGTAGAGCAGTGGCTTCCCCGATGCCGGAGGTACCGCCACTTACCAGGGCGACTCTATTTTTCAGTTTCATCGCAATCGTTCGAAATACCAACAGCTGTCACGGCCCGCCAATGTTAGTGTCGTGAGAACGCCTTCTAAGTGCGTGCCCGTTCCAATTGTTCGGAGTCCTTCGGCTCCGTAGCTGGCTCGCTTCGCGATCCAGCTACTCCGCACAGAATGACAATTCTATGTTTCCACCACAGATCGCTACACCGATCCCGCTAAGCCGCCGCCATCGATCACTAGCGCGGTCCCGGTCACGAACGATGACGCATCGCTGGCGAGATAGAGCACGCTTTGGGCAATCTCTTCGGGTTTGCCGATCCTGCCCAACGGCCGCCGTGCCGCTTCCGCGAGAAATCGATCCGGCCCTTCCCCTAGTTGCTGTGCTTCATTCCGCAACATGCCGGTATCGGTATCACCCGGGCAGATGCAGTTCACGCGAATGTTCTGTGGCCCGTGGTCGACGGCCATCGCCTTGGTCAGCAGGACGACCGCGCCTTTCGACGCACAATAGACCGCCGCTTTGGTCCCGCCCGTAAGGCCCCAACCAGACGCCGTATTAATAATGGAGCCGCCGCCGGCGCGCGCCATCAGCGGAATCACCTGCCGAGACATGAGGAAGATGGATTTAACATTCACGTCCATCACTCGGTCCCAGTCGTCCTCGGAGAGATTCACAATGCTGGAACGGCGAATCATTCCGGCGTTGTTGAACAGAACGTCGATCCGCCCAAGCTGGGCTACGGCGGTATCGACTGCTCGCTTGCAATCATCCGACTGACTCACGTCGGCCCTGACGAAAATTGCGTGACCACCGCTCGCAGAAATTTGGTCCGCTACCTGGTTCCCGCCGGTCTCATTCAGATCAATTGCTATAAGCGTTGCACCTTCACGGGCAAACAGCAGTGCGGTCGCCCGGCCGATCCCCGACGCAGCTCCGGTGATGATTGCAACTTTGGATTGAAGAGATTGGCCGGCCAAGTTTTCCTCAAGAAATCGTTGTCAAAGAGCGATTTCGTTGCGATTTTCCACAACCCAAGTCATTGTGCGACAGCGGTCACCATCCCGGTAAACCCAACCTATTGTGGTCATCAAATCAGTTAGCCACAATTTCTCGTGCTTTTCCCGATTCGGCAACTAACCTGCCCACCACCTGAAACTTTGCTATTGACAGACAACCACTTAGGAGTAAGATGTGGTCAAAAGTGGTACAAAGTGGTCTTGACAATAAAGCTCGTGGGACAAAGTAGAACGGCGAGAGGCGCCAGTGGAATTTAAGGCTGACACCCCAAAAAACCGGCCCAACGAAGCTAATTTGACCGAATTTGTGACCGCTTTCACCTCCCTCGTTCCTGTGGTAGCCGCCGTCAGGCGTCATCGCCCGGTGACGGGCAGAACACGACATGTTTCGCGGCAATCACCCAACTCGCGTCGACGAAAAGGGACGGGTCAAGGTTCCCGCCGAATTCAAGCGGGTGATCGACGAGAAGTACGGCGCGCAATTCTACATCACCAGCCTGGATGGCAAGAGTGCACAAGTGTATCCCTTCGAGGAGTGGGAACGGATCGAGCAGAAACTGGCGGCGCTCTCCACCTTCAATCCTACGAAGAAGAAATTTTTAAATCGCGTGAACTACTGGGGACAGATGGTGGAGATGGACGGCCAAGGCCGGCTGTTGATGCCCCAGTTGTTACGCGATTCGGCCCAGATCAAGGGCGAAGTGGCAGTGGTAGGAGTTTTGACGTATCTCGAAGTTCGCAATCTCGAGGGCTACAAGCGCGAGATTGAGGAAGAGAAGTTCACGGCCGAGGATGAGCAAACGCTCGACGGTCTGGGGATCTAGTAGGCAAGGGTTCAACACACACCCCCGAGCGGGGTGGGCATGGCAGGTCGGAAATGGAAGCTGGCCATGTTCCGGTTCTTTTAAAAGAAGCGATCGATTTTCTAAACGTGCGGCGTGGCGGGACCTATATCGACGCCACGGTGGGCTTGGGCGGACACAGCTTCGAAATCGCAAAGCGCCTCGGCGCACCGGGTCATTTGATTGGCTTCGATAAAGATCCGAACGCGTTGACAGCTGCGCTGTTCAATTTACAGCCAGGCGAAATTCCGGAGGGCGACTATCCAGATGTAAAGCTTCGCCAAGGAAGCTTTACTCGGATTGCAGAACTTGCTCTCGGTTCCATCGACGGGATTTTGGCCGATCTCGGAGTAAGCAGCCTGCAGCTGGGAGACGCTGCGCGCGGATTCAGTTTTCAGGCGGAAGGACCGCTCGATATGCGGATGAACCCGCAGGCCGAGCTGACCGCCGATCAAGTGGTAAACCACATGAGCGAGCGCGAGCTTGCTGATGTGATTTACGAATTCGGTGAGGAAAGGAGGTCGCGGAGAATCGCCAGAGCCATTGTCCGGTCGCGGCCGATACGATCGACGGTACATCTTGCCGAGGTCATATCAGCCGCGGCCCGGCCAATGAATCAAGCGGAACGGCGAATTCATCCGGCGACGAGAACCTTCCAGGCTCTCCGAATCTTCGTAAACCGTGAGCTAGACGACCTGCGGGACCTGCTGAACGCGGCCCCGCAGCTGCTGAAACCGGGGGGCCGGCTGGTGATCATCAGCTTCCACTCGCTGGAGGACAGAATTGTGAAGGACAGTCTTCGCGATGGTGTGAAGCACGGGTACTACCAGCTGCTGACGAAGAAGCCGGTGACAGCAACAGAAGAAGAAGTTGATCGCAACCCGCGTTCGCGCAGCGCGAAGCTGCGAGCCGCGGAGAAGATTTCGTAGCGCCGGCCTGTGGCCGGCTGCGCTACAAAGTTTCCGGATCGCAGCACTTCCAGGTCTGTGGTTCGGAGGTGGTGGCCAGGTAGGGGCAGGAGAAAGCAATGTACTCAGGAAGATTGATTGAACAACTGATGGCAACAGTCGAGCGCGTCGAGAAGAAGCAACGCGAGCGCGAGACCTCTGAATTGGAACGTCTGTACCTGGCGGAGAGCATTGAAACGGTTCGTTACGAACAAGACTTAGTCGGGGTGGCGTAATGGCCGCAGGGGCAATCGCAGCAGCGCACGCAGGATTTCGTTCGGCGAAACGGCAGCCATGCTGGACCGGAACGCCGGAAATCTATTTCGCCAAGAACATCGACAACTCGCGTCTGGTGAAAGTCGAGGATCCCCGGCGCGTGCGTGAAATGCGCACTTTCGCCATCGCGCTCAGTTGCCTCTGCCTCCTGGTGCTTTCGTATGCCTGGCAGCATTTCAAAGCCATCGAGTACGGTTACAAGATTTCGGAACTCAAAGTCCAGCGCGACAACCTGACGGAAATGAACCGCGCGTTGCGCCTGGAAGAAGCATCGCTGCGCGATCCCGAGCGGATCGACAAGCTCGCAAAAAACATGGGCATGGTGCCGCCGCAGCCAGGGCAGGTCATCCGCATGGACACTGCGTTGCCGGATGGCAGCGTTCCCGTGATGGCTAGTGCAACGCCGATCTCGGTAGTTTCGGCGCGCTAACGAAGAACTCACCGCCGAGAACGCAGAGAACGCCGAGACAACGCTGATCTCGGCGTTCTCGCGCACTCGGCGGTTAACTACTCCCCTTCAGGTTCCGACAAGTGGTGGCGAATTCTCCCCGTAATTCCGCGCAACTCCGGCTCTATCTCCTCGGTGGCATCCTGCTGGTTTGGTTCGTTGCCATCGCATTTCGCTTAATCGATTTACAAATTTTTCAATATGGCGAGTTCGAAGCCCGTGCGCAGCACCAGCAGCAGCGCACCGTCGAAATTTCTCCGAAGCGCGGAATCATCTATGACCGTTCCGGCCATGAGCTGGCCATGTCCATCAATGTCGACTCCGGCTTCGCGGTACCGTCGGAAATTCCGGACCTGGCCACCACGATTTCGCTGATCACGCGCATTACGAAAGAAGATCCTCGCGAGATCCTGGCTAAATGCAAAGCTTCGCGTTCCTTCTGCTGGGTAGCGCGGAAGGCCGATGCGGAAGTGGCCGAGCGCATCAAAGCCCTGAACCTGAAAGGAATCTACTTCCAGAAAGAATCCAAGCGCTTCTATCCCAAGCGCGAGCTCGCCGCACACGTTCTCGGGTACGTCGGGATGGACGATGAAGGCCTGAGCGGTATTGAGCGCGAGTACGACGATCAGCTGCGCGGCAAACCCGGGCGAATGCTGATCCAGGTGGATGCGCGGCGAAAGAACTTTGCGCGTCTTGAGAAACAGCCCGATCCCGGCGAGAACGTTGTCTTAACTATTGATCAGAACATTCAGTACATCGCCGAGCGGGAACTCGATGCGGCGATGACACAGACGCGAGCGCAGGCGGGTACGGTCATCGTTTCGAATCCGCATACGGGGGAGATTCTGGCTCTTGCCAACCGTCCAACCTTCAACCCGAACCTCACGCGCAGAGTGACTCCCGAAGCCTTGAAAGATCGTGCTGTCAGCGATGTGTACGAACCCGGCTCCACTTTCAAAGTGGTAACCATCTCGGCGGCTCTCGACGAAAGGATCACCAACCCCAACGAGATCTTTGATTGCCAGATGGGGTCAATCGTGGTCAACGGCATGAGGATCCGTGATCACAAGGCATACGGGCTACTCTCAGTATCCGATGTGCTCGCGAATTCGAGCGACGTGGGCGCGATCAAAATCGCTTTGAGGCTTGGCGAGGAGCGCTTCTACAAGTACATCCAGGCCTTTGGCTTCGGGCAGCCGACGGGAATCGAATTGCCGGGTGAGACTCGTGGCCTGGCAAAACCTCTGAACCGCTGGTCGAAAGTTTCGATCGGCGCTATCTCCATGGGACAGGAGATCGGTATCTCGCCACTACAACTGATCGGAATGGTTGCTACCATCGCCAATGACGGAGTGTGGGTTGCACCGCGAGTGGTGGCGGCAACCGCCCCCGCGCAGAGCACGCCGCAGACCGTTGTCTTTCAACCCGCCGCCCAGCGCCGAGTGCTGTCACCTATGACAGCCGCGCAGATGAAGAAAATGATGGAGGGGGTCGTCCTGCACGGCACTGGCCCGAAGGCGATCCTGGAAGGCTACAGTGTCGCTGGCAAAACCGGCACAGCCCAGAAAGTGGATCCGGGGACTCACGGCTACTCGCGTTCGAACTATGTGGCTTCGTTTGCGGGATTCACCCCGATCAACAATCCCGCCATTGCCGTGGCCGTGATTCTCGACTCCGCCAAGGGCTTGCACCAGGGTGGACAGATTGCTGCCCCCGTCTTTCAGCGGGTCGCGCAACAGGTTCTTGCCTACCTGCATACGCCGCATGATGTCGAGTTGCCCGCGAGCCGTCAGCTAATGTTGGCGTCGAAAAAGGCCAGCAAAGAGGATCTTGAAGAGAGCTCTCCCGATCGCCTGGGCGAGCCAATCGACGTGGCCGACAATTCTGCAACACAGGTAGCGCCAGCGGTGCGGTCGGCAAAACCCCCAGCGGCCGGAGAGATTGTTCCTGCTTCCTTGATCTCGCACGAGAGCGCTGTGACGCCAACGCCGGCAACTAGCCAAACTGCTCCCGCTCAGCCGATCGCAGCGAAGACAACCTCAAACGGCACCGTGGTGCTTGATGTGGAACAGGGCGGGGTCGTGGTTCCGTCCTTCGTCGGTAAAACCGTGCGCAGCGCTATCGAAGAAGCCGAATCGGACGGCTTGGACCTGGACGCCGTCGGCAGCGGAATCGCGCGCGACCAGTCGCCGCCCGCTGGTGCCCATGTCACCGCCGGCGCGACCGTGGTCGTTCACTTCGAGCGCTGAAAGCAGAACCGACTCCGGGTTTTATCCTGCATTGCACCTTCTTCCCCCGCGATCAGCACACTCCGCGCTATCCACCAAAAGAAGGTCACCCTCCATTCCGACTTCAGTTCGTGGTCAACAGGGATCGTACTCCCACCCTGAGTCACAATCCGTAAAACCGCGTCTGCCGGAATCGCGGACAGATTCTTTGCCGGCGCGCCACGACGGCCAGAGGGCACTGTCCGCATTGGGGCACACACTGAATCGGCTGTAAGCGTCAAATACCTTGAAAATATACGAGTTATCTCGCGACAAGTTTGGTTACCAGCCTGCACCAAGAGAATAAGAAAGGAGCAGTATGAAAAGCAGGTCCATAGTCGTCTTAACCGCACTTCTCGCCATGTTCTCGGTGGCAGGGGCGGCATCCAAGAATCGAAACACAATTCAGGTGACTGAACCAACGGTCGTTGGCAGCGTTGTTCTGGAACCCGGCGCCTACACTGTTGAGTGGAACGGGACCGGTGCCGCGACCCAGGTTACTTTCTTTCACGGGAAAGACACGGTTGCCACAGTTCCAGCAACGCTGGAAACGGCAAAGAATCCCTATGACTCCGTGACTACCCAGGTTCAACCGTCGGGGCCGCGTTCGCTCATCGAGATCGATACGAGATCGTTGACGCTGCACTTCGGCGCGGCATCGACGGCGAGCGGACAATAGCGCTGGTGGGTTTTCCGGCGGCACATGCAAGCTGGCAAACCATGCTCCAGAACGAGGAACAGGTTTCGCACGAACTCGTGGGAGCATTTGCTGGCTCAGCATGCATACGGCGATGCACCAAACGATCAGAGTAAGAACTCGACTTCCCGCGAAGGCGCGCGAGAACTCGCTGCCGCTCTGAACCGTAAAGTGCCGCCGGGAACCACGGTGATATTGAAGGTTTACCCACGCCACAGAGGCTCCTGCGGTCCCTTCGAGCGACGAGTGCATCAGATTTTGGGTATCGGCGAGTTGCGGGGCCCGGTCGGCTCATTTAGTATCTCAAGCGTGCACCCGAACGTCCTCTGGTGCAGCAAGCCTGAGCGACGCCGGTGGAACCCGGACCGGTGACTCACTCGCACGAAGGGCGCGTAGCTCAATTGGCAGAGCAACTGACTCTTAATCAGTAGGTTGAAGGTTCGATTCCTTCCGCGCTCACCATCCAACCCATTTATTAGGCACCAGTTCTCACCTCAGCCTCATTGCTCTCCGCAAGCTGCCGAGTTCCGTGGTGACCACCGTCGGTGACCACTTCTGAGCGATTGCCGAGTTTCCGGAATGCGGCTTCCACGGCATCGGCCTGGGATGGCAATACCGCTGTGTGATCGCCATCGAGCTATGCCCCGCGATTCTCGCCAGCGTTGCCGATAAAGCAGGCTGCATCCTAATGGAAGATCGCTCGATTCTTCAGCCCGCATCTTGAATGCCGGGTAGCGGGCTGTTAGGAGGGGAGGACGATGGAACGAACCAGGCCGAGCGGCGATCTAGCAGCGGTGGAGATCGCTGGTTACGACTACGGTCGTCCTCCGAGTGCTAAGTCTCCTCTCTCCGTCGACGAATTGCGCCAGATCGAGCAAACGACTGGCTGGAGTGACGACGACGCAGAAATACTACGCCCGACATCAGGCCGTCTTTCTTCGCCAAGCGGAGAAAATGGTCAACAGCTGGCGCGAAGTGATTGGCTCGCAGCCGCATCTGGTCAAATGGTTCTATGGTCCAAATGGCAAACGCGACAATGAGTACGCGGCCAAGGTGAAGCCTCGTTTTGTGCAGTGGGTCATTAATGCGTCTATTCGAGTGCACGATGAGATGCGGCTCAATTATCAGGAAGAGATCGGATTGCGTCACACACCTGCAAAGAAAAATCGGACAGATCAGCGGGAGACTCCGCCGCTGGTCCGATTGCGATTTTTGCTGGCGTTTGTTCCGTTAGTGACGATCGGCGCCGAAAAGTTTTTTGGTGAAGCAGGAGTCCGGGGCGAAGAACTGGACAAACTCACGGAGGCCTGGACCAAAGCGGTACACCTCCATGTCACGCTGTGGACCCGGCCGTATGCGAACGAGGCCCTCTGGTAGAGGGGGCAAGAGCGAAGCCGCCAAACGTTCGGATACAAGCCGCCGAAAAGCTTTCAACGTTGGAGCAATGAGTCTCCGGCCGTGTAGTGGTGCAACTTGACGTGACCGTCGTAATACTGCGGTCAGGCGCATCGACGCCGTATTCCACACGGGCCTCTCTCGAGCTTTGTAGCATGCGAAGTATCAATGGCCCATAATCTTCAACGGAGGAGCGGCCTGGGGAAATGTTTTGGTGAAATCGTGTCCAAGAAGCCGAGCAATCGTCGCCGCAATCTGCGCCTGAGTCACCTCAGTATTCGAGAGTTCGCCGCCCGGCTCGGTGTCAGGCCCCAGGACTGCTATCCAAATGTTATCGGAGCCTTTCTGTTCGACTCCATGTTCTTTCCACTCTTCCAGTCCGCTGCCACGTCCGTGATCCGTCGTGATGATAAAGGTCGTACTGCCCCGATAGCCCGGCATCACCTGCATCGTGGTCCAAAGTTGGCGTACGAACTGGTCGAATTGATGGGCGCTTTCAAGCACGAGATCGTAGCGTCCGGAGTGCGCCCAGTTGTCGGTCTCGCCATATCCGACGAACAGCAGGCGTGGATGTGCGGCCGTTACATAGTCCAGCAAGGGGACTTGCAGAAACGAGTCCCAGAGATCTTCGTTGTCCAGGCGCGTCGTCGTGCGGTATAGCTCGTTCAAGAGTTCCTGTCGCGGTGTGAGCTTTCCTTTCTCGGGCAAGTCCCAGCCGACCTGCATGGGAAGGTGGCTTCGCGGTTCGTTGAAGATGTTTTTAAACACGTTCCAGGTGGCATAGACAGCGACATGCCCGTGATATTCGGGAAACTGCTTGATCCATTCGAACACCGTGACGTTCGGATTAGGTCCAAACTCGTTGCTGTTGATACGCGGATCAGGACGTCCCGTCAGCATCTCGTTATAGCCCGGGTACGAAAACGCCATCCCATTGGTCACTCGCGCAATGCTGGCTTTATTCTGATTGCCGATGATCTGGCCGTTTTTCGCTACTACTTCCCACAGGAATGGGAACAGCAGTTTGCGCCGTTGCACCGGATCGTCATTCCAAAATTCTTTCCGCAATTTCTCCGGGCTTGCCCAGATGCCACCATGCTTTTCGTTCATCAGTTCGGGATCAGCGCCCGTAAAGATTTCTTGCCAGCGTAATCCGTCGCTTACGATTAATACGACATTCCGTGTCTTTAGCTTGGCGCCTGCTGAAATGCCAGTTACAAAAGCGAACAGCAAGACAGCAACGATTGCTAAGCGGCCTTTCAACGTGTGTCCTCCAATACCCGAGTTGCTCAGAAGCTGTAACGCAGCGCGAACTGCATGACCCTCGGCTTGGTGAGGGTCTCGCTAAAGTTGCCTAGCGTAGTGCCGTAGAGCAGATAACTGTTGATCGTACCGACGTCAAACCGGACGGAATTGGTGACGTTGAATACATCCCAGGAGAAGCGCAGAGCCTGCGATTCGGTAAACGACCACCCCTTACCAAGGCTCAGATCCGCCCCGAAGTACCCCGGTCCGCGCAGGTTATTGCGTTGCCCGGCTTCTCCCGGATAGGCGTAACGAAATGAGCTCGCCGCAGCCGGTCCCGCCTTAAAGACGTTGGGCACGCCGTTTTGGAACGATAATCCTGTTGGCGCGGAACCGGTCAGTACGGCGCGCCCATCCTGCTCGTAGTTGGTTGCGAATGCGTAAGTCGAAATGCTGAAAGGATAGCCGCTCGTCCACCTCGTCAGACCCGAGAACTGCCAACCCCCAAGAACCGCATCTTGCAGCCGGCTCCAATTTTCACCGAATCGCTTGCCGCGCCCGACTGGCACGTCATAGACCCAGTTGGCGTTGATCTGATGAGTTGTGTCGTAGTCTGACGGTCCATACAGCCCATGCGTGTTCCAAGAATTGATGACTTGCCCGCTGTATCCCACGGCGCTGAAGCTGCCAATCCCGCTCCCTTGTTCGTATTCGTTGACTCGCTCGGCGTTCGAGTTCTCGTCGAGCGACTTGGAAAAGGAATAGTTCAGATCGAACTCTAAGCCGCCCGCATGCCTTCGCAGGCCAGCCTGGAGGGCGTTGTAGTTGCTCGTTCCCGTGGTGCGCCAGGAATACAGGGAGGAAAATTGATCGTCCCAGAAGGCATAGGAACCGAGCGACGAACATGCGGGGAAACACGGATAGCCAGGCGTGGGCGCGTCCAAGTATTGCAGCGCATAAATGGAATTCGGATTGTTGCCGTAATAAAGATCGTAGATGTTCTGCGTGGCCGTGGGATTCGCAGGAATGCCAGGAGCCGATCCGTAAATCCCAGCCGCTCCAGCAGCAGCGGGAAAGAGGTTTTGCCAGAATGCGATCGGTTGCACGCTACTCTCCGGAGTATTCGCGTTCGCCAGTTTCGCGAGCATGGTGGCGGCCTGGAAGTATGTCATCCCCGATTTGAGGTCCTTCATGTTCACCGGCTCCGCCATATCCACTTCCTGAAGCAGTCGCCGCCCGAAGCGCCCCACGTACGAAAGTTCCATCACGAATTTTGAGGGAAGCTCCCGGGTGATCGAGAA
>Ga0335070_10005718_pt1 | contig 14642 bp, 14 predicted proteins | sample Lox_Sample_13_FD_206722 | JGI IMG/M metagenome (GOLD analysis project Ga0335070, IMG submission 206722) | Soil microbial communities from Loxahatchee National Wildlife Refuge, Florida, United States - Lox_Sample_1.3 | ecosystem: Environmental > Terrestrial > Soil > Wetlands | place: USA... | reverse complement strand
GGGTGGCCGTGTCGGCCGAGACCCGGACGGCGCCGTCCTCGGACGTCGCGGGCGCCGACGCGCGCGCACCGCCCTTCGCCTCGCTCATCGCCATCTCGTAGTCGCGGTCCGTTCGAAGCGCCTCGCGTGATGGACGTCATGGGCCCGTGCCATGTGCCAGCACGTGACGCGCCCGCGGACCGCCTTCCAAGGCGATCTGAGGGCGGCGATTTCGACCGCCCAGGAGCGAGGAACATGGGAGGCAAGGGAAGACTCTTGGCCCTGCTGTGTGCGGGGTGCTTGGCAGTTCATTCGGGCACTGCGCTCGCCGACGCCGCGTCACAGGGCTCGGTAGAAGGACAGGTCAAGGACGCGCTCGATCGACCGCTCGCTGACGTGGCGCTGCGACTCGAGTCGGCCGCTGGAACTGTCGCCGGTCGCACGACGAGCGACGCGAACGGACGATTCTCGTTCCAGGGGGTCGACCCAGGTGTCTATTCCGTGGTCGGCGAGAAGAAGGAGTTCGAGACCGGGAGCGCAGTCGTGACCGTCACCGCGGGCGAAGCCGCGCGTTCCGAGTTGGTCCTCGCCTCGACGACGCCTCTCAACCTGAGCGTCGTTGCCCAACGGCTCAATGAGCGTCGGGCGAGCATCACACCCGCGATCGGGGCGAGTCACTATGACATCACCCAGCAGGCGATCGAGGCACAGCCCCACGGGGAGGATACGCCCTTCAATCAGGTCATCCTGCGCACGCCAGGCGTGGCCAACGATTCCTACGGGCAGCTCCACGTCCGCGGCGAGCACGCCAACCTCCAGTACCGGATCAACGGAATCCTCTTGCCGGGGGGTCTCGCCACCTTCGCCTCGGTGCTCGACACCCGGATGGTGAGCAATGCGTCGCTGCTCACCGGCGCGCTTCCCGCCCAGTATGGCTACCGCACCGCGGGGGTCGTCGACATCCAGACCAAGGAGGGCACGCTCGCACCCGAAGGGACCGTCGGGATCTACGGCGGGAGCGATGACTGGGTCCAGCCGAGCGCCCAGGCCAGCGGCTCCTCGGGGATCTTCAACTACTTCGTCACCAGCACCTACCTGCAGAGCGACCGGGGCATCGAGCCGCCGGTCCCCAACGCGATCCACGACTTCACGCGTCAGGGAAGGGTCTTCGGACTCTTCTCCGCGCTGCCGGACCCGACGACGCGCGTGAGTCTCGCCCTGAGCGGTGACGTTGGTTATTTCAAGATCCCCAACAACCCGAACCAGCCCACCGCGTTCACTCTCAGTGGATTCGACACCTTCGACTCCAAGGATGTGAACGAGCAACAGCACGAAGTCAATCCCTTCGGGATCCTGTCGCTGCAGAAGACGCTGGGCAAGCTCGACGTTCAGGTCGCTGCGTTCAATCAATACAACGGAATCAAGTTCAATCCCGACTACACGCCAGACCTCCTCTTCAACGGCGTAGCTTCTCGCGTCTTCCGCAGCACGCTCGAGAGCGGAGTCGAAGGCGACGGCAGCTATCACCTGACCGATTCGCACACGCTGCGGGGCGGGTTCTTCTTCAGCACCGATCGCGCAGATACCAACTCCACCTCCCGCGTGTTTCCCACGGATGCGGGCGGGAACCAGGCGAGCGACACCCCGTTCTCGCTCGACGACGACGCCCACTTGAGGAGCTACCTCTACGGCCTCTATTTGCAGGACGAGTGGAAGGTGCTGCCGGAGGTCACGATCAACGGCGGCGTTCGCGTCGACTACTACGACGGCTTCGTACAGAAGTACCAGGTGAGCCCGCGCCTCAACGTCGTCTACCGCCCGTTCGAGACGACGACCCTGCACGCCGGCTACGCGCGCTACTTCACGCCGCCTCCGCTGGAGCTGCTCCCCAAGGACGGCTGTCTGAAGTTCACCGGGACTACCAACGCCTGTCAGATCGACACCGGAATCCAGCCCGTCACGGTCGAGCGCGCCCATTATTTCGACGTCGGAATCCTCCAGCAGATCCTTCCCGAATGGCAGGTCGGGCTCGACGGCTACTACAAGATGGCGACGGATCAGCTCGACGACGGCCAGTTCGGGGCAGCCCTCGTGTTCTCCCCCTTCAACTACAAGAGGGGCACGATCTATGGCGTCGAGCTGACCTCCAACTACCAGCTCGGCGCCCTCTCGGCCTACGGGAACCTGGCCCTGTCGTATGCCAAGGGTCGAGAGATCTCTTCCGGCCAGTTCCTCTTCGAGACGGATGAGCTCGCATACATCGACCACCACTCCGTCTGGCTGGACCACGATCAGCGCTGGAGCAGCACGGCGGGCGTCTCCTACGTCTTCTGGGGTACGCGGGTGTACGTCGAGAACGTGCTGGGGAGCGGTCTCCGGCAGGGCTTCGCAAATACGATGAAGATGCCCGATACCGAACAGGTGAACCTCGGGGCGTCGCGCCCGTTCGAGCTTCCGACGCTCGGCAAGCTGATCGCGCGGTTCGACCTCGTGAACCTGTTCGACAAGGAAAACCAGATCCGCAGCGGCAGCGGGATCGGTGTGTTCGCGGCCCAGCGCGGACCCCAGCGTGGCTTCTTCGCGGGCTTGACGAAGCAGTTCTGAACGCGGCGCACGCGAGCCGCACAAGGAGTACCTGTCGTGCAAGACCTGGCGAACCTCGTGGCCGCGCTGCGGGCAGGCGGCGCGACGATCTACCCGCTGCTGGGACTCGCCGTCGTCGCGGCGGTGGTCATCGTCGAGAAAGGCTTCGTCTACGCGACCCGGACGCATCTCCCGCCGAAGCTGGTTCGCACGATCGAGAGCGGCGCGTTCAAGTGGAGCGAGCTCGAGGAGCAGCTCTCCGACGTGAGCCCGAAGTTCTATGCGGTCCGATTCCTCCGCGTGCTCGTCGAGAGCCGGCGGCAGCCCGGATGGTGGGTGGAGTCGCGGGCGGGGGACGAGGCGAGCGTCATCGAGAAGGCGCTCGGCCGGTGGACCTGGGTGCTCGAAACGATCGTGACGGCGGCCCCGCTGCTCGGACTGCTCGGAACGATCACGGGAATGATCCGCTCCTTCCGGCTCTTCGGCGATCAAGGTCTCGTCGATCCGGCGGGCGTCACCGGAGGCGTCGCCGAGGCGTTGATCGCGACCGCGGTAGGGCTTTTCATCGCCCTGACGGCGCTCTTTGCGTTCAACTTCTTCTCGCAACGGCGCGCCCAGCTGATGGACGAGCTCGAGCGCCTCGGCACGCGGCTGGTCGACCACATCCGGCTCGATCAGCAGGGCCTCTTCGATGAAGCTCCGTAGATCGCGCAGCTCGCGGCGCGGTCGCATCGAGATCATCCCGATGATCGATGTGATGTTCTTCCTGCTGGCGACCTTCATGCTGGCCTCACTCTCGATGCAGCACTTGCATTCGTTGGGAATCGATCTGCCGAAGGGTCGCGCTGCCGCGATGGAGACGCGAAATCCGGTCACGCTCACCGTGACCCGCGACGGCAAGCTGCTGCTGAACGAAGTCGCGATCACTCTGGAAACACTCGAGCCCGCGCTACGACCGCTTCTGGGCGGCTCCGAGACCAGCGTCGTGGTGGCGGCCGACGGCGCCGCACCACACGGTCTGGTGGTCCAGGCGATGCTCGAGGCGCGCAAGGCCGGAGCCGAGCATTTCCTGATCGCGGTGCAGCACGAGTAGTGCGGTGGCCGACTCGGTCCGCCTCGACGACGCGCCCTGGAGGCGACTCCCGTGGTCGCTCCCGGCGGGAGCGCTGCTGGCGCTGCTCGCACTGCTCGGGCTCGTACGCATGCTCTCCGAGGCCCCGCAAGAGCGACCGAAGCCGCCCGCCTTGAGCGCGCAGCTGCTCGAGCTTCCTGCGGCGGGCCCCCCGGCTTCCGCCGCTGCGGCGCGACCCGAGCCGGAGCGTCCTGCGCCGCCGCCGGATCGCGTCGCCACGAAGCCGCTGGCGGAACTCCCGGTGCGGCGGCCTCGAGAGCCAAGGAGGGTGACGCCGACGGCCCCTGAGTCGTCGGCTCCCGCGAGTCCCGAGCCCACCTCGACCGCAGCCCGCGAACCCAGCGCAGAGCCGAGTGTCGCCACTCCATCCATCCCTGGCGGTCACATGAGCGCGCGCGCTCTCTATCAGCCGCTGCCCGAGATTCCGGAGGAGCTGCGCCGCCAGAATCTAGAGGCCGTCGCCGTTGCCCGCTTCCACGTGGCCGCCGATGGCAGCGCACGGGTCGAGCTGGTCCGGGCCACGAACGACACGCGGCTGAACCACGTGTTGATCGTCGCGCTCGGGCGCTGGCGTTTCTTTCCTGCGATGGAACAGGGTCGGCCGGTCGCGTCGGAGCTCGAGATCCGCGTTCCGATCTCGGTCCACTGAGGAGGAGACGGTGGCGTAGAGCGGTGTCGCATCGAGCTCCTACGCGGCAAGAGAGCTGTTCGTTCCAGTCTGCCCAGACCAGCGCGGCGCCCCCGCGGCGATGGCGAGCGCGATCGCGAAGCAGCACGCGCCCGCGCCGACCAGCGTCGGGACGACGCCGAGCGAGTCGGCCACCGCGCCCATCGCGAAGCCGCCGAACGGGATCAGCCCGGCCCAGGCGACCTGGAAGAGGCTCATCACGCGGCCGCGCTTGTCGTCGTCGACGATCCGCTGCACCAGCGTCTGGAGATTCGTCATCACGGAGAAGTAGAAGTATCCGACGACGATCTGGGCGGCGAGCGCGAAGGCCAGGCTCCGCGAGAGCGCGAACGCGGCGAGCGCGACGCCATAGATCACCATCTGGAGCGCGGATCCGCGCAGCGTCGCGCGGTGCACGTAGCCCGCGGCGAGCGCGCCCGACATGGCGCCCACGCCCGACGCGGCCACGATCCAGGCGAACACGTCGCGGTTGCCGAACACGCGCTCGGCAAACACCGGCAGGAGCGCCATGTGCGACACGCCGAAGATCGAGAGCGCGGCGACGGTCAGCAGCGCCGGCAGCGCCGGACGCCGCTCGCGGGCGTGGGCGAAGCCCACGCGCAGGCGCGCGAAGATGCCGCCGGACGAGAACTGCGGCGCGTGGTCGGGCATGCGGATCCGCGCGATCAGCAGCGCCGACACGACCGCCGCGCTGCCGAAGATGCAGAACGACCACTCGAAGCGCCGCGCGGCGAGCAGCGGCGCGGCCAGCGCGGGCCCGAGCACGCGGGTGAGGTTGTTGGCGGCCGACTGGAGCGACACGGCGCTCGGGAGATCGAGCACCGGGACCGTGTTGGCGGCCACGGCGAACGAGGCCGGACCCGAGAAGCAGAAGGCGGTGCCGAGCAGGAACGAGAGGGCGAGGGCGAGCGGCGGACCGATGCGCCCCGACGCGGTGAGCCACGCCAGCAGCAGCATGAGCGCCGCGACCGCCGCATAGCAGACGAGCACGATGCGCTTGCGGTCGAAGCGGTCGGCCGTGACGCCCGCCAGCGGCGCCAGCAGGAAGGCCGGCAGGAAGAGCGCGGCGAAGAGCATGCCGAGGTGCATCGGATCGTTGCCGGTCAGCTGGACCATCAGCGCCTGCAGCGAGACGTGCGAGATCCAGAAGCCCGTCTGGTTCACCAGGAAGGCGATGAAGAGCAGGCGGAAGGGCTCGTGCGCCAGCGCGCGAAAGGCGCGTCCGCCCGACGACGCGAGGAAGCCGCGGGCGCGGTCGCCGGGCACGCCCATGGCCACCGGATCGGCGGGATCGAGCGCAGCAGCGCCCGGGTTGGCCCCGAGGCTCTCTTCGACGGGCGAGTCGACCATGGAGGTGTCCGGAGGCGAGGCGGGCGGGCGCGGAGAAGCGAGCGAGTCTACGGGATCCGGACCGCGGCCGCCTTTTGGTTACCGTCGGGGCCGCGCCTGCGGAGGGTTCGCGATGATCGATCTCACCCGAGACGGCCAGGTCTTCGTGCTGCGCATGGACGCGGGCGAGAACCGCTTCCATCCGGACTTCGTCGCCGCGTGGAACGCGGCCCTCGACGAGGTGGAGCGCGCCGAGGGTCCGAAGGCGCTGGTCACGACGGGCAGCGGGAAGTTCTACTCGAACGGGCTCGACCTCGACTGGATGCTCGGCGAGGGGCGCGGACGCGCGGACGAGTACCTGCACGGCGTGCTCGCGGTGATCGGCCGCGTGCTCGTCTTCCCGACGGTCAGCGTCGCCGCGGTGAACGGCCATGCCTTCGGCGCGGGCGCGCAGTTGCTGGTCGCCCACGACGTCCGCGTCATGCGCAGCGGGCGCGGCTTCGTCTGCATGCCGGAGATCGACATGCGCGCGCCGCTCCACCCGGGCATGACCGCGATCCTCCAGGCGCGGCTGCCGGATCGCTCGGTCCACGAGATGCTCGTGACCGGCAGGCGCTACACCGCCGAGGAGGCGGTCGCGCGCGAGATCGTCGACGAGGCGCTGCCGGAAGCCGAGGTGCTGCCGCGCGCCGTGGCGATCGCGCAGGGCCTCGCAGCCAAGGCGCACCCGGTGATGTCGACGCTCAAGCGCGGCCTCTACGCGCCGGTGCTCGCGGCGATGGAGGCGAAGCTCGCGCTCTAGGATCGCGGCAGCGCCGCGAGCAGCTCGCCGAGCTCCGCCTCGAAGTTCGCGACGCGCTCGCGCACGAACGCCTCGAGCGAGAGCGTCTCGTCGCGCAGCAGCGGCATGAGGTCGACGGCGAGCCAGGTGGCGCCCGTGCCGCCGGCGGCGCGCGGCTCCGAGAAGACCGCGTTGGCATGCGCGCGCCCGAGCGCGCCGCGCCCGTAGGGACGCGCGCCCTCCGTCTGCGAAGGGAAGCAGGCGAGCAGCTCGCGCCACAGCTCGTCGTGACCCGAGACGTCGAGTCGCACGACGTCGCGCTCGGCCAGCCAGTCGAGGCTGCGCCACACCTCGCAGCCGTGGACCTGCGCGGGGCGGCGATCGGCGGGCAGGCGCCGCAGCGCGGCGACGGTCGCGGCGCAGACGCCGACGTGCGTCGCGTGGCGGTCCATCGGGCTGTGCGTGTAGACGACGCGCGGCCGCGTCGCGTCGAGCACGGCGACGAGGTCGTCGACCAGCGCCGGCGCGGCCGCGACGGCGGCGGGGCTCGCGTGGTCGAGCTGGAACACCACCGCATAGCGACCGCGCGCCGCCGCGGCGCGCTGCTCGGCGCGCCGCACGTCGCGCAGCTCGGCATCCGAGAGTGCGGCGAAGCGGCCCGAGCGCGGCGCCCGCGCGCCGTCGCACGCCACGACGCCCGCGAACCACCAGCCGGGCGTCGCGAGGCAGTGCGCGATGCCGTGGAAGGCCATCAGCTCGAGGTCGTCGGCGTGGGCGCCGATGCCCATGTGCGTGGCGCGCACGAACGCGGCGTCCGGCGCGCGGCCGTCCGGCACGTGGACTTCGGCTCCAGGGTTGTGGAGACGCAGCGGCATCGAGGCTCGTGGCGCAGGCGCGCGCGCGACCGATAGCGTACGCGCCGGGCCCCGAGTATGACCTCGACTCCGCGCAGCGTCCCGCTCTGCCGCCTCGACGAGATTCCCGACGGCGCGGCGAAGGGCTTCCGCCTGCGCGACGCGGCCGGGCGCGAGGTGCGCATCTTCGCGGTGCGGCGCGGCGGCTTCGCCTGGGCCTACGTGAACCGCTGCCCGCACCGCGGCACGCCGCTCGACTGGGTCCCGGATCAGCTTCTCGACGAGGAGGGTCGTCGCCTCGTCTGCGCGACCCACGGCGCCATCTTCCAGGTCGAGGACGGCGTCTGCATCGCGGGCCCGTGCGTCGGAGACCAGCTCACGCCCGTGCCGCTCGCGCTCGAGGACGGCGTGCTGCACGCGCCTGCCGAGGTGGACGCAGACTAGGAGCCTTCGCCCCCGAACGCCTCCGCAAAGATCTTCGGGCCGGCGTCGAGCAGGACCTCCTGCGCGGTGAGCGCGCTGTGCACGGGTACGGGCCGGCGCGCGCTGCCCGTCCAGAGCAGATCGCCGCTCTGCGGGTCGACGATGGCGAGATCGAGTCGCACGAGCAGGAGACCGGTCTGCGTGAGCGTGAAGCGGCGCAGAGTTCCGAACAGGACGGGCGCGCGGATGCCCGCCTCGCGAGCGCTGCGCGCCGCGCTCTCTGCGTCGGCGGGCGCGCCGGGCAGCGCTGCGCGGTCTGCCTCGAGCGGAGCCACCGCGACGCCGCGGCGCTCGAGCTCGTGGACGGCGCGCTGCTGGAGCGCATCGGGGACGGTCCAGGCGGGATCTTCCGACGACCCGACGGCGCGCTCCACCTCCTTCAGCGGATTGCCGCTCGGGATGCGCAGCGGCTCGCCCGTCTCGTTGTGGAAGCGCGCGACCACGACGGGCCCGCGCGCGGAGAGATCGGGCAGCGTGCCGCGGGAGAGCGCGGGCTCCGCGGGGCGCAGGCCGAAGAAGGAGCTGCAGCCCGAGAGGCTGCCCGGGCCGAGCAGGGCCAATAGCACCAGCATCGTCGCCGCGGCGCCGCGCGCCCGTCGCTGGCCCCCGAGCGCGAGCAGCCGGCTCGCCGCGCTGGCGGCGAGCCAGACCCCGGCGGCCAGCGCGACGCTGGTCGGACCCGTCGGCAGATCGACGTGATAGGCGAGCACGAAGCCCGACACCGAGCAGACCACGCCGATCGCGGCCGAGATCGCGAGCGCCGCGCCGAGGCCCGGCGCCACGCGCAGCGCCGCGAGCGCCGGCAGCACGAGGAAGCCGAACACGACGACGGGGCCCGCGTCCATCACGCCGAGCGCGATCGCGACGCCGAGCAGGCCGAAGAGCAGTGCGTCGGCGCGTCCCGGCTCGCGTCCGATGGTGCGGGCGAACTCGGCGTCGAAGGAGGCCAGCAGGATCTCGCGTCGGAAGGCGAAGAAGAGCAGCAGTGCCGCGGCGGTCGCGACGGCGAGGATCGCGAGGTCCGCATCGCCGAGCGAGAGCAGCTCGCCGCGCAGCAGGTTCGTCATCTCGAGGTCGCCGGTGGGGTTCAGCGCCACGAAGAGCACCGTGGCGGCGGACGCCGCGGCGAACAATGCGCCGACCCCCCACTCGGCCGGCGAGCGGCGCACGCGCTGCGCGACGATCAGCGCCGCGAGCGCTGCGAACGTCGCCGCGAGCGAGCCGAGCAGCGCGCTCGTGTGGACGCTGCCGGGATGGTGCGCGTGACCCGTGATCCAGAAGGCCGCCGCGATGCCCGCGGCCCCTGCCTGCGGCAGCGCGACACCGAGCAGCACCAAGCGGCGCAGCACCACGTACACGCCGAGCAGGCTGCACAGCAGCGCGACCAGCAGCCCGCCGAGCACCGCGTTGCGGAACAGGAGTCCCGGTCCGAACAGGAACTCCATCATGCGCGCAGCTCCTTCTCCAGCCGGCCCGCCTCGAGCACGAGCGTGCGGTCGACGCGACCCTGCACCGCGTGGAGCTGGTGCGTGACCATCCACACCGCGATGCGGTGCTCGCGCCGCAGCCGCCCGAGCACCTCGACGATCGCCGCCTCGGTCTCGGGATCGACCCCGGCGGTCGGCTCGTCGAGGAGCAGCAGCGCCGGCTGCGTGGCGAGCGCCCGCGCGATCAGGATGCGCTGGCGCTGACCGCCGGAGAGCTGCCCGTAGCGCTCCGCCGCGAACGCGCCGGCCCGCACCGCCTCCAGCGCGGCGCGGCTCGCCCGGCGCTCCGCGGCGCCGGCCGGGCGCCAGAACGGCAGGTCGCGGCACGCGCCGAGGAGCACGACGTCGAGGCCCGAGAGCGGGTAGAGCGGATCGAGGGTCTCGCGCTGCGGCACGTAGCCGATGCGCAGGCCGGGCCTGCGCTCGACCCGCCCGCCGAGCGGACGCAGCAGCCCGAGCAGCCCGCGCACCAGCGTGGTCTTCCCGCTGCCGTTGGACCCGAGCAGCGCCACGAATTCCCCCGGCACGACGGAGAGCGAGACCCCGTGGACGATCGGCTCGCGCGCGTAGCCGAAATCCGCGTCGATCAGGCGCAGCAGCGCCAGGTCCTCGCGCTCGTCTTCAGTCACCCTTGGGTTCTCCGTGCAGCGCCGTCACCAACGCCTCGAGGTCCGCCTGGATGGACTCGAAGTATCCCGGCTGACCCAGGCCGCCCGCCATCGCCGAGACCGTCGCGACGCGTGCGCCGGTCTTCTCCGCGAGGCTCGCCCCGAGGCCGGGGTCGTAGGAGATCTCGTGGATCACGAGCTGAACCTTCTGCTGCTTCATGGTCTCGAGCAGCTCCTGCAGATGGCCCGGCGTCGCGGGAATGCCCGGCTTGACCTCGATGGTGCCCACCAGGTCGATGCCGTAGCGCCTGGCCAGGTAGACGAGGTCCTGGTGGTAGGAGACGGCCTTGACACCGCGCAACGGTGCGGCGATCCGGGCCAGCTCCTGGATCTTCTGGTCCGCGAGGGCGTCGAAGCGCGCGAGTCCCTCGCGGTAGCTCGCCGCGCCCGCCGGGTCGATGCGCTCGAGGCCCTCCGCGATGGCGCGCGCCATCGGCTTGCTCTGCTCGGGGTCGAGATTGAAGTGCGGATTGCCGAGCGGATGCAGCTCACCCTGAGTGCGATTCTGGCTCGTCGGCACCTCGAGCGGCTGCACGTAGAGCGACGCGTCGATGTAGCCCTTCGCGCCCGGCATGATGTCCGGGTTGCGCGCGGCCTCGAGCAGGGCCGGGATGAACGCGTGCTCGAGGTAGAGCCCCTGCACCACGAGTGCGTCGGCGCGGTTGAGCTTCGTCACGAAGGAGGGCTTCACCGGCACCTTGTGGGGATCCTGACTTCCCTCCGCGATCGTGACGACGGACACGCGGTCTCCGCCGATCTTCGCGGCGATGTCCGCCACGTCCGGCGTCGACGCGACCACGCGCAACGCGGCGAGGGCGGGGCTTGCCGCGCCGGCGAGCGCGAACGCGACGGCCGCAGCGAAGAAGAGGCGCCTAACGCTGGGCGAAGCCATGGCTGTGACTCCCGATGAATGCGGTCCACTGGAGCGTGAAGCGCTGGTTGGTCTGCTCGTGTCCCCAGCTGTCGTCGAACTGGAAGCGCAGGCGCTGGAACTCGGAGGGCATCCAGGTGAGGAAGGCGGAGACGGTGTTCGCGAGGTCGGTCTGCTCGTTCGGCGACTGCGAGTAGTCGAAGCGCATGCCCGCCGAGAAGCGGCGCGCGAAGAAGGCCTCCACGTAGGTGTAGCCGCCTTGTCGTTGCAAGCGCGTCGTATCGATGGTCGCGCCGGTGTCGTCGCGCGTCCTGAAGCGCTGATCGTTCCAGAGCCACTCGGTGCCCCAGACGAGCCCCTGGTAGAAGCCCTGCGTCCCGGGCTGGTGGCGGAACGTGACGTCGCCGGCATACAGGTTGCGGTTGCTGTCGGCGGGAATGCCGAGCCAGGAGGCGCCCAGCTCCAGGTTGACCGTGTCCGTCAGGTCGAAGTAGGTCTGCGCGCGCCCGAGCATGTTCAATTCATCGAAGTTGCGGCGCCCGAAGAAGCCATCGCTGTTCAGGTTGTCGAGATTCTCGGCGCCGACGGTGTTGTAGATGCCGCCGGTGAGCTGGATGAACTGCTCGATCGGGGCGAGCCAGGACACCTCGAGGCCCTCCGACGTCGACTCGCCGCCGATGATGCGGTCGATGGACGGCGGGCGGTCGACGAAGGGCAGCCCCTCGTCGTGCCAGTGCGGCAGGCGCCCGAAGTCCGCGAAGAAGCGACCGCCCTTGACCGTGAGGTTTCCGGGCAGCGCCGTGGTGACGATCGCCGCCTCCTCGATGTTGAAGCCTTCCTTGCTGGTCCCGTTGATCGAGGCGTAGGCGCGCACGAACGGGTCGACCGGCGCGGACAGGAACAGCTCGCCGTTCTGGAGCGAGAAGTCGATGCCGTTCGGATAGCCGATCGACTCCCACGAGGAGTGCGTGTCCTGCGCGAGCTCGGTATCGACCACGAAGCTGATGGCGGGATTGTCGGCGTTCACCGGGGCGAGCCGCGCCGTGGTCTCGGCCGGCGGAGGGGCCGGAGGAACCGCCGCGACGACCGGGGGCGGCGCGGGAGCCGGCGGTTGCGCCGCCGCGGGCTGCGCGGCCTCCATCGCGTCGACGCGCCGGGTCAGCGCGTCGAGCGCCGAGCGCGTGGCGTCGAGCTCGCCCTGGGTCTTCGAGAGCTGCTCCTTCGTGGCGGCGAGCTCCTCGCGCAACCGCTCCGCCTCGGTGGCGGCGTCGGCGCGGCTCGGGATCGAGGGCACTCCGATCAAGAAGGCTCCGATCAGGAAGGCGACCGCTGCGGCGGGCCCTTCGCGGTCGAACGCGAAACGCATGCTGGATCCTCCGGGCCGGCATGCAGCCGGCCGCTCGCTGGCCGCGCCGCCGAGGACGTGCGGACACGCCGACGGGCGTCGGGCTCGGAAGCGCGGTTCTGACTTCGCGATCAGGCGAGCGAGAGCGCGGCGAGCGGAGAAGCGCGAGGCGGGTGGCCCGTGCGCGCGACGGTTTCGTGAGCGCGCAGCACGGGCGCCGGCAGGACCCCGCAGAGCGGGGGGAGCGCGCGCGCGGGCATCGCCGGCGGCGGCGCCGCGGGCTTCGCGTGCAAGAGGCTCTGGCAGACCGGGCACGTGGTCGGGTCGTGGGCGGCGGGCTGCGCGGGCGAGACTGCGGTGCCGCGGACGGCGCCCGCAGCCGACAGCGCGGCGGCGTCGGATCTCGCGATGTCCGCCCGCGCCGCGGCGTGCGCCACGGGCGGGAGCATCTGACCTGCGATGGCGCAGAGGACCGCGAGGACGAAGAGCCGTCGCCAGCGGGATCGAGGCCGCGAGCTGCTCCGCAGACCCGCTGCCGTGTCAGCCGACGAGTAGGAGTTCCGACTCACGTGCGGGTCGCCTCGGTGGACCGGGGTGCCATCTAGTAACGTCGCCCCGACGCCCGCGCAACCTCCGGGATCCCTATCCTCGGAGCCGCGTGCTCCGCGATGCGCTCGAACGGCAAGGGGACTTCTTCTTTCGGTGGCGCGGATTCCTGCCTTTACTGGGCCTCCCCATCCTCGCGTGGGAGCTGTACCGCTTCTCCGCCGAGCCGGCCGATCCCCGCGTCGCGGCCGCCTGCCTCGCCGTGGCCGGGCTCGGGGTGGCGGTCCGAGCCGCGGTGCAGGGCTACACCATGCCGGGAAGCTCGGGGCGCAATACGCGCTGGCAGAAGGCGAACGCGCTCCACACGACCGGCCTGTACTCGCTGTGCCGCCACCCGCTCTATCTCGGGAACTTCCTGATCTGCTTCGGGGTCCTGCTGCTATTCCGGTCGTTCGAGCTGCTCGCCGTCTTCGGCCTGCTGTGCGCGCTCTACTACGAGCGCATCGTGCTCTGCGAGGAGGCGTACCTCGAGCGAGAGTACGGAGAGAGCTTCCGGGCCTGGGCGGCGCGCACGCCGGCGTTCCTGCCGCGGCCCTCGGCCTGGCAGAGGCCCGAGCGCCCCTTTCGCGTGCGGACGCTCGTCCGGCGCGAGTACGGGACGTGGTTCTCAGTGGTGCTCGTGGCAACGCTCTTCGAGGCGCTCCTCGGCTGGAGGGTCCACGGCCGCTTGTCGCTCGGACCCGCGTGGCTCTCGCTCCTCGCGCTGGCCTCGCTCCAGTTCGCGGTCTTCCGCTTCCTGAAGAAGCGCACGAGGCTCCTGCGGCTGTGAGCGGGAGCGGGCGCCTCAGGCTCTCGCCGGGAACTCCACGGGCATGTGCTCGAGGCCCACGATGAAGTTCGAGGGCCGGTAGTCGCGCCTCTCGATCGGCCTCGCGAGCGTGAGCTCGGGCATGCGCGCGAGCAGCTCCTCGAACATCACGCGCAGCTCGAGCCGCGCGAGGGAGGCGCCCAGGCAGAAGTGCGTGCCCGGGCCGCCGAAGGCGACGTGATGGTTCGGGCTGCGCGTCACGTCGAGGCGGAAGGGATCCGCGAACACGCGCGCGTCGCGGTTCGCCGAGGGGTAGAGCAGCAGCAGGCGGTCGCCCTCGCGGATCTTCTGGCCGTGCAGCTCGGTGTCGCGTGTCGCCGTGCGGTTCATGTTCTGGATCGGCGTCACCCAGCGCAGCAGCTCTTCCACGGCGGTCGCGACGCCGCGCGGGTTCGCGGCGAGCTTGCGGCGCTCGTCGGGATTCTGGATCAGCGCCAGCGTGCCGCCGGTGATCACGTGGCGCGTGGTCTCGTCGCCGCCCACCAGGATCAGCAGGCTCTCCTGGATGATCTCCTCCTCCGAGAGCCGGTCGCCGTCGATCTCGGCGTGCACCAGGATGCTCATCAGATCGTCGCGCGGCTGCTTGCGCCGGTCGGCGATCACCGCCTGTGCGTAGGTCACGTACTCGAACGCGATCTTCGCCTGGTGCTCGCGCAGCTTGTCCGGCGGCAGGAGCCGCGCCGCGCCGCCGCCGAGCAGCTCGTCGGACCAGCGCAGCAGCCTGTCGCGATCCTCGGGCTCGACGCCCAGCAGATCGCCGATCATGATCATCGGCAGCGGCGCCGCGATCTCGCTGACGAAGTCGCAGCGCCCCTTCGGCAGCACCGCGTCGATCAGCTCGCGGCAGATGCGCCGGATCTTCGGCTCGTGGGCCTCGACGCGCTGCTTGGTGAAGCCGCGATTCACGAGGTTGCGGCGGCGTTTGTGGTCGGGGTCGTCCATGTTGATCATCGACGGGATGCGCGTGTCGCGCTCGGGACGCGAGCTCTGGCTCGAGCAGAAGACGTCCGGCGTCTTCGAGACGAACA
>Ga0335070_10005717_pt1 | contig 14643 bp, 16 predicted proteins | sample Lox_Sample_13_FD_206722 | JGI IMG/M metagenome (GOLD analysis project Ga0335070, IMG submission 206722) | Soil microbial communities from Loxahatchee National Wildlife Refuge, Florida, United States - Lox_Sample_1.3 | ecosystem: Environmental > Terrestrial > Soil > Wetlands | place: USA... | reverse complement strand
GAAAACAGCATCGCAAGGTTCGGGTCATGCAGCGTCATCAAAACCGTCAATCCCTTCTGCCTGACTATTTCCCTGACTTTATTCAAAACAATGATCTGATTTCTGAAATCGAGATGCAATGTCGGTTCGTCAAGGAGTAATAACGGCGCTTCCTGCGCCAACGCACGGGCGATGAGAACCAACTGCCTCTCTCCACCGCTTATTTTTGTGTAGGGTCTTTCACTCAAATGGCTGATACCGACCGTTTCTATGGCCTCTTCCGTCTGCAGGTAATCCTCGTGTGACGGCGAGGAAAAGAGCGACACATGTGAAACCCTTCCCATGAGGACCGCGTCAAACACCGAATAAGGAAAAGGAGGCTCGTGCTCCTGCGGCACAAACGCAAGCAGCCGCGCCCGTTTCTCCGGAGATAGCGGTCTGATATCGCTGCCATTGCAAGCGATCATACCTTCCTGCTGCTGCCACAGGCCCACAATACACCTGAACAGGGTAGTTTTGCCGGAACCGTTGGGACCAAGAAGCGTCGCCATGTGGCCTGTCTCTACCCTAAACGAGATGCCGCGCAGCACTTCGGCTTCAGGGCTGCGATGTTTGAAATATATGTTGTTGACCTCTAGCATTCCTTATTCCTTCATGAACCATACATTTTAGGTTTTGCTTTTTACATTTTGCGTTTTTTTTATCTTCCCCAGCTTTCCTTGCCGCCTTTCTTCATGAGGTAGATGAAGAATGGTGCGCCTGTTATCGCTGTGATGATGCCGACCGGCAGGTCGAAGCTTGTCAGATTGCGCGCTATCGTATCCGCACAGATCATGAAGGCGGCGCCGCCTGCCATGCTGAGAGGGACAAGGCTCTTATGGTCAGGTCCCGCTATCATTCGGATCAGATGAGGGACCATCAGCCCCACCCAGCCGATGATGCCGCTTACCGATACGGCGACGCTCACCGCCAGGGTTGACGCGGAGATGAAGATGATCCGGTCTCTCTTTACATGCACCCCCATCGCTTTCGCTTCATCCTCCCCCATGCTGATTACATTGAGGCGCCAACGCATAAGAAAAATAGGAACAAGACTTACTGCCAGGCCGATGCCGACGATGCGGACAAACCTCCAATCCGCAAGAGAAAAGCTTCCCATCAACCAGAAGACAATATTCTGGAGCTTCATCGGATCGACCATGAATTTCACGATCGAGACCATGGCCGTGAAAAAGGCTGAGATAATCACCCCCGAAAGGATGAGGGGAAGCCGTGAAATTTCCCCCTGTGTCCTTGCGATAGAGTATGCAAGGAAGACTGCTGTGATGCCGAATAAGAATGCCATTATCTGGATGGGCAACTGGGGCAGGAAACCCACAGAAAGGGCACATCCAAACGCAGCGCCGGCGGAAATACCCAGTATAAAAGGATCGACGAGAGGGTTGCGAAAGATCCCTTGAAAGGTCACTCCCGTTACCGAAAGCGCTATGCCGACAAGTCCTGCTAGCAGTACTCGCGGCAGTCGGATATCGATAATAATAGCCTGTTCGGTACTATCAGGATTCTGAAGAAACGGCGCAACCTCGCGCATAATGAGCGACAGAATCCGCATTGGCGAAATGTCATATGCACCGATGAAAAGTGAAAACCAACCGGCAATCAGAGGCGAAAGCAGAATGGCAATGTATATCGACGGCTTAGTTTTCAATCGTAGCAACCGTCCTGTAAGGTATTCCGTATACCTTTTTGTAAAAGGCATCGGCAATGACATTGAAATTAACATCACGAAAACGCTCCGGGTAGGTCTTCATCGCCATCCATAAAGCGATAGGGGCGAGACGGGGGGACCATGTGGACCATTCCGGCGCCTTGTAGACCCTGCCGCTCCGCACGGCATTGATTGACCTCCACTGTGGATTTTTCAGAATGTCCTGCGCATTATATTTCGCATTTCCCCAGATAAAGATCACATCAGGATTCCATTCTATGATCCTTTCTATGGAAACGTCGGCAGTCCTCTGCTCGATGGATGACGCGGGGTTTATGCCTCCGATCATCTTGAGAATGTCATTCGTCACGCCGATGCGGCCGGCAACGGCGTTTGGGCGTGAACTAAGCCAGAGGACTTTCTGTTTCTTGTCAGCCGGTATTCGTGCCACCTTTTTCTTTATGCTGCCGAAAATATCTTCCATGTGTGCGACGGTGCGCTTTATCTCTTTTTCTTTCTCAAATACCTTTCCGTGAAATTCCATCACCCCATACAATTCGGCGAGGCTGTCCGGATATACGGCTATCACCGAGAGACCTCTATCCTCCATAAACCGCACCTGCTCAGGCCTGGACGTCCATGTAATGACAAGATCGGGCTTCAATTTAAGAAGCGCTTCCATGTTCACGTCGATCCCGCTGCCTGCGGAGGGAATCGTTCTTTCGATGTCGGGCTTCACCGCCTTCATGAGGTCGTTCGTATATGCATATCTTCCGATGCCGACGACCTTATCCCATATGCCAAGGACAGGTATTAATTCATATGTCTGAAAAAAGACTGCCCGTCTTACCGGCACGGGGATGCTTACGATCCTTCCGATCTTATCCTTGTAAGTTAAGCTTTCAGCACACACTTCTGGAGCTAAAAAGGCAAAGAAGAGCAAGATAACAGCAAGACTTAGATTTATTGAATGTCCTAGATTTGTATTCATCAAAATCTCAGTTCCATTTCACCGAACCATAATCTGCCCGGCGCCCGATAATAGTTGAAGTAAGAGTTGTCAAATACATTATCAATGGAAACTGACAGCGTGGCAAACTTCGTAACCTTGTATGAGACCTTCGCATCCGCTGTAAAAGCAGGATCGTACGACGTGTAAACACTGCTGACCGTATCCCTGTTCTGATCATCGCTGTAACGCTTGCCGACATATCTGCCTGTGACTGATGCCAGGACCGGTCCTATTTCGCACTCCGCTCCCGCATTAACCATCGTATCCGGCAGATTGATCAATCTTTTATCTACTGATAGCGGCGATGCACTGTTTTCCTTTACCCTGGCGTCCGTATAGGTGTAGTTCGCAAACAGCCTCAACAATTTGTCAAACCGTTGCTCAAACTCCAGTGTAACACCTTTGCTCTCGGCCTTTCCGGCATTTATATAGTTCTGCTGTGTTGGCGAAACCGACATTCTGTAGATGAGGTCTTTCATATAATTGTCAAAATACGTAACGCTGACCTTCGCGCCCTTCCAGAGCCCTTGGACGATACCAACATCCCATGAGGTAGTTGTCTCCGGTTGCAGGTCAGGATTGCCGTTATAGGTGACACCAGTCGACGAGACCCATGTCCTATAGAGCTCATAAACCGTCGGCCCCCTGAATGCCTGCCCAGCAGATGTCCTTAATGTAGTCATTTCAAAAGGCTTATATACAATAGATGCCTTGGGACTAAAGGAAGAGGCATTTCTGGAGTCGTATGTTTTGGCAAAAGCTCCCGCGCCAAACTGATTCGCATAGCCGTCGTACGTTTCCCACCAGTCCTCTCTGAACCCGATGTAAGCCGTGAGATTGGAGAGGATCAATATCTCATCCTGGATAAAGGCGGCATATGTCCTGTCTTTTCCTCCCGAATTATATGTGAGAATGGTCTTAGAACTTTCATCCGTATAGCTGGTCAGGTTATATTGCTCGGTGTTAGCGGAATCGGTCTTGAATGACCCACCAAAAGTTAGGACATGTCTGGTGAAAAGAGGTATTGTAAACTGAAGGTCGCCATTATAATTTTGGGAAGGGCTGGATGAAACATAGCCGGGACCCCCGTGCAAATTTGCAAACGGCGCGGTAGAGTTAGGTGTAGTGTACCAGCTCTTTACTTCATCATTGAGTCCGAGGGTAAGCTTTGTTTTTACAATTCCGATCTCGGTTTCATAATTTGCATTGTATATATTGACTTCTTTGTAGCCGGAACCGCTGTCAAAGGTATTTTCTCTTACTGTTCCATATGAATAAACGGGGTTGCTCGAAGCATTCGTTAAATATGTATGGGGGTCATCATAATTATACTTATAGCGGGTTCTTATGAAAGATAAGCCCAATTTTGAGTCTGGTGTGAAATCGAAGCGTGTCTTGACGCTCAGGCTGTCGTCCCACCAGGTGTTGTCTCCTTTATCACCGATCAGGTAACGGGTATTGTCCTGGTTATCGCTGGTATAAGACCACCCGGTTATTCCTGCTGTGGGTTTACTCGATTGCACATTCAGATCTTTCGGATAGCCGTTTGTCGACTTGTACCCGTAGCTCAGAAGCAGGCGCAATTTATCTGTCAACTTGTCACCATAAGATAGATAATACTTCTGGAAGTCATCCAAACTTTCTCCCCTGTGCCAGCTTGAGCCGTAACCGCTAATTACGGTGAATTCTCTCTTTTCCGGCATCTTTGTGATGATATTCACGACGCCACCCATGGCGTAGCCGCCGTAAAGACTGGAAAAGGGACCCTGAACGACCTCTACTCTTTCTACATTTTCTGTCGGCAATGCCGTAAAGCTGACACTACCGTCATAGGCATTATTCAGCGGTATCCCGTCCATGAGTATCAGGGTTCTCTTCTGTTCAGGAATCCCGTTAAGTGTAACAGCAGACAAGGTATCCATGAGCGACTGCCGCCTGTTATACACTCCCGGCAGTGTATTCAAAGCGCTATCCACCGTCGTTATATTCCTTGTTTCCATTTCCTTTTTCGTGACAACCTTTACGCTTCCCGGTGCCGTTTCTACCGCTTTTTCTGTTCTTGTCGCGGTAACCACAATGTCCTCAAATTTCGTTACATCTTTTTCTTTTTTTTCAGTTTCGATCACATTTTTTTCTTCAGCAAAAGTGTTTGATGAAAATAAAATCAATAAGAGTACAAGCAAAAATCTTTTCAACATTCATTTACCTCCCGTTGCTTTACTTTCCACCCCCTTTCTGATATAAAAAAAATAGAAGGGTGATGTTCTTTGAGTGTTATCCTTCCGAGGTGGGGAGTCCTTGCCAAAGATAACTCCCTGCCTCCCTATTATTTTAAATCACCCCCTTTTCTCGGTTTGTATTGCAACTTTTTTGAACCCTTGTCTGTTCACAAGATCAAGGACATCCACAAAAATCTGTAGTGTAATGTCTCTATCTGCCCGTACAATAAGGGGGGTATTCTTATCAATATCCCTTATCTTCATACCTAATCCTTCCAGATCAACCTTCATGGAGTTAAAATAGATAGCACCACCTTGATCTATGGCTATTATTTGCTTCTCCAGCATTTCCGCCTTTACTTCCGATGCCTTCGGCAGAGATACCGATATCATTCCCGAGGCAATAAACGTTGATGTCGTAAGTACGATGGTCAAGAGTACAAGCATGACGTCAACCAGGGGAATTACGTTGATATAATCAAATTCCTTTTCTTCCATTCGCTATCTCCCACCGCATCATGATAACTTTGACTTTCCTTAACAATACGTTGTAAAAAACCACTGATGGTATTGCTACGATGAGGCCAACGGCCGTTGCTTTCAACGCGAGGGCGAGACCGATCATTATCTTCCCCGTATCAATGAAACCCTCCCTGCCCATAGTGTAAAAAGTGAGCATAATTCCCAGTACCGTGCCCAGCAACCCGATATAGGGGGCGTTGCTTCCAATGGTAGCTATGATGTGGAGTTTCTTTGTCAGTTCAAGCTCAAGCTCCTTTCTGTCACTGAACTGCTCTGCGTTAATTTTTCTGAATGTAAGATGCCTTTCAACAGCGATGGCAACTGCAACGATACTCATAAATATGAGGAGCCCTATGACTCCATAATCAATTATTAAACCAAGATATTCCATATGTGATCAACCTCAAACAATTCTCATCTCAGATTGAAACGAACAGAGAGGATTGCCTTTGATACAATTTTTTCTCCATTCCTCAGAGCGGGGGAAAAGGTGGATTTCTTTATTGCTTCAATGGCAGCCTGTGTGAATCCGAATCCCGCTGGTTCTATAATTTCGATATGCTGTAAGGACCCGTCCTTATCGATCTGGAGTTTAAGGACGACTCTTCCTTCTTTTCCAAATCTTCTTGCCAGCAGCGGATATACGGGCAGCTCCTGATGGATGAATGTTGGTGCATCTGTATCTCCGAATCTTGCTTCTACAATTCTCCGACTTCCAACGCTTGCCAAATTTGTTATCTCCGTTTTTAAATCGCTCTGATTTTTATTCTTACTATCATCCTTTATCTCCACGCTTTCGCCTGCTGCTATTACCGGCTTTTCTTTTACTACGGCCTCATCTTGAAGAGGCTGCGTTTCCGTTACTGTCGGTCTGCTGATATTTTGTATCTTTTTTACTGGTGGCTTTACTACTGCTTTCGTTTCCTTCTTGATACCCGAAGGAGATGACTCCTGCTGCGCAAAACTTATACAGATAGTTTTCATATAGGGGATTGCATTTGCAACCGGTATTGACATCAATAAAACCAGGAGACCGGCATGAATTGCCAAAGAGGTAACTACCCCTAATTGCTGTTCTTTCATACTGTTACATCCCGCCTTTAATAACTTGTAACACTTTCACCGGTGATCGTGTTATGATTTTTATATTCGTGCTACTTAATAAGAAAAAAATAATACCGTTTCTCTTATTTGATTTTACCGGTACCTGATAAGCTTAATGAGCCGTGCTTGACACCCCTAAGCGCCTTAATGTTGTCGGCCAGTCTGCTGATATCACCGGACATTCCTTTTACTGCTACAATCTCAAGACAGTTATGATGATCCAGATGGATATGCTGTGATGATTGAATAGTTTCCTGATGGTCATGCTGAAGATCAATAATTTTATTCAAAAGATCCCTCTGATGGTGGTCATAGATGAAAGTGATCGCACCGGCAACTTCTCGGTCTTCTTCTAAATCTCTTTTCAATAATTCCTGGCGGATTAGATCGCGTATGGCTTCCGACCGGTTGGTGTATTTTCGTCTCCTGATCAGGTCGTCGAAATTATCCAGTAAGCCTTTTTCCAATGAAACACCGAATCTAATTATATCAGACACGCCATCACCATGTGTTATTAATATTATTTTCGTAACACATTTATGTGTGCCTGTCAAGTGAAAATCCATGTGATCATTAGATGATAATTCAAATGATTCCGCCTTTGCGCCCTCACTTTTCTTTCTTGCTGTGTGAGTGGTCATGTACTTCCGTTTCATGGCCGGGATGGTCATGTTCATGGGGCCCGTGTTCGCCCTTGTGCTCATGGTCATGCACATGAGAGTCCGTCTTGTGTTTATGCTCATGCAAGTGTTCGTGGAGATGCTCATGGCCATGTTTGTGCTTATGCTCGTGGCTGTGTTTTTTATCACCATGGGCATGCTCATGCTCGTGCTCATGAGTATGAGGGTGTCCATGCAAATGCTTGTGCTCATGCTTTCCTTTCATAAAACCTCCGTATACATGTTTAAAAAATTGAATGTATGAAACTGTTTAAACTGTTTTTTAACTTACTTTTATATTGTAAAAGAAATTCTTTGGGTTTCAAAGAGTAAATTGTTCATTGAAATAACTTTTCTTATTTAGGATGATGTTTTAACGATTTCTAATTGAAATCTTGTATGTTGACCGAAGTCGATATTTTGCTTAGTATAAATAATTATGCTCGATTTCATGAAGTGAAGAGGCGGGCTATATTCTTTTGCACGTTGCACCTACCTTATCTACACATAATGACAGACACATGACCTGATGAATACCAGTATTCAACAGACTGGCACGGAGCCCCTATAGCTTTCTATTTTGACGAAACTGGAAACAATATATCTAGCGACCGATCAGGGTGCAGGGCGGCAAGGAAATCTGCGCATGGCAAACACAATACATCTTCCTTGATCAGACGATCCGTTCCCCGGTAAAGAAGGAGGAGTTTGCTTTCAGCAAATTCTTCTTTGAACGACCGGAGCCCACGCAAGTCGGCAGGACGGATATTTTGAGTATTCTTAACTTCCATCGCCCAAATGCCATCTTTTCCATATACAACGAAATCAACCTCTACGCCCGATCTTGTTCGCCAGAAGAAAAACTCTCTCTTAACATTCGAGTATGCTATCCAGGCTTTGAGATGTTGTGCAACCAGCCCTTCCAGTGCCTGGCCTTCCATCTCCTCGGGGCGATCGAGAGGTCCTCGAGGCCTCAAAGAACGAAAGACGCCTGCATCAAATAGGAAGAATTTCGGGTGCAGAGCCAGCTTCCGTTTTGCTCTCTTTGTGAACACAGGAAGCCGCCAGCCAAGGAGAATATCGTCCAAGATCTCCACGTAACCCTCGACGACCTTCCGTTCCACAGCGCACTCTCGCGCCACATTGCTGATGTTGAGGATTGATGCATGGGAAAAGCTTATAGCTTCCAGAAATCTCGAAAAATTGCCTATATTACGTACCAGCCCCTCCATCTGTACTTCTTCCCTCAGATACAGGGCAGCATACGAGCGCAGAACTTCGGCAGGATTCTCGGAGGCAACGACGATCGGCAGCAGTCCATATCTAAGCGCGTCTTCAAAATTGAATCGTGATCCCAATTCAGAAGCCATGAAAGGATGTATAGTACAGAGGATTGCCCGACCTCCCAGTAAGTCCACACCTGAACGTTTCAGTTTGCGTGCGCTTGAGCCCGTTAAAATAAAGGTCCACCCCTTCTTCTGCTCCATCAAACTATGGACCATCGGAAGCAATTCGGGAACTCTCTGTATCTCGTCGATAACAAGGGTTCCTGGTTTTGCATAAGAATCAGCAATCTCTCTCAACCGCTCCGGCATCGCTGAGAAATAACGGACTCGTTCGGGATCGAGCAAATCTATCAATAGACTATCTTTGAAAACTTTACCGATCAATGTGGATTTTCCTGTGCCACGAGGTCCAAAAAGGAAGAAACTGGTGGCTGGTGGTTTGAAAAATCTGTCTATTAATTCCATATTGCGTCTCCAAATGGAAGTTGTAACTCCAAAATGCCAGAATATTTTCTGAAGTCAAGTAAAATATAATTCTGGGGTGGACACAAGAGTGGACACAAAACGTTATGTATTCTAATGCATTCTAATGTACTCTAATGCACGGTATGCATGAGGTCATTATTGATCCATACTGCTTCACATATTGCACTACCTTTGTAGACTCTGCTCTCGTAAAGTCACATATAATCAATATGTTATATTAGTTAAACCGCTGTATGATGTATAATGAATCGGCTTGATTTTGGTAATATTAGGTGGGGTAGTGAGGAAGCCCTTTCACGCCGGTAACCGTGGTTCGAATCCCCGTGGGGACGCCAAACCATATCACATGGTCAGCGTTATCTTCGCTGGCCACTTTTTTTACGATCAAAAAGTGGATGCAATGAGAGAATAATTCTTGACTTTCGATAAAGGACGCAATATGGTGCAGCCCACTAAGTAAGTTTGGATTAAGACATTTTGAAATACAAAGGATGGCCACCATGCTTTTTTAGGAGCGTGGTGGTTTTTTTCTTTCTACCACTGTGGAAATCCGACTTAAGAGAATTTTGAGAAAGGAGGATGGAAACAATGTCAGAAGGTAAAGTGAACTGGTTTAATGACAAAAAAGGATTCGGATTCATCGAATGCGATGAAGGTATAGATGTTTTTGTTCATTTCAGCGCGATTCAAGACAATGGGCTTAAGACCTTATATGAAGGTCGGCGCGTAAAATTCGATGTCGAAAAGGGCGAACAATGTAAAGGCCGCGTAAGATTCTCTAGAGAAGAGGTACCGAGACATAACATATCGGGAGTGCCTCTTCTCATTTTACTAATAATCCTGCGTACCGGTGATCCTCAGTGCGGAGTGTACACAACATTTAACCATTAAAAAAAGGAGAAGGAAATGAAAAAAAACTTATATGTAGGAAATCTCACGGTGAATGCTACCGAAGATGTCATAAGAGATAATTTTACCGCTGCGGGGATAGTTGCCGCGGTAACCATTATCAAGGATAACTATACAAAACAATCCAAAGGCTTTGGATTTGTGGAGATGGAAACAGAAGAAGGCGCCCGTAAAGCTATCGAAATGTTCAACGGAGGGAAACTTGACGGCAACACGATCGTCGTCAACGAGGCCAGGCCCAGAAAAGATCAGGGAGGCCAGAGACGGGATGGTGGTCGACACGGAGGATTCAGAAATGGAAACAGCAGAGGCGGTCGCAGATACTAAGGTGTGCATACATATCATGAGGCTCTGTCAGTAAAAAGTAACTCTGGTTTAGAGTACAAACCCCCGGAACCTTATCCAGGGGGTTTTTTTACTGCCATAACGGATACGCACCATCGCCAGAGCTGTCCGTAGAAAGGTAAGATAAAGAAGCGAAATCCAATGGATCACGCATGTTCGAATAGTCCAGGGGCACCTCGAACAATTGAACATCAATAATCAATCATCCGTCCCAATGGCGGACTGACAAAGATTGTAGTTTGTCAATAAATAGAAAAAGGAATAAAATGAATTTTAAGTTGTTTAAACTACACCCACAGATTGAATCGGGTATCAAGGCCCTCGGTTACACAGAGCCCACATCGATTCAAACGCAAGCAATACCACCCATTATTCAGAACCGCGATGTCATGGGACTGGCACAAACCGGAACGGGAAAGACCGCCGCCTTTGTCCTCCCGATCCTCCAACGCCTGATGGAAGGGCGGCAGAGGCGCATCCGGGCGCTCATTATGGCACCGACGAGGGAACTGGCGGAGCAAACGCACGAGACAATCGGCCAACTAGGCCGCTATACGAAGCTGAAGAGCATCACCATTTATGGCGGTGTGAATCAGACCACACAGATCAGAAAGCTTCGCAGCGGAGCCGAAATTATTGTAGCCTGTCCCGGACGCCTGATCGATCTCATAGATCAGGGCAGGATCGATTTGTCCTGCATTGAAGTACTTGTCCTTGACGAGGCAGACCGGATGTTCGACATGGGCTTTCTGCCCGACATCCGGAATATCCTAAAACACCTGCCTGTTCAGCGGCAGACGCTGCTTTTCTCGGCCACTATGCCCGACGACGTCCGAAACCTTGCAGAGGAAATCCTGCACAATTTCACCACTGTCCGAATTGGCGACTCGGTTCCTGCATCTACAGTGTCCCATGCAATCTATCCCGTTGATCCGCACCTAAAGACCTCTCTTTTAATGAAGATTCTGGACTGCACGAAGATGGCGTCGGTTCTAGTCTTTACGCGCACCAAGGACCGGGCAACCCGCCTGGCTAAGCAGATGAAGAAATCGGGATTTCTTGTGGCATCATTGCAAGGAGATTTGCCTCAGAATAAACGTCAGGAAGCGCTCAATGGTTTTCGCAGCGGAAAATACAAGATCCTCGTAGCCACCGATATTGCGGCCCGCGGCATTGATGTTTCCCAAATATCGCATGTGATCAATTATGACATGCCTGACACGGTCGATGCCTATACGCACCGCATCGGACGCACTGGTAGGGCCGCTAGGACAGGAGATGCGTTCACCTTTGTGACACGCCCTGAAAGGGCCTTTGTGTGGACCATCGAAAATGTTCTTGGTGAAAAGTTGGAAAGGCGGATATTGGAAAATTTCAATTACACGATGCCCGCACCAAAATCTGGCGAAGGGTCGGGCCGCTTAAGATGCCCGGGGAAGCGCCCGTGTCTGAAAAAACTGTCGAAAAAAACCGTAGAACGACATGCTCACTCTTTCTCGTCGGGTTCGCTGCTCAATTCAGGCGCGAGGAGAGGAAGGAAAGATCTTTCCCAGTTCCCGTATCCCGCTGGCTCATCCGAGCTGAAGTCGTACCGGTCCCGCAGCATGCGTTGAGCGTGCCGCCTTTCAGCAAATCCTCAAAGGTCTATTTTCATTTATTCATGTACAGGAGGGGAGGATACTGATTTCTTATCGGGGTCTATCCTCAACTCCGGTCGCATGATCTTTTCAAGATAAAGCCTTTGACTTTCGAATACGGCCGAATTTTCGGCGGGAGTAAACTTGATCATCTCCCCAAAAGAGATGACAACCCTGGCAAATGGCTTCGGGATGAAAAAACTGTCCCAGCTATTGAAATACCATGCCCTGTCGGCAGAGACATAGAAAGGTATGATAGCGGCATCGGCTGCATGGGCTAACTGAATCACTCCTGCTTTTACAGTTCCGGCAGGTCCTTTCGGACCGTCAACGATATGTGCAGCCAATCTTGTTTGATTTAAATGATTGATCATATTCCTCAAGGCTTCTTTTCCACCTCGTGAAGAAGAACCCCGTACCGCGTGCCAGCCGCTTTTCTCGGCCACGCCGGCAATAAGCTCGCCGTCGAAGCTTTTGCTGATCATCAAAGCTGGTTTAAAATCTCTGTAATCCTGAAAATGTCGTATAGCGGCGAAGAAATGCTGATGCCAAGTACACAAAAGAATCCTTCCGCCGCTCCTAAAATAGTCAAGCCATGTCCTTTCATTTTCGATCTTCATTATGAATGATAAACTGTAGAAATGAATAACCCGGTAAAGGAAGGAATGGAATAGTTTTGTTATAAAGATACTTTTGAATTTAAGGGACATTGATGTGCTTTCCCGAAGCTTCATGTGCTGAGCACATCTTTTGAGATGTTCCATTTGTCGGCGGATACATACCTGGATGGTTGGGTACCTTGATCAGGATTGAAATGATTATATCGTTCAGAAATCCATTTCCCCATTTTGATGTCAGATAATTCCCTTTCGGCCTTATTCTTGTTGAGATAATCGTCAATGGCTTCCTCCTGGATTATCAATAGGATCTTCCGGGAACGCTTGTTAGATTGGTGCAGGTCATTTTCAAGTCTCCAGTCGATTTGTATTTCATAATCGCCGTCGGAGAAGCGCGAAACAATCCAGGCGTTCGCTGGAAAAAGCGGCATTATGATCCGGAGCCAGTAATCAAGCAGATCTTCAGTCAAGGTTTTTTAACCCTTTCGTTTTACTATTCCGGTCCGATTATCTTCATCTCCCTGGACCAGCCAACTTTATCTGTCCTAACATTTCTGCATGTGTGTCTGTATTGGAGTTTGAAAACAATTCTTCCCCGGTATGGTTCCTCTTGCTCAACTCTATACCCAAGTACAGTTCCTCCATAAAAAGAAGGTTCTTGTCTCTTTTTATGGAAATAAATTTCACCGCCAATGATTTTTTGAGCTTTACTTTCGTCCAATTGCCACCAACCGCTTTCCCATACATTATCGTGCAGCTTGACAAAATTATTCTCTTGCTCGACTATGTGTATATTCATTTTGTATTCTCCTTCTTCGAGAAATAGTATTTATCGTGAACATGCTTTTTAAATTTTATTCTAGGGTCTAGACTAGCTGAGCGGATTATTTCTCAGCATTTTTAGGACCACATTATAGATATTTTGGTTCCGATAGTTGAATCGGAACTCACACTCTTTGAGATGAATATAAAAGGTTGATCTTGGTATACCATGGAACTTCATTAGTCTCCGTTTTGAGTATGACCAGAAAGATTCAATGCCGTTAATATGTCGCTTGCCATTCGCAAACTGGCCCTTTCCATGATGGACACGATAATGCTTTTTGTATCCCAAGTCAACCAGGCCACCATAACCGCGCCAAGCATCAGAGTAAATGACACTGTCAGGATTTACTCTGCCGCGGATAATGGCCTGCAGGGTTTTCCGGGCACAATCGGGAACGATCTCTGTATAAGCATTACCTCCACGTTGAAGAATGCCAAATACGGGAGTTTTACCATAAGCACCGCGACCACGCTTTCCCTTAATGCACTTGGCCCCGAAATACGACTCGTCTACTTCGATTTCTCCGGAAAAAGGAGACGACTGCTCGCAGAATTCGGCGATCCTTTTTATGATCAAGAGCAAGTAACGGTTAACTGTATTTCGGTTTAACCAGGTTAAGAAAGCTATTTTGTGAGCGTCCACATCGAGAGAAAAGTACCTGATAAATTCTCTAAATTTGGCCCCAGAAATTCTCGAACGTTTTATGCACTTGTTACTTATGGTCATAACTAGCTTTTTAGCACATTTGACTGTGCTCAACTAGTCTAGACTCTTACTCTATTTAAAACAAAAAACCCTGTCTCAGAGTAATGGACAGGGCTTCAATGATTTTTTGTTTCCCTATATGGGAAGAAAGCTCATCAATTTTTTCAGGAGCGTGCATTACTTTCTTTCGTTTCATATTATGCTCAATTTTGGAAAAGTCAAGACAATTTTCTATGTCCAGAAATCACTCAATTCTTCAGATGCTAATTCTGAGGCTTTACAGGCGTAAGAGATCATCTTTCACGTTCATTGATTTTGAAAAACTGATTTTTTATATTTTTTGTATATTATAATTTTAATAGTTTTTCTAACATGAAACGGAACAGCCAATTCCATGTCACCACGCCTATGAAACTTGTTTGCTTAAATCCAGCGTGCCTTTTTCCATTAACCTCACTACTTCTTTGTGTCCCCTCCTTGCCAGGACTGAATCAGGATATTCTTGTGAATAAGAACAATGGTCTTCCTTAATTATCCCCTTTTTATCACACTTGTAGACACGGGTTACATATTGCATTGACGCGATGGAATTTGGTCTTATGCCTTTATATATGAGGCCTGACGTATCT
>Ga0335070_10005716_pt1 | contig 14643 bp, 13 predicted proteins | sample Lox_Sample_13_FD_206722 | JGI IMG/M metagenome (GOLD analysis project Ga0335070, IMG submission 206722) | Soil microbial communities from Loxahatchee National Wildlife Refuge, Florida, United States - Lox_Sample_1.3 | ecosystem: Environmental > Terrestrial > Soil > Wetlands | place: USA... | reverse complement strand
GGTGAACGCCGATGAGCTGCAAATCAAGATGGCGCAGGGCGCGAAGCCCGGCGAGGGCGGCCAGCTACCGGGTCACAAGGTGGATGAAATCATCGCGCGGGTGCGGCACTCGATTCCCGGCGTGGGGCTGATCTCGCCGCCGCCGCATCACGACATCTACTCGATCGAAGACCTGGCGCAGTTGATTTACGATCTGAAAAACACAAATCCGAAGGCGCGGATTTCAGTGAAGCTGGTGGCCGAAGTCGGCGTAGGCACGGTGGCCGCGGGAGTAGCCAAAGCGCACGCGGATGTGGTGCTCATCAGCGGCCACGACGGGGGCACTGGCGCGTCGCCGCTCACCTCGCTCCAACACTCCGGCATCCCGTGGGAACTTGGCCTGGCGGAAACACAGCAAGTGCTGGTGATGAATGACCTGCGGGGCCGCATCACGGTGCAGACCGACGGCAAGCTGCAGACGGGCCGCGACGTGGCCATCGCGGCGCTGCTGGGCGCGGAGGAATTCGGCTTTTCCACTGCGCCGCTGGTGGCGCTGGGCTGCATCATGATGCGCAAGTGCCACCTGAATACCTGCCCGGTGGGCATCGCGACGCAGGACCCCGAGCTGCGCAAGAAGTTCCAGGGCCAGCCCGAGCACGCCATCAATTTCTTCTTCTTCCTCGCCGAGCAGTTGCGGCAGATCATGGCGCAGCTTGGTTTCCGCACCATGAACGAGATGACCGGCCGCGTAGACATGCTGGACATGCGACCGGCGGTGGAGCACTGGAAGGCGCGGGGGCTCGACTATTCGTCGATTCTCTATAACCCGCCCATGCCCATCCGCGTGGCGCGCCGCAAAATCCAGGAGCAGGATCACGGCCTTGTCCAGGCGCTGGACTACAAGCTGATCGACCACGCGCGTGAAGCGCTCGAAAACCAGACGCCCATCGAAATCAAACTGCCCATTCGCAACGTGCACCGCACGGTTGGCGCCATGCTGAGCGGCGAGATCGCGCGGCGTTATGGCTCGGCGGGCCTGCCGGAGAACACGGTACGTTTCCAATTTAACGGCTCGGCCGGCCAGAGCTTCGGCGCTTTTCTCGCCGGGGGCGTTACGCTGACGCTCGAAGGCGAGGCCAATGATTACACCGGCAAGGGGCTCTCGGGCGGCAAGCTGATCATTTATCCGCCGCGTGCTTCCACGTTTCTACCCGAAGAGAACACCCTCATCGGGAACGTGGCGCTCTATGGCGCGACCAGCGGTGAGGCTTATTTCAACGGCGTGGCGGGTGAACGCTTCGCGGTACGGAACTCCGGCGCAACCGCAGTGATCGAAGGCGTGGGCGATCACGGTTGCGAGTACATGACCAAAGGGCTGGTGGTGGTGTTGGGGAGGACCGGGCGCAATTTTGCCGCGGGCATGAGCGGCGGCGTTGCCTACGTTCTGGATGAACGCGGCGACTTCGCCGAGAAGCGCTGCAACCACGCGGGCGTGGATCTGGAGCCCGTGATGGAGACGGCCGACATCGAGCTTCTGCGAAATCTGATCGCGAAACACTTCGAGTACACCGGAAGCCCGCGCGCCGAGTGGATCCTCGAGAACTGGAGCGCCATGCTGCCGAAGTTCGTGAAGGTCTTCCCGCACGAGTACAAGCGGGTGCTGGGAATTAAGAGAGACGTCAGGAGTCAGGAGCCAGAAGTCAGAACGCCTGTCGCATTCTGAATACTGACTTCTAGCTTCTGACTTCCCAAGGTTTTGCGAATGGGTAAAGATACCGGCTTCATGGAATACACGCGGGAGATGCCTACCAGGCGTCCCGTCAGCGAACGCATTAACGACTGGCTCGAGATCTATCTCGATTTTCCCCAGGAAAAGCTGCGCAAACAGGGGGCGCGCTGCATGGATTGCGGCGTGCCGTTCTGCCACACCGGCTGCCCGCTGAATAATATCATTCCCGACTGGAACGATCTGGTGTATCGTGGCCGCTGGCGCGAAGCCATTCGCGTGCTGCATTCGACCAACAATTTTCCGGAGTTCACGGGACGCATCTGCCCCGCCCCGTGCGAAGCCGCGTGCGTACTGGGGATCAATGAACCGCCGGTCACCATCAAGCAGATCGAAAAAACGATCATTGATTACGCGTTCCGCCAAGGATGGATCCGGCCCGAGCCGCCCGCGGTGCGAACGGGCAAGCGCGTGGCTGTGGTGGGCTCCGGTCCCGCGGGACTCGCGGCGGCGCAGCAACTGGCGCGTGCCGGCCATTGGGTGACCGTTTTCGAGAAGAGCGACCGCATCGGCGGCCTGCTGCGCTACGGCATTCCCAATTTCAAAATGGAGAAACATCTGATCGACCGCCGTATCGAGCAGATGTCGGCCGAAGGTGTGGAGTTCAAACCCAATTCGCACGTGGGGCATAATGTGCCGGTCGAGGACCTGCGGAAGGAATTCGACGCCATCCTGCTCGCGGGCGGCGCCGAACACGCGCGCGATTTGAATGTACCGGGACGCGAACTGAAGGGCATTCATTTCGCCATGGAGTTCCTGCCGCAGCAGAATAAGGTCTGCGAAGGCGATACAGTGGCGAACCAGATTCTGGCAACGGGCAGGCGTGTGGTCATCATTGGCGGCGGCGACACGGGCGCCGATTGCCTCGGCACCACACACCGCCAGAAGCCGATTTCGGTGCATCAATTCGAGCTTTTGCCCATGCCGCCGAAAGAGCGCTCGCCGTTAACCCCCTGGCCGCTATGGCCCATGCAACTGCGCATCGAGGGCGCGCACGAAGAAGGCGGTATTCGTGAGTGGAGCATCGCGACTACGAAATTCACTGGCGACGAGAACGGCAATGTGAAGCAGTTGCACGCTGTGCGGGTGGGGCCGCCGCCCAAATTCGAGCCGGTTCCCGGCACCGAGTTCACCATGGATGCGGACCTGGTGCTGCTGGCGATGGGTTTTCTGAGCCCGGTACGGAACGGGATGATCGAGCAGCTCGGCGTCACGCTCGACCCGCGCGGCAACGTCGCCGCTGACGAGAACTACATGTCGTCCGTGCCCGGCGTGTTCGCCGCGGGCGACATGCGGCGCGGCCAATCGCTGGTGGTGTGGGCGATTGCAGAGGGGCGCAAGGCCGCGCAGGGTGTGGATCAGTATCTGAAAGTGCAGACGAGGCTCTAGCCCGACTTTTTGCGCTCCGATACTACGAGTTAGGAGAGGGTCGCCGCGCGAGCCTCAAGTCGGTGCTGAGATCGGAATGATGCGTCACCTCTGAAACGCCCAGGAAAACCGCGGGGCTTCCTTGATATCCTATGCAGGGAATGCCCGCCGCTGACGACACCTCCGCTGACGAACCCGCTTACTCTGAGGACGGCGTCGATTTGACGCTGATCCGCTGGATGCTGTCGATGACGCCGGCCGAGCGTTTGCAAGTCCTGCAACAGTACGTCGATTCCGTGTTGAGCATCCGTGCCTGGAACTCTGAGACCCGACTTTCTTGAACTCCTGCGAGCTCTGAGCGAGCACGAGGTTGATTTCATTCTGGTGGGCGGCCTGGCCGCTGCTGTGCAGGGCGCTCCCCTCATGACTTTCGACGTGGATGTGCTTTACTCTACCGATGCCGGCAACCTGACTCGCCTGCTGGCGGCCATTGAAGACCTGGAAGGATACTACCGCCTGCAGCCAGAACGGAAGCTCAGACCACAACTGGCACATCTGGCCGCTGGTGGCCATAATCTGCTGATGACCCGGCTCGGGCCATTGGATCTCCTGGGAAGCGTCGGGAATTCGCACGACTTTCGAGACCTGTTGCCCCACGCCATGGCTCTGGATGTGGGCGAGGGCACGAAGATCCAAGTACTGGCGCTTGAGACATTAATCGCCGTCAAGGAGGAAACTGCCGGTGAAAAAGACAGAGCCTCTTTACCGATTTTGCGCCGAACATTGGAAGAATTGCGCCGAAAAATGAATTAACCTTCGATATCATCCAGCGGCGCACAGAACGTGTACGCTGATTTTTGGATGAGTCGATTGCCTTCAGTTCCCACGAGTGGCGACCGCGAAGACGCGACGGACTTGATGCAAACCGAACCGCTCAATGCAGATTGGAACCGGCATTCCTCGTTCGAAGACCGGATTGTCACGACTCCTACGGAGACCGCGCTCCTTTCGATCCAGGCGCTGTGCGTGGCGGGGATCCTGGTGTTCATGGCGGCGACATTTCGTGTCGGCGAGGCCGCCTATATCGCATTCGCGCTGATGGCCGCTTGCGGCATCCATTTGGCGACACGGCCGTCCCGGCGCGACCGGCTCCTGGCCCTTGTGTTTTCGGCGGCTTTCGCCAGCAGCTATTTTCTGCTCCATGGGAAAATCGGCGACTATTGGGGGCGCACGATAGGTATCACCGGCGGATTTCTCGGCATGGGAAGTCTGCTTCTGCTTGCTTGTAAGTGGATTTTTGCGGCGCCTTCCGCGAAGCGCGCGCATTTCGAAATCCTGCGCGAGGCCAGTCTGATTCCGCTGTTGTGCGTCTGCTCCATCGCCGCGGTGGCTTTGGCGATTCGCTTCACGCCTCTCACGTACGACCGGCTGCTGTTCGCGTTCGATTGCAAGTTTGGCGGCCCGCCAAGCTGGGTGATGGGAAGACTGTTTCGCGCGCACGCCTGGTTGTTTTTGGCGTGTGCCTACGCTTATAACAGCCTGCCGCTGGGGATGGCCGGGTGCATGTGGCTGCGCTGGAAGGACCGGCAGAACAACGTTCGAGCTGCGGCCGATCTGCTGTGGATGGCGGTGGCGCTGGGGATCGCCGGGTTTCTGTTGTACCAGGTGTGTCCAGCGGCGGGGCCCGTTTATCTATTCCCGAAACAGTTTCCTTACGAGGTTCCAGGTGTCGCGAATCTCTCGATCAGCCCGGCGCCGATGCAACCGGTGCCGCGCAACGCCATGCCTTCCCTGCACGTGGCCTGGATGCTGCTGCTCGTTTGGAACACGCGCACCCGCGCCTGGTGGATCCGGCTGATTGCGGGGGCCTACCTGGTTCTGACCGCGCTGGCGACGCTCGGCTTGGGTGAACATTACCTGGCGGACTTGATGCTCGCTGCGCCGCTCGTGGTGGCCATTCAGGCCGCCTGTACGCGCGGTGGCGGCGCTGAGAGATGGATCGCCGGGATCACCGGAGCGGTAATCACACTCGCGTGGCTGATCGCGTTTCGCACCGGCTCGGCGATGATGGTTCCGGGTGCGGCGATCTGGTGGCTTGCGGCGCTTTCGTGGCTGATTCCGATGGCCGCGGGCTGGCGGCTGGAACGCGCGACAGCGGCCGGCGCCGCTACCACTTGAAAGATCTCGACAATTCCTCGGGCCAGCGTATTATACTCGACAGTTTCGGCAACTCGTGGCCTTGTCGTAGCCAGAATGTACGTACCGCTCCCTCTGGTCGCGGCTCAGCAAACCGGTCCCGATGCCGGAGACGCGGGGAATAAAATGCCGTTTGCCTTTCATCGATTTTTCTGGAAGATCTGTTGTCTTGGGGTTTTAATGGGCTGCTGGATTGGAATTGGGCTCGCCGATGAGAACGGGCAGCAGCCCAGGGTATCCATCATTCCGCGCGCACGCGTGGAGCGGGATTCCGCGGCCCGCACATCCTCGCCCATCCGCCTGGATGTGAAGGTGGTGCAAATTCCGGTGACGGTGACCGATACCTGGGACCGCCCGGTGGAAGGCCTGCGGCAGAGCGATTTTCGCCTGTTTGAAGACGATGTGGAGCAGAGGATCGTTTACCTGTCGCGGGAGGAAGCGCCGGCGTCAGTGGGATTGATTTTCGATGCGAGCGGCAGCATGCGGGACAAGATCGAAACGTCTGTCGAAGCAGTAGATCAGTTTTTCCAGACGACGCTGCCCGGCGATGAATTTCTGCTGGTGCGATTCAGCGACAAGCCCACGTTGCTCACAGGTTTCACCGATGACACGCAGGAGATTTCCGGTTGGCTGCATTCCATCCGCCCCAAAGGCTGGACGGCGCTCCACGACGCCATCTACCTTGGCATTCACAAGATGCGGACGGCGCGGAATTCGCGCAAAGCGCTGCTGGTGCTCTCCGACGGAGGCGACAACAATAGCCGCTATTCGGCGCCGGAGATCCGGGGCCTGGTGCGCGAAGCCGATGTACGCATTTATTCCATCGGATTGCAGATCGGGATGTTACAAGGCGGCCGGTTCCTGGAACGAATCTCTGATGAAACGGGCGGCCGAATGATCCGAGTCCGCAAATTGGACGAATTGCCGGAAGCCATGGAGAAGTTGAGCCGGGATCTGCGCAGCCAATACCTGCTGGGTTATTATTCGACAAACACGCAGAACAACGGCCGCTTCCGAAAGGTGCGGGTACAGGTCAACCATCCCACCGTTCATGCATCCTGGCGCCGTGGTTATTATGCGCCGGCGGAGTGACTCAGGCGGGCGGAAACGCCGAGTGCTTGCGCACCTGCCACGCCTGCCACAGATGACGGCGCTCGTGGGCGAGGAGAAACGCAAAACAAGGACCGAGTCCCATCTTGAGGGACTTTACAAAAGGTGAAGTGACTTTCGCGCGGGCCAAGTCGAGGCCGTTCGCAGCGCGTATGCGCTTTCTGAGTTCGTCTTGTACCAGACGGAAATTGACGCTGACTCCTACGATTGGCTGATCGTCGGAGGGCCGTGCTGACGCCGGCGTCCTCAGGCGGATGCCGGGCGGCGGCTCGGTGGCGTGCGCAATCCAGCGCTCGATAAAGCCGTATCGAAACGGTGCGCGGCCCACCAGATTCTCCGCGTTGGCGCGCTCGATGGTTTCGTCCAGAGCGGGAAGGTAACACCGGCCAATAATGTTCAGGTGCACCAGACACTGCGCGATGGACCAGCGCGACGCCGCCGGAGACCAGTGAAATTGATCTTCGGTCAATCCCCCGATGACCTTCTCGGCATCGGCGTCGATTTCATCCAACTGAAGCAGACAGTCGGCCAGATCCGTAACTAGTGGCTCTGCGGCTTGATCATCAGATCGCGGAATGATGGACCCCACCGGCCTCCCCGTTCCAACAATATACAACGCGCAGTCGACCCGTATAATTGAGGCATGAGGCGATTTTGGCCGATGGCATTTCTCGCTCTGCCGCTCTTGGTGCACAGCGCACGTTCGGACTACGCCTCCTGCCAGCGAAAATTTGATGTCATCGAAAACGATCGTCTCAAAGCGGGCTCCAGAGTGACGCTGAGCCAGCGCGAACTGAATGCGTATGTGGAACAGGAACTGCCAAAGGTTGTGCCCCAGGGAGTTCGCGAGCCGAAACTCGAACTGGGCGCCGGGACAGCGACCGGTTCGGCGCTGATCGACTTCGTCAAGCTGCAAAGCGCGCAGGGCAAACCACCCGGCTGGCTGATGCGCCAGTTGCTGCAGGGCGAGCATCCGGTCACCGTGACCGCGCGCATCGACTCTGCCGGCGGCCGCGCCACCGTCAACGTGCAAAGCGTGGAAATCGCGGGCATCACCATCGAAGGCCGCATGTTGGATTACCTGATCCACAACTATCTGCTGCCGTATTATCCCGACGCCAAGGTGGGCGAGCCCTTCGAACTCAGTCATAACATCGAAAGGCTCGATGTGGAGCCAGCGCGCGTCGACGTCATCCTGAAGAAGTAAGGACATAGAATAGACCGAATGCGCCGATTCGCGGTCGCTATTCTTTCGGCTTCACTTGTTTGGGCTGCGTCCAGCAACATCGCGCCGCGCAATGACTATGCGGCGGTGGCAAGCGCGCTCGAGCCGTTCATTGAGCACGAGCTTGCGGACAAGCAGCTTCCGGCCATCTCGATTGCGCTGGTGGACGATCAACAGATCGTCTGGGCGCAAGGATTCGGATTGGCCGACCCAGGCCTGGAAGCCCCCGCAACAGCCGGCACCATCTATCGGGCCGGATCGGTGTCGAAGCTGTTCACCGACATCGGGATCATGCAACTGGTCGAGCGCGGCGAGTTGGATCTGGATGCGCCGGTCACGCGGTATCTACCCGATTTTCAGCCGAAGAATCCATTCGGGAAGCCGATCACGCTGCGCGAGCTGATGTCGCACCGCTCGGGCCTAGTGCGTGAGCCGCCGGTGGGAAATTACTTCGACCCCACGGAGCCGTCGATCGCCGCGACGGTAGCAAGCCTCAACTCGACCGCGCTGGTTTACGCTCCCGGAACACATACCAAGTATTCGAACGCGGGAGTTACGGTGGCGGGTTACGTGCTCGAGCGCCTCAAAGGAGAGCCGTACGCGAGATATCTGAAGCGCGCCGTAATCGAGCCGATGGGACTGACGGACAGCGCATTCGAACCTGAGCCACGGCTCCTGCACGGCCTGGCCAAAGCTTACATGTGGACGTACGAAGGCCGCACGTTTCCGGCGCCGTCGTTCCAGCTCGGCATCGGCCCGGCCGGGTGCCTATATACCAGCACGACAGACCTCGGACATTTCCTCAGCGTTCTTTTTGCACGGGGTAAAGGGCCGCGCGGGCAGGTGTTGAAGTCATCGACACTCGAACAGATGTGGCAACCACAGGGAGAATTCGGCATCGGCTTTCGCATCACGACATTCGAGGGCCGACGCATAGTGCGGCACGGCGGCGCTATTTACGGATTCGCAACGGAGTTGGCCGCTCTGCCCGATGACAAGCTGGGCGTGATCGCGGTTACGACGAAAGACAGCTCCAATGCCGTGGTGAATCACATCGCGCACCAGACGTTGCGGCTCATGCTGGCGGCGCGCTCCGGAAAGCCCCTACCGGCAATCGAAATGACGCGGCCGGTCGATCGCGCGCTCGCGCGCCAACTCGATGGCCGCTACGGCGAAGGTGCGAAGGCCATCGACCTTCGAGAGTTCAGCGGCAAGCTCTACTACTTGCCGTTGAGGGGCGGCAAGCGCATCGAATTGCGAAAGGCGGGAGACGAACTCATCACGGACGGCAAGCTCGGCTACGGGACGCGGATCGTTCCGGAAAGCGCCGGCGTGCGCATTGGCGACGTTGATCTGAAGCGCGTTCCTGTGCCCGAACTCGCACCCGCACCCGAGCGCTTTCGCGGTCTCATAGGCGAGTACGGATGGGACCATAACACCATCTACATTCTCGAGAGAGACGGCAAGCTCACAGCGTTGATGGAGTGGTACGACTACTATCCGCTGACGCAAATCTCGCCTGACGTCATTCGATTTCCCAACTGGGGCTTGTACGACGGGGAGACGCTGGCGTTTCATCGCGGCTCCGACGGCCGCGCGGCAGAGGTCGTATTAAGCGGCGGAATCGTTTTCACTCGCCGCAAGATTTCAGGGGAGGAGCGAGAAAGCTTTCACATTCAGCCTCTCGCGCCGGCCGCTGAGTTACGGCGTGAAGCCATGGCCGCGACGCCGCCGCGCGAGGCGGGCAATTTCCGCTCTCCGGAACTGGTGGAACTGACCTCGCTCGACCCGGGCATCAGGCTCGACATTCGTTACGCCACCACCAACAATTTCATGCGCACTGCTTTTTACCAGCAAGCCCGCGCTTTTCTGCAACATCCGGCGGCGGAGGCGCTCGTACGTGCGCACCAGAAGCTCAAAACTAAAGGCTACGGTCTGCTGATCCACGACGCTTACCGGCCATGGTATGTGACGAAAATGTTCTGGGACGGCACACCGGCTGACAAGCGCATCTTCGTGGCCGATCCAAGCCAGGGCTCGCGCCACAATCGCGGATGCGCCGTGGATCTGACGCTGTACGACCTGAAGACCGGCAAACCTGTAGAAATGGTGAGCCAGTACGACGAGATGTCGGCGCGTGCGTATCCGGATTATCCGGGAAGCACGTCGCTTGCGCGCTGGCACCGCGACCTGCTGCGCCATGTCATGGAAGACGAAGGCTTCACCGTGTACGACGCCGAATGGTGGCACTTCGATTACAAGGACTGGCCGAAATACCCGATTTTGAACGTGGCAGTGGACAAATTCTCCAACGCCGCGAAGTGATACATTCGACATTTGACTGAAGCGGATTTCATGCGGTTGGCGATCGCGAAGGCGAGGGAGGGTGTGGCCTCGGGACAAACACCCTTCGGCGCCTGTATCGAACGCCATGGCCGGGTAGTGAGCTGTGAGCACAACGGTGTCTGGCAGACCACCGACATCACCGCGCACGCGGAGGTCCAGGCCATTCGCGAAGCCTGCCGGAAGCGGTCCTCGATTGACCTTTCCGGGTGCGTGATCTACTCGACCTGTGAGCCATGCCCTATGTGTTTTGCGGCATGCCACTGGGCGAGAATTTCGAAAATTGTGTACGGCGCGAATATCCAGGACGCGCGGCGCAGCGGCTTTCACGAGCTTGAAATTTCGAATGCGCGATTGAAGGAGCTGAGCGGTAGTCCGGTTGAGATCGTGAGTGATTTTCTGCGCGACGAAGCCGTCGCACTGTTCCAACTCTTTGACCAACAATCTAACAAACGAACCTACTGACCCGTTGCAGCTACTGAAGCTGATGCAACTGGCGGACAGCGCCCTGCCGATCGGCGGCGCGGCGCATTCCTTCGGCCTGGAAACGCTGGCGGCCGAAGAGAAGCTGGACGCTGATTCGCTGCCGCGTTTTCTGCGCGATTATTTGCGGGAAACAGGCATTTTGGAAGCCGCGTTCTGCCGGGCGGCGCATCGGCTGGAGGGCCCAGCGTGGACTGCGCTTAACCAGCAACTCAGCGCGCGAAAACCGGCGCCGGAGAGCCGTGCAGCGAGCCTCACATTGGGCCGGCGATTCCTTCAACTCTTCCTGTCGCTCGAAAACGGCGCAGATCCGGGCGGCGAAGCGCATTATGCCACGGCATTCGGTTACGCCAGCCGGCTGCTGCGAGTAGATGAACATCTGGCGGCCTCGGTCTATCTGCAACAGACGGTGAACGCTCTGGTTTCGGCATGTCAACGGCTGATGCCCCTTGGGCAGCAGCGCGCCGCACGCCTGCTCTGGGACATGAAGCCCGCTATTCTCGAAGCCGCACGGGCCAGCGACGTCGCCGACCCAGATGCGGTGAGCGCGTTTACGCCTCTGATCGATATCGCCTCCATGCGCCATGTAGCTCTCGGCACCCGGTTGTTCGTCAGTTGAGCCATATGCAGCATCCGGATGGCCGCCTGTCGCTTGAGTTCGCATACGATGCTCAATCGGCGCGTACGTTGCTGCACGTCGCCGAGCAGCGGCAGCCGTTAAAGGTCGTGCGCGCATTCGACGTGGAAGGCGGTGCTGCCCTGGCCCACATTCACAATGTTTCGGGCGGCGTACTCGCGGGCGACCGGCTATCGCTCGATATGAAGGTCGGCCCTCGGGCCCGCGCGCAGGTCACTTCAACCGGCGCCACGCGACTGTATCGCAGCCGGCCGCAAGCGGATCCAGCCGCCCTCACAGCTTACGTCAATGTGAGAGAAGGCGGGCTGCTCGAGTACCTGCCTGATCCTCTCATCCCCTTTGCGGGTTCCCGATACAGGCAGAACACGGTGGTGAATCTCGAAGAAAGCGCCGGGCTATTCTGGTGGGAAACCGTGGCGCCGGGGCGCGAAGCTCGCGGTGAGATTTTCTCCTACGAAGTGCTGCAGCTCCGATTTGACTTGCGCGCCGCTGGAATTCCCATCGCGGTTGAGCGCTGCCATCTCGATCCGCTAGCGAGGCCGCTCGAATCTCCCGCGCGCCTTGGACCGTACCGCTATTTTTCGTCCTTCTTCATCTGCCGAACCGGCGCGGGTGAGAGCACTTGGCGCGACCTCGAAAAACAACTTCAGGAAGTCGCCGGGAACCTCACTTCACCTGTGATAATATGGGGCCTCGGCAGACTTGCAGCGCACGGCCTCGTGGTCCGGGCGCTCAGTCAGAATGGTCGCGACATCCACAGCGGTCTGGTCGCTTTTTGGCGCGTCGCGAAGCAGGCGCTCTACGGCCAGGACGCCGTAATCCCTCGCAAGATCTACTGAGGTTCCAGGGAGAAAAGGTTGCATCTCACTCCTCGAGAGCAGGAAAAGCTCATGATTTTTGTCGCCGCGGAACTGGCGCGCAAACGCCAGGCTCGCGGACTGAAGCTCAACTATCCGGAAGCGGTGGCTATCATCTCGTCTGAGATTCTTGAAGCTGCGCGCGACGGGAAAAGCGTCGCCGACATCATGGTGCTTGGAACCAAAATCCTGCGGCGTGACGATCTCATGGATGGTATCGCGGAGATGCTTCACGAAGTGCAAGTGGAAGCCACCTTTCCGGATGGAACAAAGCTCGTCACAGTGCACGATCCAGTGAGATAGCCATGAAACCCGGTGAATACCTACTCGAAAACACCGCCATAATAGCTAACGCGGGCCGCCGGACCACCTCCGTTCTCGTCAAGAACACCGGCGATCGCCCCGTGCAGGTGGGCAGCCATTTTCACTTCTTCGAAGTCAACAGCGCTCTCGAGTTCGACCGCGCCAAAACGTACGGAATGCGCCTTCACATCGCCGCCGGCACGGCGTCACGATTCGAACCTGGCGAAGAGAAAAAAGTCACGCTGGTGGAACTTGCCGGCGCGCGCGTGGTGTACGGCCACAATGGACGTGTAAACGGAGCCCTGGAGCGCAAATGAGCCTGGAAATTCCCCGCCGCACGTATGCCGATCTGTACGGCCCGACCAAAGGGGATCGCGTTCGCCTGGCCGACACGGAGCTGATCATCGAAGTGGAGCGCGACTTCGCCACGTATGGCGACGAGGTGACCTTCGGCGGCGGTAAGGTGATTCGAGACGGCATGGGCCAAAGCAGCACAGCCACTCGCGAAGGCCCGCACGGCGCGCTCGACCTCGTGATCACGAATGCGCTGATCATCGACCACTGGGGAATCGTAAAAGGCGACATCGGGATTCGCGACGGCCGCATCGTCAAGGTCGGCAAGGCCGGCAATCCGGACACGATGGCCGGCGTGGATCCCGATTTAGTGATCGGCTCCGCCACCGAGGTGATCGCGGGGGAAAACCTGATCGTGACCGCCGGCGCGCTGGATACGCACATCCATTTCATTTCTCCGCAGCAGGTGTTCGAAGCGATTTCGAACGGCGTCACCACGATGATCGGCGGCGGCACGGGTCCCGCTACCGGAACCAATGCCACCACGTGTTCACCCGGGGCATGGAACATCCAGCGCATGCTGGAAGCATCCGAAGCCTGGCCGATGAACTTCGGGTTTCTGGGAAAGGGGAACACTGCTGCGCCTCTGCCGCTCGAGGAACAGATCGAGGGCGGCGCCTGTGGCCTGAAGTTGCATGAAGATTGGGGCACCACCCCGGCCGCCATCGACGCCTGCTTGAAGGTGGCGGACCAGTACGACGTCCAGGTCGCCATCCACACCGACACTATCAATGAAGCCGGATTCGTCGAGGACACGATCCGCGCCATCGGCGACCGAGCCATCCACACCTATCACACCGAAGGGGCTGGAGGCGGCCACGCGCCCGACATCATCCGCATCGCGGCGCAGCCCAACGTCCTGCCGTCGTCGACCAATCCCACGCGGCCGTTTACAGTCAACACCATCGACGAGCACTTCGACATGCTCATGGTTTGCCACCATCTGAACCCCCAGGTGCCCGAAGATGTAGCTTTCGCCGAGAGCCGCATTCGCCCCGAAACGATTGCTGCCGAGGACATCCTGCACGATCTCGGCGTATTCAGCATGATGTCGAGTGATTCGCAGGCGATGGGCCGCATCGGCGAAGTGGTGACGCGCACCTGGCAGACCGCGCACAAGATGAAAGTGCAGCGCGGCCCACTGGCCGGCGACTCCAGCCGCAACGACAACACGCGCGTGAAACGCTACGTCTCCAAGTACACCATCAATCCGGCCATCACGCATGGCATTGCCGCGCACGTGGGGTCGATCGAAGCGGGGAAACTCGCCGATCTCGTTCTATGGAAGCCGGCGTTTTTCGGGGTGAAACCCGAAATGGTGGTCAAAGGCGGATTCATTGCATGGAGCGTCATGGGCGACGCCAATGCCTCCATTCCCACGCCGCAGCCGGTGTTTTATCGCCCCATGTTCGGCTCGTTCGCACGGGCCATCGGTTCCACTGGCTTCGCTTTTGTCTCGAAGGCAGCGCTCGAAGCGCGCGTGCCGCAGAAGATCGGCCTCGCAAAGAAAGCCGTCGCCGTCGAGAATTGCCGGCACATCGGCAAGCGGGACATGGTTCACAACTCCGCTACGCCGAAGCTCGAAGTAGATCCCGAAACTTACGAAGTTCGCGCCGACGGTGAACTGCTCACCTGCGAGCCCGCGAGCGTGCTGCCGCTGGCGCAGCGCTACTTCTTGTTCTAATCTGGGTGCGATGCGAGCCTTTCGTGTAGGCGTAGCCGGACCGGTGGGCAGCGGGAAAACCGCTCTCGTTGACTGCCTCAGCCGCGAAATGGCGCAACGCTTCAGCATCGGCGTGGTCACCAACGATATCTACACCAAAGAAGACGCCGAGTTCCTGATCCGCCAGGGCACGTTGCCCGAGGAGCGGATCCGCGGCGTCGAAACCGGCGGCTGTCCGCATGCTGCGATTCGCGAGGACGCATCCATGAACCTGGAAGCGATTGCCGACCTCGAATCGAAACTGCCGGGGCTCGAGATCATCTTCGTCGAGAGCGGCGG
>Ga0335070_10005715_pt1 | contig 14645 bp, 16 predicted proteins | sample Lox_Sample_13_FD_206722 | JGI IMG/M metagenome (GOLD analysis project Ga0335070, IMG submission 206722) | Soil microbial communities from Loxahatchee National Wildlife Refuge, Florida, United States - Lox_Sample_1.3 | ecosystem: Environmental > Terrestrial > Soil > Wetlands | place: USA... | reverse complement strand
CCCGATCGCACCAGCCAGGGCCGGTGCGTGGCAGCAGGCGTTCGCGTTGCTTCCCTCGGCGCTTCGCTTTTGGACCGTATGCGCGCCGGCAGGTCCTCCCGCCTGGTTCCGCTCACCAGCACATAGAAAGGGAGGCATTCCGTGCGCTTTACGCAACGCAGCCGGGCCTTGACGATGCCCGCCTGCCAGGCCTCGACTGCCAAGACTTCCAGTGCGGGAGCAGCACGCGTGGCGCGAACTTCAGCCGCCATCTCGACCCGATCCGGCACGACCGAGATGCCCCAGGCCGCCATCGCCGTTGCCACCTGTGCCGTGTCCACGACCGCGGTTTTTACGGGTGTTCCGGCGAATCCGCTGGTGGCGATCAACCCGCCGGCCAGCAACCAGAAGCAAGACCGCTTCATTCCGAATCCTCTCCGTGCCTACTGGCTGAGCTGATTAAGCTGCTGGAACATCTGGTCGGCTGCGTGAACGACCTTGGAGTTCGATTCGTAGGCCCGTTGTGCCAGAATCATCTGGATAAACTCGTCCACCACGTTGACGTTGGCCTGCTCCAGCGTCCCCTGTTGCAGCGTCCCCAGCCCTTCCGATCCGCCCGGGGTGGCGACAATCGGATCTCCCGAGGCGGTAGTGGCAAGGAAGAGGTTATTACCCACACTGTTCAGGCCGCCGGGATTGGCAAACATGGCCAGCTGAATGTTCCCAATCTGCTGCGCCTGCGTCTGCCCTGCCTGGGTCACCGAAACACTGCCGTCCGAGCCGATGGTGATGGTCAGGGCGTTTTGTGGGATGGTGATCGCCGGGTCCAGAGGGTTGCCGTCAGAGGTCACCACATTGCCCTGCGCATCCAGATGGAAGGCGCCGGACCGCGTGTATGCGGTCTCACCGCTGGGCAGACGGACCTGAAAGAACCCCTGGCCCTGGATGGCCAGATCCAGCGGGTTGCCGGTCGCGCTGTAATCTCCCTGCGCCTGCAGGATTTCGCTGGCCGCGGGTCGCGCCCCCAGGCCCACTTGCAGGCCCGCCGCCACCGTGGTCGACTGTGTGGCCGCGGCCCCTGGCATCACCGCATTCTGATAGATCAAGTCGGCAAACTGCATGCGGCGCTTGCGGAACCCCGACGTGCTGGCATTGGCCAGGTTATTGGCGATGTTGTCCAGATTGAGTTGCTGGGCGATCATGCCGCTGGCGGCAGTAAACAAGGCTCGAAACATTACCGTCCTCCTTTAGGGGTTGACCCGGGGCAGTTCCTGGGTGGCGACCTTGTTGAGGTCGGAATTCAACATGCCCAACACCCGCTGCATCATCTCCGCCTCGCGTTGCACGGTGATGAGTTCAACCACGCTGGAGACCGCGCCGACATTCGAGCTCTCCAGCATGCCCTGCCTTATGCGTGAGTTCTCCGCCGCTTTGGCGCTGCCGGCGGGAGCGGAATAGTACGTCTGGCCAAGGCTGGTCATCGCCGTGCCGTCTGGAAATTCCACCACATCCAGCTTGCCGGCCAGTGCGCCCGCAAGCGAAATCGTGCCGTCCGAACTGATCGACAGCGGGCCGCCCAGGACCGTAACCGGCCCGTTCTGTCCCAGTACCGGGTCTCCGGAAGCGGTCACCAGCTGATTTTTGGGGGAAACGCGGAAGTTCCCGCTGCGGGTATAGACCTTGCCCCCTGCAGTCTGCACCACAAAGAATCCCGGGCCCTCGATGCCTAGGTCCTGCTCGTTGCCGGTGCGCTCCAGGGTCCCTTGTGCCAGATCGAGGCGGGTGCCGCGCAGGACGCCAAAGCTGTTAACGGCCCGGCTCAACCCCGATGCGTCCGCCGAACCCGCCTGGGCCAACACTGACTGGAATACATTGTGTTGCCCACGGTAGCCCGCGGTGCTGATGTTGGCCAGATTGTTGGCGATCGTGTCGATCGCCTGCGCCCGCGACATCAGGGCGGTGCAGGCGGCATAGTATCCGCTGTCCATGACGCTCCTCAGTCTGTCTCATGCACGAGTCGTGCCAGTTGATAGGGAAGACGAGGCACGCAAACTCAACGAGATCGGCAGGGGATTGCTGGCGGCGGTTAGAGATGGGTTAAAAGAAGGACTGGCGGGGGGACGGAGTCGACGTGAGTCGGTTCCCGATCTCACGCCGCACATAATTTCTGGCTGCCTTCCTCCAGCCGGAAAACTGAACCCCGTCTCATAGGATTCGAAAGGGCCGAACCGGACCCGGTGCCGGGTCCAGCGGCGGAAGCTTGCCATGCTGGGGTCTTCTCATGCGCGAGCTCGGCCCCAACACCCGCTTCGGCAGAGGACGCCCATGACCGATCGCGTTCGCCAGGTCCCACGCCAGGGCAACAATCTCCCGTAGCGACGAGTGCGACGTGCCGTCTCTTCCTACCAGCAGCAGCGTAGGCTCCACGTAAACAGGTAGCCCCCATTCCCTCACCAGCGCGCGGCCTACCGCGACAGGATCACCCACATCGATGCTGCCAGCATTCCAGCCGAGGACGGCGGGCACGCGGCCCGCCTCATGGAGCAGTCCAGCCACATAAGCCTGTTCCGCATCGACCTCCGGAAACCTGCCGGCCATGGTCCTGGCCAAGTTGGCGGTCAGTTGCGCCCGACGCCACAATTGCCTCGCCGCTTCATCCTGCCGCACCGCTGCCATCGGGAAAACCGCCGCCAGCGCGCTGCGCAATTTTCGCTTTCCCAGGTGCACCACGCAGTCGTCAATGCGACCGCGGCGCCGGTTCGAGTCCGCGAGGGTGAGGGCGCCAACCCGCAGCACCTGCAGGGTGGCACCAACATCGCTGAGTATGACGCCTACGATCGCGTCGAGATCCAGCGATGGCCGCTCCAGCAGCAAATCCAGTTGCAGACGGGTGGCGGGTTGCAGCGGAACCGGCGGGTGCAGGTCAAAGTGGTGCCCCGAGCCTGCGCAGCGCCGCACCAGAAAGGGCTGGCCTCTGCGGTTTGAGGACGCCGGCGAAACGGATTCGGGGGTCGGATGCATGGAAACTGCCTGCACCCAGATATATCGGTAGAGTCGGTTCCCCCATCAGTCCCTCAGCACGGTCGGAAGGCGTCGTCAAATTCCAGCCACCCCGCTTCTTTTCCGGTCAGCGCAAACAACAGGTCGGTAGGATGATGGTCGCGGTTCAGCCGCACCCATGCGTAATCCCGGCACACCCCCATGCGGGCCTCGTCGGCTCCGATTTGACATGCGTAACTTTGCACGATGCTCGCCATCTCGCCCGCCGACGAGATCCGCTCAAACCCAACCTCTGTGCTCCGTCCCGACAGGCTGCGGATGGTCTGCTCACATTCGCTGGTCGTGATGAAACACGGCTCCGTACAACAGGACGTCATCTCCTCGATCGTCCGCAGAACGCGATGCTCGATGCGGTGCACAAACCCCACCAGGAGTCGGTTCGCCTGGGCCGCATAGTACACCGGCGCCATCGCCACCAGCCGCATCAGCTCCGCCGGGATGCGGGCTTGGATGTCGTAGGCCTGGGGCCTGGCGTAGTAGACCGGACATCCCCATTGAGTCGCGGTAGCGTCCGCCACCTCCCGTTCGCTGGCAAATTCCAGCTGGCAGAGGATGTCGCCGAGGGCTCCTCCCCGCACTCTCTGGTGCTCCGCGGCAATCCGCAATTGCTCGCCCGTTATGCAGCCGCGTGCCACCAGCAGCAGGCCAAGGGGTATGCGACCGGATGGTTGTTTCGGCCAGCGGACCGCCTCCTCCTGCAATTCCCGCAGCCGGGCTTCCGCTCCCTCGCGAAAGCACTCGGCGCTGCAGTACCAGGCTCCGCCGAAGCGTATTCCCGTGTTGCGGCCCAGCAGCGAGCGCCGCAGGGAACTGGCGTGGCATTGTTCGCGCGCGCACGATTCCTTCAGTTCTTTCCAGCGGACGAGGTGGGCCAGTTGCAAGCTGCTCATGGTGGTTCTCCCGTCGGGTACCTCAGCCGGTGACCCGGGGCAAAGTCGGTGGCTGCACGATCTCGCTGACCCGCAAGCCATAGTTGCCGTCTACAATCGCCGCCTCGCCCCGAGCGATCACCCGCCCGTCCAGCAATAGCTCCACCGGCTCGTCCACGCGCCGGTCCAGTTCGATGACCGAGCCGCATTTCAGGTCGAGGATCTCTCGCAAACTGAGCTGGCGCTCCCCAAAGCGCAACATGACGCTCAGTTCCACATCGAGAACCAAACCCAGGTTGGCCTCGTCAATGGCGGCATTCCCGGCCAGCCGCGGCTTGCGGTCAGGGGCGGCAGCCGGCACCGGCCTCGCCGCGTTCGGATTTTCTGGGATTACCCCTGGGCCCATGTCTGTAAAACCCTTCGTCGAAGCCGTTAGCGCCGCGTCTGCCATAGCTATAACCTCGCTTGTGTTCGAGCGTTGGAATGGGGGTTGGCGGGCATCGCCGTCTGCAGGCTCAGTGCGGCCCGCAGCTTGATCAAGATCATGGAGTGGATCTGCGAGGCCCGCGACTGCCGCACCCCGATCACCTCCGCCACTTCGCGCATGGTCAGCTCCTCGCGGTAGTAGAGCGAAAGCAGGAGTTGCTCCCGCTCCGACAATTGTGTGATCGACTCGGCGAGCTGGCCTTGAATCTCGCCCCGCAGACATAGAGCATACGGATCGTCGTCCCCGCGGCTGGGTGCGTTCTCGATCAGATCCTGCGTTTCCGAGGGATCATAGGGTGCCAACGATTCCTGCCCCAGCAGCGTCAGCCCATCCAGGTCTGCCACCAGCTTTTGCAGCTTGCCGATAGGCATGCTCATTTGGTCGGCAATTTCCTGTTCCGTGGGCTGCCGGCCCAGCGATGCCGTCAGCTCCGCCACCGTCTCGGTGATCCGCCGCCCCTTGGCGCGCAACGGCCGCGACGCCCAATCCATCTTGCGCAGGCTGTCCAGTATGGCACCACGAATGCGAAAACTGGCGTAGGTCTGAAACTGCACCTGTTTCGAGCTGTCGAAACTGTTGAGCGCCGCCATCAGTCCCAGTACGCCCTCATGCACCAGGTCCTCCAACAGTACATGCTTGGGCAGCCGTTCGTGGATGCGCGTGGCAATGTGGTAGACCTGCGGCAGCTGATCCAGAATGCTGGCTTCCCGCTGCTCCTCGGCAGCGGCCGCGGCTTGCTCGGCGTAAGCTTGTTCGGCGGCGGTCATATTCCGTGGCTCCGTTCTGCGCTGCGGCTCAGCGCACCACTCCCAGCGATTGCACCGGCGTTATGGGAGGTATTTCCGTGGGCGCGATGACCACGATGCGGGGAAGAAACGGCTCCAGCGCCCGGCGCAGGTGGAACCGGCCGGGCGAGGAGCAAAGCAGCACCGGAGGCGCGTTCACGATCTGCTCCCCAAACAGCGCACGCAATCCTTCCAGGACCTTGCGCGCCACCGACAAGTGCAGCGCGCCCGAGACGGTGCTTTGCGCGGCCAGGCTGCCCGCGCGCTGGCACTCTTCCTCCAGCCCGCCCGCCAGTGTCACCACCTTCAACTCGCCGCGTTCATCCAGCAGGGGATTGATCAGGCCCCGCCCCAGTGCGTGCCGCACCGCTTCCACCAGGGCGATCAGTTGTTTATTGCTGGCGGCGGCTTCCACCAGGGTCTCCAAAATCGTTCCCAGGTCCCGTATCGAGATCTGTTCGCGCAGCAGCTGTTGCAGGACCTTTTGCACTTCGCCCAGCGTCATCAGCTTGGGGATCAGCTCTTCCACCAGCTTGGGATGCGAGTCGCCCAGGCGGTCGATCAGCCGCTTGGTCTCCTGCCGGGTGAGTAATTCGTGTGCATTGCGGCGAATCAATTCCCCCAGGTGGGTCGCCAGCACCGCCACCGGATCGACCACCGTGTAGCCCGAGGCTACAGCCTGCGCCTGCCATTCGGGCGTGATCCAGCGTGCGGCGGTCTGAAAGGCCGGCTCCCGCGTCTCCTGCCCGGGCAATTCGGCCGGGTTGGGCTGGGAGCTTATGGCCAGCAGGCATCCGGGCCGCAGCTCCCAGCGCGCCATCTCCACTCCCCGCAAGTACACCACGTATTGCCGCTCCGGCAGTGCCAGGTTGTCGGTGATGTGGATGGATGGCACCAGAAAGCCCAATTGGGTTGCCAGATGCTTGCGTAGGGCCTTGATCTTGCCCAAGAGTTGCCCGCCCTGCTTGGCGTCCACCAGCGGCACCAGCCCCAAGCCCACCTCCAGCATCAGCTCGTCAAGCTTGAGGATGGCGTCCATGGGATCGGTGACCGCAGTGGCTGCGCCATCCTTGGCCGCCCCAGCAGTGGTCGCGGTGTCTTCATGCCCCTGCGCGTGGGCGTGCGGTTTGATCTTGCCGGCCAGCAACCCGAGACCGCCCGCCAGGGCGAGAAACGATAGCTTGGGTAAACCGGGAATCAGCGCCAGCATCCCCAGCACGCCGGAGGCGATCCACAACAGCCGCGCGCTGCCAAACAATTGCTTGCCGACGTCGGCTCCCAGGGTCTCGCCCGAGGCCGCGCGCGTCACCACCATGCCTCCCGCCACCGAAACCAGCAGCGACGGCAGGATAGTCGCCAGCCCGTCGCCCACGGTCAGTACCGTGTAGGTTTTCACCGCCTCCTGAAATGGAATCCCTTGCTGAAACACTCCAATCGCGAAACCGGCGATGATGTTAATGGCGGTAATCAGAACCGTGGCCAGGGAGTCGCGCTGGCTGAAGCGGGCGGCGCCGTCCATGGCCCCGCAGAACTCCGCCTCCCGCGCAATGGCCTCCCGCCGGCGGCGCGCCTGTTCTTCCGTGATCGCACCGGCGTTGAGATCGGCGTCGATGCCCATCTGCTTGCCCGGCATGGCGTCCAGGGTGAACCGCGCCGTCACCTCGGCTGTACGCACCGCGCCGTGGCTCACCACCAGGTACTGGATGGCGATCAGGGCCAGGAACAGCACAAATCCCACCACATAGTTTCCGCCGACGACGAACTGCCCGAAGGCCTCAATCACCCGCCCGGCGGCGGCAGCGCCCTCGTTGCCGTGCAGCAAAATGCGCCGGCTGCTGGCCAGATTCAGCGACAGCCGTAACAACGTCAGCAAGAGCAGCAGGCTGGGGAAGACCGAAAATTCCACAGGCTTCAGGATGTTCAGGGCGGTGAGCAACACCAGCACCGACGCCGTCAGGCTCAGGGCCAGTAGCAAATCCAGCACCAGGCTGGGCACCGGCACCAGCATGACGAATACCATCGCCACCGCCGCCCCCGGCAGAAGCCAGTCCGAACCCGTGCCCCAGAACGACGCCAGCCAGCCAGATGCCCCTTTCACGGCCTGTCACCTGCCGCGTCTACAGGGTGGGGCGCCGTCTGTTTTCGTCGCACCTGTGCCTGCGCCTGGTAAACCACCACCAGGATCTCGGCCACGGCGCGGTAGAGCTTGACCGGTATTGCTTGCCCGACTTCAACACTCCGGTACAGCGCCTGGGCCAGGGGCGGGTTCTCCATGATAGGGATGCCCTGCCAGCGCGCCACCTGCTTGATCCGCTGCGCCAGCAGGTCGCGCCCTTTCGACATCACCACCGGCGCTTCCATCTCCATTTCGTAGCGCAAGGCGACGGCATAGTGCGTGGGGTTGGTCACCACCACCGTCGCCGTCTCGGTGGCCCGTAACAACTGCTGGCGGCGCAGACTGCGCTGGATTCGGCGGATGCGCGCTTTGGTTTCCGGGCTGCCCTCGGTCTCCTTGATGTCGTCGCGCAGCTCCTGCCGGCTCATGCGCAAATCACCTTCCATCTTTTGCCATGTCAGGACGTAATCGATTCCCGACCAGGCTAGCAGTATCAGCGCTGATTTCCAGCCCGCCTCCAGCACCAGGGCGAACACCAGGGCGGCCCACGAATGCAGGCCGGAAAACGACGACTGCACCAGCTCGCCCCAGTGCGATTGCAGGGTGTGCACGCCGACAAACAGGATGGCCGCGAAGGGCAACAGCGATTTCAGCAGCCCGCTCAGCCCGGTGAGCGAGAACATCTGTTGCAGCTTCTTGGCCGGGCTCAGGCGTTCGAGCTTGGGAACCAGCGCTTCGCTCGCAAAAACCATCCCCCCTTGCATGACGCCCGCCGCCAGCGCCAGAGCCGCGCTGACCGCCAAGACCGGCGTGATGTCGCGCAGGACTTCTGCCGACGTCCATAACAACAAAGGAGTGCTGAAAGTGATTTGTTCGCTCCCCGCCAAGTCGAGTGAGCGGCGCAACAGGTCCCGCCAGCGGGCCACGCTTTCGACTCCTAGCCACACCAGCATCGCGCCCGTGCCAGCCAGGGCCAGCGCCCCCGGCAACTCGCGGGAGCGTGCCACCTGGCCCTGCCGCCGCGCCTTCTCGCGGCGGTGCGGAGTCGGTTTCTCGGTCTTGTTGGAGTCAGCCATCGGCACTTATCTCGCAAGTTGCAGCAGGTGTTCGACCTGCCGGAGGGAATCGAGAAAATACCGCTCCAATTGCAGCGGCCAGTAGCGCATCGCTCCCAGCAGCACCGCCGCCCCCAGGAGGCTCTTGATTGCCGGTCCCAGCAGCATCAGGGGCATCTGGGGGGACGCCTTGCCCATCAGTCCTATGACCACATCCGCCACCAGCGTCGCTGCCACCACCGGGGCTGCGATCTGCAAGCCCAGCGCAAACACCATGCCTCCCGTCCGCAGGGCGGCGGCGGCAAACGACGGGCTGAGGGTAGCCGTCTGCACCGGCAAATACTCGAAGCTGGCAGCGATGGCGCGCAGCAGCGCGTGGTGCACGTTCAGCCCGAGGAACACCAGCATGGCGATCATCTGCACAAACAGCGACATTACGGTCGATTCCACCTGCGTCTGCGGATCCAGGATGCTCACCAGCGAGTAGCCCATCTGGATGCTGAGCACCTGCCCGGCCAGCTGCAGCGCATCGAACACCAGGTTGGCCGCCAGGCCGAGGCCGATCCCGATGGCCAGCTCGCGCACCATCACCAGCGGCCATTGCGCCACCTCCACCGCGCTCACCCGCGCCCCCAGCGAGGGGTACAGCACGGCGGTCAGCACAATCACCAGCAACGCCTTGATGCGCGGCAGAAGCGCGGCGCTGCCGAACAGGGGAGCAAACATGACCAGGCCCGACACCCGCAGGCCAACCGACAGCAGCGGAGCAATCAGATTTGTCAGGTTCAGTTCCATCGCAGTCACCGCAGGTAAAGCTGCAGGTCGGCAAAGGTGCGGAGGGTGAACTGCCCCAGATGCCGCCACATCCATGGCATCAACAAGAACAGCGCGGCGGCGGTGGCGAACAGCCGCGGCACCGTTGAAATCGTCATCTCCTGCAAGGACGTGAGCACCTGCAACACGTTGACCAGCAGGCTTACGCCCACCACCACCGAGAGCACCGGCAGCGTCAGTACCACCACTTCCTGCACCGTGGTACGGGCCAGGGTCAGGACCAGATCGGCCGGCATCATCATGCGCCAAAGCTCCTCATCAGCGAACCGATTAGCAGGTTCCAGCCATCCACCATCACAAACAGCAAGATCTTCAGCGGCGTCGAGATCACCACCGGCGGCAGTTGCATCATGCCTACCGAGGTGGTGATCGAGGCGACCACCATGTCAATCACCAGGAACGGCAGAAACATCACGGCGCCGATCTGAAACCCGGCCTTCAGCTCCGACAGAATGTAGCTGGGCACCAGGACCCGCAGCGACAAGTCCTCGGCTGTCCGCGGCTGCGGCTCCCGGGACAACTCCACAAACAGGGCGACATCCTTCTCTCGCACGAAGTGCACCATGTACCGGCGCAACGGCACCGAAGCCCGGCTCACAGCGCCGCCGGTCGTGATCTGGCCACTCTGCAGCGGCTCGATGGCACTCTGGTAAATCTCCATGGCCACCGGCTGCATCAGGAAAAACGTCAACACCAGGGCCAGACCAATCAGCGTCTGGTTGGAAGGCGTGCTCTGTAGCCCCAGTGCCTGCCGCAGGAAATGAAAGATGATCAGCAGCCGCGCGAACGGGGTCATGCACAGCAGGATCGAGGGCAGCAGTGTCAGCAGGGTCAGCAAGACAACAATCGACCATGGCACCGACCCGCCCCCCAATCCCTGGATACGAAGTTCGCTGCCCGGCGCGGTCGGCAGGACGGGTTGGTTCGCCGCCGGCATCGCCCCCACGCCCGGCGGCATCGGCCCGGCGGCCAACGGCCCGGCCGCCATGGCCAGCATCATCGACCACACCAAGAATCGGACGCCCAGTGTGAGGGGACGGTTCATGCTTTCTTCCTTCGTACCTGGCGACGTTGCTCCAGCACCCCGGAGAATTCCCCCGGCGCGCCGAGTTGTGCCAGCAGCGACACGCTGCTCGGGGCCCCGCCCACGAGGAAGTGCTGCCCATCGACCCTAATGAGGGCGAGGAAGCGCTTCTCTCCCAACGACACGGTTTCACACAAAGCCAGCCGCTTCGTCCCCAGTTGCCACCGACGCCTGGCTTGCAGCCACTGCCAGACTTTCTCTGCCAGTGAAACCGCCCGGCGCCACATCGATTGCCAGCCCGCCGTAGCTCCCGGCAGGCGTACTTGCAGCAGGGAAGAACCATCCCTGGACATCGGCGTGCGAGAGCCGCCCATGGAGGACACCACCGCGAGTTCATCTCCGCCCACCGCACCCACCGGGAGTTGCGAGAATTCCGCGACCAGATTCACCGTCTTGCCGGCCTTTCGCCGACGCCGCACCGCGGCTCCCGCAACCTGGTCAGCGGCAACCGGGAAACCTCCATCGCTCTCCGTCTTCCGCCGTGCCTGTTCGCAATCGCCGCCGACTTCGCTCATGCGATCTCCGTTATGCGGACCGCCAATCGGTCGTCAATGACTTCCAACTCGGTCCAACCAATCCGCTGGCCGTTCACATACAGCGGAAGGTTGCTGTTGCGCGGGCACGCTGTACTCACGACCGACCCCTTGGCCAGCTTCCACAGGTCACCGATGGTGAATCGTTGCAAGGGAATTTCCAGGCTCACCGTGCAGGGAAGCCACGGCAGCGCCTCGGCCGGGTTAGGCTCGCTCTGCGTTGGCTTCCCCGCATTGGTTTGCCCGGGCGGGAAACTCTCCATGGCGTGTTGGTTGGGCAAGTTCGTCATCGGCGTTGGTGGCCGTCCACGCCGGTGAACGTGCAATTCGATTGCCGACTGGTCGGTCTGCGGTGTCTTTGGTACTTGCCCGGCAAGGCGGAGCTAAACGCTTGAATACAGCAGGTATCAGCGAGCCTGACGGCGCGGGACAGCCCGTGCGAAATTAGATGGCGATGAGATTCGAGCGCGGGAGAGAGGTGAAGGTGCGGCAGGCCTGCCCGCACCGGTTAGACTCTCCAGCGATCTTTAATCTTTCCGTGTCGCCCTTCGCCGCTAACGAATCAGGCCGATCGTGTCCTGCGAGAGGGTGTCGAACGTGGTCACCACCTTGGCATTTGCCTGATAACCGCGCTGGGCCAAAATCATCTTTGCGAACTCCTTGGCCACATCGACGTTGGACAGCTCCAGCGATCCTCCCGCGATTACCCCACGCCCGCCGCTGCCCGGTGCGCCTACCACCGCCGCGCCCGAGGACAGGGTTGGGGCGTACACGTTGGAGCCGGTGCGTTGCAGCCCCTGCTGGTTAGCGAAGCTGGCTATGGCGATTTGCCCCAGTGCCATCACCTTTCCATTGGTAAACGTGCCCTGCAGCACGCCCGCCGAGTCAACATTGAACTCCCGCAACGTCCCGCTGGTGTAGCCGTCCTGGTTGGTGGAAGCGGTAGCGCTGGGTGCTGCCATCTGGGTGATCGTGGGACCGCCGCTGCTGTCGTACAAGTTCCAGCTCAGGTGCAGGTCCGCGGCTCCGTCGGCCAGTCCTGTCACCGTGATTCCCGTGACGTCAGCCGACGGTGTCGTCAGCTTGCCATGATCGTCAAACACCAGTGCTGCCGGGCCGGCAACTATCGTAGGGCCGGGCCCCGGCGCCCCCGTGTCGGCCGCGGGGATGGTGATCTGGTAGCTCCATGTGTTGGCCGCCGTCTTGCTGAACTGAAAGCTCAACACATGCGGCGTCCCCAGCGAATCGTAAACCGTCACCGGCGTGTTGAACGGCGCGTCCCCCACGTTGGCCCCGGCGTTGAGGTTGGAATGCAGTTCCACCCACGAGGTGGGGCTGGCCGGATTCGTCAGTCCCTTGCCCACGGCCAGCGTACCCAACGCAGCTCCGGTGTCGACAATGCCGGTCACCGCGGGATACCCCAGCACCAGTTGTCCATCCTGCGTCGTCAGTTCGCCCGACTGGCTCACCGCAAAGTTGCCGGCGCGGGTGTACTGCATGACTCCATCCTTCTGCGTGACAAAGAACCCGTCGCCTGTGATCGCCATGTCGGTGGGCACGCCGGTATTGTCCAGACTTCCGTCGTTGAAATCGGCCGAAACCGATTCCACCTGGACACCGTTGCCGATCTGTACCGGGTTCCCTCCGCCGGTCGAGCCCACGGTCTGATAAAAAAGGTCGCGAAACGAGGTTTGTTCGTCCTTGTAGCCGGTGGTGTTAAGGTTGGCCAGGTTGTTGGCAATCACGGAGAGCGCATTCGAGTTGGCGTTCAACCCTGAGAGAGGTATCGAAAATAGCGGCATCAGTTTCCTCCTTGCGCGGCAGCCGGGGCGATGCTGGAGCCGGTCGCGGCGCCGTTGGTTTGCAGGATCTGGTGGATCCCAATGAGTTGGTCAAGCTGGTTGAGCGAAACCATCTGGCCCACCATCTGCGTCGCATCCATCGGTGCGGTTGGGTCCTGCGATTTCAGCTCCGTAATCAGAAGATTCAAAAACGTGGTGTCCAGACTGCCGGCGGCGTTCTGGTTGGTGGAACTCGTCGATTGAGCTGGCGAGGCCCCCAACCCGGCGGCTACCGCGCTTGGAATAACCGTTTGAACCGACATGCGACCTCCTGTTGGTAATGAACTGCCCCCGCCTAGGCCCGGATGTCGAGACGTCCGTCGGCAACTGCGGTGGGCAGGTTGATCATGGTTTCCGGTACGTCAGCCTCGAACCTCGAGGGAATAACCGTTTGTGGCCGGGCCGTTTGTGGCTGCGATTGCCCGCCATTGCCGGGATACGAATGGCCCTGCTGTTGCACTTCAATCGTGGCCTGGATTCCGTGTTCCTGTTTCAGCTTCGATTCCAGGCTCGGCACTTCACTGGCTATGGCCTTGCCGAGATCGTTGCGTTCGAGGGAAATCTGTGCCGACAGACGATCGTGATTCACCGCCGTATGGATCGACACATTGCCAAAATCCAGCGTGCGCAGGTTCAGGTTGATCTCCGATTGCTTCAACCGTTCGGCCAAGCGCGCACTGTTGATGGTGGTTCCCAACTGCGTCCCCTCTGGAATTTGCGTTCCTGTCCCTTCGTGGTCGGGCACGGCCGGGGACTCCGGATGGTCGGTTTGGGCCGGTCCATCAGATGCGGTACCAGCCCGGCTCTCATGCCGAGCCATCGCGGCTGCTGCAGAAGTCGGGGCCGCTTGTACCAGGCTGGAGCGAACGTCGGCTTTCGCCAGGCGGTTCAGCATAGTTCCAGCCCGATTGGCCGTGCCCTCGTTCGAGTCTGGCGGTTCGGATTCTGTCCGCGTCGGCGATTTCTCGGAGCGGAACCCCCAGCGCTCCGGTGCTTCCGTGCCCGCGCCCTTCTTTCCTGCCTTCTTGCCTTGGCAGTGACTCCGCTCAAGGCCGGGCCGGTCTTATCGTCATCTTTGATGCCGGATGCCGAAACCGGTACCGGTTGGAACGCCACCGACTGCCTGATCGGGTCTGCGGTGGCTGCCGACGGGGCAAACGCATCTTTGGCTTCTTGGTCGCCGCCGGATTCTGCCGGAGTTCCTCGGGGCCCGACCGAATCGCCGTCGGGGTTCCTTGGGGAGGGTGACGCGGTGTCGTCAACCACCGGCGCTCCAACCATCCTTCTGCCTGCCGGATCGTCATTGGAGTGAAAGCTTGCCGCCGGGACTCCCTCGCGAGCGGCAACTCGGACATTTTCGTTTGCATCTCCATCATTCGCGGTCTTGGGCGGTTTCATTCTCTGTGAGGACTGCGGTATCTGCGCTGGAGAATCCGCCGTGTTCACGCTGTCGGCCGCGCTGGCGTTCCTCAGTTCCGTCGAGTTGGTCGAGACTGCCTGGCCTCCCTCGTTCCCGGCAACGTCGGTAGCTTGGGCCTGCATGCCCGCCCCCGATACCAGGTTCGTCACAAGCTCGCCCGATCGCGGCCCCTTCGCGGCAGATGCCGGAGGCTCGGTGCCCGAACCTGGCAAGCCAATTACGCTGGCCCCGCCGACCACAGATATCCGGCCGGCGTCTCCCTTGGTTGGCGCCAATGGCGGCTGCGGAACTGTCGCGCTTGTGTCACTCCAACTACCCGATGCCTCAAGCATCACAGCGCCGGCTGACTCCGGCCGGCACTTCTTCTCATGTTTTTGCTCCGGCCGCTGCTCGCCCGCGGTTGCATCCGGGTCCTTGGTTTGCCGGGTGCCCGCCGGCTTGCCCGTCTCTGCCATCGCCGGCGTTTTCACTTGCTGCATGGTTGTGCGGAAGTCTTCGCCGGCTTTGGCGGGTACGGGCGGGCCAACAAATGCCGGAAGTTCCTGGCCGGCGCTGGTGGGAGTCACAGTCACGACTTCCACA
>Ga0335070_10005713_pt1 | contig 14647 bp, 11 predicted proteins | sample Lox_Sample_13_FD_206722 | JGI IMG/M metagenome (GOLD analysis project Ga0335070, IMG submission 206722) | Soil microbial communities from Loxahatchee National Wildlife Refuge, Florida, United States - Lox_Sample_1.3 | ecosystem: Environmental > Terrestrial > Soil > Wetlands | place: USA... | reverse complement strand
CGAGTCGATCACCACCGCGTCCGCCGCCGGGACCAGCGGTGACGTCGCCCGGGTGCGGTCCCGCTGGTCGCGCTCCCGCAGCTCCTTCAGCACCGACTCCGGCTGCCTCTCCCCCACTCCGACCGGGTCCTGCTTGAAGCGCCGCTCTCCCCTGACTTCCGGCGCCGCATCCAGAAAGATCTTGACCTCGGCATTGGGGAAGACCTTGGTCCCGATGTCGCGGCCTTCCATCACGATGCCACCCTCGGCCCCCATCGCCTGTTGCCGCGCCACCATCCACTCGCGCACCCGCGGGTGCACGCTCACCTTCGACGCCGCCTCGGTCACGTCCTGCTCCCGCACCCGCTCGGATACGTCGGTTCCATCCAGCAGCACCCGGTTGCCGTCCAGCCGCGGCTCCAGGTCGATGTGCGAATCGTGCGCCAGCTTCACCAGCGCCGCCTCGTCATCCACCGACACGTCGTTCTCGATCGCTTTCAGCGCCAGTGCCCGGTACATCGCCCCGCTCTCGATGTTGATGTAGCCCAGCTTGCGCGCCAGCCGCGAGGCCAGCGTGCTCTTGCCCGACCCCGCCGGGCCGTCGATGGCAATGATGATCTTCCTCATGCTCGCTTGGTGTGCGGGCGGCGAGCGATCGGCTGACGGCGGCTGGCGGGAGTGCGCGGCGGCGTCACCTGCACCATGGAACGCGGACCCACCTGCAGGAAGCTGAGTTCGCGCGCTCCCAGCAGCGCGTTGATCGCCTCCCGCACCTTCGACCGCGGCACCAGGTGCCCGAAGAATTCCTCGACTTCCTTCTGCTCTGCCGCCACTACCGCATCCAGGTACTTCGAGAGCAGCGCCGACAGCGACTCCGGCACCGACAGGTGCGCGCCCTCGTTCACCGCCTCCGGCGCCCAGCGGAACAGCATGTCCCACGACGCCCCGTGCTCCGGGCTGTAGTCCACCCGGATGATCTTCAGCCGCGACCACAGCTCGTCCAGCGCCCGCTCCATGGCCGCGTCCGACAGCGCGCCTCCCAACCGGTCCCGCAGCCGCGTCTTGGCGATCGGCCCTTCCCGCTGGATCACCGCGAACGCGTCCCCCGCCAGCGGAGACAGCTTTGGGTCTTTCTTCTCGCCCTTTGGATTCCGGTCGCCCGCCAGCCCATAGAAATAAGGAAACACCGAGGCCGCCACCAGGAAGTTCGTCTCCGGAAAAAGATTGGCCTCGAAGGCCGACTTCTCGCGCAGTAGCCGCACCATCAGGTCGGTGGCCGGCTGCGACTCGGGATGCCGGAACGCGTCCTTGGCCAGCGGCAGGTTCTCTTCCTGCCCCAGGTACGCCCCGAAGAAGGTTGGCGCCAGCACCGCCGGGCGCGCCGGGTACATGGTGGCGAAACCCACGCTCTCGATGAACTCGCGCGCATCTTCGAGCGTGCGCACCGCCTGCTCCGGGGCCGCCACCCGCCACTTCTCCCGCCGCCGCTGATGCAGTTCTTCCTGGGTCATCAGATCCGCTTGAAAGCCTTCTTGATCTCCGTCACTGAGTATCGCAGAACCACCGGCCTTCCGTGCGGGCAAGACATGGGGGCGTCGCATTTCGCCAGCTCCCGGATCAGCCACTCCATCTTCTCCACGGTCAGCGCCATGTTAACCTTGATGGCCGCGTGGCAGGCGATGGAGGCGGCGATCTTGCCCCGGACTTTTTCCAGGTTGGTGGCCTGCTGCTCGCGCTCCACCTGGTCGAGCAGCTCGTGCAGCATGTGCTCGACGTCGCTGGCCTCGACCCCTGCGGGAGATGTCTTGACTGCCACGGTGCGCGAGCCGAAGGGCTCGGCGTCGAAGCCGTTGTGCCGCAATTCGTCGGCGATCTCGGCGAACACCGCCTGCTGCCCCGGGGTCAGCTCGATGATCAGCGGCATCAGCAGCCGTTGCGTCTCCACCTGCCGGCTGGCCTGTTGCCGCACCACTTTCTCGAACAGGATGCGCTCATGGGCGACGTGCTGGTCGATGATCCACAGCCCGGTCTCGTTCACCGCCAGGATGAACGAGTCGCGCAATTGTCCCAGCGGCTTCAGCGACGAAAGCGGAGGTACGTCGCTTTCCGGCACTTCGGGAATGACGCCGGCGCACTCATCGCCATTGCGGGCCTGCCCGCCCGGCCCGATCTCCGGCAGCGGCGCTCCTCCCTCCCACCTCGCCACGGGTAGCGCCGCATTGGCGCGTACCTCGATGGGCGTGTCGGCGAATTCCAATCTCTCATTCCTCGGCGCCATCTGTGGCGCGCGCAGTGAAAGCTCTTGCATGGGCCGGGCGTCCTCGCCCGGCATGGCTCCAGGTCTAAACGCCGCCTTCGCGGTTGGGCTGGCCGCAATCTCCTGGGTAAACTGCGGCACCGGACGCGCTTTCATCAGCGCCGCCCGCACTGAATCGCGCACAAAGTCATGAACAAAGCTCTGCTGCCGGAAGCGCACTTCGACCTTTGACGGATGCACATTCGCATCCACCTCCCCGCAGGGCAGTTCGATGAACAGCAGCACCACGGGAAAGATCGTCGGCGGGATGATGTTTCGATACGCCTCGGTCAGCGCGTGTTGGATCAGCCGGTCGCGGATCAGCCGCCGGTTCACGAACACGAAGATGGAATTGCGGTTGAGCTTCTGGATCTCGGGCTTGGAGACGAACCCGTGCACCCGGATCTCACCCGGCGCCGGCGCTTCGTAGTCTTCATCCCGCTTCCACGGGGGAGGCTGCGGCAGTCCCACCCGCTCCAGCGGCGCCTGCGCCGCCAGCGGGATGAGTTGCTCCAGCGTCTCCTTGCCGAAGACCTGGTAGATGCGCTCCGCCGAGGTCTTCACCGGCGCCGCCACCAGCATGGCGTTGGTCGCCGAATGCAGCTCGAAGTGCTTGTCGGGATGCGCCAGCGCGTAGTGCGTCACCAGCGCGGCGATGTGCCCCAGCTCCGTACTCTCGCTCTTGAGGAATTTCTTGCGCGCCGGCGTGTTGAAGAATAGGTCCTTGACCGTGATCGAAGTCCCCGCCGGCAGTCCCGCCTCTTCGACCTTCAACATCCTCCCGCCCGCGATCTCGATCACCGTCCCCGCACTTCTTGCATTGTCATCCCGAACGCCTTCAGGCGTGAGGGATCTGCTGTTCTCTTCCCTGGGCGCCGTCTCCAATCTCAGCCGCGACACCGACCCGATCGAAGGCAGCGCCTCCCCCCGGAACCCCAGGGTATGGATATTCAGCAAGTCCTCGGCGTCCTTGATCTTGGAGGTGGCATGGCGCTCGAAGGCCAGCATGGCGTCGTCGTGCACCATGCCGCAGCCATCGTCCTGCACCTGGATCAGCTTCTTGCCCCCGGCCTCCACCTGCACCCGGATGCGCCGCGCCCCGGCATCGAGCGCATTCTCCAGCAGCTCCTTCACCACCGACGCCGGGCGCTCGACGACCTCGCCGGCCGCAATCTTGTTTGCGACGTGCTCCGGAAGGACGTGGATCTTACCCACGCGAGATCCTTCGCGTGGCGTGTGCCCCGCTCAGGACGACCCTGCGGGTCGTCTTGTTGGCGACATGTTCGGGAAGGACGTGGATGCGGCCCATGGCAGTCGTCGGTCGCCGGTCGGCGGCGAAGAGACCGTCCGCAGATTAACCCAGATTTCCGGGACGTGCTATCGGGATTCGCTTAGGATGGCACCGCACGGAGGTCCCCATGATTCACGGCGTTCACGCCCTCATCTACACGGCGCAGGCGGACGCGGTCCGCGACTTCTTCCGCAAGACCTTGCGACTCCCGTCCGTTGACGCCGGCCAGGGCTGGCTGCTGTTCGCGCTGCCTCCCGCCGAACTGGGCATCCATCCCACCGACGGCAAGGGTTCCTACGACCTGTACCTGATGTGCGATGACCTGGATAAGACCGTCGCTACGCTGAAGAAGAAGGGCGTGAAGTTCGCCCGCGAGATCACCACCGCCGGCTGGGGCCGGGTCACCGCCATCGCCTTGCCCGGCGGCGTCGAACTGGGATTGTACGAACCCCGCCATCCAACTGCCATCGCTCCCGCGAAGAAGAAAACCGTCCGGCGCCGCGCGCCCATTCGTCGGCGGCGCTGACCTCCGGCCCGGCCCCCATCCCAACGAACGGCGCCAGTGTGTGCGTCCTGACACACCGTGCCCGCCAGACACGCCTTAAGAGTTCCCCGTCAGGACTAAGCCCTTCCCTTTCAACGTCTTCGACAACGGCTCCTTGAGTGCCATTCACTTGGTCGCAAGGCAATGAGAGAGGAAGCCGTGCAGCGACTCGACAGATGGCTCGGGAGATGGATGAGAGGGGGAAAGCTCATGTGGTACGTGGTGCTGGCGATCTTCCTGATGTCGATGCTTCTGGCGAAGGCCGTAGCCCAGGAGGAAAAGAACTTCGACCTGATCCGTCGCAAGGTCGAGATACGTCGCTCGATCGTGGTCAGTATTCCCGATCGCAAGCTGGCGCTGCTGGAGAACGACCGGGTAGTGAGGATCTACGGCGTCGCGGTGGGGGCCGACGGGAGCCCCAGCCCCATCGGGAGCTTCCGCATCTCGCAGCGGCTCACCAATCCCACCTATTACCACCCCCACGTGGTCATCCCCCCGGGTAAAGACAATCCGCTGGGCACGCGCTGGATCGGGCTGGGGCTGAAGGGATTCGGGATCCACGGAACCAATGCGCCCCGCTCGATCGGGCGCCGCGCCTCGCACGGGTGCATCCGCATGCGCCGGCCGGACCTGGAGGAACTGTTCGACAAGGTCAGGCCGGGTGATGTGGTCGAGATCCACGGGGAACGGGACGCGCAGGTGGCGGCGGTGTTCGGTGAGCAGCCGGCAGTGATGGCGCAGGTGCCGGCTGCCGTCAACGCCGGCGCGCAGTAGCAACAGAGAGTTCGGATCGGAGGATGTCATGAACGCGGTACTGGCAAATTGCGAACTGGTTGTGGTGGTCCTGCTGACCTTCTGCTTCGCCCTCCTGATGGAGCCGCTGCTCCTTCTCGGGGTGCTGACGCTGATGAAGCGGGGCATGCGCCGGCGGCGCCGGCTGGGCCACGACCGGGTGCTGGCTGAGCTCCAGCTGGCCGTGGACAACGTCAGGAAAACCAATCGGGCGTCGGACCTGAACTGAGGAGAGAACACTATGCTGCTACTCAAATACTTGCTGCTCGTCGGGGCCGCGGGGATGCTGGTCAGTGCCGCGGCCATGCTGCTGTACGATCTTTACCTCACCACCGAACATCGGCGGCGCCTGGAGCTGTTACCCGATGCGCCGCTCCCCATCCCACGGCTTGTCCGCTGGTGGCCGGCGGGACGGCTGGCCCTCGGGTCGCTGCTCCCATTGTTCCTCGGCATGAGCATCGCGGTCGTGCCCGCCGGCATGGCCGGGGTGCGTGTCAGCCAGATCTCGGGCACCCAGCACGGAACGCTCTACCCGGGCGTGCACTTCGTCCTGCCGTTCATCCAGCAGGTGGCCCTGTATGACGTCCGCGACCAGGTCTATTCGACGGCTGCCGCGGAACCGGGAAAGAAGAAAGACGAAGAGGCGGTCAAGAAAGGCGCGCTCCTGACCGTGCAGGCCAAGGAAGGCTTGCCCCTCGGGCTGTCGATCATGGTGCGCTACCGTCTGGACGCCGCCCGGCTCGACTACATCCACAACACCCTGCCGGAGGCGATCGGCACCGAGGTCGTGCAACCGGTCATCGGCAGCACCTTCCGCGGGATCATCCCCAACTACACCGTTCGCGACGTATTTTCGGTGAAGCGCGAAGAGATCCGCCAGCTCGCCGCCGAGCAGATCGCCCGCAAGCTGGGGGCGGACGGCATCCAGGTGAAGGAGGTCATGCTGCGCGACATCCAGCTCCCCCCGGAATACGCCAAGGGACTGGAAGGCCTGCTGCTCAAGGAGCAGGAGAACGACCAGATGGCGGTGCAGACCGAGATTCAGGCCAAACAGGTGCGCATCTCCGAGCTCCAGGCCGAGGCGCAGAAGGTGCAGCAGATCAAACGCGCCGAGGCCGACGCACAGACCCGCGTGCTGCAGGCCAAGTCGGAGGCGGACGCCATGCAGTACACCCTGCCGCTCAAGGAGAAACAGATCCAGCAGACGCGCCTGGAGGCGGAGGCCCGCAAGGAGGCGACGGTGAAGAACGCGGAGGCAGCGGCGCAGGCCAAGGTCATCGACAGCAAGGCCGAGGTGGAGCGCCGCAATCTGCTGTCGGAAGCGGAGGCGCGCCGCATCCGGGTCACCGCGCAAGCCGACAGCGAGCGCATGCGGCTGGAAGCCGCCGCCCTGCGCGAACAGCCGCTGCTCATCAACAAGATCATCGCCGAGCGGCTGTCGGACAAGCTGCAGATCATGATGGTGCCCGCCGATGGCAAGTACTTCTTTGCCAGCGACGTCCTCCGCGGCACCCTGCCCAAAGTCGACGAAATGGACGAGCAGGGACCGCGCAACGTCCCCCAGAACCAGCAGGAGGACGATCCTCCAGGCCCGCCGGCGGTCTTACGGGGCCGTCGCTAGCGGACCGCCCGGCCGCCGGGACCCGGATGGCGCTGCCTCGGCAGCGCCATCCGGCACCTCACCGAAAGCCATGAAATCTCAATGCTATAATCGGGCGCTTCCAGGCGAAATCCAACGGATGCGGTCCTCCTTTCTGTCGCGGCGCGCCCTTCTGGCCCTTCTGCCGGTCCTCCTCAGTATTGCTGCCGCGGCCCAGGACTGGTCCGCGCCGGCGCGCGAGCTGGCGGAAAAGATCGTCGCCCGGGTCCAGGCCCGCTCCGCGGTGACGGTGAGCTTGCGCAACCTGTCCTCCCTGACTCAGAACGACGCCGCCCAGGTACGCCGCGCGCTCGAGACCGAACTGCGGACCCGGGGTGTCCAATTGGTAGGCGCGGACCGTGCGGTGGACGAGGTGCGGCTCACGCTGTCGGAGAACGCGGTCGCATACCTGTGGGTGGCCGAGATCGGTCACGGTGATACCTGGGAAGTGGTGATGACGCAAACGCCTTTACCGGCAGTGCCCCAACGCGGCGGAACCGGCGTCAGCATCCGCAGAAGCCTGGTGTGGAGTCAGCCCGAGCCGATGCTCGACTTTGCCACCGCCGATCTGTCCGGCGGCTCGCTGCTGTTAGTGCTCGAACCGGACCGGCTGGTCCTGTACCGGCTGGCCGCCGGCCGCTGGACCAGAGAGAGCACGGCCCGCATCGCCCACTCCCAGCCACTTCCGCGCGACGTCCGCGGTCGGCTCCTGTTGCAGCGCGATGGCAGCTTCACCGCCCATCTTCCCGGCGCCCACTGTGAGGGAAACACCCAACCACAGCTGATGGCGAACTGCATCGAGAGCGACGATCCGTGGCCGCTCGGCGCGAGTGCGGACGGGCAGCGCGCCGTCTTCAACTCGTCCCGCCACTACTTCACCGGCGCCCTCGTCCCGGGGTTTGGCGCCCTGGCCAAACTGCCTCCTTTCTATTCTGCCGCCGCCCTCCGGGATAGCGCCGCCACCGTGTGGCTGTTCTCTCTGGTGGACGGGAGCACCCGCCTGGTCGGCGGCGGCGGAGAGACCGTAGGTGTCGTGGCCGGATGGGGTAGCGACCTTGCCGGCATCCGCAGCGATTGTGCGCAGGATTCGCTGCTGCTGACCACCCGCACCGGCGACAGCACGCGTCCCGATGCGGTGCAGGCCTACGGGATGGCGGCCGGCGAGCCGCAGGAGGCCGGACCATCCGCCGAGTTCGCCGGTCCCTTGCTCTCCTTGTGGACAAGCGGCGAGGGCGCCGCCGTCACCGCCATTTCGCGGAACCTGAGAACGAAGCAATATGAAGCGTTCACCTTTACTGTCGTTTGCGGCCATTAGCCTGGCGCTGTGCGCTTCCGCGCAGGCGGCCACCCGCCCCGCTTATGGCGGCACGCTGCGCGTGGAATCGAGTGCCTCCCTCAGTTCGCTCGATCCGGCGCAGGAGGGCGGCTTGTCCGCAGATGCGGGGCTTCGCAGCAAGGTCGCTTCCCTGCTGTTCGACGGCCTGGTGCGGCTGGACGAGAGCGGCACGGTCCAGCCCGCGTTGGCCACCTCGTGGCGGCACGACGCGGACTTCCGGCGCTGGGAGTTTGTGGTGCGGGAAGGCGTCAAGATGCACAATGGTTCCCGCCTGGACCCGCGGCTGGTCGTGATGTCGCTCGCCGCCGCCAATGGCGCCTGGAAGGTCCGCCTCGCCGGGAATGCTGTGGTCGTGGAAAGCGAGTCGCCGATGCCGGAGCTGCTCGCCGAGCTGGCCCGCCCGCGCTACTCCATCGTGGGGCGCGGCATCGAGGGCGCGCTGATCGGGACTGGGCCCTTCCGGGTGGCCGAATTCCAACCCGGCAAGCGGCTGCTGCTGCGCGCGAACGAGGATTGGTGGGCCGGCCGCCCTTACGCCGATGCCATCGAGATCACCTTCGCCCGCAGCTACCGCGATCAGAGCATCGATCTGCAGGCCGATCGTGCCGACGTCATCGAGGTGTCAGCAGACCAGGCGCGCCGCGCGGCCCAGGAGGGACAACGCCTGGCGACTTCCTCCCCCGTCGAGCTGCTGGCCATCGTCTTCTTGCCCAAGGTGCAGGACCAGCGAGTGCGGGAGGCGGTCAGCGCAGCCATCGACCGCGCCTCGCTCCACGGCATCCTCTTGCAAAAACAAGGAGAGCCGGCCGCCAGCCTGCTGCCGCAGTGGGTCAGCGGCTACGCCTTTCTCTTTCCGACCGCCCGGAACGAGGCGGCCCCTCAGCCGCAGCGCACCGGTTCTTCGGCGCAGGCCTTGACCCTGGCCTACGATTGGTCAGACACGGTGGCCAAGTCGGTCGCCGAGCGGGTGGCGGTGAATGCCCGCGATGCCGGCGTGACCGTCCAAGTCTTCGGGGAGAACCTCGGGAACCGGCCGGCGAACGCCGACATGAGGCTGGTGCGGGTGGTATTGCCGTCAGCGCGGGCTTCGGTCGCCCTGGCGGCGATGGCCGCCGACCTCGGCTACAAGGAGCAGGCGCAGCAGATCGTGGCCATGACCTCTCCGGAGTCTCTGTACTCCGCCGAACGCGCGCTCCTGCGCGACTTCGTCGTGGTTCCGCTGGCCTACGTGCCCGAAGTGCATGCGCTGGGGCCGCGGGTGCGAAACTGGGTGGCGCCGCGCCAGGGCGGATGGCCGTTGGAGAACGTCTCGCTGGTGCTGGAGAAGCCGTGAGTTTCCGGGCCAAGTTGCTGCTGATGTTCAGCGTCAGTGTCGTGATCGTGGTGGCGCTGGTGAGCGCCATCGTCTCCGCGACCCTGCGCCGGTCGTTCGAGCGTCTCGACCAGGAGCGGACCGCGGCCCTGGCCACCCAGTTCCGCAACGAATTCGCGCGTCGCGGACAGGAAGTCAGCCGGCGGGTCGCCGCCGTCGCCGAACGGGACTCCACCCTGCGCATGGCCGCCGACCTGGCCCGTCCGAATGCCGACTCGTCGCCCTATGTCAATGAAGCCGGCGCCGTCGCCACCGCCCAGCAGCTCGATCTCCTGGAGTTCGTGTCCTCGGATGGCGCCATCATCTCGTCGGCACAATGGCCGGCACGGTTCGGTTACAAGGAAGTCCTGCACCAGCTCGACGAGGCTGCGACGCAACCGGCGTTCCTCCGGCGCGAGGACGTCGCCGACGGCGCCATCCTGGGTCTGGTCGCGGCCCGTCCGGTGCGTGTGGCCGGCTCTCAGCTCTATGTGATCGGGGGCGAGCGCCTCGACAAGAGTTTCCTCGCCTCGCTCGTCCTGCCGGAGGGTGTGCGCGCCATGCTCTATCGCAGCACCGGCCCGCGCTTCGTGCCCTCCGCTGTGACCGACGCTGCCGGGCCGGTCCCGGGGGCCGATGCGCTCGGGCCGCTCGTCGCCGCAGTGCTGCGCGAGCGCCGCGAGTCGTCGCAGATGGTCCCCTCGACAAGCGATCTGGCGGGGGACGAGATGTTGCATGCCATCCCCCTCGCCGGCCGCGACGGCGAAGTGCTCGGCGTCTTCATCCTCGCCAGCTCGCGGCGGGAGCTGGTCGCCATCGAACGACATATCGGATGGGTGGCTCTGCTGGTGGCGTGCGCCGGCATCCTGCTTGGCATCCTGCTCAGCGGCTGGGTGGCGGCGCGGGTCACGCAGCCGGTGGACGAGCTGGCCGACGCCGCCCGCCAGGTCGCCAAGGGCAATCTGGATGCCCGCGTTTACACCACCACCAAGGACGAGCTGGGCTACCTGGCGGCGGCCTTCAATCGCATGACCCGTGATCTGAGCGACCAGCGCGACCGCCTGGTGCAGGCCGAGCGCGTGGCCGCCTGGAGAGAGCTGGCTCGCCGCCTGGCTCACGAGCTCAAGAACCCGCTCTTCCCGCTGCAGATCACGGTGGAGAACCTGGTGCGCGCCCGGGAGCGCGATCCGAGCCAGTTCGACGAAGTCTTCCAGGAAAGCACGCGCACCTTGCTGGCGGAGCTGGCGAACCTGAAGGCGATCATCGGCCGCTTCAGCGATTTCGCCAAGATGCCGGCGCCGCAGGTCCAGCGCGTGGACGTCAACCAGGCGGTGCGCAACGCGCTCAAGGTCTTCGAAGCTCGGCTCGCCGCCGGCGCCGGCGGCGCCCCCATCCGCTCCGAGACCGATCTTGACCCCGGGCTGCAGCCCATCGACGCCGATCCCGACCTCCTGCATCGCGCCCTGCAGAACCTGGTGCTGAACGCGATGGATGCCATGCCTTCCGGGGGGAATCTGGTCATCCGCACCCGCCAGAAGGACGCTGCCGTGCAGATCGAGGTCAGCGACACCGGCACCGGCCTCACCAAGGAGGAGTGCGACCGCCTGTTCACGCCCTACTACACCACCAAGCAGCACGGCACCGGGCTGGGGCTGGCCATCGTGCAGTCGGTGGTCAGCGACCATCACGGCAAGATCTCGGTGGAAAGCGAGCCGGGGCGCGGCACGACCTTTCGTATTGAACTGCCTGCGCGGATGCCGGAAACTGTGCTGGCGCGAGGCGCCGATGCCTAGTCCCGCTCCTCAGCAGGCCGCGAAGGTGCACCTGCTCATCATCGACGACGATCCCAACACCCTGGCCTCGCTGTCGCGCGCCTTCCGCCTGGCGGGCCACGAGGCCACCGTCTGCGACAATGCCGACCGCGCCCTCGAGCTGGTGAAGTCCCAGCCCTTCGACCTGATCCTCTCCGACGTGGTCATGCCCGACAAGGATGGGCTGGCGTTCCTCAACGAGTATCGCGGGCTGGGCATCGATACCCCGGTGGTGATGATGTCCGGGCAGGCGCACATCGATATGGCGGTGAAGGCGACCCGCCTGGGCGCCATCGATTTCCTGGAAAAGCCGCTTTCCTCCGAGAAGCTGCTGCTCACCATCGAGAACGTGGTCAAGCTCAAGCGCCTGGAGGAAGAGAACACCCGGCTGCGGGCCCGCGTGGGCAGGCATGAGATCGTGTGGGCTTCGGAGCCGATGAAGAAAGTGATGGCCCAGATCGAGCGGGTGGCGCCCACCGAGACCCGGGTCTGCATCCTGGGCGAGACCGGGACCGGGAAGGAACTCGTGGCCCGCACCTTGCACGAGCGTAGCGCCCGCAAGAACGGGCAGTTCGTGACCCTGAACTGCGCCGCCGTGCCCGGCGAACTGGTTGAGTCCGAGCTGTTCGGCCACGAGAAGGGCTCGTTCACCGGCGCCGCGGCCCGCCACATCGGCAAGTTCGAGCAGGCGCAGCGTGGCACCCTGTTCCTGGACGAGATCGGCGACATGCCCCCGCCCATGCAAGCCAAGCTGCTGCGCGTCCTGGAGCAGAACGAGATCGAGCGGGTGGGGGGCGACCGGCCCATCGCTGTGGACGTGCGGGTCATCGTCGCCACCCATCGCCGCCTCGAATCGCTGGTCGAGAAAGGCGCGTTTCGCCAGGACCTCTACCACCGCATCTACGTCTTCCCCATCAGCCTTCCGCCGCTGCGCGAGCGCCTCGACGACATCCCGGTGCTGGCCGAGCATTTCGCCGCCCAGGTCGCCGAGCAGAACGGATGGAAGGCGGCGCAGTTCGCGCCCGAGGCCATGGAGTCACTGAAGGCATACGGCTGGCCGGGAAACGTGCGCGAGCTGCGTAATGTGGTCGAGAGGCTCCTGTTGCTGGCCGGCGGTCAGGTGGTGGATGCGGAGCTGGTCCGCAGTTCCCTTCCCTCCTCAACCGGCCTCGAGGCGCCCGCAGCGTTGGGCTCGGGGCCGCTCTCCAGCCGCCTCGACGTCTACGAGAAGCAGATCATTCTCTCTGAGCTGAAGCGGAACCACTTTCACATCACCAACACCGCCAAGGCGCTCGGCCTGGAACGCAGCCATCTCTACAAGAAATGCGAGCAGCTGGGGATCGACCTTCGGCGTCTCCGGCCCGCGCCGGCTCAGAGCACCTCGTCGGAGTAAGGGCCTTTAGTCCGCCCCTGCCTTTCTCAGTGAGTACGAGCTCAGCACCCTCATGTAGTTGGCGCGTTCATAGGACGCGGGATCCGGAACCGACCGGCGGGACATGCTTCCCTGCATCTGGCGGATGGATTCGTATTCGTGTTCCTCCATCCAGCGACGTACTTGACCGAGCACCTGGCGGATGTGACCGATCCCGTTCTCCAGCAGGGCTGACGTCATCATCGCCACCCGGGCGCCCACCATCATGCTTTTCACCACGTCTTCGCCACTGTGAACGCCGCCGCTGATGGCCATGTCCGCCTTGATCTGATCGTACAGAATGGCCACCCAGGTCAAGCGCAGAAGGAGTTCATAGGGACTGCTCAAGTTCAGTCGAGGCACGACCTCCAGGGCTTCCAGGTCCAGATCGGGCTGGTAGAAACGGTTGAACAGGACCAGGCCGTCCGCCCCGGCTGCTTCCATCTTCCGCAAGACGTGCGGGATGGAGCTGAAGAAGTGGCTCACCTTGACCGCAACCGGGATGCGCACTGCGGCTTTCACCTGCCGCACCAGGTCGCAGTACATCTGTTCCACTTCCGATCCGGCGATCTCCGGGTCCGCGGCGACGAAATACGTGTTCAACTCGATGGCGTCGGCGCCCGCCTGCTGCATCATGGTGGCGTACCGGGTCCAGCCTCCCATCGAGCTGCCGTTCAGGCTGGCGATGACGGGGATCTGCACCGCCTTCTTGACCCGCGCCAGATGCTCCAAGTAAGCCTCCGGTCCGAGGTTGTAGTCTTTCAGGTCGGGCAGATAGCGAGTGGCTTCGGCGAAGCTCTCGCTGCCCTGTTCCAGGAACCGGTTCAGCTCCTCGCTCTCGACCTCGATCTGTTCCTCGAAGAGCGAGTGCATCACGATGGCCGATGCGCCGGCATCCTCCATCTCGCGCACCAAGTCGAGTTCCTTCTGCAACGGCGAAGCCGACACCACGATGGGGTTCTTGAGCTCGAAGCCGAGATAGCGGGTCGACAGGTCGATCATTGCTGGTCTCCTTTCGACGCCAGTGCGGTGGCCAAGTCTGCGCCGGCGGGAAGCGAGGCGAGCTTCTCGTACAAGTCCCAGCGGTTGCGCACATCCGATTCCGCCTCGTGCAACAGCTTCTTGGCCTGGTCCTCATCCGCATGGTTCAGGATGTTGAAGCGGGTCTCATTCAGCATGTACTTCTGCAAAGGCAGGCTGGGCCGGCGAGAATCCAGTTGCAGCGGGTTCTTGCCCTCGAGCGCCAGCGCGGGGTTGTAGCGGAACAGCGGCCAATAACCCGTCTGCACCGCCAGTTTCTGCTGCTCCATGCCGTACATCAGGTCGTACCCATGGGCCACGCAGTGACTGAAGGCCAGGATCAGGGAGGGCCCGGCATACGCTTCCGCTTCTTCGAACGCCTTGATGGCCTGCGTGTCGCTGCCCCCCATGGCGACGCGGGCCACGTACACGTTCCCGTAGTTGACGGCCATCAGCGCCAGGTCTTTCTTGGCGGTCTCCTTGCCGGCGAAGGCGAAGCGCGCCACCGCGCCACGCGGCGTTGCCTTGGAACGCTGCCCGCCGGTGTTGGAGTAGACCTCGGTGTCGAGCACCAGGACGTTGACGTTCTGGCCCGAAGCCAGCACGTGGTCGAGGCCGCCGTAGCCGATGTCGTACGCCCAGCCGTCGCCGCCGATGATCCACAGGCTCTTTCTGACCAGCGCGTCCGCGATCGCCAGCAGATCGCGCCCCTCGGCCGTATCCGCGCCCTTCAGCCTGTCTTTGAGGCGGCTCACATTCTCGCGCTGTTGCTCGATGCCGTGGTGGCTGGACTGGTCTGCGTTGAGCAGGGTTGCGACCAGTTCCCCGCCGACACGACCCTCAAGCCGCCGCAACAGGTCACGCGCGTATTCCTCCTGCTTGTCCATGGCCAGCCGCAGGCCGAGACCGAATTCAGCATTGTCCTCGAACAGGGAGTTCGACCAGGCCGGCCCGCGGCCGCGGGCGTCGGCGGTGTACGGTGTTGTCGGAAGGTTCCCGCCGTAGATCGAAGAGCAGCCTGTGGCATTCGCGATCACCGCGTGGTCGCCGAACAGCTGCGTCATCAGCTTGATGTAAGGCGTTTCGCCGCACCCGCCGCAAGCGCCCGAGAATTCGAACAGCGGCTGCAGCAACTGAACATCCTTGACCTGGCTGGTCTTCAGATGTTCGCGGTCGG
>Ga0335070_10005712_pt1 | contig 14648 bp, 13 predicted proteins | sample Lox_Sample_13_FD_206722 | JGI IMG/M metagenome (GOLD analysis project Ga0335070, IMG submission 206722) | Soil microbial communities from Loxahatchee National Wildlife Refuge, Florida, United States - Lox_Sample_1.3 | ecosystem: Environmental > Terrestrial > Soil > Wetlands | place: USA... | reverse complement strand
GAGCATGACCGGCCCGTGAGAGGCCCTGCTGCGGCCCGCCCTTCGTCGCTTGCTTCGCCTCCCCGCTGTGCTACTCCGCGTGCGCTTTCCGGATCCCCCCGACAGTGAGCGAAGTGCAGGAATCGATCGAACAGCTCCGCGAGCGGTACGCCGCGTTCGGCCAGGGGCACGTGTTCCGGTTCTGGGATGCACTCGACGCCGCCGGGCGCCAGGCGCTCGCGGACCAGGCCCGGCGCATCGACCTGACTGCGCTGCAGCGCATGCACGAGCACACCCAGCGGCTCTCTGCGCCGGGGTCTCGAAGGCTCGCGCCTGCGCCCGTCGAGCGGCTCCCGGATCGCGGCGGCAGCGCCGAGCGCCGTGCCGCCGCTCGCAAGCGCGGCGAGGAGCTGCTGCGAGATGGCGGCGTCGCGGCGATGGTCGTGGCCGGCGGCCAGGGCACCCGGCTCGGCTTCGACGGCCCCAAGGGCCTCTTCCCGCTCGGCCCGGCGAGCGGCCGCACGCTGTTCGAGCTCCACGCCGAGAAGCTTCGCCGGGCGCGCCAGCGCCATCGTGCGGCGATTCCGTGGTACGTGATGACGAGCCCGGCCACCGATGCGGCCACGCGGGCGTTCTTCGAGCGCCGATCCTGGCTCGGCCTCCCGCGCGAGGACGTGGCGTTCCTCTGCCAGGCGATGGTGCCCGCGCTCGACTTCGAGGGGCGCCTGATCCTCGAGGCGCGGGACCGCATCGCCGAGAGCCCCAACGGCCACGGCGGCGCCTTCCAGGCGCTCGCCGACTCGGGCGCGCTCGACGACATGGCACGGCGCGGGATCTCGACCGTCTCCTACTTCCAGGTCGACAACCCGATGGTGCCCGTGATCGACCCCCTCTTCCTCGGGCTCCACCACCTGGAGCGCGCCGAGATGTCGTGCAAGGTGGTGAGCAAGCTGGATCCGATGGAGAAGGTCGGCGTGGTGGCGCGGATCGGCGATCGGGTCGGCATCGTCGAGTACACCGAGATCGACGACGCGCACCGCAACGAGCGCGACGGCGCCGGCGAGCTGGTCTACTGGGCGGGCAGCATCGCGATCCACGCGCTCGAGGTCGGCTTCGCCCGGCGCGTGGCGGCCCAGGCCGATGCGATCCTTCCCTACCACGCATCGGCCAAGAAGATCCCGTGCGTCGACGAGGCAGGACGCCCCTGCACGCCGATGCAACCGAATGGTCACAAGCTCGAGCGCTTCCTCTTCGACGCGCTCCCGGCGGCCGAGCGCACCGCCGTGCTCGAGGTGAATCGCGGCGAGGAGTACGCGCCGGTCAAGAACGCCGACGGGACCGATTCGCCCGCGACGGCGCGCGAGGCACTCGACGCGCAGGCGCGCCGCTGGCTGGCCGCCGCGGGTATCGCGACCCCGGCCGACGCGTGGATCGAGGTCGACCGCTCGCGCATCGAAGGTGAGGACGACGCGCGGGAGAGCGGCATCCGCAGCCTCATGGATCCTGCCATCCGGACGGCTGCGAGGGGGGTCTGATGGCGACGTCGAAGAAGACGCCCGCGAAGTCGAGCGCCCGGAAGGCGGCTCGCCCCGAGAAGAGCTCCGAGAAGAAGGCTGTGGCCAAGAAGAAGACCACCTCAGCGGTTGCGGCCAAGAAGGCCGAGGCTCCCGCGAAGGCGGCGAAGGCCGCGCCTGCGGCCAAGGCCGGCGCGAAGCCGGCGCAGCGCGCGGGATCCCGGCCGCCCGCGCCCGCGGCCCCGCCCGCGTCCGGGCGGCCTGCCGAAGCGGTGCCGGCCGGAAAGCGCCCGCGCAAGGGCGGGCCGCCGCGCACCGTGGCGGTCACGATCGGCAGCGCCGCGGCCTCGAAGCTCGGGACCAAGTGGAGCTGCTTCCAATGCGGCACCAAGTTCTACGATCTGAGCAAGCCCGAGCCGCTCTGTCCCAAGTGTGGGGCCGACCAGCGGCGGCGGCCGAAGGTCTCGGCGAGCTCGCCGCCCCAGCCCGCAGCGCCGCGGCGCCCGCCGCGCCCGATCGCGCCGCTGCTCGACGACGAGGACGACGGCACGGTGCGCTACGAGGAGGAGTTCGATCTCGGCGTGCGCACCGAGCCCGACGAGACCGACGAGGAGCTCTTCCCGCCGGGCGAGATCGACGACGAGGAACCCTTCGAGGAGGAGTCCTAGAACGTCGTCAGGCGGCGCAGGAAGATCTGCATCGGATCGGCGTTCGTGCGCTGGCTGAGCTCGGTCTGCACCTCCCGGAGCGCCGCCTCGCGCTCGGAGAGCACGGCGCCGATGTCGCGGACTCCGTCGCTCTCCTTGGTCACGCGCGCGAACTCGTTCACCTGATCGCCCAGGAGCTCGCGGTCGCGCACGCCGCTGCGGCTGCCCTTCGCGGCCTGGTAGCGCGCCTCGAGCCGTTTGACCTCCTGCTGGTAGGCCGCCTGGAGCTTCTCCAGGTCCGCCTTGGCGTAGCCGTGCAGGGGCCGCTTCGCCTCCTGCTCCCGCTCCGCCTTCAGGTTGCGCTGGTAGTTGAAGGCGCCCGCGCCCGCCAGGACGACGAGCAGGAGGAGCAGCACCCGGACCGTCGCCCTGCCCTCGCATCTCGCTGCCATCTACCACCTCCCCGGCGCCTCTGCGCGCCCGGGGTCGTATCGGCAGACCGGACCTCGCGCCTCAGGCGTCCGGCTCGCGCCAGCGACCGGGGCGCTCGTGGCGCAGGAAGGCCTCGAGCTCGTTGCGGGTCGGCAGACCCCCCTGCGCGCCGAGCGCGCGCGCGCTCAGAGCCGCCGCCGCGTTGGCGGCCAGCAGCAGCGGCTCGACGTCGAAGCCCTCGAGCAGTCCCCAGACGAAGGCCGCGTGGAAGACGTCGCCCGCGCCGGTGGTGTCGCGCGGCGTCACCTGGAAGGCGGGGCTGCGCACCAGGCGCCCCTGGCCGAGCGCGAGGCAGCCGCGGTCGCCGAGCGTGACGACGGCGAGCCGCGCCCCGAGCCCGGCGAGCCGCTCGAGCCCGCCGCGCAAGCTCCCGTCGCCGGAGAACGACTCTGCGAAGTGTCGCGACACGATCGGGAAGTCCGCCTCGGCGAGGAGCGCATCGATTCCGGGCGCGCGGCGGTCGACGTCCAGCACGACCGGCACCCCCGCAGCGCGCGCCAGCCGCGCTGCGTAGGCGCCCACCTCCGGGTCGTCGCCGTCGAGCAGGAGACAGCGCGAGCGGGCGATGCGCGCGGCCGGGACGTCCTCGACGCGAAGCCGCAGGCGCGGATCGCGATACCAGAGCAGCGTGCGCTCGCCGCTGGCGCGGTCGACCAGGATGACGGCGAGGCGGGTCGAGGCACCCGCGACGCGCCGCACGCCCGAGGCGTCGATGCCCGCCGCCACCAGCGGAGCGAGCACCGCCGGTCCCGCCGGGTCGGTGCCGATCGAGCCCACGAAGGCGCCGCGCAGCCCGAGCCTCGCGCCCGCGAGCAGCGCCGTCGCGATCTGGCCGCCCGGCAGCACGTCGTAGGCGAGCATCGCCTCCTTGCCGGTGAAGCGCGGCAGGCCCTCGACGCTGCACACGTGGTCGATCGAGCCCTGCCCGATGCCCAGCAGGTCGAGCTCGGGCTCCGCCACCCGCTCGTCCCAGAGGCGCGCGCTCATGGGTAGAGCATCCGGTACGCGTTGGCGCTGCGCAGCACGCGCTTCACGTAGCCGCGCGTCTCGCCATACGGGATCGACTCGACCCACTCCTCGTCGTCGGCGCCCGGCGACGCGGCGAGCCACTGCGAGACGGCCTCGGGACCCGCGTTGTAGCTCGCGATCGCGGCAGAGAGCCGACCGTCGAAGCGCCGCACCAGCGCGTCGAGGTAGTGCGCGCCGATGCGGAGGTTGACGGCCGGCTGGACGAGCTGGTCCGGCTCGAAGCCGGTGAGGCCCACCTCGGGCGCCTGCCTCGCCGCCGTATCGGGCATCAGCTGGAGGAGCCCGACGGCGCCGGTGACCGACACCGCATCGGGTCGGTAGCGGCTCTCCTCGCGCATCACCGAGGAGACCAGTGCCGGCGTGACCGACGCCCCGGGCGGGAGCGCGGCGCGCAGCTCCGCCGACCACGCCTGCGGCCAGGCGAGGCGCCAGAGCGACTCCTGACCGGGCGCCGGCCCGCCCTCGAGGCGCCCGCCGTACGCCGCGACGACGAGCGACTGTGCGCCCGCCCAGTCGCCGGCGGCCGCGTGCAGCGCGCCGAGCGAGAGGTGGTCGCGCAGGCCGTCGGCCCGCGCATCGAGCTGCGCGAGCTCCGCGAGCGCCTCCGCCTCCAGCCCGGCCGCGAGCAGGATGCGCGCCGGCAGGAGGTCGCGGTCGGTGATCGCCGTGCCCCCTTCCTCGATCGGCTGCGGCATCGTCGGCGCCCCCGCCGGCGCCCGCTGGCCCGCGCGCCAGCCGTAGTAGGAGTAGGGCGACTCGCGCGCGATGCCGGCGAGCTCGGTGCGGGCCGTCTTCGGGTCGGAGTGCTCGAGCGCACGCGCCGCCCAGTACCGCGCCGCCACCCGCTCGATCGGATCGCGCTCGAGCGGCGCGCGCGCCAGCAGGCGCGTGCGCGCCTCGGCGTAATCGCCCTTCGTGTACGCCGTCCAGCCGAGCTGCCAGAGCGCGTCGCCGACCAGCCCGTCGCTCGCGTGTGCATCGACCACCGAGATCCAGAGAGAGCGCGCGCGGTCGACGCGGCCGCGGCCGGCGTGCAGCAGGCCCGCCAGGTAGCGTGCCCAGGCCGCCGTCTCGCCGAGCGGCTCGCGTCCAATCTGCTCGAGCGCCGCAATCCCCTCCTCGACGCGGTCCGAGCGCGCGAGCGCGCGTGCGTGCCACACGCGCGCGGTCGGATCGGGCGCCAGCGCGGCGAACGCCGACACCGCCTCGGTGTAGCGGCGCAGCCGGAACAGGCAGTGCGCGCGCCGCTCGGTGGCGTGGCGGCGCGCCTCGCCGGCGAGCCCGGCACCGAGGGCCGCCTCGTAGGCCTCGAGCGCCGCGGCGCTGCGCTGCGCGTCGAAGAGGCGATCGGCGCGGCGAAGCCAGTCGGGCGCGCCGCGGAACGAGCGCCCCGCCCGCGCCTCGAGCGCAGCGAGCTGGCGGCCGGCCGCATCGGCCTCGGGGCGCTCGGCGGAGTCGACCCAGACGGCGCGCGCCTCGCGGGCGGCGTCCTCGAGCTGGCCGCTGCGCTCGAACGAGGTCGCGAGGGCCAGATGCATCGCGTCGGCCTGCCCGAAGCCCCGGGCGCGCTCGAGCGCCGCCTGCCACGCCGCGCGCGCTCCGGGCTCGTCGCCCACCGCCTTTCGCGCGCGCGCCACGAGATCGTAGAGCTGTGCGGCCACGGCGGAGCCCGGCGCCTGCTTGAGGGCGAGCCGAGCGGTCGCCTCCGCGGGCTCCGCGCGTCCCGCGTCGAGCAGGGCCGAGGCCGCGAGGCGGCGCGCGTGGTCGGCGATCGCAGGGTGCGCGTCGGCAGCCTCGGTGAAGCGCTGCACCGCGTCCTCGTACGCGTCTCGCGAGAGCGCCTCGCGCGCCGCGCGCAGCGCGTCGGCGGCGGCCTGGGCGTCGGGCGGCAGCGGCGATGCAGGCGGGCCCGCGCGCGCGATCGCCGCGGTCGCGACGAGGAGCAGGAGGAGCACGCGGCGGCGCACGGCCGGCGATTGTCGGACAGCGCCCCCTGCTGTCAACGCGCGTTGTGACGCGCGCCGGCCTCCGATAGGTTCCGCGCACCGTGGGACCGCCGCGCGCCAACCGTCTCGCGCCTTCGCGGCGCTGGCTCGCGGCCCTGATCGCGATGCTCGGCTTCGCCTGGTGGCTGCGCGCTGCGCGCGAGGTGCCGGCCGCGGAGACCTCGGTCTCGACGGCGCCGCCGGCCGCGAGCGCCTCTCCCGCGGCGCCGGAGCGTCCGCCCTCCCCCTCCCCGCGACCGATGCGCGTCGCGCTCTGGGTCCCGTGCGAGGGCTCTCGCCGCGTGCTCGACGATCCCGCGCGGATTCCCGCGCTGATCGCCAGTGGGCGCGCTCTCGGGGCCACCGACCTCTTCGTGCAGGTCTACCGCGGCGGTCGCGCGTGGTTCTCGTCGTCGATCGCCGACGCCTCGCCGCAGCGGGCCGCGTTCGAGCACGGCGGCGGCGATCCGCTGGCGCAACTGCTCGAGGCCGCCCACGCCGAGGGGATGCGCGTGCACGCGTGGGTGAACGCGCTCACGCTCACGGCCACGCGCGACGGACCGATCCTGCGGCGCGTCGGCGTCGACGCCGTCCAGGTGGACCGCCGCGGCCGCTCGGTGCTCGACTATCCCGACCTGCAGCTCCCGGAGCCGGACCGGAGCTGGTACCGGATGGGCACGCCGCAGGTGTGGCTGGATCCGGCTGCGCCGGCCGTCGCCGACACCCTTGCCGCGCTCGTCGCCGAGCTCGTGACCCGCTACCCGACGCTCGACGGCCTCCACCTCGACTACATCCGCCACCCGGACGTGCTGCCCTTCATCCCGGGCTCGCGCTTCGGCGTGGGCCTCGACTTCGGCTACGGCGAGGCCTCGCGCGCGCGCTTCCTGCGCGAGACCGGCCTCCAAGCGCCGTTCGGCGCCTCGCTCGACAACAGCGAGCGCTGGGACGCCTGGCGGCGCGATCGCGTGACCGAGGTGGCCGCGCGTGCGGCCTCGGCGGCGCGTGCCGCCCATCCCGGCATCGAGGTGTCGGCCGCCGTGTGGGCGTACGCCGACCGCGCCTACCTGTCGCTCTTCCAGGACTGGCGCGGCTGGCTCGACGTGGGCCTGCTCGATTTCGCAGTGCCGATGGCCTACACGCGCGACGACCGCCTGCTGCGCTACATGGCGCGTGCGTCGCTCGGCGGCGTCGGAGGCGAGAAGGTCTGGATCGGCCTCGGCGCATGGCTGTTCGCCTCGGAGCCGGCGCGCGCACGCGCGCAGCTCGACTTCGTGCGCGGCCTCCACCCGGCCGGCGTCGCCCTCTTCTCGTACGACGCGATCTCCGATGCGCCCGCGCTGCGCGCGGGGCTCGCGATCGCCGCGCCGGGCGCGAGCGGTGGCTGAGCTCGACCTCGACGACTTCGACTATCCCCTGCCGGCGGCTTGCATCGCGCAGCAGCCGGCGCGCGAGCGCGAGGCGGCCCGGCTCCTCGTGCTCGACCGCTCCGGCGCGGCAGACCGACACGAGCACGTGTTCGACCTCGCGCGGCATCTGCGCGCTGGCGACCTCCTGGTGCTGAACGCCACGCGCGTCGTACCCGCGCGGCTCCGCGGCGAGAAGGCGAGCGGCGGCCGCGCGGAGGCGCTGGTGCTGGGCCCGGCGGCCGGCCGGCGAGGCGCCTGGCGTGCGCTGCTGCGCTGCCGGGGCCGGCTGCGGGCCGGGACCAAGCTGCGCTTCGGCCCGGCGGATCGCGCCCTCGAGGCGGAGGTTGCGGAGGTGGGAGCGGAGGGCGAGGTGGTGCTCGCGTTCGCGCCGGACGTCTCGCCCTACGACGTGGGAGAGACGCCGCTTCCGCCCTACATCCGCCGCGCGCGACCCGACGCCGCCGACGCCGATCGCTACCAGACCGTGTTCGCCCGCGTCCCGGGGGCCGTCGCCGCGCCGACCGCCGGGCTGCACCTCGGCACCGCGCTCCTCGAGGAGCTCGCACGCGCCGGCGTGGAGCTCGCCGAGGTCGTGCTACACGTCGGACCGGGCACGTTTCGGCCGCTCGGACCCGACGCGCTCCGCGCAGGGCGCCTCCACGCCGAGCCCTTCGAGCTGCCCGAGGCGACCGCGGAGGCGATCGCGCGCACGCGCGATCGGGGCGGACGCATCGTTGCCGTCGGCACCACCAGCGCGCGCGTGCTCGAGAGCTGCGCGATCGAGGGCCGCTGCGTGCGGCCGGCGCGCGGCGAGACGGATCTCTTCCTGCGCCCCGGCAGCCGCTTCGAGGTCGTCGACGCGCTGCTCACCAACTTCCACCTGCCCCGCTCGTCGCTGCTCCTCCTGGTGGCGGCCTTCGCCGGCCGCGAGCGCGTGCTCGCCGCCTACGCCGAGGCGGTGCGGCTCGGCTATCGCTTCTACTCCTACGGCGACGCGATGCTGATCCTCTGATGCGCGACGGCTTCGACTTCGCGATCACCGCCCGCGACGGTGCGGCGCGCGCCGGCCGGCTGGCGACACCGCACGGCGACGTCCCGACGCCGGCCTTCATGCCGGTGGCGACCAGCGGCGCCGTGCGCGGGGTGGAGGGGAGCGCGCTCCGCGCCGTGGGCGCCACCATCCTGCTCGCCAACGCCTTCCACCTGCACGAGCGCCCCGGCGAGGCGGTGGTGGCCGGGCTCGGCGGCCTGCACGGCTTCAGCGGCTGGCGCGGCCCGTGGCTGACCGACAGCGGCGGCTTCCAGGTGACGTCGCTTGCCGACCGCGCGGTGGTCGACGAGGAAGGCGTCACCTTCTCCTCGCCGCGCGACGGGACGCGACGCCAGCTCTCCCCCGAGAGCGCGATCGCCATCCAGGAGGCGCTCGGAGCCGACATCGCGATGGCGCTCGACGAGTGTCGACCGCCCGCGTGGCTCGGCACGGATGTCGCCGATCCCGAGGCGAATCGCCGTACGCAGGCCTCGATGGAGCGCACGCTGCGCTGGGCCAAGCGCTGCCGCGCCGCGCAGCGCCGTCCCGGACAGGCGCTCTTCGGCATCGTGCAGGGCGGCGTCTTTCCGGAGCTCCGGCGCACGAGCGCGGAGGCGACCGCGGCGCTCGACTTCGACGGCTACGCGCACGGCGGCCTCGGGCTCGGGGAGGAGGCGTCGCGGCGCGAGGAGCTGATCGCCGCGGCCCACGAGCGGCTGCCGCCGGCTGCGCCGCGCTACCTGATGGGGCTCGGCCGGCCCGAGGACCTGCTGGCGGCCGCGACGGCGGGCGTCGATCTCTTCGACTGCGTCCTCCCCACGCGCAACGGCCGCCACGGCGTCCTCTTCACGAGCGCGGGCGTGCTGCGCATCCGCAACGCGCGCTTCCAGGCCGACCCCTCCCCGATCGATCCGGCCTGCGACTGCCCCGCCTGCCGCGAGCACTCGCGCGGCTACGTCCGCCACCTCCTCATGGAGGGCGAAATCCTCGGTGCGAGGCTCGCTTCGCTCCACAACCTCAGGTTCTACCTGCGGCTCCTCGAGCGCGCGCGTGCCGCCATCGCAGCGGGCCAGCTCGGCGCGCTCCGCCGCGAGGTCGAGGAGGTCGCGCGCCGCGCGGTCGAGTGAGCGGCGCTCCGCGGCCTTGCCCCCGACTCCTGCCTCAAGCCGGACCGCAGCTGCGCCGATCCGCACTCGCAGAGGGGGGCCACTCTGTTGCAGAACCCGGCCGCGCGACCGCTGTTCCGCCGCCTCGCGCTCCGCATCGCGTTCGGGCTCGCCCTCGCATGTGGCGCGGCGGGAGCGGGTGCGGCGTTCGTCACGCGCGAGGCGCACAGCCTGCTCGCGGGGCTCGCCTTCGCGGCGGGCGCGACGGCGCTCTCGGTGGGCGCCCTCGCCTTCGGGCTGCGCGCGGGCCTGGCGCCGATCGAGGTCGCGCTCCAGGCGCTGCGACGGCTGGCCGGCGGCGACATCGGCGCGCGCGTCGATCCGATGCGCATGGGCGAGCTGGCACCGGTCGGCGTCCTCGTGAACGAGATCGGCGACAGCCTGCGCGGGATCGTCGAGCGGCTCGAGCACCTCTCCGGCCGGATGCAGCAGCTCCCGACCCGCTTCGGGCACGGGCTCGCGGAGATCGAGGACGCCGCCGAGGAGCAGGAGGCCGCCGTCGAGGAGACCGCCTCGCTGATGGCGGACATCAACGCGTCCATCAAGGGCATCAACAAGGAGGTCGAGGGGCTCTCCACCGTCACCGAGGAGGCGTCGTCCTCGATCCTCGAGATGGGCTCGTCGATCGACGAGGTCGCGCGCAGCGCCGGCTCGCTGCACCAGTCGGTCGACTCCTCGACCGCCTCGGTCCACGAGATCAGCGCGAGCATCCGACAGGTCGCCGAGAGCGCCGACTCGGTCGAGGCGATGGCCGAGGAGTCGGCGGCCGCGATCACCGAGATGGACCGCGCCATCCAGCAGGTCTCCGAGCACGTGCGCGAGGCGTCGGTGCTGACCGAGCGAGTGTCCCAGGAGGCCGAGGACGGCTCGGGCGCGGTGACCGCCACGGTCGAGGGCATCGAGACGATCCGCTCGCTCACCCGCGACGCGCGCGACGTGCTGGAGCGGCTGGCCGGCCGCATCGGCGAGATCGGCGAGATCCTCGACGTGATCGGCGCCATCAACGAGGAGACCAACCTGCTCTCGCTGAACGCCGCGATCATCGCGGCGCAGGCCGGCGAGCAGGGCAAGGCGTTCGCGGTGGTCGCCACGCACGTGAAGACGCTGGCGCAGCGCACCACCTCGGCGACCAAGGAGATCGAGCGCCTGATCGGCGCCGTGCAGCAGGAATCCCACAACGCCGTCGAGGCGATGGGGAGCGGCATCGAGGCGGTGGAGGCCGGCGTCGAGCGCTCGCGGCGCGCCGGCGCCGCGCTCGAGACGATCCGCGCCTCCGCCCATCAGGCGAGCTCGCGGGTGGCCGAGATCGCGCGCGCCGCCACCGAGCAGACGCGCAACTCGGCGCACGTGGCGCAGGCGGCGCAGCGCACCTCCGACATGGTCCAGCAGATGTCGAGCGCGCTGTCCGAGCAGCGCCGCGCCGGCGAGAACCTGCTGCGCAACGCCGAGGCGGCGCTCGAGCTCTGCCGCCAGGTGCACCGCTCGACCGAGGAGCAGCGCCAGTCGAGCCGCTTCGTGCGCGAGAACATCGGGTCGATCAGCGAGATGATCCGCACCTTCCAGGAGAACACGGCCTCGCACTCGCGCGCCAGCGACGCCGTCTCGGCGACCGCGGCGCGCATCCTCGAGGTCAATCGCAAGACCACCTCGAGCCTGCCGTCGCTCGCCGAGCTGATCGACGAGCTGCGCCGCGAGGCCGAGGTGCTCGACCGCGAGCTCGCGCCGCTTCGCGCCGCGGCCCAGAGCGCAGGCCGGCCCACTCCGAGGCAGCCGCGACCGCCTGGAGCATCCCCGCAAGCCGCCGAAGGCGGCGCGCAGCGAGCCGCAGGTGAGCGAAGTTCATGAAGACGCGCTGCAGCTCAGCTACGCCCTCAGCCCCTCGATCGCGACGCTGAGCCCCGCGAGGTAGGGGAGCCGCTCGCCCAGCGCAGCCGGCAGGATGCGCAGCGATCGCGCCAGGTGCGGCCAGACGTGGCGGGCGACCTGTGCGCGGATCGGATCGAGCGAGAGCGCATCGCCGGCCGCCGTCGCGATGGTGCCGAGCACGACCGCTTCCGGCGCGAGCGCCATCACGAGCCACACGATCCCGCGCGCCACGTAGTCGTTCCAGCGCGCGAGCTCGGCCAACGCGAAGGCGTCGCCCTCGCGCGCGGCGGCGACCACGTGCTCGGGTCGCACCGCGTCGCGGCTCCCCGCGAGCGACACGACGCGGCTCGCCGCGGGTGCCTGCGCGCGCAGCCGGCGCGTCCACGCGGCGCCCCCGGTGTAGGCCTCGAGGCAGCCGCGCTGGCCGCAGGCGCACGGCTCGCCCTCCCACTCGACGGGCGCGTGGCCGACCTCGCCCGCGCTCGCCAGCACGCCGCGGTAGAGGCGTCCGCCGAGGATCAGGCCGCCGCCCACGCCGGTCGACATCGTGAGGTAGACCAGGTGCGAGAGCCCGCGCCCCGCGCCGAAGTGCCACTCGGCGAGCGCCGCCGCGTTGGCGTCGTTCTCGAGGAACACGGGGATGCCGAGCGCGTCGCGAAGACGCGCGACCACGGGCACCTCGTGCCAGCCGGGCAGGTTCGGCGGCGAGAGAACGACGCCGCGATCGGGATCGAGCGGGCCTGGGGCGGTGATGCCGACCGCCGCGAGATCCGCGGGTGAGAGGCCGGCCTCGGCCACCACCTGCCGCGCGTCGTCGAGCAGGCGTGCGAGGTCGTCCTCGGGGCGGCCGGAGGGCGCCGTCGGCCGGCGCCGGCGTGTGCGCAGCGCCCCGCCCGCGTCGCCCACGGCGAACGCGATCTTGGTGCCGCCCACGTCGATGCCCAGCAGGTTCGGAATCGGTCCTCCGAGACGCGCAAGGCTAGCCGAGCGGACGCGCGACCGATGCGCAACTGGCGCGGCCAAGGCGCCTCAACCATGGGGTGGGGCCGGACGATACAGCGGGAGCCGGACGGCTCTCGCCGCCGGCCAGGAGGGAACTCGCATGCGGACCCGTCTCGCGTCGCTCGCCGCCCTGATCGCGCTCGCCCCGCTCTTCGCCCTCGGCTGCGCTGCGCTCTTTCCCAATGGGCCGGAAGCGACCCTGCACGACTCGCAGCTCCACTACACGCAGTGCGTGCGGTGGGCCAACTTCGAGAAGGCACAGGGCTTCGTCGCGCCGGAGGCGCGCACGGCGTTCCAGGCGCGGACCAGCGAGCTCGGGGCCGTTCGCTTCACCGACTATCGGCTGCTCTCGGTCGACCTCGGTCCCGACAAGAAGAGCGCGACGGCCCACGTCACGTACATCGCCTACAAGCCGGCGTCGCCGGTGGCGGTCGCCTACGACGAGGAGCAGCGCTGGGAGCTGAAGGACGGCACTTGGCTGGTCAGCCCCGTGATCACCGCGGGACGACCGGCGCAGCCGGGTGAGGTCACCTTCTGAGCGTCGTCGCGCTCGCCGCCGAGGCGGTGCCGGTTCGTCGCCACACCATCCTGGTGGTCGACGACACGCCGCTGATCCGGGAGCTCGGCGCGCTCTTCCTGGCGCGCGCTGGCCGCGTCGTCACGGCGGCGAGCGGAGAGGAGGCGCTCGCCCTCGCCGACGAGCTGCAGCCGGACCTGATCGTGGCAGACCTGCTCATGCCCGGGATGGACGGCGCCGCGCTGTGCGAGCGCCTGAAGCGGAGCCCGGCGCACGCGCAGGTTCCCGTCGTGCTGCTCGCCGCCACCGGCGAGGCTGCCGAGCGCGAGCGCGCGGTGCGCGCCGGGGCCAACGACGTGCTGCCGAAGCCGATCGAGCGCATGGCCCTCCTCGACGCCGCCCGCCGCTACCTGAACGAGCCGACGCCGCGCGCCCTGCCCCGCATCGAGGTCACCGCGCGCGCCGAGCTGCGCCAGCGGCGCCACGCCTGGGATGCCACCGCGCGCAACGTCTCGCGGGGCGGCGTCTTCGTCGAGACGCCGCGAATTCTCGAGGCGCACTCGGAGCTCGAGCTCGCGCTCGCACTGCCCGAGACGACCGGCGTGATCGCCTCGACCGCCCAGGTCGTGTGGACGCGTGCGCGCGGGCGGACCCGCGAGCCCGGCATGGGGCTGCGCTTCCTGGGCCTCGACCGCCGCACCGCGCGTGCACTCGCCGACTACATCGAGGAGCGCCTGCCGCACCCGCGCGCTCTGCAGGAGGAGTAGACGAATGACCTCCCGAATCGCCCGACTCGCCGCGATCGCCTTCGCCGTCCTCGCGCTCGGCGCCGCGGGGGCGCGAGCCCAGACGCTCGTGCCCGGCTCGTCGGGCGACGCGCCGCCGCGCACCGTCGGAACCTCGAGCCCGCACAGCACCGACACCCGGTCGCTCGACTCGGTCGGCGGCAGCACGCGATCGCTCGACGCCGCCGAGAAGGGGAACGCAGGCGACACCCAGACGCTCGACTCCGCGGACACGGGGTCGACCAACGACCTCGACGCCGTGCCCGCGGCCTCCGAGGCGCCGCCCGGAGACGCCGAGACCGCGCCGCTGCGCATGGGCCATCCCGATCGGCCCTACGCCAACCCGGCGCCCAAGCCGGCGACGCCGCCCGCGCCGGCCTCGAAGCCGGCTCCGCGCGAAGAGGCACCGCAGTGGGCCGACTGGGAGCACCGCCTCGACGACGGTGCGCAGCACCTCGGCGCGGCGCGCGCACGCGCCGCGCAGGCCGAGGCCGCGGTGACCAACATGATCACGCGCCACTATCCGTCGGGCGAGGCCAAGGCCAAGCTGCTGAAGGAGCGCGACGACGCGCGGGCCGACCTGGAACGCGCCACCCAGGAGTACCCGGAGCTCCTCGACGAGGCGCGCCGGGACGGCGTTCCGGACAGCATCCTCGCGCCCTACGAGGCCAAGGCGCCCCAGTCCTAGCTGCGCTCGCGATCGGCTCGCTGCGCGCGCTCGCTACGCGAGCGCTGGCCGATGCTCAGCTGGACGGGTTGCCCCGGAGAAGACGGCCGCTACTGCTCGAGGTCGTTGATGCTCGGCCAGTTGCCGTTGCTTTCCTTGTGCTCCGGTCGGATCACGGAGAGCACGCGGTCGCCCTGCCGGACCACCGTCACGAGCTCCGTGGCGACGTTGCCATCGGCGATCATCCGCTTGCGCTCGACCACGACCGGATGCGAGTCGTCGGGATCGGCGGCGAACGCCACCGACGGCACCGGGTTGCTGTCGATCCCCTGCGTCGCCGTCCAGTTGTAGTTGCCGTTCTGGTCCTCCACGCGGCGCCGGCTCGCGGTCTCGAGCTGGATCGTCGACACGGGATGCCCGCCGCTCGCGGCCACGAACGGATTGCTCGGCGCGCGCGGGTCGGTCTGCGCATTCCACGCCCGCAACGAGTCGAGCCGCGCCGTCAGCTTGTCGGAGTACTGCTTGCTCGCCGCGGAGTCGGTCGGCGTGAAGCGCGCGTAGCC
>Ga0335070_10005709_pt1 | contig 14652 bp, 15 predicted proteins | sample Lox_Sample_13_FD_206722 | JGI IMG/M metagenome (GOLD analysis project Ga0335070, IMG submission 206722) | Soil microbial communities from Loxahatchee National Wildlife Refuge, Florida, United States - Lox_Sample_1.3 | ecosystem: Environmental > Terrestrial > Soil > Wetlands | place: USA... | reverse complement strand
TTTTCAAGCAACGAGTCTTTGAGCTCTTCTAATTTCTTCAGGTTCAGCTTCAGCACTATTTTGGCCCGTCGGGCAGCCTCGGTTATCAGCGCTTCAACTTCATCATCAATGACTTTAGCGGTTTCGTCACTGTACTGACGCTCGTGCACTAACCGCTCCAGCATCATACCCTCGTCAACCTGGAAGACTTGGTCGCGAAGCTTATCACCCATGCCCTGATTCATTACCATGTCGCGGGCCAGCTCAGCAGCCTTTTGCAGATCCGAGCCAGCACCGGTTGTCACTCGGTCCGGGCCGTAGACCAGCTCCTCGGCCATCCTGCCTCCAAGCATGCGCGCCAGAACATCCTTATATTCAATAATGCTGTGGTAGCTTTTGTCTTCTGGAGGAATAAACCACGTCACACCGCCGGTTCCGCCGCGCGGGATGATGGTAACTTTATGAACCATATCGCTATCGGGCAGCACGTGGCCAACGACGGCGTGACCGGCCTCGTGATAAGCCGTTAGCTCTTTTTCTTTGTCGCTCATAATTTTGCTCTTGCGTTCCGGGCCAATGGCGACTTTTTCAAAGGCACCGACTACATCTTCATTTTCTATAACCTTGCGATTATGACGAGCGGCTATAATAGCCGCCTCGTTAGCAATGTTGGCCAAATCGGCACCACTGCTGCCGGCAGTTTTAGCAGCCAGGGAATCAAGGTCAACTTCTTTGCTAACCGGTTTGTCCTTAAAGTGGGTGGCCAAAATTAGCTTTCTGTCTCGGCGGTCGGGCAGGTCAATGTTAACCCGTCGGTCAAATCTTCCGGGGCGCAGTAGCGCCGGGTCTAGTACGTCGGAACGGTTAGTGGCCGCCAGTACAATAACGTTTTGCCCTTGCTCAAAACCGTCCATCTCAACCAGGATTTGATTGAGGGTTTGTTCGCGCTCGTCGTGTCCGCCACCCATACCGCTACCGCGGCGCCGACCAACCGCGTCAATTTCATCAATGAATATAATGCAGGGGGCGTTTTTCTTAGCTTTGTTAAATAAATCTCGCACTCTGGATGCGCCGACACCCACAAACATTTCCACAAACTCAGAGCCGCTGATGCTGAAAAACGGAGCATTGGCTTCGCCGGCTACAGCCCGGGCCAGCATTGTTTTACCAGTTCCCGGAGGCCCAACAAGCAGTACCCCTTTTGGAATCTTAGCCCCTACGCCTTCAAACTTTTTGGGGAACTTCAGAAACTCAACGACTTCTTCCAAGTCCTGCTTGGCCTCGTCATTGCCGGCAATATTACTAAAGGTGATGCGGTCTTTTTCGTTGCCATATAAACGCGCCCGGCTTTTACCGAAGCTCAGTGCTTGATTGCCCTGGCCCTGGGCGCTCCGAAACATAAAAATTAGCAGGCCGCCAATAATTAGCACTGGCAGGATGCTGCCAAGAAGCAAACTAACCCAGTTATCGCCCGTGCTAGAGGTAGGTTTATTGGTAATTGTTACTTTGCCTTGCTGCAGACCCTGCTCATAAATGCTGGAGCCGTCTTCTTTATACGAGCGCTCTGTGGCTTGGCTTTGGCCCTTTGGCGTAATAGTAAGCTGGTTGCCGTTAACTACTATCTGGGAAGTTTTTCCGCTGTTGGCATCAGACACTGCCTGCGAAAATGGAACATCCTTGAGCGTGGTTGGTTGTTTAAAGGCGGCAAAAACAATTAGCGCAAATAGCGCTACAAGAATTACAAAGCCAATATTCTTAAAGCGGTTGCGGCCTCCCTTGCCGCCACGCTTGTCAGAACCAAGGCGGAATTGCTTTCTATCCATATGCAGCTATTATAACAGGCCGTTTATAAGGTGTTGGTAATCTGAGCAGTCTGTTTGTCTAGGCGAAGCACAAAGTTGTTTTTTATATCGTAACCGGAGCCAGGTTTTGCGGTTTTAATAGCGATTGATAATCGCTCAATAGTTTTTCTATCAATATCATTAACTTTTAAACCTACTAACCAGTGCCGCAAAAACTCATTGCCGATAGACGCCGGCAGCAACATAAAAGCCTGCCGGTCAACTACCCGCTCGGAAACCAGAATTCTTTGCGAAATATTGACAGTCAGTAAGTTGAGCTCCTCAACTGCAGCGTTGATGTGGTTGATATTGGCTAGAATTTTGCGCCTGTCTTGGTCCGTTAACTGCTCGGTAAGGTTGTGGCGAATATAGTTTCGCAGGTACTTATCTTCCGAATTGGTAGCGTCCTCAACCCACTGGATGGAGTGCTGCCCGGCGTAGTTTAAGATATCCTGTTTTGAAAAATTGATAAGCGGCCTTAGCACGTCAGGGTTACGCAAAATAGAAACTAGGCCGCGCGGACCGGTGCCTCGGCTCAAATTTATAAACGCTGTCTCAATTAAATCGTCCTGGTGGTGAGCTGTAATAATCGCTTTGGCTTCGTGTTGATTCTTCAGGTAGTTTAAAAATTCATAGCGGGCTACCCGGGCCGCGTCTTCACTGGCGCCAGCGCCAAGCCGTCCACGGCCTAGCTCAAAAGGCAGCCCGTAATCCTGGGCTTTTCTTTGCACGAACTGCGCGTCCTGACCTGAAGCACTTCTAACGCCGTGGTCAAAATGCGCTACAACCAGCTCCAGGCTTTTTTTGGCGGATAGGACGTCCAGCAGCACCATAGAATCCACGCCGCCGCTGACTGCCAAAATATATTTACCAGGTGGAATATTGACTTTCATACTCTATAATCTTAGCAGCTATGAAGAAGTTGTACTTTATCCGCCACGGGGAGAGTCTTGGCAATGCCCGGCGGGTATTTACTGGCCAGTGGGATGCGCCGCTAACTGACCTTGGCCGCGCACAGGCAAAAACAGCCGCTAAAAAGGCTGGTTCTTTAAATATAGACTGTATAGTCAGCTCAACCTTAGTTCGGGCCGGCGAAACGGCTAAAATTATTGCCGCAGAAATTGGCTACCCTCTGGACAAAATTGTATATTCCAATTTATTTATGGAACGTAATTACGGCGACTGGCAACAACAGCCATATTCTGTGGCTGATGGAAAAGACTTTGAGAGTGTGCCGGGCGTCGAGTCTGAAGAGCACTTGCTGCGGCGTGCTAAAGCCGCTGTTGCTCTTTTAAAAGGCATTGATGCCGACAATATACTGGTTGTCGGTCACGGGACTCATGGCCTGGCTCTGCTTCAGGAAATTTCAAATCGGCACATTGAGCAAATTGAAGTCCCAGTTGAAGACGAACTTCCAAACGCCCAAATTATTGAACTTGTTTAAACTTTGTCGGTGGCAAAATCGTGCCGGGCTTTGTGCCGGCGGTATTCTTTTTGCGTTAGATAAATGATTACTATGTCAAAGATAGTCAGTAAAAACAGGCTTGCTGAAAATCCGTCCACCAGCAGCCTGTAGATTTGGTAAATTACAAATAGTCCGGTAACAGCGATTAGGGCCAGGTAGGCCCACAGGTGGTTACGCAAAACTTCAATCACCAAGACAACTTTGACTATCCCATGACTAAGTAGATAGGCCGCACCAAAAGCCAGTGAGGCTCCCGTTAAACTATGTGCCGTCTTTAATACGTGATTGGCGATAAAATCATGGGGGTCCTCCGAAAGCTCGCCCTCGGTCAGCCAACGCGCTAAGTGATTAATTTGGTCGGGCGTGATGAGAAGTAGCAAAATGCCCCCAAAAATCTCTAAAAGTCCGTCCAGACCCTTTAGATAAAGGCTTACTTTAAAGGCCTTATCAACATTGTCCGGCCTGGACTTGACTGATTGTTCGCGCTTATCCATTCTTTAAATTTTATAGTAACGGTTTATAATTGAGTAGTTTGCAAAAGCTAGTAGGAGTTTATAAATGCTTGATACCGCCCGTTCGCTAATTACCCGCGCCGGACAAAGACTAGGCCTAGACCAGGAGACAATTAACAAGCTGATAGAGATAGATAAAGAGCACGCTTTTGAAATCCAGCTTGATGACGGGCAAATGTTTGACGCCTATCGTATTCAGCACAGCAACCGCCGGGGCCCGTACAAAGGCGGTATTCGTTTTCACCCCAACGTTGATTTAGACGAAGTCCGGGCACTTGCTACGCTAATGAGTTTTAAGACAGCTGCCGTCGGCCTACCGCTGGGCGGGGGCAAGGGCGGCATCAGCGTAGACCCAAAAAAACTAAGCGACCAGCAACTGGAAGAGCTCAGCCGTAAATACGTTCGTCATCTGCAGACAAACATTGGACCAGATAAAGATGTACCAGCACCAGACGTTAATACCAACCCGCAGATTATTGACTGGATGGTTGATGAGTACGAGCAGCTGACCGGCGACAAAACAAAAGCCAGCTTTACGGGCAAAAGCCTGGACCGCGGAGGCAGTCTTGGCCGGGACTCCGCCACCGGCCGCGGCGGAGTCATAGCGCTGCAGGAACTTCTTAAATACTTGGGGCTAGATAAGCAGCCGATAAGAATTGCCATTCAGGGCTTCGGCAACGTTGGTTCATTTTTTGCCACGGTTGGCGCAAACGAACACCCAAACTGGAAGCTGGTTGCCGTCAGTGATTCGGCGGCTACTTTAGTTTCAGAAGACGGCTTAAATGCTGATGATCTAGCCAAGTACAAACTGAAACGAAAAAGCTTTGCCGACTACCAGGCAGACGGGGTAGAAGTTTTGGCGGCCACTGAGATTATCAGTCGTGACGTAGATGTGCTGGTGCTTGCCGCATTGGAGGATGCTATAAATGAAAATAACGCTAGAGTTGTCAACGCCAAGATTATTTTAGAGCTGGCTAACGGGCCCGTCAGCGAAACTGCCTTTGACTATCTTAACGAAAAAAATACGGTTATTGTGCCCGACATTATAGCCAATTCGGGCGGCGTAATTGTCAGCTATCTGGAGTGGGTGCAAAATAAAAATGGGCAGCATTGGCCGGAAGATAGGGTCAATAGAGAACTGACTAATTATATGGTCAAGGCCTGCGATGCTCTCTTTAAAACCGCCGATGCTAAAAATGTAAGCCTTAAAGAGGCTGCCTTCATCAACGCCATCCAAAACCTCCTCAAATAACAGATTAAGTATGCTATAATCACCTCTGTTATCTCTCCGTTTACTTAAAGGGAAAGGTAGTAGCTCGGCTTGGTTTGCTTGCAAACTCGGCTTTGCCGACCGAGCGCTGAAGGAAAACCGTAGGTTGTCCTTCAATTGAGGCAGGGTAGCTCAGTTGGTTAGAGCACAGGACTCATAAGCCTGGGGTCGCGAGTTCAAATCTCGCCCCTGCTACCAAATTGATATTTTCAGGAACCGGTTACGACATCGTCCCAAGCTGAAACTTCAGGGCCAGCTGGCACCAACTCAAATTCTAGCTGCTGCATTTTTAATTTGTCCTTTTTGTTTTTGCGTTACTAGTCCCAATTATACATAAACATTAGCGATGTCAACAGTTTAAAAATGCTTATTGCTATTTGGCAGCTTTCATGTTTAACTTGCCATATTAGGATCTTATCTGTTCTTGGTCTAGAGTTGTTCGAGGTTACTTTTACCCCACACCCAAAACCAGACTGTAAGGGTCGTACCTAATAAAAGTAATCTAAAAGGATTCTAGATGTACAAACTATTTGTAGGTGGCCTACCGTTCGCTACCACTGACGACGAGCTGCGCGAGGCTTTTGCCGTGCACGGCACTGTGGCTTCCGCTACAGTTGTTCGTGACCGCGACACTGGCCGCAGCAAGGGCTTCGGATTCGTAGAATTTGAAAACGACGATGAAGGCAAAGCTGCCGAGACTAAGCTTAACGGCTCAGAACTCGGTGGTCGCACCATTACTGTTGCTCAAGCTCGTCCCAAAGAAGAGCGTTAAGTTTTAACGACTTTCAAAACAAAACTCCCCCGAGACTCGGGGGAGTTTTTGATTATAAAACATGGTTGCGTGGTAAAGAAGACGCTCGCTAAAGCTCGTTGTACCCGTTTTTGCTTGCCCTCAAGCAAAAACGGAAGAGGAAGAACAACGGTGAGTTCTGTAGCAAATCAAAAAGAGCCCGAGCTATTTTTGATTTGCTCGAACTCTATAGTTTGTTCTGACGTGGTAGCGGGGGCAGGATTTGCACCTGCGACCTCGTGGTTATGAGCCACGCGAGCTACTACTGCTCCACCCCGCGTCGTCAAAGCAAGCTATCGGCTTGCGGAGACGACCATTTCTGCTCGCTCCTACGGCCTTTCACTGCTTCTCCTCTTTAATTTTACAAAATATTGCACTGCAGAATTTTGTAAAATTATTTAGGCCAGTAAGTTATTCTAATCTGTTAGGGGTGTTTTGTCAATCTGTTAGATTACTAATCCAGTGGTGTACCTGGCGACACGGCTGTTTGAAAGATATCGCCTTTGGGGCCGTATTTGTATTCACCCAACCTCACGGACTGGGGCGTTAATTTATAAAGAACATATTCACCTCCGTCTATCTTCGAGAGAGGTATTTCAGAAGTGCCAGCCGTTTCCTCTGAATATTTAGACATCAGGCTCTTTACGCGCTCCATCATGTTAGAGTCATCAACTATTTCAACTGGTCCGTAGATTTGAGCCGTTTTTTGGGTAGTAGCTTCGTAAATTACGATAGTAGCCTGGGGGTTATCAGCTAAGTTCTTGCTTTTGGTTGTAGATTCTTTAGAAAGAAAAAATACGTCTAGTTTAGAATTAGTTCCATAATAGATGGCTGCTGCATGGGGCACGGCTGTCATCTTATTGGCAGTTGCTAAGACTGCAATATGATTACTCTTCAAAAACGAGACTATATCAGGGTTATCGGATATTTCTTCATCACCCATATGACCAGAATAGTGCAATTATAGTATGCCGACAAGGGCAGTTAGCTTAGCCCTGTGGTTGGCGGCCCAGCAGAAAATCACGCCAGGCCTCGGCATTTTTTACATATTTTGGACGGTTATCGGCTGGTGAGGAATTGGCTGGCTGGGTAAGTACGGTTGCTTGGTCAACGTACTTTAGAGCTACCGAGTTTGGCACTAGTAAAACTTTTTCGCCGGGGGCAGCCAATCCCAGATTCTGCCTGGCTGCCAAGTCCAAATATTCATCGGTCTGGAAATATTTGTTCTGCAGGTCCATATTTTGATTTTGCAGCTGCAATACCTCATTTTGTTGGGCCAGCAAACTAACCTGCTTTTGCAGCTGATAATTACTCTGTATGGTTCTGCCCGTACTCCAGGCAATTGCCAGCACTATAATTGCAAAAATATAAAGCCCGATGTTCCGCACATCAAGCAACTGCTTTTTATTCTTTGACCAAAATGTTTGTATTTCGCTTAACATCCTACCTAATTATAAAATACCTTGCCCAGCTGATATAATCTTATCTGTTGACAGGCTCGGCCTAACAGATGCGGGGGTGTAGCTCAGTGGTTAGAGCAGTCGGCTCATAACCGATTGGTCCCTGGTTCAAGTCCAGGCACCCCCACCATATTTATCCTTCAAGTCTTTGATAAAATCTTTAGAGCTTCTTCAGGGTTACGGGTTTCCATAAACCGGGCCCGCAATTCGGATGCTCCGTCAAAGTCGTTAATGTAAACCTTACAAAACTTGCGTAGCGTCTCAAAGCGCCGCTCGCCGCCTTTATAGGTTTGCAGGTGCAGTTTTATGTGCTTTTTAAACAGGTCTACTTTTTGCTCGGGAGTCCAGGTGTCCCATGAACTATGTTCGGCAAACAAAAACGGGTCGGAAAATATGCCTCGGCCAACCATCACGCCGTCTAAGTTATGTTTTTGGGCTAACTCCAAGCCTTGCCGACAGTTTTCAACGTCGCCGTTGCCAACAATCAGAGTATCTGGTGACAGGGAATCGCGCATTTTTGGAACTTGCCCAATTAAATCCCAGTTGGCCGGAACTTTTGATAATTGTTTTGCCGTGCGCCCATGAATACTTAACATGTTAAGTATATTTTTAGAAAGTAGAAATTCAATCCAAGTCATATCCACGTCAGCAAACCCAACGCGCGTTTTAACACTGACAGGGAAGTCCTCGCCAACCCCTTCCCTGGTCGCCTTTATAATACCTAGTGCCATTTCCCTGTTATTTATCAGTGCCGCACAGGCACCATTTTTTATAACCGTTTTTACCGGGCAGCCCATGTTTAGGTCTACCCCGCTAAAGCCCATAGCTTTAACTTCGGCCGCAGTTTTTTTAAAGTTTTCTGGTTTTAGACCCCATAGCTGTGCAATTACCGGCTTTTCCTTGTCGGTCAGCAGCAATTTATGCAGCAAGCGTTCTCTGCCTGGACTTTGCAAGCCATCTACATTCACAAACTCCGTAAAAAATAGGTCCGGGCGGGCGCAGTCCGTAATTATCTGACGAAAAACCGTATCCGTGACATCGTCCATTGGTGCGAGTATAAAGAATGGTTTGGGCAAACTATCAAACATTTGATCTGGCGGCGGCTACTAATTCGGTCGTATCGTAATGTTCCCTTGCCTGCTCGTACTGCTCGGCTAGGAACTTACCTCTTGCCTGTTGGTGGCCCAGTGCACGCTCGGCCAACAGCACCAGTTCTTCATCTGGCAGGCCGGCTAACCTTCCCGTTATAGCCTGCAGCTTAGCATCAACTTTAGAGTTAACTTTGGGTGATTTTATTTTTCTTAAGTGATGGTTTGGCCACTCAAAACGATCCAAGCAACTACGCGCATAAATTGCCCTGGCCATAGCCTGCCTGGTTAACGGCTTAGCTTTTATGAGGTCTGGATTAAATTGCCCAGAGTGGACATCTTGAGCTTCGCGTAAAAGCTCCACTTCATGCGTTATGTCGCTCCTTGCCTTATCTACATTGTTAACAACTCGCCTAACTGCGTTCATGCCGCCCTTGTCTCTTGCCCCCAGCAAATATGTGACTAGGCCTGGGTTGGCAAACCTGTCCTGACCAACAGCGATAGAAACTTCGCTTTCTCTATACGGAGTCCAGTGATATTTGCTAATAAATGCGTTGCGTCTGGGGTCAAAAAACCCATAAGGGTCCTGCGCTAACCTGTCTTGCAGAGCCACTTCAATCATCTCGTCGGCGGTCATTTCGGCCAGCGGCTTGGGTTTTTCCGGAGTTTCATAGGCAATTGGCAACTGGTCAATTGTTTGAGCACCGTAAGTATATGAGGTTCCGTAAGCACCCTGCCTTTCCCCGAATAGGGGTTCCTGGCTATCTTCTTGCTCGGCTGGCGGTGTATATACGGTTTCGGTCATAAATATATTTTAACTCTTTAGAGCTTGTTTGATACGGTCTTCTGGCGATAATTTGGGGTCAACTTTTTTCAGTGCTTCGGCGGCGTCAGCAACTGAGTATCCAAGAGCGACAAGCCCTTGCAGCGCTTCATCGTTGGGGTCGGCGGCTGGCGTAGTCAGAAAACTGGTGGCTGTTTCACTTGCGGCCAGGCCAACTTTGTCCTTTAGCTCTACGACTATGCGCTCGGCGGCCTTGCGGCCAACGCCGTTGGCCTGAGAAATAAACTTAGTATCACCAGCAGCAATGGATTGGCGAACTTGAGCAAGGCCAGCTATGTTTAACACAGCCAACGCCATTTTGGGCCCGACCCCTTTGACCGTCAGAAGCTGCTCAAACAAGGTTTTATTTTCCGGTTTTATAAAGCCGAACAGGTCGTGTGCCGACTCTCGTATATTTTCATAGATATAGAGCTTGGCAGTTTCGCCAACTTTCAAAATTCCAAAGTCCTCAAAGCTGACATACAGCCCGTAGCCCACGCCGCCGCAGTCCAAAATCACGGCGTCTTTGGTCTTTTCACTTACCTTGCCTTCTAGAGATGCAATCATGACTTTATTCTACACGACGCGCCGTGGCATACATTAGCGCAGCAGCCAGAGCGTCGGCACAATCGTCCGGTTTTGGCACTTCTTTTAAATTTAATAAAATCCGGACCATCTCCTGCATCTGCTTTTTGTCGGCTCGGCCGTAACCAGTCAGAGCCTGCTTAATTTGCAGTGGTGTGTATTCTATAATTTCTAGTCCAGCCAGTTTGCCGGCCAACATGACAACGCCGCGGGCGTGGCTAACACTCATTGCCGTTGTTACGTTTTGAGCAAAAAATAGTTTTTCTATGACCATAACCGAGGGCTTATATTTGGCAATTTCGCTGGCAACGTGGCGATAAATTTCAATCAGTCGCTCGTCCAGCGGCTGATGCACATTGGTGCGTATAACACCGCCGTCAATTAGCTTGACCTTGCCGCCCCCAGCGGTCTCAATGACTCCAAATCCCAAGATTCCGGTGCCTGGGTCAATGCCAATTATTCTCATTTTAGAAATTCTTCTTTGTCTGCGTCTATCACTATAACTTGGCCGTCTTTTAGTATTTTATATGGCAAGCTATGCTCTTTAAGATAATTTATACACTCGTCAGCCTCTTTGCCCCACCAGGTAGAACCATAATGCGGAACAACCATAAAATTAACAAAGCCGAGTCCGTCCCAAATGATTTCTTTGTTCGGGTAGCCATCGGGGACATCTTCGGGCTGGGGCCTATCACCAAACTCTATCCCATGTAAAGTCTTTGCGGTAACACAAGAGCCAGCGCTTGATCCGCCATATGATAGTTGGCCATTTAATACTAAGTCCTGGAGTACTTTATCGAAGCCACTGGCAGCCATGGCTCGTCGCAATATAAAAGTATTGCCGCCAAAAACGAAGACCCCGCCAAATTCCTTTATTTTCTCCAGGAGACTGTCCTGTCTATCGAAATAGCCCCTCAAATCAATTTCCTCGACATCAAAACCCTGGTCTGAAAACTGTTCTATGTGTTGCTGAACCTTTAGCTTTCTTTCGGGCTCATCGACATAGTCTTTGGCATTCTCTACTAAAGCCAATTTGTTGCCTTTACCAACCATATTCAAAAAAACTTCTGGATAATTACCAAGGTTCTCACTTGATAAAAACAGGCGCATGGCTAGACCTCTATGCCGTCGGCGATATCAAAGTTGGTGTGAGTCGCCGAAACATCATCTAAATCTTCCAGGGCATTCATAAGATTTATGACTTTACGAGCGGTTTCTTTATCGGACACTTCAATGGTGTTATTTGGCACATATGTAAGCTCGGCCTCGGTCAATTCCAGGCCGGCTGACTTTAGCGCATCGCGAACTTTAGCAAGTTCATTCGGCGCGGTATAAATAACTGTCTCGGCAGTTTCGGCCTCGGCAGCTATGTCTTCGGCACCAGCATCAATCGCCGCCAGCTCTACCTCGTCACCGGTGCCTTTCACTCGGATAACACCCTTGCGGCTAAACTGAAAGGCTACGCTACCTTGCTCGGCCATGTTGCCGCCGTTTTTAGTAAAGGCCGAGCGGACATCTGGCAAGGTACGATTTTTATTGTCGGTAGCGCACTCTACCAAAATGGCTACGCCGCCCGGGCCGTAGCCCTCGTACATAACTTCCTCTAGCTGTGCGGCAGATTTATCGGCAGCGCGGGCCAGTGAACGTTCTATATTAGCGCCGGGCATGTTGGCGGCTTTGGCCTTTTCTATCGCCATGGCTAGAGCCGAATTGGTGGCAGGGTCGGTGCCTGCGCGAGCGGCTATGGCAATCTGATTGCCCAGCTTGGTAAAAATCGCGCCGCGCTTGGCGTCGTTGGCGCCTTTTTGACGCTTGATTGTTGACCATTTGCTGTGTCCTGACATATCTATTATTCTAACATGTCTAAGGTGTTACAAAAACCCCTCTAAGGTGTTGGCCCCTGTTGACATTTTATTGAGCTTATGCTATAATCTAGCTAGTTTTTGGGTGGTCCTTGGGACTTCCCAGGGACCGCACAAGTTTGCAACAATCTCGTGTCAACGCTTCATTCTCCAAGGAGAGAAAACAGTGTCCAAACTCATTGGCAGGCTGCTCGTCGTTGCGATCATCATCCTGCTCATCGTCGCAGCCTGTGAGGTGCGTAGCGGCAAGGCCGCCACCAACCCGACGCCCGTGCCGGTTTCGGCGTCGTTCGTCGGCTACCCGTCGTGTGTGGTGCCCGGCATGAACGCCAAGTTCCCGCTGGTCGTGACCAACGCCGGCAGTCGTACCCTGACGGTTACGGTTCACCTCAGCTTCGTCACCCACGCAGCCGACGGTGACCCGTACGGAACCGTCATCGCCAACGGTACCGACCACCTGCTGGGCAGTTTCGGAAACGAGTACTGGCAGCTCCGGCTTGCGCCCGGGCAGTCGGTGACCAAGCTCTTGGTCACACTCGTCCCGTGGCCGCCGGACGCCAAGCGAGGACCAGCGCGGTACGGCCTGACCGAGTTCATCGACGTCAGCGGCTATCCCAGCCTGCAGACGCCGGTCAGCGCCACGCCCTCCTACTGCGACTAGCCCCGTCTCTACGGCTAGAAGCGACACGAGAACAACCCCGCTTGCAAGAGCGGGGTTTTCTCTTTTTTAGGAAGCTTTTTTCAACTCTCCCAGAGCCCTCTGCCCTTTTAACTTTTTGTGCCCAATTATGATTATTGTGACTAGTAGTGCGTATAGGCTAATCATTAGAGTTGGGTCAATGGCCACGCGAAGAAAAATTGATGGAATACTGGCCAGCAAGTGCACTAAGTCCAGCATGTAAGTTAGTAGCAGATTAGCCGGCCAGGCTATCCAGCCGGCTAGTTCCGGTATAAGAGCTCCGGCTGCCGCTGCAACAGCAGAGAACAACATGGCCCAAGGCACCAGCGGCACAATCAGTAGGTTAGCCAGAAGCCCAATTAGCGACAGCTGTCCGAAACTCATCATGATTAGCGGCAGCGTCATTAACTCGGCGCAAAGCGTCTCTATTAAAACCGAGGTCAGCAGCTTGGGCGGCCTAGCCAGGCGCGCCGTAATTAGCGGCGCGACAATCAAAACTCCAAAGAACGCCAGGAACGATAAGTACCAGCCCAAATCACCCCATACATAGAATGGATTAAATAGGCCGGTCACAGCTGCAGTAAAGGCAATAATAACTAGGGGTTTTAAATCCCGGCCGTAATACCAGGCCCAAAGACTCAGGATTGAAACTACTGCAGCTCTAACAATTGAAGCGCTGAAACCGGTAACTAAGACAAAACCAATGATTAACGATAATGATATTAAGGTTCGCTGATATTTGCTGTTAATTCTTAGCCGCTGCGAGCCGCGCACCAAGATTGTAAGGTTATATCCTGAGACAGCTACTATGTGAATTAGGCCGACCATCGTCAGTTCTGCAATAATTTGCGGTGGCAGGTTGGTACGTTGGCCAATTAGCAGGCCCAGGCCAAATGAGGCTTGAGGTTCGGGCAAGGCGTTCTCCATACCGGTTGTAAAAGTCCGAGTCAGCCTGTTTATCCAGCTATTGCTGGTACCTATAACTTGCAGCTGGGCGTATGACATCCACGCCTGGTTACTGCCCCGGGTTGGATAAAGTTTGGCACTGACCAAGACTCTGTCGCCGCGGTAAACCATTGGCACGCCAAAACCACTAATTTTAAAACTGCCGGCCAGGTCCTGACGATACGGCTGGATAAGCAAAGCATGGTTAGCCGTAAATTGCAGCTGGGACTGCGCCGCGTAAATGGCGTCGGATGTTGAAGTGACTTCAACCGTAACTTGCTGGTCAGTCAAAGCTTTAAGCTCGGATAATTTTTGCATGTATAGGCTCCCGCGCCACAGCCCCAGGCCCAAACCCAGCAAAATCACCAAGACCAAGCTTAGCCTATTTTTGTGTTTCAAAAACGGCAGGCAGAACAAAAAAATCAGCAGCCATTGCCCGGACGGTAAATTGACTTTTCTGGACAGCCCCAGCCCGACTAAAGCCGAGGAACAGCCAACGGTTATTAGTGTGGTCCGCCTAAAGCGCCGCATGGTCTTACTATTATGCCCAAGGCCGGGCCAAAAAATAATTGGTTAAGTTTAAAAACTCCAGAGAGGTTGCAATTTTGGCCAAAAAACAGATAGAATGAGTTGTTGTTTTGCCCTGTCGAATCGAACCAAAAATGGGAACCAGGCAAGGCCGTTCACATTTTTGAGAGGAGCCGCAGCGATAAGTGTGCAGGCTGCGACCGGAAATTTATTTTACGGTCGTCGCCTGCAAGCTTTATAGCTTGCGGCGACGAGGGCCCATAGCTCAGCCCGGTTAGAGCAGAGGCCTTTTAAGCCTCGTGTCGTGGGTTCAAATCCCACTGGGCCCTCCAGTTCAGTAGAATTGCCGTCTTCGGACGGCTTTTTGTTTGTCTCGTAGGAATAAACTAGGCTTTTTTCTGGTATATAAACTTTTTTGTCCGGTAATAGCTGTATCCCGCCCGGAAATAGCATTTGTTTATAAACCCGCATAGTGGCTTTATCCAGTTGCCACCATTTGTCTTTAATATTGTCGAGTATCCCGAAGGCGTACTCGATAAACTCAACGAAGTCCTTCTCGAAGTCCTGAGCTTCCGAAGCAACTTTCTCGGCTTCCACTATCTTTGTCTTTATTTGCTCCAGCTCCTCTTTAATGTCGCCTGTGTATTCAGGATTATCTATCAGGCTGTTCACTAGCTTGCTCTTCCGCTCTTTGAGCATAGCCACCTTGCCAAGGGCAACCCTAGCCATCTCCACGCGTTCTTTTTCGTAGGTAGCCCACAGTTTGCGGGCGTGTTTTTGGAGTTTCTCTTTCTGCTCAGGCGTCATTATAAGGGTAGCTAACTC